>Ga0209431_10004582_pt1 | contig 10835 bp, 10 predicted proteins | sample RifCSP13_3_FD_184021 | JGI IMG/M metagenome (GOLD analysis project Ga0209431, IMG submission 184021) | Soil microbial communities from Rifle, Colorado - Rifle CSP2_sed 13_3 (SPAdes) (version 2) | ecosystem: Environmental > Terrestrial > Deep subsurface > Rock core/Sediment | place: Rifle... | reverse complement strand
GGGAAACCGGAATAAAGCTCATTGATAAAGCTGGCGCCATTGTAGGGACAACCGAAACCTTTGTGTTTCAACTCCTCGAACGCGCAGGGACAGAGGAGTTCAAGAAGGTATCAAGATTGCTTAAGTAACTTACAAAACCGTTTAAAACTAAAGCAATCACACCTACTGAAACCTTTATTACAAACTACCTACGGAGGTTTAATACCACAGCTCCTCCAGGGCTATTATTTTCTATAAGGCACGCCTAATCATAGTCATGAATAGGGTGATTAGGGCAATCAACCGTGAATGGGTAGGTTTAACAATATTATGCAACCTATAGAAACGTCCATCGCCCAGTGAGGCACTAGACCCCAGCACATCATGTTTAATACTCTACTATCTTCATTAACTATCAAACTGGGGAATTCTAAGATGTAGCGATAATGTTATCCTTCAGCAGACGAAAAAATAAGTTTATCATTTATGGAGTATGTAATTCAATGAGGGGGGAAGGCAGAAAATAAAAGTTTTTGAAGTTTGCATAAAAAAGCTAAGGCAAAAATCAAGGCTTGATACATTCTCCCATTTACGAGTAGTTTAAAATAGTTATTATTTATTGATATTAATCTTAAAAATCTGAAAAAGGAGCCTATTATGGAAAATCCATATGAAGAATTATTTAAATTGATGAATCTACCTATGGAATTAAGTGTTAAGTTTTTCGAGGTGATTGAGAAGGGTACCAAAGCTATGAATTCAATGGCAAAAGCTCAAAAAGATATGGAAGAGTTTCAAAAGGCTTGGAAGGAATTTCAGGAATTAAATCCATTTTTAAAATTAAAATAAAAAAAAGGTTGTCTCACCCGTTCCCCCTTTTTTCTCTTTTTACACTATCAGGCAAAATTGATAGTCTGGATCTTAATCTTGTGTATTTTGTCATTAACTGATAGCCTGAAAACCGAGGCTTGGTTCGATTCCTATGTATTCTCATTATGAAACACTTATCGGCATTCGGTGAACGCGCGCTCCGATTCTATACCTCTCTTGAACTACGCAACAAACCGCCGCGGGGCGTGGTCGCCATGAATCCATATCGCACTCCGCGCAATAGAGATTATATAAGATTGTTTCTACGTAAGTTCTTTTCCGACAACCATAAACGAGTGCTTGTCTTTGGGATTAATCCAGGAAGATTTGGTGCCGGCATTACTGGTGTCACTTTCACCGATCCAGTAGCGCTCGAAACGTTTTGTGGTGTTCCGAACGACTTACCAAAAAAGCGGGAACTTTCGTCCGTGTTTATTTATGAGTTCATCAAATTATGGGGCGGTCCAAAGAAGTTTTATCGAGATTTTTTCCTAACGGCTGTTTCTCCGTTAGGGTTTGTCAAGTACGGCAGGAATTTTAACTTCTATGATCACCCCGCTTTTCTTCGCGACATCAAACCATTCCTTATCCGCTCGATCGAATCTCAATTAGGATTCGGAGCACGACGCGAAGCAGCCATTGTGCTCGGCACGGGAAAGATTAGGCAGGTCTTCGAAGATCTCAACCGCGAATGTAGCTTTTTCAAAGCCGTCCACGCCCTAGAGCATCCTCGGTTTATCATGCAGTACCGCCGTCGAAAGCTTAGAGATTATCTCCGAAAGTATTGTGAGGTTTTCAGGCAAGTGCTCAAAGAATAAATTTTAGTAAATTTTAGGGTTATAGTAAATTTTAGGGTTAGGTCTTTAATTGTGCATTCTTGGTTTATAATCAACTCCACCGTTACACAAAATCTTATATTTCAAGACCTGCTAATATGAGAGGTGATTCCTCGCAAAGCTGTTAGAATTGGATTGGAAACTTAGGTTTTTAATCCAACAACAAGGAGGAATCACCATGAACTATGTAGGAGTTGATCTTCATCAGAAAACATCTTGGTTCTATGAAGTTGATTCTTGTGGTAATAAACTAGACAGTAGAAATGTACCAAACACCGAAGAGGATTTAAAGGATTATTTTGGGAAGATACCGAAGCCATTTACACTTGCGGTTGAATCCACTTGCAATTGGTATTTCTTTGTAGACTTAGCCCAGCAATATGCTGAGGAGGTGTTTTTGGCTAATTCTTACGAACTTAAAGCATTTGCTAAGAGACATAAAAAGACAGACAAAATAGATGCCCGATTAATAGCTAATGTACTTCACAAAGGATTCCTGCCAGCTGTAACAATTGCAGATAAACAGACCAGACAAATAAGAGAGATAATTCGTTATCGGATAAACATAGTAAGAGATCGCTCGAGAAACGTATCTCGTCTTAAAGCTTTACTGGATAAGGTAGGTTGTCATTATTCAGGTGATTTTACAACTTATAAGGGTTTGAGAAGAATAGACACAGAAGGTTTACCCCTCATCCACGTTTATTTAATAAGTAGATATGGGGAACAGATTATAGAATTAGGCCAGAGGATTCATGATATTGAAAAACAGATCTTGCATATAACTGAGAAAGACATTGACATCGAATTGACTCATCAAAAACCTATCTAAAATAGTATCTTTGCCTTATATAAAAAATCTATTCGAAATAGATCAACCCCAAAAATCTTGACAACCGCTCGAACAACCAAAACGCCGAGAGTGAGCCGATTGCGTAAGCAGGAAACAACACACTCCTCGCTGGTAAGGGCAAAGCTACAAACCTAAGCAAGGCTTGAGCACTAAAGATCACTAGGATGAAGAAAAGCTGACCCAGTTCGATGCCGAGGTTGAATGAGAAGAGGGCAAGAGGAATTTCACCTGCAGGTAGACCAACCTGCACCAAAGCACCGGCGAAACCAAGTCCGTGAAGGAGGCCAAAGACCAAGGCCATCGCCCAGGTAAAGCGGCGCATTAGAGTGGGGGGAGCATTAGTATTACGGGTGAGCTCCACAGCCAGAATCAGAATGCTGAGTGCTATCAGAGCCTCAACAGGTGCGGTTGGAATTTTCACAAACCCGAGGACTGCAAGCGAAAGAGTTATACTGTGGCCAATTGTAAAGGCAGTAATGGTAAATAAGAGCTGACGGCGACCGACAATCAGTAACAGTAGACCAAATATAAAGAGTAGGTGATCCACCCCTGTCAATATATGCTTGAAACCCAGGACCAGATAGCTCTCCAACACAATAAGAGAATGCTTGCGCTCAGGCACTATAAACGAAGGGCGGTTGGCGCTTAACACGCTACTAAATTTTCGGCCGTCGGCCAGGGCGATCCGTAGAATGACGTTGGCTTTGCTCTCTGAAATCCCCCTGACCTCAATGGAGCTTTCCACAAGAGGTGCATCGCATTCGACCTCCCAGCGCTTGATGAGCCCTGTCCCCACAACTTGCACACCGATTTCCCGAGACCGGGCACATTGAGGTGGTAGCAGTGGGCGCAATTCTGCACCCGGCACGTCGGTCGCAGGGGTTTTCCACCGAACTTCCACGCGGCCCGGGGCACGCTCGACGATCTCCAGTAGAGACGGCGCTAGAGGATGCGCCTGGGTAGCCTCCTGGAATGGCATCGCGACCCAGACTACCGCGCTGGATAGCAGCAGAATGGTGAGCCGTAATTTGCTAGCCATCGGAATCCCTCCCTGAGAGCTTGCCTCGGCTGTTCACGGGATACTCAACGCGCACCGAATAACGGGTACGTAGTTGCCTCAGCTTGTCTCGCAACCGCTGCTTCCGGCGCTCCTTGAGTACCGCCTGAAGCACCTGGTTACGCACCTCGTCCAATGCCTGCATTCCAGCCGGCCGTGTCGCATGGACCCAGACCAGGTGCCAGCCGTAGCTGGAGGGAATCGGCCCCAACCACACGCCAACTTGGAGTTCTGTTATTGAACTGGCGAAGCGTGGGCCCAGAAGTTGCTCGATCTCCGCGCGCGATTTCCAGAGAAAGTGGTAACCTAGTAGAAAGGGATCGCCCAGGCCCGGCGCGTCGGCGGGCTTGATGTGCTGCGCTCGGAGTTTATCTAGTAAGCGAAGTGCGTCCTCCTTAGCCCGAGCACCGCGCCTGTCCTCACCCAGATATACGTGGGTGAATTGTACGTGCCAGGGCTCTATGAAGCGTTCGGGATGCCGCTTGAGGTAGTTTTCGAGTTCTGCATCGGTGAATAGCGAGGGTGCCTGCTCCGTAGGCACTCTTTCTAAGATGAGGCCCATCATGGTCACTAACCTTCGTCGCACGACGAGGTCGCTTCGATCGAGCCGGAGTTCCAGAGCCTTCTGGTACATGGCTTCGTCGTCTTGCTCCGGGTTCCGGTACAGCGCTTCCTCGTCCTGCTCCGAGCCCTCCGCCACAAATCGCGCGATCTGTATGAGGCGGCGCCGAATGGCAATGTCCCTTCTATCAAGGCCCAGGGCGAGCGCCTCTCGATAGAGCACTTCCTGATCTATTGCGGCTTCGATGAGAGCCCGCTCCTGCTGGGGAGTCGGAGGGAACCCGGTTTGTCCGGTCCAATCCCGTCGAAGCTGCTCGATATGGACAGCCGTTATCACCAGTTCCTCGGTAGAGGACCGACTGGCATTGTCTTGGGTCAGAACCTTCCACCACATATTTGCGGTGAATATCAGCCCACCGATGAAGAGGAATTGCAACGCCGGAGCACGGATTACTCGGGAGAAAGCGTTTATCATTCTCTTCATTTTTTTCTCATCCTTGGACTACTCCTCGGGCACGTACCAGATAGGTGAAGTCCAGGCGCGCTCCTGTAGGGTCTGATCTAGGAAGGGATCGTTCTTCTCGTTCAGACAGCAATTATTGAAGGGGGTATCACCCTCCTCAATTTCACCCGCCTCTACTGCTTTCGCATTCGCCACCGCAGCCTGCCGCTGGCATTTTTTTTGTCTGGAGAAGGGATCAACGCCTGCCGCTTTGCAAGCAAATGTGCTCCAGCGACAGGTGGGGTTTTCGAGGACGCGCGCGTAGTAGAACGCGGGCTGTGTCGGATCAAAGTCTTTATCCTCATACACGGTGCACAACTCTTTAAAGCCGGCACCCTTGGGCTCACAGGTTTTCTTTTTAACCTTTGCGCGGTTATTCGCATTACCAGCCACATTCACCACCTTTTCATGGGTCACACCATCACTGTCTACCCAACCCTTGACAATCTGGATGCGCTGGAGCGGGGTTCCGCGGATAGGCTCTTGGCCAGGGAGAACAGCCGGGTAGCCAGGGTCCTTCATGGCTGCAACCAGGAAACGCGGATTAGTGCCATCCACAAGAGGAGGCAGATCCGATCCCATGGGCACGCCCTTCTCATATCCAATTTCAACGCGGTTCACTTGGTTGCACAGCTTGTTCGGCCTCGTGTCATACTCCCACCCCCCGAAGAAACGTACTACGGGGCGTGTGCCGCTGGTGCCATAGGCCTCCTTTCGGAGCATGGCCTCAAAGATGGAGTCGCGGGAGTTCTCCTCGGCCCAGACCACAGCGAGCCCGCCAGGTCCAAGATAAAATTTATCAATCATTCGCGCAAGAGGAGCGTCGTTGGTGCCCCCGTGGCCCTGGAAATCGGGTTCTAGTGTGGATCCCGGAGCTCCGTTGTGGTCGTCAGTACTGCCAATCAATCCGTACTTGAATGGATTTATCCCGTCGAAGTTCGGTGCAAGTGCCATCCCGTCCTTGAGGGCGTTGCGGACCATATCCCGTGTCGGAAATTCATCAATGGGCACTGAGGGTGCGGTCGTGGAAAGCGTGTCCGGAAGCACCTGCTCAAAGGTGCAGAGTTCGTCAACAGTCTGGACGCCCATCCTAGCTATCCGATCAAAGCGGCATTCCGATGCGCCCTTGTGCTGAATGATTTCGACGAGTGGCTCGAAGAAGGCGCGCTCGCGAGCCTCGTCGACGCTCCGCGGGTCGGGGAACATTCGCCCGGCAGGGTCCTCACGAGTACTGCCCGAAAGGTTAGGATTGTGAGGAATCGTGAGGACGTCACAACCCGTTCCAGCTTCCAGGCATTCCTCTCTCAGTTTCTGCCACAATACCGGGATAAAGGGTCCACCAGTCGTGACGTTGCTGATAGGACTTTCGGGCACCTTATCGTTCCTGAAGATTACGTTGCGGTGGAGATTGTCAAATGACGGCTGCGCCGTGTATTCGTATGCCACGAAGGTTGTGAACTTACATTCGGAGCTTCTATCATAAAATGCCTCGGCAGCATCTTGGATATCCAGCCACATCGAAACCGCGGCACCAGGGCAGTCCACTCCGGGTCCTTCGCACATGACAAGGGAACGCGCGGTAAAATTCCTTAAAATAGGATTTAAACTCCAGATCGCTGTCACATTAAACGGATCGGGGGGCGGCATATTGAGGCCTGCCTCCCGCATCAGCTGGCACTCTAAACTGTCGATTCCAGGAGTGTCAGGGGAAGAGCGGGTGCATATCTGCATCTCGCCGAAGAGTTCTGCGTGATCAGTGACTGCGGTGAAATCCAGCGGCTTGCGGATCCGGGCCGTCCGCTCCGGCTCGCTCGGTATGGGTGGCGGAAGTTCGAGTTCTTTCTGGAACCTCGCGAAAGCATAGGCGTCAAATGGATCATTATTGATCGAGAAAGCGAAGGCGTCGAAGGAGAAGTTCGTGTGAACGTGTGTTTCGCCGAAGAAAGGCTGACGCAGCGGATCGAAAGAGTCACAGGGCTCTCGGGTCTCGGTCCTCTTGAAGGGGAGGTTCTGTTCCGATCGGCTTACTCCAGGTAATGCCAAACAAATAAGCAGGATAATCGGGACCCAAGCTTCTACAATTTTGTACCATACTTTCACGATATACCTCCCAACATCCAGAGCCTGACGATAATTATGGCGAATGAATTGATCTTTGTTAATTTTTATTTCAATATTTTAATATTTTAATAAAGGACTAAAGGGGTCACGCTTTTGCATTTTTGTTTAAACTTTGGAAACTTTGGGGTCGTATCTCAACTTTCAACATTCAGACTAACATTTCCCTCTCTATCTCCTCGATTGTCCTTCTGATTTTTTTATCCCTCTTAATTTCCTCTCCGAACCTCTTACAGCTCTGTGAAACACCCGCATAATCCATACCATATATTCTACCTATTTCACTTAACCGTAAATCAGTATGCTTCTTTATCAAATACATCGATATTTTCCTATACACATTCCCCCTCTTCCTATCTACTATATCGTTCCTTGTTACTCCATATCTGTTTTGTATTAATCCTATCATCTCCTGTGCATTTTTTGCCCCACTTAGCCGTGTTGCTACTATTTCTCTTTTTCTCCCAATCTTCTTCATTCTATCTATAATCTTATTTATATATCCCTCAGTCCCTAGTGCTATACCCCTGTAGGATTCCACCAATGGATCCTTCATTTCGGTATTTTCCTTTACGTAACTCCTGTATCTCTTCCTTGCATCTTTTGGATCTTCTCCAAACTGACTCAATATGAATTCTGTGTCCAATCTCTCTACCATTTTCATCCTATCACTCACATAATCCAGATAACTGCTCCATCTGTATTGCTTTAAATCCTTTACCATACCTGCCCTAAGGGGATTTAGGTGTATATATGCACTGAGCTTTAACCCATAATTGTCTTGATCTACTAGCATTGATTTATATCTCCCCTGCAGTACAGTGCCCACTATGTTGTGCTCTGCCTTAAGCCAGTTTGTATACGAGGTGTTCAGATAATGCATACCTTCTGATATTTTCGCATGTGGGGTCTTTATAAACAAATGGTAGTGATTGTCCATAAGACAATAGGCATAACAGACAAAACGGTATTTATTAAATGTCTCGTTAAGTTTCTCTATAAATACTTTCTTATCATTATCTGAAAAAAATATATCTTCTCTTCTAATGCCTCGGGAAGTAATATGATAACATGCACCTTCAAATGCCAGTCTCAAAGCCCTTGCCATAAGATCATTATAAAATAACATCCGTTGTTTGTCAATTGTTGAGATACGACCCCTCAAGTCGGCAGGGCCTCTGGTCGCAGCAGGGACGTCCGTTGCGCGGTCGCACCGGCGCCGGTCCGTCGCGCTATCGGCTAAAGCCGCCTACCGCCTGCATGTAGATAGGGTTGAATCCGGCCAGCGCATCCTTGACCGCCGTGCTCGGTGAGCCGTATACGACAAAGCGGACGGGTTTCAATACCTCCAGAAAGCGGGCGGCAAACCTCTCACCAAACGTGCCCAGATGAGTCATCACTGCCGCGGAGTCAACATATCGCTCATAGATGTGACAGAGCTTGCCATCCGCGCTCGTGCTCCACTCATAATTAAGCGTGCCAGGTTCATTCGCTAGGGTGGCGCTGACCATCTCTGTCATGAGAACCCGGAAGTCACTCTCCCGCCCCGTTTGAACTTGCAGCTCCAAAATCCAATAAATGTTGCTGTTCATGTTGCCTCTCTCGGTGAAGGGTAAGGTCGCCGACCCCTGCCCGGCGTCGGCGTTGCCTAACTACTGATTATACGGATTTTTTTATATAATTCCCTATATAAGGTATTATACTGAAATCCTCGTAATCTCTATCCTCGCTGTTCATTATATAACAAGCGACCCCGCCTAAGCAACGCCTTCCCTCTCTATACAAAATATACGGATATACAACTCTAGGTCCCAGCAACGTCAGATGTCAAATTCCTCATCGGAGTCCTCTTAGCAGTTCCTAGAATAAAAAACAGGCCTGTAAATAAACCCGTTCTTGATAGCGTTACTATAGATTAAAGATTTTCTTTCGTCGCACACTATCACCCAAAAAGCCAAAGATCGTTAGTATTTCAACTTATTTCTACCGAACCAATACACCGACTCTCGAGTGGTAAAATCATGCCATATTCTTGCTATATAGCGCTACCACTATGCGCGTGTGGTAAGGGTAATTTCTTGTACCTGAACTTATTCTTAATATGTGATTGAGTTTTGAAAGTTGATAAGGTGAATTTTTCGGCGACTGGATCTGACTCATCCCAAAAAGAGCGTCATGGAACAGCCCCCCTAGCCGATATCTGTCCATTTGTACGTTGCGACGTGGTCGTTACCATCTTGGTCTCTAACGTTGACGGTTACTGTGTGTCTTCTCCCTGGTCTAGCCGAGCCTTGTTAAGGAAAATTTCGCTCATATGAAACATTCGGAGGGTTAAGCGCGTCTTTGCCAATGGTAAAGCGATCCGGCTTGGTTTGAACGGAGGAAATTCTTTCTTTGTTCTCAGCGTTTACTTTGACTGTGATGTCATTCCCTTGGGGCTCGTCTGTGAGTAATTTCAATTTTCATATCTTCTCTAACGACTTAATTTGATCAGTTTCAATAACGACAATGCATCATCGTTACATTTTTCCAACTCCCCCATGCATTACTATTGCTTGAATATTAAATAAGTAGTGTATTTATACATATATTACACCACAACACAAAAGCCAGAAAAACGGTGGTATGGTGCCTCTACTTTCCTGATTTTGTAAGCCATCCTACACACATAATAAAACTGCTCCTGACTATTGACTAAGCAGCAAATAAACATACACTTATAGCAATATATAAGTGGAGGTAAATACGAGGATAGCAGAAAGGTTTGTGTTGAGAGGTAAAGAGGTTTACCTATCAAAGAAAGATATTGAAAGGGTTGCTCAAAATGGGATTTCAGGAAGAGGTACAGCCTACTTTGCTTTGATTGGCGGGAAGAGAATACCGGTAAAGAATTTGCTTCAAGAAGCTCTTAAGGACAAGGGTTTTTATTTCTCACTCCTCGAATTCACAACTCAAGACGCTGTGAGAATACTTGGAAAACTTGGGGTTGAAATTATAGAAGACAGAAGAGTAGGCACTGCAAAAAGTCTTTTGAGGTTTGCAGGGGTGGTGTCTATGGGAGGTGATGCAGTAGAAGACGAAAAGGGACTTTACGAATGATAGTGATTGATACAAACATTATTGTGGCTCTTCTAGATAACAAAGACACCCATTACAAACATGCAGTTAGGATATTAGAAGAGCTAGGAGATGAGAGAGTATATATTCTTAATGTAAATCTTGCAGAGGTATACTCCGTGATAGCGAGGAGGTGTAGAGAAAGGAGATATAATTGTAAAGATGCACTAGGGAAATTGAGAGAGCTTGAGGCAAATATAAATGTGATATGGATTGAAAACCTAAAGGAAACTCACGTGGAAATAGTGGATAGGGTTATTGAAAGCGAAGGGAAGCTTAATTACAACGATGCGGCGCTATTAAAGTATGTTAGGAATAAAGGAACTAAACTGATAACGTTAAATAGAGAACTTTTAAGGGGATTAAATCGGTAGTATATAGATAACCCTAGTATACCAACCGCCTGAAAAGCCAGAAAACGATAGTATTTGGGTTATCTACGAGGAAATTAATTTAGCGAAATTATCGATGGTCGCGCCCAACGCCACACTTAAGCCGAGTGATAGAGCGTTGGCTTGAAGTGCTTGTTAGGTTTCGGCCAATGTTCGTACAAAATGAAAAGGGTTGCTCTCCTTATAATTTCTACACCCAAGATGATTGACGCACTTCAATATTATTCCTTCACTGCTAACAGAGATATACTTTTCACGCCAAACTTATTGCTTGCTCCCCGGGCATTCTCGGAGATGAATTGATACTGCGGATTTTCTTGTACTTTCTCTACGCGCAAACCTGCCGCTTCAATCGCCGCACGATAACTATCCTGTTGCATAGCCCCTCCGATGCAGGAGGCCCACAATGTGGTATTACAGGTAATGCCATTCGGGAGCTGCACCTCGGTTACGATGTCCGAGATCGCGAGGCGTCCGCCAGGTTTTAGTATCCGTGCAGCCTCCTGAAACACCTTTCCTTTGTCAGAGGCGAGATTGATTACTCCGTTGC
>Ga0209431_10004580_pt1 | contig 10835 bp, 16 predicted proteins | sample RifCSP13_3_FD_184021 | JGI IMG/M metagenome (GOLD analysis project Ga0209431, IMG submission 184021) | Soil microbial communities from Rifle, Colorado - Rifle CSP2_sed 13_3 (SPAdes) (version 2) | ecosystem: Environmental > Terrestrial > Deep subsurface > Rock core/Sediment | place: Rifle... | reverse complement strand
TTATGTCAAGCTCGATATCAAGCCCCCGCCGCTTGAGTCACTTCTATCCCTCGATAAGTATGTTCAGCCGACATTAGAGATTATGCAAGCCTTCGGGATATTAATCTCCATCGGGGGTGCTGGAAGCGAGAGGTTCCTTGAAATTAATATCTCAAACTTCGAGGAAAGAATCGATTTCTTACGAAAAAGGTACATAAAACGCTTTTTCGAGGCCTTAGCAGGGTATATTGCCGAGAAAAATAACCTCAAATCAGTTCCAAAGCTCTCTTTTGCCCCAATTAACACAAAATCAGATAAGTTTATATCGAACCTATTGGAGATGCTTAATCTCGGTAAGGTTTCCTCTCAGACAATGCACGAATTTACAGGCATCGACCATGCAACAGAGGTGTCCAGGATCCAGGACGAGGTGGATTCAGGTCTTAAGGATACGATGGATAAGAATACTCCCGTATCGTATAAACAGACCACGACCGGACCGGGAGGCGATAGTAAACAGACAGACATAACCCCAAAATTACAAGAAGGGCGTCCTAAAAATAGTTGACATTAAAGGTAAAAGATGTTAAATAGAGACGATTGTTCCAAAACAGAACAGGTTCAGAAACCTCAAGGAGATAAGATCAATGCTATGCGCAAAGTTGTTATAGACACCTTGCGTCAAGTAAAAGGGGTTGAGACAAAACTAAAAGAAATTCTTGACACGATAAAGCAGTAGTCTAAATTCCACATAGGGAATTAAAGGCCATATTATGATGGGCAGAACCCATTTTGATATGGCCTTTTTGTTTTTGGGGAGCAAAGATGCCATGGGATAAGAAGTCGGCAAAAGAAAAAAAGAAGGGCATGACGGACAAGGAGGCATCTACATGGGTTTCCGTGGCCAATGAGACGCTCTCTAAATGCCTTGCCGATGGCGGAGAGCAGTCTACATGCGAAGGAAAAGCCATAAAAATCGCCAATTCTGCAGTCAATAAAATGAAAGGGGAACAAATGCCAATCAGCGCGACCATATCAGGAAAGATGAGGATCCTTGCCGAAGGGGATCCGATTATAGAAAAGATTATCGCTGGGAACCCTGTTTTAAAAGCTGTCCATGGGTCAGCCAATGGTAAGATCGCCGTGATGGATGCCCTCTCAATAGGCCAGGAAGGACATCCCAGTTCCCCGGATGGAGTTAGAGACATAATTGGCGATGGTCCTTGGGTATTCGATAGGGAAGTAGTATCCGCGGCACTCCCGACATTTTTCGGTAAGCCCGTCGTCGTCGATGGCGAGGGCTTTGTCGGTCATGGCGGAAAGAGAATGACGGTAGGCTCTATCGTCGGGGCTGAGATATATTCCGATGATCGGGGCGAATTCGTCCGGGTCTTCCCCGTACTTTGGGATCTTGAATACCCTGAGATTGTCGATGAGATTAAGGCCAATAAAGACGGACTTTCCACATCGTTTGAAATCTCATCCCCCATGGAATCGATTGAAGTTGTAGGAGGACCCGGGGGAACGGTGAAACCCAAAATGTTTTCTTTCTCCGGATCCTGCATATTAAAAAGAGAAAATGCGGCCTATCCCGGACAGAATATCTCTGCCGTAGCTCATTCTTCCGAGGCCGTCAAAGAGGATTCTTTCTACGACATTATGAATATGATGTATGAGACTCTCGGACAAGATGCCTATCCGGTAGAACTCTACCCATCAAGTGTGATCTATAAAAACATGAAAGACAATAAATACTATAAGGCCGGCTATTCGATTGCAGACGGCAAGGTGGAACTGGGGAAAGCCCAGGAAGTCCGGCCCACTTACGTCAAAGCCGAGGCCATCTCAAAGAAATTACACGAATTCCTCTCTGCCAATGGTGGCAGAGACGGATCTGGCGCTCTTTCGCCCGATATGGGTGCCGGTACTCAAGATAGAAAGCACAAAATAAACAGCAAAGGAGGTATGAAAACAATGCCATTTGAAAATATTCCAGATGATTTGCAGGACACAGTTGCAAAGATTGTCGAGGAGGCAAAGGCGGCTGTGACGGATTCTTTTGAGGCGGCTATCAAAGAGAAGGACGGAAAGATCGAGACCGTATCGAAGTCCCACGACGAGTTGGATAAGAAGGTCTCAGAGATGTCTGCCGAGATCAATGCCTCAAAGAAGTTCGACCTGATTAAGGCCAGTTATCCAGATGATAAGCATGTCGAGATCAAAGAGGTCCTGAAAAAGGTCGAGCTTAAGACGGCCACTTCTGACGACGTTCTGAAACTCTCCACAGAAGTCAGGGCGGAGAAGAGAACACTAACGCTTGGTAGCGGAGAAGAAGGACAGAAGTCCAAGTGGGCCTCTGGCGAGCATGACGCTCAGTATGGGATTAGGCCAAGAAAAACTGCATAAATGCAGTGTGCCCAATACAAAATTATTTTAAGGAGGTGGTAAAGAATGGCAAAGAAAGTAGTCGGGTCTGACAAGAACGAGGAACCTATTCATGGTGCTGATGTCAAGACGGGTCAAACCATTGTCGAGGGAGATCTTGTCGGGCTGAATGCGAGTGGACAGATTACGCTAGCGTTTTCTGCGACAGGATTGGGGACTACCGGCATATTGGCCAGAGGGGTAGTTCTGACTGGCAATACCGTGGGCCAATTCGGTGGGACACATGCGCTCAGTAAGATGTCCTACCATAGGCACGCCAAGGTGAATGGATTTACGAGCTTAACTCCGGGTGAAACGGTATTTGTTAGCACATCTGCAGCAGGTGGTGTGCAACAGGGTGAACCGTCTGGAACCGGGAAATTCAGGCAGGCCGTCGGATATGCTGTGAGTGCGACAGAGGTCATGTTCGATGTGTCTCCTGTCTTCACGACATTATAATTTTTCTATAGAGGAGGTGATTTAGAAATGCCAAGTGGTTTTAGAACAGAAGACGGCGTCGATTTCAATGAAGTCTATTATGACGGACTTGTACCGATGCTGCAAAGATATAACGAAGTGGACGGGAGGCCGGATTTCAGGGAGCTCCTCTGTGAAGATGCGGACGAGAAGATCAAGAGCACAATTCTCGCTACAACTGACCGGATGCAGAAGCTCGCCCCGAACCAGACTCCTGACTCCATCAAAACAGAGATAGGAAGATATCAGGGTCTCGCAGAGTTCTATGGTACGGGACAGACCCGGACATGGGACTATCTCCGTAACGCAAAAGCGGATGATATACTAAGAGATCAGGCCAATATCTTTACGGCGGATAAGGAGACGATCCACGATACTATCGTAAAGGCCGTATTGGTCAATCCTGCCGTAGCCCCGACAGCGGTTATTGGCGCGCTCTACAATGGATACTATGAGACCTACGAAGGAATCGCAACTCCACCAAAGTATAAGACCAACTCCTTCCAGGCAGGCCATATCCACTATGTCACAAGTGGCGCAACGAGCTTCGCGCTCAATGACTTCGATGCCGCAGAGGCACATATAAGAGAGCATGGGGTCAAGGGAGACCTCCTCGCTATCATTCACAATGATCAGTGGACTCAGATTAAGGGTCTTGCTGCATGGACTGCGACTGGTGCGATCTCAAATCCTATCACGGATAAGATCGCGGTGGAAGGATTTGTCGATAAGATGAGCGGCTGGAACATCATTGTTGATGATTCAATGCCTACGGGGTATGTCCTCTGGACAGTTTACTCCCAAGGGGGTAGGCTCATGAAATTCCATGAGTCCAACAATGGAAGTTTCAGGGGCCTTCTGATCATCGAAGGGTCTGCCAAGTATCCGCTTGTCGGAAGTTATTACTTCCGATTCTTCAATCCGAAGGTCTACCGGAGGGATATGGCGGTGGCGATGCAGATAACAGACAATGCAAACTATACGAACCCGACCCTGTAAGTTGGTTCGTATTATATCTTAGAGTGGGGAGGCAGCACCCCACTCTAATTTTATAGGCAATTTGATAGATAATAGAAAGGAAGGTATGCTATGACTAAATATGCAGTCTATAGAGGCTTTAATCATGCTGGGATCCGGCTCAACCGAGGGGAGACTTTACCGGATTCAATCATAAACGATCCTGTTTTATCGGAAGAACTTTACCGTAAAGGTATTCTTGCCAAGGTTAAGAATGATGGCACCCTGATGCGCTGGCTCGTGCCAGTACATGATTTCAGGACTGTCCCTCCACATGCAAAACGAGATTACACCAGGCATCTATTAGAGAATGGGCAGATAGACCCGATCTCTATCCCTAAAGAATATCGTGATGAACCGGAACCAGAGAATCGTCCTGGACCCGGAAGACCAAGAAAGGAAGATCAGGCCTAATTCATGCCTAAGATCCTATTTTATCTTAACGATACAACAGCATGTTCCTTCTATCGCTGTTTCATGCCAGCATTATGGCTCAATCGGCTCGGTCTAGCTGAAGCCTATTGCTCATACGGTCTTTTCAGTCGAGGAGAGAAGGCGATAGATTATAATCAATATTATTCAGGGTCTCTTTTAAAAGTCGCACAATCAGACAAAAGGAAAACCCTGACCGCATATGAATTTGAAAAAGAATGTGAAGATATAGATATCGTCGTCTATCAACGGCAATCCAATAATAGTTCCCTTACGCACCTTCGTGCCATGAAGAAACTTGGAAAGAAGGTCTATGCGGAGCATGATGATTGGATCTTGGGTGATACGGGCTTATCGTATGTGAATGATGCCTATGCCGATTCCAGAAGGCGAGAACTTCTGGAGACGATCTGCAGGGAATCTGACGGCATTATCGTCTCAACGGAATACTTGGGACAGTTCTTTTCTCGTTTGAACGATAATATTCAGGTATGTCCGAATAGTATCGACCCGGATTTGTGGCAGTGGAAAGATGCGATGGCTCCGGATTTTTCAGTTGGATTTGCAGGTTCTTTGAGCCATGTTCGAGACTTTAAGCATGTACCGACTTGGAGCATGTCTAAACGGTGGCCTATGAAGTTTATGGGCATAACTGTCTCTTCAACACCGGAAACGGATGTCATCCCCTGGATTCGATTAATGGACTACCCTAAATGCCTGTCTGGGGCCTTCACTATCGGACTTGCTCCGCTAAAGAGGAACGATTTCAATGCTTCGAGAAGCGCGCTCAAGTGGCTGGAGTATTCCATGGCCGGAATTGTTACAGTTGCGGAGGACTTTGGTCCTTACGATATCATCCGAAACGGAATTGATGGATTCAGGGTTAATGGGGAATGGATAGAGGCCGTCGAGTGTATGGCCTCGAATCCTGAACTATCCGAATCTCTTGTCCGGTCTGCACAAGAGAGGATATTGAGGGACTTCACGATTCAATCTGGTATCCTCAAGTGGCAAGAGGCGCTTGTTGGAATAGAGGTCGCCATATAACTATATGCAAAAAATGCAAGGGGTTTATGGTGCCGGAACTATGTATAGATTACACGCAAGTCTTTTATGCAAAACGGTGTGTTAATTGTGGACGTTATGTTTTCAAGATAAAGAAAGAAAAAGTGACCATGAAACGAAAGAACACAATCAAAGGAGGAAGTAAGATGGCAAAGAAAAAGAACGACAAGAAAAGTAAAGGCAAGGTAGCCAAAGTTATTGCGATGTTATTGCTGACGCTGTGTTTTGCTATACCTTCGTTTGCTGCAGACGGGGATATCGTTCAGTACAGTGGCGTGAACCTGTCTGGGGACACGTTATATCTACCTTCATCCGGCTCATTCGCCGTAGGAATCGGCACGGATATAGCCACGTTCTACGATGTGGTGAAAGTCAGGGGAGAATATGTAGACCCTATGAAAGACGGTGAAGATCATAAGGCTGGCGTTGGGGTGGGTATAGATGCGGTTAAAATTATAGACAAACTCGGCGGTATATGGTTCCTGGGTGGCGTAAACGTATCCACCGGGATCATGGGCCTCACTAACCTTGATGGGGATGTGCATCTTGAGCCTGCGATCTTCTTGTCCATTGTGCAAGTATTCAAATGAACTGGATAGAGCGAAAAGTAGCAGTATATTATTTGAATAAATTATTGGGGGTTTTATCTATGAACGCATTACAGGGATACAGGACGTATATCATTGCGGCACTGATAGGTCTGGTCACGGTGGGGCATCAGTTGGGGTACATAGACAGTACAACTTATCAGACCTTGCTGGGGGTGTTAGGGGCGGGCGGTCTTGCCACTTTGCGGGCGGCTAAATAAGGAAAGGGAGCCATGTGGGTGATATTTCTGTTACTATTCTGCTTGCTTTCGTCAGTGTTCTTCTTACTATCAATCTGTACATACTTAAAGGATTACGGGACGATCTCAAGGAAGGAATCAAAAAGTTATGGGAAAAGATAGATGCAATGGTGGAGAAATATGATGGCACAGTGGAGAGGGTGGTTAAGATGGAAGTGGAGGTTGATTCCTGTATTCGTAAGTGGGACAGGAGACATCCGGAGGAGTAAATGCCCGCTCACGCCGCATCCGTTCTTAATGGTGAGGATGTAAGCAGATGAAGTAAACATATCGGCGGTGTGGGCGGGCAAAGGATAGAAGGAGATAAATTATATGAAGAAATTTATACTGGCATCTTTGAGTTTTATCGCAATAACGGCTGTGTTTATCTCTTTGACCTTCTCTCTGCCCACATCCACAGCTCCAAAAACTACTTTGTCTTGGACTGCCCCTACAACCAATAGCGATGGGAGCCCGCTAACAAACTTATCAGGATATAAAATATATTATTCCACAACCAGCGGGGCATATACAAATGCAAAGAGTAAGGATGTGGGAAATGTCTTAACAACTTCCATTGCCAACGTCACAGGATCCACTACAACTGTTTACTACTTTGTAGCAACGGCCTACACCACTTCTGGTAATGAGGGTGGTTTTAGTAATGAGGTTAGAAATGACGTCCCTTTGGTCCCGGCTGTACCAGGACTGACAGTGCAATAGACTGGAAATAATAAATGTCAGGGCGTATGCCGGGCAAAATACTAATTTAAGAGTCATTAGGAGTTAATTAGTATATGAATCCATTAGATTATTATTTTGAATTGTTACCTTGTAATAATGGTTGGAATTTAAAACAATTTGAATGGACTAAAGATGGAAAATACGAAAAAACAAGGTCAATGTTATTTGATGACTTAGGTGATGTTATGGATTGTCTTCGTAGTATGTTGGAAGATCCCAAAAGTTATCTTAAGCCATATGATTGAGGAGCACACATGAAAGAAAAAGAAACGGTAACAATTAGACCGAAAATCAAACTCACAGAGAAGCAATGTAAGAGCATGATGAGGACAGCCTCACTTATGGGAGTGTCCATGAGTGAGTGGATCAAGATGCAAGTGAAACTGGCTCTGGATGGCGGGAAGTAATGAGTAATATCTTCGACATGCTAAAAAGACATGAAGGATTAAAGCTCACAGTGTATAAGGACACTATGGGCATCCCCACTATTGGCTACGGTAGGAACCTTGAGGGAAGAGGGATATCTATTCAGGAAGCCAATATGATGCTGGATAATGATATAGCAGACTGCATGGCCCAATTAAGGGTCAATTTGCCATACTTTGACCTGTTAGATTCTGTCAGGCAGGACGTTCTTATTGATATGATATTTAATCTCGGCTTGGCAGGATTACAGAGATTCAAGATGACGCTGATGCATGTTCAGCACGGGGACTTTGCATTTGCGGCGGAGGCCATGCTGGATTCTCATTGGGCGAAGCAAGTGGGGAAGCGGGCCATTGAATTGTCAGAGATGATGAAGACTGGGAAGTATCAGGATGAGTAATTTTAACTGTAAATATTGCGGGGTGGCAATCCTGGATAGCGAGAATGGATATGTGACTGAATGTGAACATTACCCGGGAAAAGAGGGCCCTACAACTACCACCATGCAGAGAGATATGGATTATGCGCTCAAAACTCTTGGACAAGAAAACAAAGTCCCGCCTCGTTAAGATGGTAGTCATGGCGGGATATGTGGTGCTTTATTATGTGACTCAGCATATTGCAGGAATCGAGGCGGCAAAGAATATGCAGATGTTGACGAATATTATTCAGGCAATTAATGGAGAATGAGTGAACAAATTTTATGCCATTATACTGGCTGTATCTATCGGGTTGCTTGCTTCTACCTTGGAACTCTCTGCGGGCAGGCGGCAGCCCACGGAGAGCGAATATCAAACCTATCTGCCTCTGGTACAAATGTGGCTCGGACAAAACTGGGAACAAAAGAAAGACCTCGGCGACGGGGTGCAAATAGCGCAAAGAATAACTGAAGTATCATATTGTTGCATTGACGAGGATGGCGGTAATCACATTCATATTGTGGATGTAAAATTCCACGCTAAGTATTACGACCGAGACCGGATGATAGAGGAGAAGGAGATGTCTCAAAGGATACTGTTTAAGTGTGCGGATGGACGGATAGTTGATTGGGACGCTTCACCTGCGTATAAATTGGAGGAGGTAACTTAATGGTTCAATTGTTGTTGACCTTATTATTGGTGTTTATACCGATATGTGTCTTCGCCAATGATCTAAACAATCCAGGCTTTGAGTCAGGCATAGGAACAGATGCTGACAATTGGACGGAATATGGTAATGCACAAAGAGTTTCTTCTGATTGTAGAAGTGGTTCAAATTGTCTTGATTTACCTTCTACTACACTAATAACTGTTAATGATCCTTCTTTTGAGAATAATTGTCCAACATGGTCTACGTCTTGGACGAGGAGTTCTTCTTCAAATGTGACTTGTGTTACAGGAGGCTATAGTGGAACATACAGAGCAAGGATAAGAAGTTCTGCTTATGTTTACCAGTCTGTTTTACTTGTTGATATTGGGAATTATACTTTTACCACTTATGCAATTAGGCCCTCAGGAACTCCCTCTGCTAAACTTCGTATAGCAAGTGCTACAGGGGCAGGAGGCACTACTCACTGTGAAGTAAGTACAACAAGCACTACTTGGGTACAGATATCTTGTAATTATAATAATCCTACCCCTAATACCACTGTTTATATTAATCTTATGCAAATTGGGGGTAGTTCAACTTATGTGTTTTTTGATCTTATTACAGTAGCCACTCCTAATACTATGGTTATATCAGATTCATATTCTGTCTCAAGTTATTCAATTATTAAAGCTTCAGGATATGTAAAATTATCGAGTGGTTCTGGAGTTATCAATATTTTAGATCAAGATGGAAATTTACTATGTAATAATACTACGACGACGACTGGAAGTTATGTTTATCTTAAAACTACATGTTCAAAAGGTTCTGCTACGAGTACAAAAATAAAACTTACAGGTGGTAAGTGGGATGATATGGTTTTAGAAAATAATCCTATATCATTTGAGTCCAGTATTAATTCCATAACTGATCCATACTATATATTTCGAGATGAATTTGATGATAGTTATTTATCCACACAGAATAATCAGTTTGTAAAATTTGTATCGTCTGAAGCAGGGTCAGAAAGTTTTTCTGAATCAGGTGGAGTTATAACAACAAGTGGGTTAACAACTGCATCAAATGCTCTTATTGGATATTATCCTATTGTGATTAATTCATCTAAATCATTTAGGGTATCCCACTCAGTAAAAATTCTTGGAGCTTCAAGTTCAGCGGATAAAATGGTTACATTAGGACTTTATTCAGGAGAACCAGCTATTGGAGGAGGGGCAAATGTTGTAAATATTGAGCAAGTAGCATCTGGAAGTGGTGATATATATATATGGTATTGGGCTGCAAGTTGGGTGCAGACATTTTGGAATGGTTCAACTTGGACTACAACTCCAAGTGTAGCATATGATGGTGCAGAAGATACTTATTATGTCTCCAGCATTCACATTGACGATAACCAATGGTGGGTATCAATTACAAGTCAAAATGGACTAACACTACACACTCAAACAACTCCTATTAATATATCAAGTTTAATTCTAAATACTGACCTCAGGATGTGGTGGGGAGATATATCCACAAGTTGGATACAAGCCAACTGGACATCAGGTTGGATTGAAATATACGATGGTGGGTATCAGTATCATATAGCACCTATTTACGGTGATAGAGAACAGGCAACTGGTGGAACATCACTAATATATTATTCACCACCAGGGGATTTTGATGTTTACAGTAGTACAGGAACAGGTGCGATACAGAACTATAATGATATAAGAATGTCTTTAGGAGATAGAAGGTTTAGTATTACTAATGGATCAACGGCATCATCAACAGTAAGCTATAGTAAAATTTTATATCAGGGTTTAACTGAAACATATTTGTCATTCTATCTTGATACATCTGCATGGGATACAACTAATGATGGTAGCAAAACAAATATTATAGGACTCGAGGGGGAGAGTAGTAGCACGCCGTTTTCTATTTATCTTGTAAAAAATTCAGGGTATAAGTATCTTGAAATGTATTATGGGGGAACATGGGGCTGTGCCTTTATTATGGCAACTCCATCAGGTAATTATCCTCAAGTGCCCATAGATAATCACTATGAGATACGCTTAAAGGTTGATGGTTCGGCAGGAGTGATACAGATTTGGGAAAATGATGTCTTAAAATGTAATTTATCTTCATTAAATACCGGGACTAATAGGTTGTTACGATTGCATGTTGGTTGGTTAGCAAATAGTGGAACCCCATTAGCTTCTAAATCTTATTTTATTAATAATATCCGTATAGATAATGAAAGAACCTATGACAGACAGGGTGATGGTGGGGTTGGGACTTCATTATCGGCAAGTAGTGTATCAGGTGGGAGTGTAACTTTATCATGGAACCAGGAATCAAGTGGCAATTTCATGTATTATAA
>Ga0209431_10004578_pt1 | contig 10837 bp, 10 predicted proteins | sample RifCSP13_3_FD_184021 | JGI IMG/M metagenome (GOLD analysis project Ga0209431, IMG submission 184021) | Soil microbial communities from Rifle, Colorado - Rifle CSP2_sed 13_3 (SPAdes) (version 2) | ecosystem: Environmental > Terrestrial > Deep subsurface > Rock core/Sediment | place: Rifle... | reverse complement strand
CGCCGAACTGTTTAATAGGATTATTGCTTTATTCTAAGAATAAGAATGCAGGAGCGTTGGAGGAAGAAGATGGGGATGGAGGAGAGGGAGAAATTGAGGAGAGAAGTTTTTTGTCAATGACATTTTTTTCATTTTTCTATAGGTAGAATGACATAAATTATTATATATTTTATGTCTGATCTTGTTTTGGTGCCTGCAGAATTTATTGAGGGAAAGATTTTGTTTATGAGAGGTAAAAAAGTAATGTTAGATCGTGATCTTGCCACTTTATATGAAGTAGAAACGAAAGTACTGAATCAAGCTGTAAAACGAAATGTAAAACGTTTTCCTGCAGATTTTATGTTTCAACTAACGCAAATAGAAGCGAAATCTTTGAAGTCACAATTTGTGACTTCAAACGTGGGTAGAGGCGGTATTCGTAAATTCCCCTTTGTTTTTACAGAGCAGGGAGTCGCGATGTTGTCCACTGTATTAAAAAGTGAGAGAGCAATTATGGTGAATATTCAAATCATGAGGACATTCACGAGATTGAGAGAAATGCTCATTACTAACGAAAAATTGCGTCGGAAGTTAGACGAGATAGAGAAAAAGTATGATGGTCAGTTCAAAGTTATCTTTGACATCATGCAGAGATTACTCAAAGAGGAAGAGAGTCCAAAGAGACGAATCGGTTTTAGTATGGATTAGTTTTATTATTATCTTTTTCTTTGAAATTTATTTTAAATAATTGTATACTATGAACAGATATACTATTTCCTACTATACTATGGTTCATTATAATATCACACTCAATCAAGAATTGGCCGATATCGTTGATCGAGAGATGAAGAAAAAGAAATATTCGAATAGAAGTGAATTTTTTCGTGATCTGGTGCGCAGGCAGTATGTGGAAGAGGATTATGCCATTGAACCCGTGCTACCAGGGGATCCTGATTATGCGTTGGCTAAGGAACGCTTGAAAAAGAGCAAATTTGTTCGCTGGTCGAAATGATATTTACTATCGATATTTCAGAACAGGCACTTTCGGAACTTGAAAATCTCCCACTCAGAATTCAGCTACACATTACAAGGAAAATTAATCAAGTTTTGAAAATCCATCCCTATCCACACGGGAATAATCCCAAAAGGCTCAAGGGCGAGAAATTATTTCGTTTGCGAGTTGGTGATTATAGAGTGGTATACCAAGTCATGGGAGTTATCGTGAAAATCACGAATATAGGGCATAGGAAAGACATTTATCGTGATATTTAGCAGTTTCTTGTGATTTCTGATAAATTCTTTGAATTTAGAACTATGCTTAAAAGGCCATTTTATGCTATAATTAAGTGATATTTTTGTATCTCCATATGGCACAGTTCAAGGTTCCACAGAATGTCCAAAGAGCCGATACGATCATTGGCCCGCTGACCATGATGCAACTGATCATTGCTGTCGTAGGGGGAGGGCTGGCGTATATCATCTACTTGTCCTTACAGCAGCCGGTTGCGACTATCTTGGCGGTGATTATTGTTTCTATCACTGCGGCATTTGTTCTTATCAGGATTCATGATATGCCTTTTTGGCAGTATTTAGCCTCGCTTTTGATTTATATTCTGAAGCCCAGACTCCGAGTGTGGGAAAAGGGCAGTGGTGATATTCCTATCTTTGAGCGTTATGCTATCGAACCCGTAAAGGCGAAAAAGGCTGAAAAAGCAAAAATGGAAGAAGAAACAAAGAAATTTAAGAACCTCAAGGAATTAACAAGTGTTTTGGATACCGAGGGTCAATCCGATATGGATGAAGCTACAGATGAGGAACTTGTTCAAGCTGCGTTCAAAGTGACTTCCCAAAAGAAAAAGAAAAAGTAAAATACTTGTATGCCGGTAAAACAAAGAAAAGGAAATGTCGAAGCAAGCACACAGACGCATCTCAAGATCGCGGAGGTGAAAGATAATACGTTGGTGCTCAAGGATGGTAGCGTACGAGCGATACTTGAAGTATCCAGTGTGAATTTCGAATTGCTATCCGAACAGGAACAAAACTCGATTATTTTTTCGTATCAGGATTTTTTGAATTCTTTGGACTTTCCGATTCAGATTTGTATTCGTTCGAAGCGCCTCGATATCGAGGGCTACCTTACTCGTATGACTGAGATTGCGAACAATCAAGCTGATCCTCGCATCAAGCAACAGACTTTTGACTATATCGATTTCGTTGCCAGTTTTGTGGAGTATTCAGATATCATGGAAAAAGATTTCTACATCGTCATTCCTCATGAGCCAACGCGAGCGAAGGTAAATTTCTTTCAGAGATTCATGGCACAATTAAATCCCGGAGACAATGCTCTCGACTATCGTATTCGTCAGCAAGAATTTTCCGTCTTACGCAAGACTCTCAATCAACGTGTATCAGCAGTAACGAATGCATTAACCTCAGCGGGACTGTACGTAAAACGAGTGAATACACATGAGTTAATCCAATTGTTTTATGAACTGTATAATCCCATTACTTCACAGGGACAAAAGGTTGAAAATCTCCTGAAACTCAATATTACTGATGCTCCTAAACTCCCCGGACAAAAAAATGCCTAATACTACACCCCCCAAGAAACCAGGATTCTTTGCTCAAATCAAAAGCTCTTTTGCCGATCTCGGTAAAATGTTCGGTGGCAAGAAGAAAGAAGGAGATGCAGTAAAGCCGCAAGGTCTTGCGACTCCATCAACTGTGGCTCAACCGAAAAACATTGCTGTTTTGTCTGCAAAGCCTGGTGCCGTCATCACAAAACCTGCTCCCGCTGCAGCAAAGCCTGAAGTGATAGCTACAACTAGCCAAGTAAAAATGGGAGCTGCCGAAAAAGGCACGCGAGGTTTGCTTGGTGGAAGATTTTCTTTTTTACAGAGAAAAAACAAGGCCGAAGAAGCTGCCAAGAAAACTGAAGAACAAAAACGTCTTGAAGAAGCACAAAAGCTATATGAATCGGGACTCGCTTCGGTAAAAGACTTGATCGCGCCATCTAGTATGCGCGTGGATTATGATAAATTAGTCCTCAATGATGTATATATTCGCACCTATGTCGTGTTTGCCTATCCACGTTATTTAGAAACAAACTGGTTGGCACCGGTGATCAATCTGGAAGCCACCATGGACATCTCAATGTTTATTTATCCCATCGTTTCTGCCGATATTTTACGCACACTTCAAAACAAAGTTGGTCAGATGGAATCGTCAATACGTATTCAACAAGAAAAGGGCCAAGCCCGTGATCCGGCTCTGGAGGCTGCGCTTAATGATGCTGAAGAACTTCGCGACAAGATCGCTACCGGTGTCGAAAAGTTTTTCCAATTCGGTCTCTATTTCACCATTTACACGACATCAGATAAACAGCTCACCAATTTGGGTAAACAGCTGGAAGCAATTTTGGGTGGCAAACTTTTGATTATCAAATCTATTCAGGCTCGTACCGAGCAGGCATTCAATTCTACGGCGCCTTACTGTACCGATGAATTGTATGTCGTTCGCAATATGAATACCGAGCCACTGTCGAGTACTTTCCCATTTACATCATCAGAGCTGACATCTGATCAGGGTATTCTCTACGGCATCAATCGCCACAATAACTCTTTGATTATTTTTGATCGCTTTACTTTGCCGAATGCAAACTCAGTAGTATTTGCCACATCCGGTGCCGGTAAATCCTATGCCGTGAAATTGGAAATTCTCCGTAGTTTGATGCTGGGCACGGATGTTATCGTTATCGATCCGGAAAACGAATACGGAGCACTCAATGATCTTGTCGGTGGAACGCATCTTGATGTGTCACTGAATTCTGATCGTCGTATCAATCCTTTTGATTTGCCATTGCCGTATGAAGGAAGAGAAGAACAACCCGGTGATTTGCTTCGTACAGCGATTATCAATCTCAAGGGACTGATGAAGCTCATGCTTGGTGATTTGACTCCTCGTGAAGAAGGTCTGGTGGATCAGGCTTTGATCGATACCTATTCATTGAAGGGAATCAGTATCGACACTCCAAATCCTGGAAATATCCCACCGCCGACGATGGAGGATCTCCAGGATATTTTGCAAGATACAAAAGGTGGTGAAGATATAGCTCAACGCCTCAAACAATATACTTCGGGAATTTTTGGTGGTATTTTTAATCGCCCAACGAATGTTGATATGCGAAGCGGTCTCGTGGTCTTTTCAATTCGCGATTTGGATGAAGTGTTACGTCCCACAGCGATGTATATTATTTTGAATTACATTTGGAATGTAGTACGCAGTAAATTAAAAAAACGTTTGCTCGTGATCGATGAGGCATGGACCATGGTACAGCATGAAGATGCTGCACGCTTTGTGTATGGTTTGGTAAAGCGCGCTCGTAAATACTATTTGGGAGTGACGACTATTACCCAGGATGTTGAGGATTTCTTGGCGCGCGATTTCGGTAAGTCGATTATTACTAATTCAGCAATGCAATTGCTTCTGAGGCAGGCTCCATCAGCCGTGCCGGGTCTGGCTAAAATATTTAACCTTACTGAGGGAGAGCAATATTACTTGCTCAATTCTGTGCAGGGTGAAGGTATTTTCTTTGCCGGCAGAAAGCATGTAGCGATTCAGATTATCGCGTCTGCAGCTGAACATCGTGTCATTACGACCAATCCTGAAGAATTACTTCAAATCAGGTCTGAACAAGGCGGTTTCGAGACTAAGTAACGACATGATGTATGGCCGAACCAGCAAAGAATTTGCAAGGCGATGAGGAGCAAAAGAAGAAAGGATTGGATGTCAGCTCCACACCAGCAAATGACAATGCGCGAGAAATAAAACCCGGAGAAGAGGTAAGTTTAGAGGGGCCAAAATCCCAGACAATTTATACAAGCCGAACAGAGCAAGAAGCCGTGCCAGTGTCAGGTGGAGAGCAAGCTGGAGTACCATCTGAAGGCAAAGGTGAGCAGAAGGGTAAGGAGGAAGGGAAGCAGCCAGGGGAGGGCCAACCAACGTCTCAAGTTGGAGGTCAACCAGCTCAGACTGATGTTCAACCAACAGGACAACAACCTGAAGGTCAAGGTAAGGAGAAAGGTAAAGAGGGGAAGGAGGAAGGTGAAAAAGAAGGGAAAGAGAAAGAAAAGGAGGGAGAAAAAGAAAAACCGGAGGATGAGAGAGAAGGGAAAAAAAGTAAAGGTAAAGGCAAAGGTGAAGGTGAAGAGGAAGAAGAAGGTGAAAAGGAAGGGAAAGAGAAAGAAAAAGAGGAAGAAAAGGAAAAGAAAGAGGGGGAGGAGGGCAAAGAAAAAAAACCGGAAGGTAAAGGTCAAGAGAAAAAAGAAGAGGAGGGAAAACCAGGTGAAAAGGGTGCTGCTAAGCCTGAAGGGAAAGCTCCGTCACCACCGGCAGGTATCAAGCCAGGTGCGCCATTACAGGTGGGTGCACAGGCTGCGGGAGGAGCGGGAGAGGCTGCAGCAGGAGCAGCTGGACAGGCAGCAGGAGCGGCAGGACAGGCGGCTGGAACTGCAGGCCAAGCAGCAGGGCAAGCAGCAGGACAGGCAGCGGGAGCGGCAGGCCAAGCGGCAGGAGCTGCAGCAGTCGTCCCAGCGGTTGCGGTAGAGGCTGGGAAAAAAGGATATCAAGGCGCGAAGAAGACATATGCTGGGATAAAAAAAACTGGTGAGAGATTGGCAAAAATAGCCGAAAAAGCAAAAAAAGCGGAACAAAAAAGGAGACCACCTGGCAAGGCTCCGGCCGAGGGAGAAGGAAAGGAAGAAGAGGGAGAGGATATCACTGGAGGACCGAAGAGACGAGGAGGAAAATACGCTAGTGATGCGTTAAAAAAAGCCAATTTAGAAAGAGAAATAGCAGAGCAAACGGCACGTCAAGTTGGTAAGGCCGCAGGTAAATTGGGTGTCGGGAAAAAAGGTCAGGAATATATCACGATTACTCTTATCGTGATAATAAATCTTGTCGCTCTAACTGTAGAGTTATTGCTGGTAGAGACAGTCATTGGTGGCTTTGTTTTTGTCATCAACTTGGTCGCTTTTGTTTGGTGGTTACTTTCCAAGGGCCGCTGGAAAAAGGCCTGGCCAGCAGGGTGTGCACTTTTTTGTGCTGGGCCCGGATACTATTGTTGTGGTCCTATTCTGGGGTTGTTGGCGTTTGTTCTTGGTACAGCAATCGCAGTATGCACCATGGCTCAGATCAGCATACCTTTTGGTATTCCAGTCAGTTGGGTGGGAAGAGCTGTGGGGTGGTTTAGTGATACTGCGGGTCAGTTTGCTGAGATATGTTCTCGCATCAATCTCAGTGGCACAGGAACTGGAGGGAGTGGTAGTGCATCGAGTAGTGGGGGAGGCGGTAGCACGAGTGCAGAGTTCAGAGGGCAGAGTTCTGGAAGAGAGAGAGTAATTCTGACACAAGAAAATGGAGAAACAATTGAAATTCTGGTTCCAAATACAGTATTTTCACGTCCAGCACCGCTGACAGGTACCGGAGCTGCGCTGTCAAATCAAGCAGGATATCTAAGCCCGGCCTCATGTCGCCTTGGTGATATTCCTTTCAACAATGAAGTTACCATGCGTCGTGTTCGTTTGCCTGATGGTAGTGAAACGATCGCCTCTTTGCCTATTCATCAGACGATTGAATGTATTCAAAATGATCCTGACAAGACCGAAGTCCGAGCTATTCACGTTGGCAAAATTGTGCGAAATGCTGTTGGTGATCCGGTGCTTGGCAATTATCTCACTATTGAATATCCCAATGGGCTACGGGTTTCGTATTATCATTTGGGGGAAATTGTTCCAACAATAGTTTTGGGTATGCAGGTAGAAGCGGGACAAAAAGTAGCGGACTTTGGTCAATCAGGACAGAATACATATATAGGAACAAAGATATTTTTTGAAATCAAAGACATGAATGGTATATGGCAGCCATACAATCCGATTCAGACTGATCCCGATCTCAGTATACTGACGGCATTCCCATGTGCAGATGATCAGGAGAAGCAATGCCTTCTACTCTAATGAAGGAATGAGATGAAGATGGAGGGCGTAATTATGCCTTCATCTCAATCTTCATCTTCATCTTCATTTGTGGTATTCTCTTCCCGCATTTAGCTTATTTTATCTATGGAACACTCCTCAAAAAAAGAAATCCCTGCTTTTGTGTGGGTTTTGTTACCGCTCGTTATTGCTGGTTTGGTGTTTGGTTATTTCCGTTTCTTATCACCTGGCAATTTAACTGAATTCGCAAAATGTTTGACTGAGAAAAAGACAGTTTTTTATGGATCAAAAACATGCCCTCATTGCAAAGCACAAATACGAGATTTTGGCCGTGCTTTTGAATATATAAAATATGTAGAGTGTAATATTGATCAACCCGGGAAACAGGCCGATATTTGCGATGAAGCTGGAGTCACCGGATATCCTACATGGATATTTGATGGCAAAGATCCTGTGTCTGGTCGACAAGATTTACGAATATTAGCGGATAAAACTAGTTGCGCGCTTCCTGATGGGGTCGTGCAAACAGGAGAAGATATTGTTCGTCCTACCAGTACCGGTGGAGAAGTCCCGGTGACAAGCGTCACCACTGATGCTCCCTCTTCTGAGTAGATTAAAATTACAAAATGTAAAATGGGGTTAGGGTGCTATTAATTTTACATTTTACACTTTACATTTTACATTTCTATGTGGCGCAGGTTTGGTCTCAGCATTGTAACGGTCATTCTTTATATTTTCATCAGCTCGGTGGTGATTGTTTTGGCGCAAGGATATACGGTTGATTTGCAAACGAGAAAATTTCTGACCACGGGTCTAGCTGAAATAAATACATTTCCGTCTGGAGCTGTAGTGACTGTAGATGGTGTTGATATAAAGAAGACAACACCTGTGAATCTTTCACATTATTTACCAGGAACATATACGGTAGATATGGCTTACTCTGGATACCAGAATGTTTCTTTCCCAATTGATATTGTTTCGGAATTAGTTACGCACGTTGATGAAGTAGCGCTGTTCCCACGTGGAGATAATTGGCGTAATTTGCAAATGTCTTCTTCAGTACTGAAGATTGAAGCTTTTCCAGGTGCAGAGATGCTTCTGGTCAAAAATGCGGACGGTATTGGTTGGTGGATTTTACAAAAGAGAACTCTGGTAAAGGTATATTTCTTGCCTGTAGGCGTAAATGCAAAGTATTCATGCACAGTGCTGGGTGATGCGTGCATTGTCGTCGATGGTAACCAAGCATATTTTGTAGATGTTCTTCATCATCTTAGTAAAAAGTTAAAAGGTATACCTGTGTTTCAAAATACCCGCAGTCTTTATAAGTTTCATGGAGATTATGTAGTATTTGCAAAGCAGGGTGGTGATATTACGATGCAGAAATTATCTGCAGATGGAACAATAAGTATGCAAATTTTCGAAGAGGGAGTTGATGCTTTTCAAGTCTCTGGTCAGGATGTGTGGTTTGTCAAAAATAGCGTTTTATGGAAACAATCATTGATCAGTGGCCTCCCGCAAAAAATTACTGAGGTAGATACTGCCGATGGTAAAGTGGAAAAATTATTTGTTCTAGCTGACTATGTGATTTGGCAAAAAACTACCGGTGAAGCGGTGCTTTTTGATACTTCTCTAGAGGCTATCATGAATATTTGGTCGCATGCCACCGTTTTTGATCATGGTGAAGAAGGCTTGGCTCTTACTCAAAATGCTAAGATATGGTTTATTTCTCCTAAAAAAGGACTACTTTTCTCGGGGCAGGCGGCTCATGATGTAATAATGCTTGAACCTTACAGTAAGGTTGAGTGGCTAGCGAAGTTGCAAGATGGACACTATGCTTTGGTTCTTGTAGAACCAGCGAAGATCTTACCGATAGAAAATGATTTTGCAGATATCGCAATTATTCCTTACAAGGGAATTATCGCGACTACTCAGGGGACGTCAGATACGTTGTTTTACCATCTTTTTCCGGAACAATCTTGGATGAGCACAATAATTAACAATTAACAATGAAGAAACTCAAGGGTTTTTGAGTTGTGAGTTCATTGATAATTTTCAATTGGTAATTGTTAATTGCTTATGAGTGTCTGTGTGCCGGTTTTGATAATGGCGTCATTACCTGTTGGGACAGTATTGAGCGTAGGGTTTGGATACAATTGTTTGAATCGAACCACCAATCTTTTTAGACTTGTGCCCACGGGTGTACATGTCATGAGGGTCATGATAGAGGGATATTCGTTGCCACTTTGCTGAAGTACCCATGTGTCTTTGGGATTTACCACTTTGATGTCATACGCTTGATACACATATTTTTTACCTTTCCAATAGAGAGTTACTTTGTCGCCAACGACCAGCTCTTCTAACAAGGCCAACACGTCGTTGTATTTGCTGTTTACCCAGACATAATTCGAGCTGTGACCTGTAAAGAAAGCATTACCGATCTGGCCCGGTTCAACAGTGCCGGGATAATGCACGATCCCTTTCAGGAGTGAACTTTGAATATCTTTCTCGAGGCCGTCATAGTCTCCGTTTTTCAACTTGTCGTCACTTAATTCCATAATAGGAACATTCTTCCCGATTTTCCCGATAACGATTCGATTATCCGTGGGAGCAATTTCAAAATTATTAAAATTGATGACTTCTTTATGATTGATAAAGCTATCTTCGACGCTTTGACTGGCAGCTTCTGCTACTTGAATTGCACTAAGGGACTCGGAAGTTGTTGGTCTTTGAAGAGATTTAAGAATTTCTTTGTTTGGGTCTTTGATTGATAATTGTTTTTCTCTGAAGAAATCATATTTCTGCTTGTAGGCCGGGAAATTGATACCGATCTGAATAACACCAAAGATGAGAATTGTTGTGACAACAAAACGAACACCACTCTTGAATGATCGCCATATTTTCTGAGGGAATGTCGCACTTACTACTGACACCTCTTCATTTCTAATACTTACCAAACTTAATCCAAGTTCGATGCCGAAATTATTGATTATTGGCAAATCATTGCGTAGTCGATTTTTGGCAAAAAACTTTTGTATATCCATGATATATGATCTTCTTTACATTATAGCTTATTCTAACAAAACAGTGAAGAAAATGCAGGTGAAAGGTGAGCTTCGCAGGTGAGAAGGTATATCCTCCTCACCTTTTTCAGCACCTTTCATCACCTGAGTTTTCTTAGTGCCTTTCATCACCTGAGTTGATTAGACTTGTACAATCATCGGAAGTACCATCGGTTCTCTCTCTGTCTGCTTGAAGAGAAACTGAGATAGTGTTGATTGAATGATATTTTTCAGTTCAGGAATGTTTTGAGGATACAATTTGCTGTTCTTCACAAATGTTTCCTTGGCCAAATTCCTTGCTTCAGTTAAGAGTTGTTCAGAGCCACGGACATAGATAAATCCGCGAGTGATAACATCAGGAACGGCTCGTAATTCTGGTTTGTTCTTGTCTACCACTAAGGTGACTACAAACACTCCATCTTGAGCCATTTCATGGCGATCATTGAGTACTGTTTCTCCGACATCGCCCATGCCCAGACCATCGATGGCCACAAGATTGTGCGGTGCTCTTTCTTTGAGCATAGTAGCATTGCCTTGCTTATCAAATTCAATGACGGAGCCATTATCAGGAATGATAATATTGTGCTTTTTATAGCCAACTTTCTCGGCTATTTCTGCATGACGGCGAAGCAAGTAATGATTCCCCTCGATTGGGATGAAATATTTAGGTTTGAGTAGTCTTAAGAGCAATTTGGTGTCTTCAGCTTTAGCATGGCAACCAGCATGGACTTCCATCATACGATAATTCACAGCCTTGGCTCCGAGACGATAGATACGATCCATCAACTGACCAACGCTTTGTTCATT
>Ga0209431_10004577_pt1 | contig 10837 bp, 9 predicted proteins | sample RifCSP13_3_FD_184021 | JGI IMG/M metagenome (GOLD analysis project Ga0209431, IMG submission 184021) | Soil microbial communities from Rifle, Colorado - Rifle CSP2_sed 13_3 (SPAdes) (version 2) | ecosystem: Environmental > Terrestrial > Deep subsurface > Rock core/Sediment | place: Rifle... | reverse complement strand
CCGAACTCCTCGAGCATGGCTGCCGCTTCCTGCATCACGGGCAGGTCCGAATCGCTCCCCATCAATATTCCGACAACTGGTTTGGCCATATGGACTCCTTAATCAATGAAAAATGTAAAATGCAAAGTGCAAAGTGCAAAATTGCGGTATGGCCTTCGTCCATGATATTTCATTGTCTTCACTTTGCATTTTGCAGTTTGCCTTTTGACTTTTTACCGTCCCTCTTCCAGCGCCCTCGCCCCGATGTCCCTGCGATAGTGCGCTCCTTCGAAGTAGATGTCACGCACACCGGCATAGGCATTGTCGATGGCCGCCGCCACGATCGGCCCGAGGCCGGTGACGCCGAGCACCCTGCCGCCGTCGGTGACGACCTTTCCGTCCTTGAGGGAGGTGCCTGCGTGGAACACGATGACACCGGGATGCCTGGCCGCGTTCTCGAGCCCTTTGATCTCCCTGCCCTTCTCATAGGCGCCCGGATACCCCCCCGATGCCATGACCACGCACACCGCCGATTCGGGCTTCCATCGCATGTCCACCTTTGCCAGGGTCCCGGCGAGTATGGCCTCGATGATCTCGATGAGGTCCGTCTCGAGCCGGGCCATCACCGGCTGCGTCTCGGGATCTCCGAACCGGGCATTGAATTCGAGCACCCGGGCCTCGCCTTCATGGATCATGAGGCCGGCGTAGAGAATGCCTTTGAAGAGCCTTCCTTCCTTTTCCATGGCCCGTACGGTGGGTATCATGACCTTTTCCATCACCTGACGCTCGATCTTCCTGGTGACGATCGGCGCCGGGGAATATGCGCCCATGCCGCCGGTATTCGGGCCCTTATCGGCATCGAACACGCGCTTGTGGTCCTGCGCGGACGCCATCGGGACGACGGTCTTCCCGTCCGTAAAGGCCATGAACGACGCCTCCTCGCCCTTGAGACACTCTTCGATGACCACCACGTCGCCCGCCTGACCGAAGGCCTTCTCCGTCATGATCATGTCCAGGGCCTTGATCGCCTCATCAACGGTCTCGGCAACGACCACGCCCTTGCCCGCGGCGAGCCCCGCGGCCTTCACGACGATGGGAGCGCCCTTGCGGCGCACGTACTCTTCCGCCGCGGCCCGGTCGGTGAAGGTCTCGTACTCCGCCGAAGGGATATGGTATTTTTTCATCAGGTCCTTGGTGAACGCCTTGTTCGCTTCGATCTCGGCGGCTTTTCTGCTCGGGCCGAACACGCGCAGACCCGCCTTCGCGAACTCGTCCACGATACCCATGGAAAGCGGCGTCTCCGGACCGACGATGGTGAGGTCGATGGACCTGGATTTGGCGAACGAAAGCAGTCCCGCGATATCTTCGACCTTGACCGGTTCACACTGCGCAAGCCCGGCAATGCCCGCGTTGCCCGGGGCCGCGTAGATCTTTTTGACCCGGGGGCTCTGCGCTATTTTCCAGACAAGCGCGTGTTCCCTGCCCCCGCCGCCGATTACCAGCACCTTCATTCGATAACTCCTTGGATAGGAGTCAGAAGCCTGAAGCCGGAATTCAGGATAGTACAGCCAATGGATTTTTGACTCATTCCTCCTGACTCCTGACTACTGACTCCTGACTCCTGTACTTAATTCCTTCATTCATACTTCCCGTCCGGTACCCCCCGAGGTCCAGACAGACATAGGTATAGCCAAGCTCTTTCAGTGATGCCGTGACCTTTTTTGCGAGGCCGTCCGCAAGCAGCAGCCCGAACTCGCTGCGGTCCACCTCGATCCTCGCCGTGTCTCCGTGGTGACGCACCCGCACCTGGCGGAAACCGAACGTATGGAGGAGGTCTTCGGCGGTCTGTACGGTCTGAAGTATCCCGGGCGTGATCCGTGTTCCGTAGGGGATCCGGGAGGAAAGACAGGCGAGCGATGGCTTGTCCCACACGGGCAGGCCCAGGCTTCGGGCGCATTCGCGGACTTCCGCTTTGGAGAACCCTGCCTCAATAAGCGGACTCCTTACGGAAAACTCAAGGGCCGCGCGTCTGCCCGGGCGATGGTCGCTGAGATCGTCCGCGTTCGAGCCGTCAAGCACGAAGGTGATGCCTTCCTGCTCCGCGATCTGTGTCAGCTTCCCGAACAGTTCCCGTTTGCAGTAGTAGCATCGGTCCGGGGAATTACGGAGAAATTCTTCTGAAGAAAGCTCCCCGGTATGAAGGATCTGATGTGTCGCTCCGAGGGAGCGGGCAAACTCCCGCGCTGACCCAAGTTCACCCGCGGGGTAGGTCTCTGAAACCGCGGTAACGGCTATGAAGGGAAACACCGCGGCCTCTGAAGCCGCCCTGAGGACGACGGAACTGTCCACTCCTCCTGAGTAGGCGAGCACCGCCGACCCCATCGTATGGAGCAACGCCTTGAGACGATCCCATTTAAATTCAATCGTCATCTGTTTGATAATAGCACAGCCCGAACAAAAGTGTCAATAAAGTCCTGCGCCGGGACGTTCACCCGAATTTCTCTCTGAGACCATGCCGGCAGCCGCCGGAGCGGCAGAGGCGAAGCGGGCCGGAAACAACCTGACTACTGCGCCTTGTTCTCGAATTCCTGTATGACCCTTGCGTTCTCCCTGTCAACCTCGGTCAACAGTTCGTCGGAATACGCCGGGTTCTGCCGGTACCACGTCTTTTTTGAAAAATAGTTCTGAAGCTCGGCGTCCTGGAACACCCTCCCGTGGTGAGCGTATACTTCATTCCGCATGACCCTGAGCTCCGCCCTGCTGCGATCCTGGAGCTCCGCCGCCTTCATCACCCGGTCCGCCGGCGTGAGATATCCTTCCACCTGGTTCAGATGATCCGGGATGCCGGCCGCCTCTTCCTGCTTCGCCGGCGCGGGCTGCTGGGCAGGCTCCAGAGACTGGTACGTGAGCTCGAGATTTATCTTGTCTCTCTCCTGCTTCGCCTGCGTGTGTTCAGGGTTGAGCTTCACCGCATTGTCAAGGAGCGTCTTGGCTTGCTTGAAATCCCTGGCCGCGGCCTTGAGCATGGCGAGCTGGAACAGGATGTCGGCCGCCTCTTTCTTCCTGCCCGCCTTTTTGTAAATGCCGATCATCTCGGTCATGATGTCCTCGCGCCCTTCTTTGATGCGGCCGAGGAGCGAAACATAGGTTTCGTCGTCCATGAACCCGACCAGCGGGGTGACCGATTCTTTATAATAGGAAAGGGGATAAAGCTTGAGCGGGTCCCCCTCGGCAAAATTGGTGCGCGGCTTGTATCCCAGGAGCATGTTCCCCGCGTATTCCGGGCTGCAGAGCTTGAACGCGGGCTTCTGGGCCTTGAGCCAGTCAAGAATGAGTTGAACATCCCTTCGTATATCAGGGGAATTTTTCGGCAGACGCCGCAGCGCAATGAGATATGCGGCGAGAAGATGGGGACTCTTATCGTGGGTCTTGAGCAAACCGAGCCAGTAATCAGGTTCGGCCGTGCCGGACTTTGACCGGCCGAGCGACTTCACGAACATATAATAGATAAAGGAGTCGGTGTACTTGCTCTGGGCAAGCGTCGTGTTCTCGGAAATCCTTTTTGCCTCGTCGTACACCTCGGCGTCTTTTTTGGTCTTTTCCGTGAGGTCCAGGACAGCAAGAAACTTCTTGTCAATGTCCTTTTCGTCCTGATAGTCCGGGGAGACCCGCTCGAGGCGTTTCACATTCTTGCTCAGATTCCAGTCACCAGCCAAAACCAGCCCCGGAAAAGACGCACAAACCAAAAAGAGAACAGCAACCAGGATCCTTCTTGTCATTTTTCCCTCCTTGCGTTTTTTTGGCTTTTCATTCCGCATTGCCCTTATTTCTTCCCTGACGGCCCGCTGAATCCCAGCTTGGCCGAGATGGCCCTGCCAGCGTCCATAACCATCTGGACGATCCCGTCCTTGCGGAGCTTTTCATCCGTGAGCCGGCTCGCGGGGACCACAATGCCGACAGCCGCGATCACGTTTTTCGAAAAATCCCTCACCGGCGCGGCAATGCTCCTGACCTCGATATCGCACTCCTCGTTCTCGAACGCGTATCCCTTTTCCGGCACGGTCTTGAGCTCGGCAAGCAAGGCATCCCGCGTCTTGATGCTCTTGCTGGTAAGGCCGGACAGAAGTGTATTCTCCGGGTACAGCCGTTCTATTTCCGCTGTCGGCAGAAACGCGAGCTGCGCCTTGCCAACGGCAGTGCAGTGCGCCGGAAGCATCGCCCCGATGCGCGAGACCGCGCGCACCGTCTTGTCGGTCTCCACGCTGTCCATATAGATGACCTTGTTCGCCCGGAGGACCGCCACCACCGCGGTCTCCCCCGACGCGGCCATGAGGCTTTCCAGAATGGGCCGGGCCTGACGCCGGCACTCACGCTGTTCAATGAAGGTCGCCCCGAGCTGGAGCGTCTTGGGACCGAGCCGGTAATTCTCGGTCGTTGAATTCTGTTCGATGTATCCCCGATGCTCGAGCGTGGCAAGCAGCCTGAACACATTGTTCTTATGAAGGCCCAGCCGCTTCGAAAGCTCCGTTACGCCGAGCTCATCCGCTGTCTTCGTGAACGACTCCAGGATGTCCAGCGCGTGGGAGACCGACTGGATCAGGTAATTGGCTTTTTCTCTTTTCATTGCAGCACCTCTAAAAATTCTTTTCCTGGACTGATACTCTGTTTGTAACTACTCAGGATAATATCGAAAAAAACGTATGAACCGGTTTTGACCTGAGCAGTTACCTCTGTTTAACCTTTAAGGCTTGAGGCCTCTTTTTACCGGATACCCTTTTGATGTCCATTCGGGCATGCCGCCCTGGAATAGCAGGAGATTCGTATAACCCAGATCGGACGCCGCAACTGCGGCCGCCTGACTCAGCGTTCAGCCGACGCCCCTGCAGTAAAAAATGAGCGGGGTGGATTTGTCTTTCGGGAGCCTGGACTTCTGGGACACCATCTGTTCAGCAGAAATATTAATGGCGCGGGGAATGTGCGCCTCGCGGTATTCTTCCGGCAACCTCGCATCAATGAGGACAATATTCCGTTTTGCGTCCACCCATGCCTTGACCTGCTCAGCGTTCACAAACTGAAACTGCCCGGCATCGGCAAAAGCAGAAAAGAGCAGAATGCCCGTTAATAGTATTAATACTTTTGTTTTCATCACAATAGCCGTACTTCCTTTCCTTTGTTTTAAAACAACTGTTTATTTTTATAACAATGAAGGGAGTTTGTCAAGGGAAAAGCTCTCATTTCAAGGAAGAAGCGGGTTCGAAAAAGATCATATCAGGATGAGCGTTCCGATGCCCATGAGAACGAAAAGCAGGGCTGAAACAGGGGTTATATATCCGGAAGGAATAACTTTATGAAGTCTTCCCGCGACCAGAATGCCGATGAATGAAGCAAGACTGAGCGCCGCGAGACTGCCGAAGAAAACGGAAAAAAAATTCTGGTACTTTATGGACAGGAGCAGGGTCGCGATCTGGGTCTTGTCACCCATCTCGGAGATCGCGATCAGGCTGAAGGCGGCGATGAGTCCGGCACGGGCCGACGGCTTGATCCGTTCCTCCGCGTCATCCCTGCCTCTTCCCCGAAGAAACAGGAACAGGCCGAACAGGATGAACACCCAGGCCGATACGCGAGTGATGATCTCGGGAGCAAGGAGCGATCCCAACCCTTTTCCCAGGACCGCCGCGCTGCCGGAGAGGAGCGCGAAAGCCAGGAACGCGCCGAGCAGGACCGGCCTCCCTCCGTAGCGGAGAGCCAGGGTGAAAACCATGAGCTGTGTCTTGTCCCCGAGCTCGGCGACAAAGATCAGGCCGAAGGAGATGAAAAATACCGTCAAGAGCGTCACTGAGGTTCCTCGCGATGATGCGTAAATCCTAATAACCAAATAGCAAATCCCAAATTACAAACAATCACCACTGACCGAATCTCAATAAGCAAACAGTTCGAAACTTCGAATTTGATTGCTGGAATTTATTTGATTATTGTTGCCTGGTGCTTGCAGTTTATTTGTGATTTGGTGCTTGGGATTTGATATTTTCTTTTAGCACTTCCTTCTGCTTCTTGATCAGCGCCTTGATGCCTTTTTCTCCCAGGGTAAGGAGTTTGGCCAGATCGGCCTTGGAGAACGGCTCGCCCTCGGCCGTGCCCTGTATCTCAACGATCCGTCCGGCGCCGGTCATCACGAGGTTCATGTCAACCTCGGCCTTTGAATCTTCCGCGTAGCAAAGGTCGAGCGCCGGTTTCCCTCCGACGATCCCCACGCTCACCGCAGCGAGATGATCTTTCACCGGCATGGTCTCTATCAGCCCCTGCTTCTTGATGTGGCGGAGCGCATTCACGAGCGCCAGGTATGCCCCGGTGATCGAAGCAGTGCGCGTGCCGCCGTCCGCCTGGATCACATCGCAGTCGATCAGCACGGACCGTTCACCGAGCGCCTTCATATCCACGACCGAGCGAAGGGACCTGCCGATGAGCCGCTGTATCTCATGCGTGCGCCCGCCGACGCCTTTCCGCTCGCGGCCGATCCTCTGTCCGGAGGACCGCGGGAGCATGGCATACTCCGCGGTGACCCAGCCGGTCCCCTTGCCTTTTAAAAAAGGAGGGACGGACTCATTCACCGTTGCCGCGCACAGAACGCGCGTATCGCCGATCTCGATCAGAACGGAACCCTCGGCGGTGGTGAGGTAATTCTTCGTGATCTTTATCCGGCGGAGCTCATCCGCCTTCCTGTTGTCGATACGCATAAAGCATTCCCCCAATAATTTCGAAGCACCATAGTACCCGTAGCTCTCGTGGATTGCAAAGAAAAAATCGGATCAATCCGGGAGCTACCCTGGAAGTTCACGATCCATGTTCTTTTTCTGCACCGCCGTTCACAGCGCCGCGCAAACATGCCAGGTTGTCTTCTGTTTTACACGGCAGATCAGCCGCCCATGAGCGCTTTCGCTTCGCACGCGCATGCATGATCTGTGGTTTGCCCGCCATCTTCAGGTCATGTAGCGCGCGGCCCTGTTCACGGGATGCAGGCGCTTTTTGAACTGCAAAGAACCAATAAATCAAGCCCGGTTGCCATTTCAAAATCTGCGTTCATCCTCGTAATCTGCGGATAAAAACGGCGTTGATCCTGACGTGCTCAGAAATCGAGGGGGCTGGCCAACTCTTTAATGGTTTTACTCGGCACACAGTGAGTGTAGATCATCGTCGTGCGCACATCCGCATGCCCGAGCAATGTCTGAATGGTACGGATGTCGTAATTGGCCTGCAGCAGATGGGTCGCGAAACTGTGTCTGAAAGTATGCGATGTAACCCGCTTCGTGAGCCTGGCCTTCCGGACAGCATCGTACAGCGCCTCCTGGACGCGAGTCTCATGAATATGATAACGCCGAAGCTCCTTGACATCCGGGAGATAGGTCAATGATTCCTGAGGAAAAAACCACTGCCAGATGAAGTCCTTCGCCGCTTTCTGATATTTCTTTTCCAAAGAGTCGTCGAGAAAGGCTCCGGCATAGCCGGCCTTCAGGTCCTCGTCATGAACTTTCTTCACTGCCTCGATCTGCGCAAGCAATTCCGGCATTATCACCTGAGGAATGGGCACGGTGCGCACCTTCCTGCCCTTTCCCCGTACGGTCAGCACCCCTTCGTCGAAATTGAAATCCAGCACCCGCAGTTTTATTCCTTCGAAGAGACGCAGACCGCAGCCATAAAGGAGATGAACGAGCAGATGGTACGGATATTCCAGGTGTTTCAAAACAGCATCAATCTCCCTGCGGGAAAGAACGATCGGTATATAATTCGATTTTTTCGCTCGCGGCGTGTCCTTGTGATCCCCGAAATCCCTCTTCAAAATATGCCGGAACAGAAAGAGCAGTGAATTGAAGGCCTGGTTCTGCGTTGACGCCGAGACCTTGCATTTCACCGCAAGATAGGTCAGGTACGCCTTCACATCCGACGATGACAAATCGTCCGGTAATTTGTTTTTCAAATAGCTCTGGAACTTGCGACACCAGTCCGCGTAGGTTTTGAGTGTTTTCCGTGAATAATGCCGCGTTGAGATCTCGTCCGCTAGTTTATCAATGATCGCGTCCCATTCCGGGGCGCCGGACTTTTCCAGACACCGCCACTCGTTAAATCGCTTTCCGCCCCGAAGGGCGGTCTCCTCTCTTACGCCCTCTCGAACACTAAGCACCCTCTCCCTTTGTCCCTCTCCCCTCTGAGGGAGAGGGGTAGGGGTGAGGGGCGTCATTATCGAGGTGTCCGGGGTGAGGGCGGGTATTCTATCGGTGGACTTTAGAGTGAGACGGTTTATTGCCGGCTTTTTCCCCTGGCCGGTCTTTTCTCTAGACGGCACGGCTGGTGAAACTGATGTCAGGACCCCATCGGCAGTCAAGGCGTCCGGTTTCTTCCCCGACTGCGACGCAAAATAAAGCGACAGGGCATGCGCCGCTTGCACCAGTTGCTTCTGCGATTGATTTTTTGACCGCAGTTTTTCGATGAACAGGCGAACCTGTTCAGACCTTGAATCCGGAGGCGGATATTTGACACGAAAATCGAGGTAATACATAAGCCATTTGCGGTAATCAGTTCGAAGTGCGGTTGATATTGCCTTCTTTGCCATGATGGCATCAAAGGGTATTAATATGTCGTTCGGAATGGGGAGCATACGGTTAGATCCTCCAACGAATATCATTTTTTTAATATTAGTCAGCTTACTTTATATATTCCATAATGTTAATATTAGTCAGCGCAGGAATTATAATGAATTCTGCTGGTTACGTCAAGTTCTATTTAAATAAGCTTGACCATTTATAGCATCCATGATAGTATAATTCCGTCCCTATAATAACTTGTTAATGGGAGAAAAATGAAAATATCAACCTTTAAAGAAGATCTTCTTGGCCTAGAGGGATTTGCTGAAAAGCTGGAGCGCTTTATCAAGGTAGAGCATCGCTTCGTCGCTGAAAGTCTCGTAATCAGCCTTAATGCAGGATTTGGAGCGGGCAAGACCACTTTTCTCAAAATGTGGGTGGACCGAATCGTCAACAACAGGGGTGCCGGCGAGGGACCACTTGTCGTTGAAGTAAATGCCTGGAACGATGACTATTGTGGCGATCCGCTTTTGTCGCTCGTGTCAGCTCTCATTGAGGCCCTCAATAAGAAAGGTAAGGCATCTCAGAGTCTTCGCGACGCCGCCAAAGATGTTGCTTGGTTTCTGACTGGAATAGGTAGCCAAGTTGTTAGTAAGCTGACCGGCATAGATGCTGTTGCAGCCGGGGAATTGGCGGAGAAGAAAAAGGCTGCGAAAGAAGGGAAACAGCAAATTCAAAACAGTCTTTTTGATACATTTGGAAAAAAGAAAAAGGCCCTCCAAGCTCTAAAGGCGGCAATTAGGGATGTTGCTAAAGGCGACAATCCGAGCATCTTGATATTGGTCGACGAATTGGATCGCTGTCGACCTGATTATGCAATCTCTTACCTGGAGACAATAAAGCATATATTCGATATTCATGGGATTGTATTTATTTTGGCGGTAGATCGTAAGCAATTGGAGTGCGCCGCAAAGGCTTCTTTTGGCATCGATCTGGATTTCCCTGAGTACTATCGCAAATTTGTCCAGCGAGAAGTCGCAATACCTACACCGAATGAGCAAGCATACGGTAGGATCGCAGCCAAATACGTAGATTACTATTTACAGAGAGAGCGGTATTGTTTTATGCAGATAGACAGTGATCGCGTTAACACTATTGCTGGATTATTAAGTTCTCTGAAGATGACTCCTCGCCAGGTTCAGGAGGTTTTCAGGATAATGGGGCACATTTTTGAAACGGATGAATCAAATAAAGGGAGATTGCATTGGTGCCTAGGAGTCGGAACTATTTTGATGGCTGCCTTGAAAATTAGTGAGCCAGATGTTTATGAGACATTAGGGAGGCGCGGCTTCAAGATTGCCGAGGGTGCGGCTTTCCTTAGAAAGATCAGCCAAAAACATGCTGATTGGTGGTTCACGCTCTGTTACACCGGCGGCGGTCTCAGTTCAGAAGATGTAAAGGGCAAAGAAGCGGCAGACATTTATCGCGAAGCAGGGTTTATCTCAGACGACGAAATACGACGTCTGAGCCATCTTGGTGAATGGAGTTGGGGATGGCGCCATTCATCCAGCAGCGGCTTTGAAGAGATCTACTCCAAAATAGAGCAAATATCGTCCTGGAATTAATGAGAAGTCGACAGGGTCACGACTTTTTCCTTGAAAATATGACGCCGCAGTGATTCCAACCAGCCGGTCAACATCGACTCGCCTAGCGGCGAGTTACCGCCGGGATTAGCTATAACACTATGAATAACGACGGTACAAATCCAAAGAAACGGACGGAAAGGGAAACATTACTCTTCTCCGTCTTCTTTTCCATTATCGGCAGTGCAGTCGCCGCGACCAGTAGTTTCAGTCATTTTACCATAGGAAGATTGTCGGGCAAAAACGTCAGCATGGCCGGGTTCCTGATTATGTTGAGCGGTGGCTACGGCATCTGGTCCTACTTCAGTGCAAACAGAATTGCAGTTCGCCGCAACAAGGCGCTAATTATGGTTTACTGCATTCTTCTGCTTCTCGCCATAGCCGTCCCATTCCTGGCGGTCTATTATCACTGGACCCTACGTGCACTGCATATTATAGTCATCGTATTGCCAATATCATATGGTCTAGATACACTCCTCATCAGAAGTCAGGGTAAACAATCTAATGAACGGGACGGGGCAAAAGGTAGTCGCAATTTCTGAGCAACTTTCACAGTGGTAGGTCGAGTAGAACGAATTGAAACCCGACGATGATACTAACCATCGGCTCGAGAGGGTCGCGAAAACCGCGCTCCTCAGC
>Ga0209431_10004575_pt1 | contig 10840 bp, 9 predicted proteins | sample RifCSP13_3_FD_184021 | JGI IMG/M metagenome (GOLD analysis project Ga0209431, IMG submission 184021) | Soil microbial communities from Rifle, Colorado - Rifle CSP2_sed 13_3 (SPAdes) (version 2) | ecosystem: Environmental > Terrestrial > Deep subsurface > Rock core/Sediment | place: Rifle... | reverse complement strand
ATGAGCTGCATCCCATAGCATATTCCTAGGATCGGAAACCCAAGGTTAAATACGCCGGGATCAAGTGACGGTGAGCCTTTATCCCATACACTTGCGGGGCCACCTGAAAGAATAATCGCCCTTGGTTTAGTTTCCTTTATTCGTTCTATCGGTTCGTTAAACGGTTTAATCTCAGAATAAACACCAAGCTCACGTACCCTTCGTGCAATAAGCTGGGTGTATTGAGAACCAAAATCAAGAACTAAAACGATTTCACGCATTTTAAATCTTTTAAACGTTTAGTTGATAAATAATATCATCTTCATTTTGAAAGATTGCATTGATAGTATTCATAATATTATCCCGCCAGCAAGCCTGTCCCGATCTCAGCTGAGGGAACTGGCGGTCTACCCTAATATTATGGGTAGCCAATGAGTCTTGCTCGTTGGCTTAAACAGAGGACAACCTTAATCCAAAATTGTGATATGAAATTGATATCAGTTTAGTAATATACTGAATAATAAAATCAATTAGACAGGTAGATAAACGATATTTAAGCTAACTAGGGACTCTATTCAATCCTATAGTTAGGTGCCTCTTTAGTGATTATTACGTCATGTACGTGGCTTTCACGAAGCCCAGCTAGGGTAACCTTTATAAATCTAGCCTTCTTTCTAAGCTCTTCGACATTTCTGGACCCTGTATATCCCATCCCAGCCTTTAATCCACCGACAAGTTGGTAAATTATCCCTGCAATCGAGCCTCTATACGGAACTCTACCCTCTATCCCCTCAGGAACGAGTTTCGACTCTATCATATCATCGTTCGACTGAGGCTCACGAACGTCCTGTGCATACCTATCACGACTTCCCTTCTTCATTGCCTCAATAGAGCCCATTCCGCGATAGACCTTATATGTTCTCCCTTGGTATAGAACTACTTCTCCAGGGGCTTCATCTGCCCCTGCAAAGAGATTTCCTATCATAACCGAGTAAGCCCCTGTAGCAAGGGCCTTAGTTATGTCACCTGAATACTTTATCCCACCGTCCGCAATTACAGGAACACCATATCTTTGTGCTACTCGTGCTACATCTCCAATGGCAGTAATCTGCGGGACTCCAACCCCAGCAATAACCCGAGTTGTGCATATTGATCCAGGGCCAACTCCAACCTTTATCGCATCAGCCCCTGCCTTTACCAAAGCTTCTGCTCCATCAGCAGTTCCAACGTTCCCTACTACTAAGTTTACTTTACGGAAATTGGATTTCGTCGAAGCCACTGCATCAATTACCCTCTTTGAATGTGCGTGCGCAGTGTCAATCACTATGACATCACACCCAGCTTTAAGTAGAGTCTCAATAGTTGATTCTCTTTCAGGCCCGACGCCAACTGCGGCTCCACACCTTAAGCGTCCCATTTCATCTTTACAAGCATTTGGGTGCTTCTCTATTTTTTCTATGTCCTTCATTGTTATTAGCCCGCGTAGCCTGAACTCAGAGTCCACTACTGGGAGTTTTTCAATCTTATATTTGTGAAGAAGCTCCTTTGCATCTGTCAGTGTTATTCCCTCAGTGACAGTTATGAGCTTTTCTTTTGGAGTCATTAATTTATCAACCCTGAAATCTAGGTTCTTCTCGAATCTGAGGTCTCTATAGGTAATTATTCCAAAAAGCCTTCCATCCTCCTCAGTAACCGGGAGTCCAGTTATATTGTGTTTTAGCATGATATCGAGTGCTTCTTGAACCCTTTGTGAAGGATGAACGGTCATAGGGTTTATTATCATTCCGCTTTCATGCTTTTTTACCTTTTCCACTTCTGCAACTTGTTCAGCTAAAGTTAGGTTCCTATGAATGACCCCAATACCGCCTTCTTGAGCCATAGCTATTGCAGTTTTTGACTCAGTAACTGTATCCATGGCTGCACTAATAATTGGAATATGTAGCTTAATTTCTGGGGTCAAATAAGTGGAAACATCTACTTCAGTAGGTAGAACACCGGAATAATCTGGCAATAATAGAACATCATCAAAGGTTAGAAATTCCTCCATCTTATTTTCGAGCATAGAAGCCTACCTTCTTGACTTTCTAACCTTAACCCTTTTTCTCTGTATCCTTCTCCCATTACGGCGCATTGTTGTTTTTTGAGGTTTTAACGCCCGCTTTGGAGAGGCAAGATTTGAAGGGGTTCTTACAACCTCTATTACCTTCTTTCTCATCTCGGGAACTGTAACCCCGAGCTCAACCACGATCTCCTGCTCCTTATCACCTATGTTCACAAAAACAGGAAGCACTCCAACATAAGTTTTTGTATCAATCCTCTCAAAACCAAGCGCTTTTAGAAGCTTCTTAGGTAGGATCGGAAATTGTAATGTTGCTACATCTGCCGTTTCTTCTGGAAGCAAACCATCCTGACTAACACTTATTTTGAATCGCGTAGATTTCATGCCGCGTTGTCCCCCCCTGTTAATAAAATACACTTATCCTTATATCTAAAAGCCAGGCATTAGTAACACGGTAAACCCTTTTCAGCTTAATCTCAACCCTCTTATTGTTGTTTAGACTTCCTAAAAGGAAAATAGGGGAAATCTCTTTACCCTCGCTTACCCGGTCTTTATTAATGAAGTATTTTACTTAATTTATATAAAATAGCAAGCATTCTGTAAAAAAGACTGTTTAAACTTCTTCCTAGATCCGCATTCACGATATTATCCACAATATATTGTTATGTATTATCTATATACCACAATTAGTTTATAATTAAAAGGCTAGATTGCCGTTGTGATATAATTAGAAATTTATTTAGATTATTAATCATATTAGAATTTTCAAAATTAAGAGAACAAAAGTTTCTAGCAAAAACTCTAAAATGTGCAACTTATTTTTACTTAGATTGGTAAAACCATCGAAAGTTTCCTATTTTTTGTATAACACATAAGAATATTTTGGAAAATTCATTCAGTTTCCACGCGTTTTAAAAAAGCATGATCTATACTCGTGTTCAATTCAAACCCGATCAAGATTGCAGGTGGAATTATGCTTCTACCTATTACTTCAACGTCTTTTTCTAGCCCATTAATCGGAACATATGGAATAAGAGTCAGCAAGAAAATAAGGGCTGGGAATAAGGCTAAAAAAAAGTGTTAAGCCATAGCTGCAGAACGGATCCAGATATTATCCTTTTTCAACTCATTTATAAAAAACATCATTACCTCAAGTAGAGAGATCCCTCTAAATCCGGGAGGCTTAACCGTAGCAAGTAACTTAACAATTTTCTGATAAAGTTCTGAGATTAACAATAAGTGATGGAAGTCAAGTTTGCTCATTCTGATTTGAGTGAAATCATTTATAGTTTAATCATTAAGTTTAACAGTTTTAACCCCTTGACCATAGCGTCATGCATTAATTAAAATTATTTAGTTGATTATTGTAAGAAGGTGCAAATTAAAAGTTAGTAAAAGGAAATATCTCTGTTAGAAAGGGTACCTAGACATATATATTAACGTTATTGATACATCAAAAAATATTTCTAAAGAAATTTTTACTTGGGAACTTTACAATTAATACATAAGGGAGGTACTATTCCAGATCAGCTTTCTCAAAACCCACAATATCAATCTTATATTTTAAGCCCAGCACCTTGCCCTTCGATGGGAATACAATAAAGAATGGCAGAGTTTCGTCAGGATTAATGTCATAATTAAGTCCTGCGAGTTTGCTAGGGTAGTTGAAATTTATATCGCCATTTTTTCTCTGAAGTTTATTCAGTATATATTCAGATGGAAGGGTTTTTAGCTCAGTGTCGCTAAATGTGTTGCCAGCATAAACAACCTGTTCATAAAGCTTCTTCCCACCACTTAAAAATTCGCCCTTTATCCTTATATAACTAACATCATATTTAGATTTATTCTCAATGTTTCCAGAGACAACGTAAATGAATCCGTTTCTGGTACTTACCCACCTGCCCGAATCCTGAGACACGACTACGCTGTCCTCTATCCGCTCGAAAATCCTGATTGGAAGCTTAGATAAATAAAAGGTAGTTAACCTATCAGCTTTGTCTTTGGGAATTAATTCCAAAGTTATCATAATCCAAACTGATGCGGAGAAGATAATAAATAAAATAAAAAGAGAAACAAAGAATGTAATAATCTTCTTTGATAAGCTTATCTTTGAACCACGTTCCCTAGGCCTTTCTACAGGCTTATATGAAGCATACGCCCTTGAGCTACCTTTTTGAGTTATTAACAGCTTTTCTTTATCAACTACAAGCTTATCTTGTTTTGGTTTTAGTGTAGCAACATGACTTAACTCACTTTCTTGACTTAGATCATCACCTTTTTGTTGTGTATTATCTTCCTCTGTCACTTCATCAAACAGCTTTGGGGGATCTAATAGACTATCTATGGGTTCTTTATCAATAAGTATATTTTCCCACTTAAATCCCGAATACTCTGCTTTATTACTAATCCCGCTCTTATCCTCTGTTCCTCTAGTATCAGGGGTTTCTATATTAAATTTATCCTCTTGTTTTCCGATATTTAATGTGTTCCAGTTGAACTCATCTCCCGTAGCTGCTGGTTTCTTCGACTCATTCCTTAATTCTTCACTTATTAAAGAATTCTCTTTCTGGCCTTCCTTTTTCAATTGCGTATTAGCCTCTTACTCCTTGAGTAGAATGTTCGCCATTTAGTATAATGTTCGGATTGAAATAAAAATCCATACCATTCTAACATTTCGGTATTTTCTACATCAATTCTTAACTCCAATGCCCCAAGAAACTTGGATCATCTGCCTTATTTATGATTAATATTAATCAAATTAGCTCATTGGTTTATATAAAACGATTTTCTCGCCTTGAAAACGCTACTGCTGATCACGCCTATCTTTATAATATAATCGCCACTTATTCTTAGATGAAGTTCGCAACAAATAATAATTAAAAGAGACTTTTTCTATGTTTTCAATAATAGGTAAAAACCACATCAAAAAAAATTAATCATCAAGATAAAACATTAGTTTTTAGTTCTCAGTTTGAAAAAACAGAGCGTTAATTATTTTCCAGCACCTATAACTTGAGATTTACATGAATCGCATTCACAGCCAACCATCCACCCAAAGATCCTAGATTCTTTGCTGCAGTTTGGACAACTTATCCTAACTAGATGACCTTCACGTCCCCTTGTTTCAGAAATGATGTTCCATTTACGAACAGGTGACCCTGGACATTCCCAACATATCCTTGTTACAGTCATATAGCTCCTCCTTTTTAAGCCGATGAGTTATACAATGGTAAATTATATTTCATTTTTAAAATATTGCAATTCAATTTATGGATTGTCAATGAGGGGGGTGAAGTTATTGACTTCAGGGGGCTATTCTTCTATCATGTAAGTAAGAGGGCGGAGCTGTATTAAAAATCAGAAACTTCCTTCTCTAAGCAACCTAGAATATTTAAGATTCCAATGAAACCCTTAATAGAAATACCTAAAAAGGTAGTGATAACAGGTGCAGGACCCGCAGGTTTAACGGCGGCTTATGAACTTTGTAAGGCCGGAATTGAGTCTTTAGTGCTTGAAAAGGATAACATAGTTGGTGGGTTAGCTAGGACGGTGAATTATAATGGCTACTATTTTGACATGGGAGGACACCGCTTTTTTACCAAGGTTAAGGTTGTAGAAGATATGTGGCATATGGTGTTGGGTGAAAATTTTCTTAGACGCAGTCGCCTATCACGAATTTATTATAACAAAAGGTATTTTTATTACCCACTACGAGCACTTAACACCCTATCTGGCCTTGGGGTTTGGAATAGCTTTCTAATTCTCATAAGTTACCTTTGGGCGCGCCTTTTCCCAGAAAAACCAGAAGAAACCTTTGAACAATGGGTTTCAAATCGATTTGGAAAACGTCTTTACAAAACCTTTTTTAAAACCTATACCGAAAAGGTTTGGGGGATACCATGCAGCGAAATCAGGGCTGAATGGGCAGCCCAGCGAATAAAAGGGCTTTCGCTTTTAACCGCCCTTAAAAACGCCCTCTTAGATAAGCAAAACCCCCATAAAGGAGCTATTATCAAAACCTTGATAGATTCATTCCACTATCCCAAGTTAGGGCCAGGCATGATGTGGGAGAAGGTAGCTAATCTTGTTCAAAACGACGGAAGTGAGGTAAGATTAGGGACAGAAGTCGAAAAAATTTTTTGGACGAACGATAAAATAGATTCATTAGAAGTAAAATTCAATGGCCAAAAAGAGTTGGTTAAAGGAACACACTTCATAAGCACTATGCCAATTAGAGAGCTCATTCAAAAATTCGAACCAAGTGTGTCTGAGGACGTGTTAAACGCTGCAACGGGTCTTAATTATAGAGACTTTCTAACAGTGGTTATTATTATTAATAAGCGTGACGTATTTCCTGATAACTGGATTTATATACATGATCCAAAAGCAAAGGTAGGAAGGATTCAAAATTTTAAGAACTGGAGCCCTTATATGGTTCCAGACCCAGACAAAACCTGCTTGGGACTAGAGTATTTTTGCTTTGAAGGTGACGGGCTCTGGACAATGTCTAATCAAGAGTTAATCGAGCTTGGCAAGAAGGACTTGGAAATATTAGGATTGGTTCAACCCTCTGAGATTGAGGATGGAACCGTTGTCAGAATGCAAAAGGCCTACCCCGTTTATGATTCCACTTATAAAGAGTCTCTTCAGGTTATACGCCAATTTCTTGACCAATTTCAGAACTTGCAGCTTATAGGCCGAAATGGAATGCATAAATACAATAATCAGGATCACTCCATGTTGACTGCAATGTTAGCTGTAAAAAACATCTTAGGTGCAAACTACGACCTGTGGCAGGTTAATGCAGACCAAGAATACCATGAAGAGATCGGGGAAGGTGAGGGAAAGAAACTGGATGATTTTGCACTTCTTGCATCTACACAGCCCCAGATACCTGAGAGAAGCTTTCCTAAGCCTCCACAACCCGCTTATAATGAGGTCATTATAAAAGCCTTTGCTAGAATTGATAAATTTGCCTTTGCTACAGCGGTGGGCTCTGTTTGCGGCCTAGCGATCTTTATAGCAACCCTTTTGTTGATCTTAAAGGGAGGCAAAATCATGGATCCTAATCTCCATTTGCTTGGACAGTATTTTATAGGCTACACTGTATCTGCGAAGGGTGCCTTTATTGGATTGGGCTACAGTTTCTTCTGGGGATTCGTTTGGGGTTGGTTAACTGCATACCTTCGAAACCTCTTTCTCGGCTATTTCATACACAGAGCTAAAAGTAAAGCAGAATCCTCATCGTTTAGAAACTTGCTTGATTATATATGATTAGCTTTAATTATTGAGAAAATAAAAAGTGGCTAATAATAATTGGTCAGAGGAAGAGAAACTCCTAAAAGCTGTCGTACGTTTGAATGCCACCTCGCTAGGTTTAATTCTTGGCTTGCTTATCGGTCTCGCAATCTTCCTTGCAACCAATTGGCTTGTAATTAAGGGAGGGCCTATAACACGTAGCGGGGAGGAAATAGTAGGTCCACATTTACAGCTCCTCGGTCAGTTCTTTATTGGATACAGGGTTTCGTTTCTTGGAAGCATTATTGGATTCCTCTATGGTTTTGCTGTTGGTACCCTATGTGGAACATTTATCGGTTGGATCTATAATCGTATCGTATTGTTAAGGAAACAATAGAGTGGTAAATATAGATCAATGCAGCTTAGTCTTTTTATTGTGCCATAGCTTGCTTCAAGCCTACCTTTCGTTAGAGGAGAGGCGGGATGATTATAAGTGAGATCCCCATTTAGCCTACATTCGGAATACCATAGAGTCATAGCCGATTACCTAAAAAAACACTAAGCACGATACTAAAGAATCATATGAGGAAATCCATGAAGGCCTTAATTAGCAGTGGGGGCAAGGGAACGAGGTTAAGACCTCTTACACATACAAGCAACAAACACCTAATCCCTATAGCAAATAAGCCCATGATTTACTATGTGATAGAAGCAGTTATTCAAGCAGGCATCAAGGAAATAGGAATAGTGATAAACCCTGAAACAGGGGATGAGATTAAAGGGGCATTAGGTAGCGGAGATAAATGGGGGGTTAAATTCACCTATATTATCCAAGAAGCACCTTTGGGTTTGGCACATGTAGTTAAAGTCTCTCAGGATTTTATTAAAGATGCCCCCTTTGTATTCTATCTTGGGGATAATGTTCTAGTAGGAGGCATCAATAGATTTATTGAGGAGTTTTTAAAGAATAAAAATAATTGCCAGCTCGTATTGGCAAAAGTAAAGGAACCTGAAAGATTTGGGGTCGCAGAAATAAAAGATGGAAGAGTAATTAGTGTAAAAGAAAAGCCTCAAAAGCCGAGAAGCTCCTATGCAGTAACAGGCATATATCTTTATGACCATTCGATTTTCGAAGCGGTAAATAATATCACCCCAAGTGCCAGGGGCGAACTAGAAATTTCGGATGCCCATCAGTATTTAATAAGCAATGGGTTTGCGGTCGGCTACTCTGAGATTACAGGCTGGTGGAAGGATACAGGGAAACCCGAGGATTTGTTGGAGGCCAATAGACTTATCTTAGATAGAATCATAGATGGCGGTGAACCAAAGATTATGGGAGAGGTAGATAGTAGTTCTGACATCGCGGGGAAGGTGATTATCGAGGAGGGGGCAAAGGTAATAAAGAGCACCATTCGAGGTCCTGTAATAATAGGTGAAAACACCTTGGTTGAAAACAGCTACATCGGTCCTTTCACATCTATTTACTATGCATGTGAAATAAAAAATAGTGAGATTGAGTATAGCATTGTTCTTGAAAATTGTAAGATTATTGATGCCGATGTCAGGATAGAAAGGAGTCTCTTGGGACGAGAGGTTAAGATTTATAAAAACAACTCAAAGCCAAGTACTCAAAAATTTATACTTGGAGATCAAAGCACAGTAGAACTAACTTAAGAGCGAGAGACGTTCGTGAGCCTCAGTCGAACGATGATTCAGGGTGTAGAGTTAAAAAATTTAAAACTTATCCCCGATGAGAGAGGATTTCTTATGGAAATCCTGAGGTGTGATGACTCTATCTTTGAGAGATTTGGTCAGGTTTATATTACTGGATGTAAAAGAGGATTTGCCAAAGCCTGGCACTATCATAGGGAACAATCGGACCATTTTGTCTGTATCCTAGGAAAGGCTCTTGTGGTTCTCTATGATATGAGAGAAGATTCCCCTACTTTTAAAGAGGTTCAGGAGTCCATACTGGAGGCCCCACCCTGTGAAGAGAATGAACCACTTCTTATTAAAATCCCGCCTCTAATAGTACATGGTTTCACGGCATTAGAGTGCGTGGAGGCAAGGATTCTGAACGTCCCAACTCTACCCTATCGTTATGATAATCCCGACGAACATAGGTTCCCCTGGGATAGCGAAGAAATTCCTTATAAATGGCCATCCTATGTAAAAAAGGGAGGGTAATATGAAACTACTTGTGACAGGTGGCGCAGGATTTATTGGTAGTAACTTTATAAGATACATCTTAAATAAATACAGAGACTACAAAGTTGTTAATTTAGATAAATTGACCTACGCAGGAAATATTGAGAACCTAAAAGATATTGAGAAGAACCATCGTTATACATTTGTAGAAGGCGATATTTGCGATCTACCCCTGGTGGAAAGTTTAGCAAAGCATGTTGATGTTATAGTTAACTTTGCCGCTGAAACCCATGTGGATAGGTCCATTCTGGAGGCGGGGAATTTTATACGAACCGATGTTTATGGCACTTACGTACTGCTAGAAACAGCCAAAAAATATAAGCACTGGCGGTACGTTCAAATCTCTACAGATGAGGTTTATGGAAGTATAGAAATTGGGTCTTTTCGAGAAAATGATCCGTTAAATCCAACTAATCCCTATTCAGCCTCGAAGGGAGGCGGTGATCTACTGGCTCATTCTTATTGGTCTACGTATAAACTACCAGTAATTATAACCAGAAGTTCTAACAACTTTGGTCCATATCAGTACCCTGAGAAATTTATTCCACTATTTATCACCAGTGCCATTGATAACTTGACCCTTCCCCTATATGGAGATGGGAAAAATGTGAGGGATTGGATTTATGTTATTGATAATTGTGAGGCTATTGATATGATTCTCCATAAGGGAAAAGAAGGAGAAATCTACAATATTGGTGCCGGCAATGAGAAAGCCAATATTGAGATTGCTCAACTCATAGTTGGGGAATTAGGTAAGCCATTAGATCTAATAAAATTCGTCAAAGATAGGTTGGGACATGATAGGAGATATTCCTTAGATTCAACAAAAATTTGTAGCCTTGGTTTCACACCACGGTATGAATTTAAGGAAGCCCTTAGAGAAACAATAAAATGGTATAAAGAAAACGAAGGATGGTGGCGAAGGATTAAAAAAGGAGAGTTTAAAGATTATTATCAAAAGGTATACGTGTAATACCATTTCCAAGTTCTAACTGGTTAAAAAATTACTGCATTTGTTACTTAACCCACAGAGGGTTATCAGTAGGAGCGCCAGCTTGGTGCGACTCAAGTCGCGGCTGGAATCCGCTCCTACCATTTGCTTTTCTTACCATTGATATTTTAACCGTTAAAAAGCTCTTGTGATTTTATAGAGTTATATATGGTTGTTAGAAAGACAAACGGAAGATGAGAATACTGATCACCGGCTCAACCGGTCAGCTTGGGCGAGAACTAATACAAGTTTTAGAGAAAGACGAACTTCTTTTATTAACTCACAAAGATATTGATATTAGAGACCCCAAGCTTATACAAAGAATTGTAGAGCTAAAACCTAATATAGCAATCCACACAGCTGCC
>Ga0209431_10004570_pt1 | contig 10844 bp, 10 predicted proteins | sample RifCSP13_3_FD_184021 | JGI IMG/M metagenome (GOLD analysis project Ga0209431, IMG submission 184021) | Soil microbial communities from Rifle, Colorado - Rifle CSP2_sed 13_3 (SPAdes) (version 2) | ecosystem: Environmental > Terrestrial > Deep subsurface > Rock core/Sediment | place: Rifle... | reverse complement strand
GAGGCCCGGACGGTCCTTCTGGGACGCGTCCTTGAGCGCCTGCATGAACTCCCTTGTGCCGGAGTGGGCAATGGTCCCGAGCTCCGCTATGACCTCTTCTCGGGTCATGCCGATGCCGTTGTCGCTGATGGTGAGGGTGCCTGCGGTCTGGTCCGGGATGATCTTGATCTTCCACTCCCCGCAGGCTTCAGAGATCTCCCTGTTCGTCAGCGACTCATGGCGCGCCTTGTCGATCGCGTCAGAGGCGTTCGAGATCAGCTCCCGGAGAAAGATTTCCTTGTGCGAATAGAGGGAGTGGATCATCAGGTTCAACAGCTCTTTTACTTCGGTCTTGAACTCCATCTTTTCAACAGCCATAGTTCCACCTCGCGAACAATATCGATATTGTGAAAAGAACCTTTGACACGGAAGAAGCGGATTAACGTCTTTGACGTACCCAAGCGCTGGGGATGATAAAAAGGCCGGGGAGATTTCTCTCTCCGGCCTTCGATTGTTTCGTAACGGAACTGCTTCTTAGTACATTCCACCCATGCCGCCGCCCATACCGCCCATGCCGCCGGGCATGCCGCCGGGCATGCCGCCTTCGGACTTCTCTTCGGGCATGTCGGTGATCATCACCTCGGTCGTGAGCATCAGGCTCGCGACGCTCGCCGCGTTCTGGAGCGCGGAGCGGGTCACCTTGGTCGGGTCGATGATACCGGCCTGAAGCATGTCCACATATTCTTCCTTCTGGGCGTCGAAACCATAGTTCTGTTTGTCCGACTGCTTCACCTTGTCCACGATCACCGATGATTCGAGTCCCGCGTTGTTCACGATCTGCCTGATCGGCTCTTCAAGCGCCTTCTTCACGATGCCGACGCCGATCGCCTCATCACCGGTGAGTTTGAGCTTGTCGAGCACCGGGATGCACCGCAGCAGCGCAACACCGCCGCCGGGAACAATGCCTTCTTCCATCGCCGCGCGCGTAGCATGGAGCGCATCCTCCACGCGGGCCTTTTTCTCCTTCATCTCGGTCTCGGTTGCGGCGCCGACATTGATCACGGCCACTCCGCCGACGATCTTGGCCAGCCGCTCCTGGAGCTTTTCCTTGTCGTAATCAGAGGTAGACTCTTCGACCTGGGCCTTGATCTGCTTGACCCTGCCCTGGATCTTGGCCGTGTCTCCCGCGCCTTCGACGATCGTGGTGTTGTCCTTATCAATGCTGATCTTCTTTGCTCTGCCGAGGTCCGTGATCTTGACGTTCTCGAGTTTGAGCCCGAGGTCCTCGGAGATCACCTGCCCGCCGGTAAGGATCGCCAGGTCTTCGAGCATGGCCTTGCGCCTGTCGCCGAAGCCCGGGGCCTTTACCGCGCAGACCTTGAGCGTGCCGCGGAGCTTGTTCACGACCAGTGTCGCGAGCGCCTCTCCTTCAACATCCTCGGAAAGTATAAGGAGCGCCTTGTCCATCTTTGCGGTCTGTTCGAGGATGGGGAGCAGGTCCTTCATGCTCGATATCTTTTTCTCCGAGAGGAGGATATAGGCGTCATCCAGCACCGCCTCCATCTTCTCGGGGTTCGTTACAAAATAGGGAGAGATGTAGCCCCTGTCGAACTGCATGCCTTCCACCACGTCCAGGCCGGTTGTCATGCCCTTGGCCTCTTCCACGGTGATCACGCCGTCCTTGCCGACCTTGTCGACCGCCTCGGCGATGAGATCGCCGATAGTGGAATCGCTGTTCGCTGATATGCTTCCCACCTGGGCGATCTCTTTTTTATCATGAACCGGCTTCGATATCTTCTTCAGATTCTCCATGACCGCTTCAACGGCCTTTTCAATGCCGCGCTTCACATCCATGGGGTTCGCGCCGGCGGTGACGTTCTTCATTCCCTCGCGGTAGATGGCCTGTGCAAGCACGGTGGCTGTGGTCGTACCGTCGCCGGCAACGTCGGACGTCTTGCTCGCAACCTCACGGACGAGCTGGGCGCCCATGTTCTCATAGTGGTCCTTGAGCTCGATCTCCTTGGCCACGGTCACGCCGTCCTTGGTGATGGTCGGCGCTCCGAATTTTCTATCGATCATCACATTGCGGCCTTTGGGACCCAGGGTCGCCTTCACGGCATCCGTCAGGACATTCACGCCCTTCAGAATGGCCGCTCTCGCATCTTGATTGAACATAAGCTGTTTTGCCATAATCTTTTCCTCCTTAGGAATTCATCATCCATTATTAATAGTAGAATAGTTGAGAGACTTAGTCCGCAAGTATCCCGAGAACATCCTCTTCCTTCACGATCAGATACTCGCTGTTGTCGATATTGATCTTGGAGCCTGAATATTTATCGAAAAGGATCTTGTCGCCGACCTTGATCTGCTTCACCTCTTCGCCCACAGCCTCGACCTTTCCGGTCTGAGGTTTTTCTTTTGCCGTGTCGGGAATATACAATCCGCCTGCTGTCTTCTCCAGTTCATTCGTATAGCTGACAAACACCCTGTCCTTTAACGGTTTAAATTTGATGCTCATATGCCGAACTCCTTTCTGAAATAGTGTTCATTAAGATAGTGCATTACAGTTAGCACTCGATTAAGGCGAGTGCTAATATATGACCAGGCATCAAAAAAAGCAAACCTCATTTTTGGTAGTTTATGCTTATTTTAGACTGTTATAAGCAGAATTGTCCGGAAATGCTGCCATATCTGATTATTTTGAAAAATGCGTTTAAAAATGATAACTCTACCCCGGGTGCTCAGGTCAGCCATGAGTGATAGGCGCTGTAAGTGTGCAGTGTAAAGATGCTTTACCAACGTAGGCGCTGCGGGCAAAAGTACCGACTCTGCCGAACTTCAAGGACTTATAGCACGCTAAGCGACAGAGCGAGTGGCTGACCTGAGTAGTTACTAAAAATGAAAAAGCAGGGTTTAAACCCTGCTTTTTCATTTACTTTCTATACTGTTGGAACAGCCGCCTGCCCTACTTTTGTTTTTCTTTCTGGGCTGAAACCGGGATATTTTTGAATACGTCCGATGAATTCACCGCCGGCTTCAGAAGCTCAATGGCCTTCTGGAGCTGTATGTCGTCCTTGTCGTCCTTCGGCTCCATTTCCAGCACCAGTTCATCGGCCGGCTGTTGCTTTTTATGGTCTTCCTTCACCGTGTCGTTTTTCAAGTGGCGATCGAGGTCCTTTTCCCGCAAAACCATATGAACAGGGTCGCCTTCCTTGGGATCTTTTACCGTCGGGAGTTTCACCTCGATATCCGGGGTAATGCCGACATTTTGTATCGAGCGGCCGCTCGGCGTGTAATACTTCGCCGTCGTAAGCCGGAGGCCGACACCGCCCTCAAGGGGATACACGGTCTGGACCGATCCCTTGCCGAACGTCTGCGTGCCGACGATCGCCGCGCGCTTGGAATCCTGAAGCGCACCGGCCACGATCTCGGAGGCGCTTGCGCTCCCCGTGTTCACCAGCACGACGAGCGGGTACTGCCGGTACAGCTCCGAGCCCGAGCTCAAAAAATCCTTCCTCTCTGATGCATTCCTTCCCTGCAGGTAGACAACAAGCGTGTCCTTGGGAAGAAACATGCTGCTTACGTCCACGGATGCGTCGAGCATTCCGCCCGGATCGTTCCGAAGGTCAAGAACGAGCTTCTTCATCCCCTTCTCCGTAAGCTTCTTCAGGGCCTTTTCGAGATCCACCCCGGTCATTCCCTGGAACTGTGTGATTTTCACGTACCCGATCTCGGCATCAAGCATCTTGTACTTCACGCTCTGCACCTTGATCACGTCGCGGATGATCGGGAACTCCCGGGGCTTGTCCCATCCCTCCCGGAAGATCAGGAGCCGTACCCTTGTCCCCTTGGGTCCGCGCATTTTGTCCACGGCCTCTTCGATCGTCAGGTCCTTTGTCCAGTCATCATTGATCTTAAGGATCTTGTCTCCCGCCGCGATGCCCGCACGGTCCGCGGGAGTGTCCTCGATCGGCGAAATCACGGTGAGCTGTGAATTCTTGACCCCGATCTGGATGCCGACCCCCTGGAACTCGCCCCTGATGTCCATATCCATCTCTTTGTATGCCCGCTCCGTCATGAACGACGAGTGCGGGTCGAGGCTTGAGAGCATCCCCCGGATGGCCCCGTAGATGAGTTCCCTGGTCTTCGGGTCCTCCACATATTTGTTCTTGACGAGTTCGAGGGCCTGGGTGAATAACTTGAGGTCCTCATAGGTCTCCGACTTCGCCTGGGCCAACCCCTGCCCGATCAAAATTCCGGTCAGGAGCACGATGAGCGCCAACCCTAAAAATTTCCTTTTGTTGATCTTGATCATGTCACCATCCTCCGTGTCTCGATTCATAAGGCATCTCCAGATTTGCATGCCGTGAATTAAATTCCAATAATCAAATTCCAAATCCCAAACAATATTCAAATTCAAAATTCCAAAGCGTTTGGAATTCTAAAACTTGGCGCTTGGAATTTATTTGTGATTTGAAATTTGGAACTTGGCCATTCCAAATATTATCTCTTTGCCAGCCACAAAAGAGGGTCCTGTGCCTCTCCGTTGGCCCGTATCTCAAAATAAAGCTTCGCTCCCCCGGAACTTCCCGTATCGCCGACGAGACCGATCACCTGTCCTCTTTGCACCCGGTCCTCCTTGTTCAGATCCAGCCGAGAGAGATGTCCGTAGAGAGAATAAAACCCGGAACGGTGCTCGACGATCACGAGTTTTCCGTACCCTTTGTACCAATCGGCAAATTTGACGACCCCGTCATCTACGGCGCGGATATCTTCTCCCGGCCGCGCCTGGATCTCGATGCCTCTCCGGAACACGACCGTGCCGAACTGCGGGTGCCGCTGCACTCCGAACCGGGTGACCACCTCGCCGTTCGTCGGCCAGGGCAGCCTGCCCCTGCCCTCGGATAGGGCAGCCGGTGGAGGGATCCGGGTTTTCGCGGGCAACGATGCGGTCCTTGCGGTCATTTTTTCCTGCTCCGCCTTTTTGATCATGGCCCAGAGGTTCTCGGAGGACTCCTCAAGCTCCCGCAAGGCCTGTTCGTACGCGCCCTTTTCCCTCCTCACGCTTGCGAGAACAACGGACTTCTTCCGCTTTTGGGATTCGAGCTCCGTCTTCTTCGCTCCCACCAGCCGTTTACGGCGAAAAATGTCCTCTTTTCTCTTCGCGATCTCCGTCTGCCTTTCGGTCAGCACATCGAGCGAGGATTTGTAGCCCTGGATCACCCCACGATCATGTTCGGCGATCACCCCGAGGTACTTGATCCGTTTGAGCGCCGTGGTAAAACTGTCCGACGAGAGCACGGCAGCCGCGTTCCCGCTCCGGCCCATCTTGTAAAGCGCCCGAATCCGCTCACGATAGGCCCGCTTCTCTCTGCCGAAGCCGTGATGGATCTCCGCGTAATCCTTCTCGATCTTCCTGAGTTCCGACTCGGCCTCTTTGAGCTGCTTTTCCTGGCCGGAGAGTTCCGTGCTCCCGGTCAGGATGGCCTTGTCCAGCTTTTCCAGGTCAGTGAGTATCGAGCGCTCTTTCCGGTCGGCCTTCCTGATCTCCTGTTTTTTCTCGCGCATCTCGCGCTTGATGCGCTGGATCTCCTTTTTCTTTCCCGCCGTTTCGTCAGCGCCGAATCCGGCGTGCGCGCTCACGCCTATCGAGACGGCGACGAGCAGAACGAACATGGGTGAGCGAAGGACCTTCATCTCTCTCCCGAAAATAATTGCATCACGAAACAGGAGAAGCGGAATTCCGCGACCGGCGCGAAGCCGTCCGGTCTACTCCAAAAACCTGCCCGCGGAAACCAGGCCTCCGGTCAGGCCGAGGAGGCCGCCGCCGGAAACCAGATATGCTACCACCGAAGGCGGCAAAAAGTCCAGACCATTCGGTCCTGACAAGAACGCGACCGCCGCCTGAGGCAGGGCATAATACAGCCCCGCGAGAACGCCCACCGCGAGCGACGTGCCGAGCATGCCGATGAGCATGCCTTCAATGAGAAACGGGCCCTGGATGAATCCTCTCGTGGCCCCTATCCACTGCATGAGCTCGATCTCCTGTCCCCGGGAGAACAGCGCCAGCCGCACTGAATTGGAAACGATGAATACCACGGTGACGCCCAGCAGGACCGACACCGCTATGCCGCCGTACAGGATCAGGGTAAACAGGCCGGTAAGCGCCTCTGCGCCCTGCTTTCCGTAGGACACGTCCTCCACGCCGGGGAACCGGGAGAACTTTTTTGCCATTGCTTCGAGCCGGTCCGCATCTCCGTACTGCCGGTCAATGCCGACCTCGTACGAATCGGGCAGCGGGTTCTCGCCCAGCCCTTCGAGGAGCGCCTCCTGGCCCTTCAGTTCCTTCTTGAATATCTCGAGCGCCTGCGCCTTGGACAGGTACGTGACCTTTTTCACGCCCAACTCGGCCCTGAGACCGGTCAGCAGAAACGCCCGTTCGGGCTCGGTCAGTCCGTCTTTCAGATATACGGACATCTCGAGCCGGTCGCTCATCGCGTTCACCGTGCCCTGGAGATTGAGGAAGACAAGCAGGAAAAACCCGAGGATCAGCATTGCCATGCTGATCGTGCCGATCGCAAGCAGGTTCACAACGCTGTTGTCACGAAGCCCGCGGAAGGCTTCTCCTATATAGTAGAACAGGCCGTAGCCTTTCATAATATTTAACCGCTTCGCTCAGCAGAGTGCATGGCGTTGCGCATAGGGCATGGAGCAGTGCTCTATGCCCTATGCCCTATGCCCTATGCCCTATGCCCTATGCCCTTTCCCTTGCCGTCATCGGTGACCCTTCCGCGCTCCATCGTGATGATCCTTCGCTGCATCTTTCTCACAGTCTCCCAGTCGTGCGTGGCAACGAGGACGGTCGTCCCCTTCATGTTGATGTCCTTGAACAGCCGGAACACGTCCTGTCCGCTCTGCGGGTCCAGGTTGCCGGTGGGTTCGTCCGCGAGAAGCACCTGCGGTTCGTTCACGAGCGCCCGGGCGATGGCCACGCGCTGCTGCTCCCCGCCCGAAAGCTTGGGCGGGGTGAGATGCCGTTTGTTCTCCATGCCGACCTTTTTCAGCACCTGATACGACCGGCGCTCGATCTCTCCAAAAGGAGTTCCGACCACCTTGAGCGCAAGCGCTATGTTTTCGGACACGGTCTTGTGCTGGAGGAGTTTGTAGTCCTGGAATACGAACCCCATGTTCCGCCTGAGGTAAGGGATGCCCGATGGACCGAGCCTGAAGGTGTTCATCCCCTGAATGATGATCTGGCCTTCATCAGCCCGTTCCGCACAGAAAAGGATCTTGAGGAGCGTGGACTTTCCCGCGCCGCTCGGACCCGTCATGAAGACGAACTCGCCCTTGTTAATGGTAAAGCTGACCTCGCGCAAGGCGGGAACGCCTTCGTAGTATTTGCTCACGCGGTAGAGTTGGATCATAAAACAAATCTCAAATCACAAAATCCAAATAACAAATAAATCCGAAATCTCAAGAACCAATATTAAAACAGCCTACAGCAAGCTGCGGGCTTAATGCTCACTCCAAAATTCAAACGGGGTTCAAGCATTTGAATTTGGAACTTGGAAATTATTTGTGATTTGTCATTTGAAATTTGGAATTTGCTTGCCCGTTCATCAGCGTTTCTTTTTGATGACCTCTTTTACCGCGGCGGCAATATCCCCTGCCGACAATCCGTAATGTTTGAGCAATCCATCGCTGTCGCCGGATGTTCCGAACGTGTCCTTAACGCCGATACGCACCAGGGGAACCGGCGTTGATTCGGCGAGCGTCTCGGCCACGGCCCCGCCCAGGCCGCCGATGATGGAATGTTCCTCGGCGGTAACGATCGCGCCGCACCGCTTCGCCGCTGATAGAACGGCGCCGGTGTCGAGCGGTTTGATCGTGGACATGTTTATCACGCCTGCGTCTATCCCTTCCGCTTTGAGCATGTCGCGGGCAACAAGCGCTTCGGCGACCATGATGCCCGTCGCAATGATCGCGGCGTCCTTCCCTTCATGGAACACGTGCGCCTTGCCGATCTTGAATTGATAGTCTGCGTTGAAAAGAACGGGCGTCTTGTTCCGTCCGACGCGAACGTAGCACGGACCCTTGTACTCCGCCACCGCGTCGATGGCCTGCTGCGTCTCCACGCCGTCAGCCGGCACGATCACCGTCATGTTCGGGATGACCCGCATCACGGCGATGTCCTCAACGGACTGGTGAGATCCGCCGTCCTCGCCCACCGTGACCCCGGCATGGCTCGCGACGACCTTCACGTTCATGTTGGGATAGCAGATGGACTGGCGGATCTGTTCCCACGCCCTGCCCGTGGCAAAGACCGCGAAGGTGCTCACGAACGGCAGCTTGCCCGCGATCGCAAGCCCCGCGGCGGTCCCCATCATGTCCTGTTCGGCAATGCCGATATTAAAGAACCGTTCGGGAAAGACCTTGGCGAATTTTGCCGTCTTTGTCGAGCCCGAGAGGTCCGCGTCGAGCACCACCACATCGTCCCGTTTTTTCCCGAGGTTGACCAGCGCGTCCCCGTACGCGTCCCGTGTAGCGACTTTCTGTGTCACGTTTCCTCCCGTAAATCAAGAATGACGCGGAGACCGGGGGAATTGGGCTGAAAAACCGTTCCTTCCCCGTGTCCCCGCATCCCCGTGTCTCAGCATTTTGCTTCCGCCAGCTCCTTTAGCGCGATCTCAAGCTCTTCCTTGGACGGTGTCGTCCCGTGGAACTCCACCTTCCCTTCGAACACGGAGGAGCCCTTGCCCTTGACCGTGCGGCAGACGATCATCGTCGGCTTCCCTTTTACGGTCTCGGCCCTGTCAAGGGCGGCTGTGATCTCCGCCATGTTATGCCCGCTGATGTCGAACACTTCCCAGCCGAAGGCGCGCCACTTGTCCGTGATCGGCTCCACGCCCATCACCTTCGCGACCGGGCCGTCTATCTGGAGGCCGTTGTTGTCCACAAGGGCGCAAAGGTTGTCGAGCTTGTAGTGCGCCGCGGTCATCGCCGCCTCCCATATCTGCCCTTCCTGGAGCTCGCCGTCCCCCAGCAGCGCGTAGACGCGGCTGGGGCTCTTGTCAAGCTTGTGCGCGAGCGCAATCCCGTTCGCCACGGACAGTCCCTGTCCGAGGGAACCGGTCGAGATCTCGATCCCCGGCAGATACTTGCTGTCAGGATGGCCCTGGAGCCGGGACCCGAGTTTGCGGAGGGTACACAGCTCAGTATGTTCAAAAAAACCGGCATGGGCGAGCGCTGTATAGAGGAGCGGCGCCGCGTGGCCTTTGGAAAGGATAAAACTATCACGGTCCTTCCACTGCGGCTTATTAGGATCATACTTCATCTTGTAAAAATAGAGCGCAGCCACGATGTCCGTCGCGGAAAGGCTCCCCCCGGTATGGCCGGAGCCGCATCCCGCCAGCGTTTTCAGAATATCGATCCGCATTCGCCGCGCTTTGTCTTCGAGTGTTTTGATCTGTTCTTTGGTAGCCGCCATTCAATGCTCCTCTGTCTTCTGTCTTCTGTCTTCTGTCTCCAGACTGTCCCGTTACTTCTTCAGTCCCCGCGCCTTCTGCTCCTGGGCAAGAAAATCGAGAATGACCTCGTCGAGGCTTTTTTCGCCTGTGTCTTTTATTTCTTCTGCTGTTGGAGCGGGTTTTGCCGCGGGCGCGGGCGGAGGCTCTTTTTTTGCCGGCGTCGGGGCCGGCTCCGGAGCGGGCTGCGCCATCTGCTGAGGGGCCTGGCCGGACTCCAGCTTTCCCTGCATGAAGTCACGGATCACCTGTTTGTGCTGCTCCATCATGAGCTCACGCACGACCTCGTCAAGGCAATCCGCCCTGATGATGTCGGCATAGCTGGTCTTTCGCGTGCCGATGATCGCCCCGCCGTGATAGAGGAGAGAGGTTATATAAGGACTGTTTGCCCCGCCGTCTTCTGTCTGGATGTGGTAGACTTTCCCTTTGAATTTAAAATCCGTGTTATAACCCGTGAGCATAAACGGTATTATACAAAGCCGGGCGGGAAGATGCAACCCTAAAATAGGAAGTACGAACAAGAAAGGCCTTTTCCCTTGACAGCACCGGAAGGTTGGTGTAAGTTTTACTCCGTGCCGGCGTGGTGAAACTGGTAGACGCAGAGGACTCAAAATCCTCCGGGGGCAACTCCATGTCGGTTCGATTCCGACCGCCGGCACCAATAAAAAGATCGGCTATTCTGCCGGTCTTTTTTGCTTTCAGCCGGGAGGAATCGAACCAGGGGGTTTGGGGGGAAGCATTCCCACTGTTTTTTCTTTTCACTCGGCACTCCGAACGCTGCACTCCGAACTCATCCCGGGGGCAGGCCCCCTTGTGAAGCAAAGCGCGTGAGATTCTGCCGCCGGCACCAATAAAAAGATCGGTTGTTCTGCCGATCTTTTTTCTTTCAGGCGGGCGGTATCGAACATGGTGATACGGCGCGTCTTTGTTCAGGGCTGCTCTGTCCGCAGCCGAGTGATGATCACATGAAGGTTACGAGCTGAAACTCAGCTCAGGAGGTGCGTCACGTAGGGCCGCAGTTCAGGGAGCAGGACTTCGCCGTTGCCTTGGTATCGTCTTCGGGAAGATGGCACTTCTTGTACTTCTTTCCGCTGCCGCACCAGCACGGTTCGTTGCGCCCCGGTTTTACCCCGGTAGCGCTCTCATTCGCGCTCTTCCCCGCGCCGATCATACGGTCAAACAGTCCCATGAGTCCTCCCGGACGACAACGTTAAGTTTTTTCAATTATATACATTACTGAAAAATGATATCGTACGAAACCAGATGCGTTTTTCGTCCGGTTATATCTTTTCAAACTCTGACTTGAAGAAGGCGTACGCCTCCTGATCAAAGATACAGAAC
>Ga0209431_10004565_pt1 | contig 10854 bp, 11 predicted proteins | sample RifCSP13_3_FD_184021 | JGI IMG/M metagenome (GOLD analysis project Ga0209431, IMG submission 184021) | Soil microbial communities from Rifle, Colorado - Rifle CSP2_sed 13_3 (SPAdes) (version 2) | ecosystem: Environmental > Terrestrial > Deep subsurface > Rock core/Sediment | place: Rifle... | reverse complement strand
GTGTCCGTCCGCGAGACTTTGAGCGGCCACGAACAACAATCCCGCCATAGCCTTGTGCGAAGGAGGCAACGAAGGTGAGCGTGACCTTATGATGTGATATGATAATCACGTAATTGATTACGTAAGTACTATGTGGCCGTGGAAGAAAAAAGAGCGGTGGAAAGTCTTGCCGGGTGATTCTCTGGGAACGCTGGGGGAGAAATTGGGCTGTCAGTACTTGGAAAAGAAAGGCTACAAGATTGTGGAAGTGAATTATAAAAATCCGAAGGGGAGGCGTTTGGGGGAGATCGATATAATCGCTACCATAGGAAAGAAAATTGTTTTTGTGGAAGTGAAAACCAGAGAAAAAAGCGGACTGGCTTTCGGATTGCCCGAGGAGAACATCAACCGAAAAAAACTTCACAAGTTGCAAAAAATCGCCGCATACTATTTGCGCCAGAATAAGTGGCTGGATCGGGAGTATGCCTTTGACGCTCTTTCTATCGTGTACGATGGGGTGGCGAGAAGCGCGAAAATCCGCCATTTGGAGAGTATTTTTTTCTGAGACGTTCCCCCATCCTATCTTGAGTTCTTCCTAACTATTTCTCCATCCAAAAATCTTTGGTGAAGAAATAGTTTTTTCATTTTCCAAAACATTTACAAAGAAATCATAAGAGCTGTCCTTGCTCAACGGCACATTAGTCGCTATACTGTAGTCGATGAAGTAAGGGTTAATTTCTTGAAACAGATTATTATGACGCTGGATATCACGCTCATGAGTGAGCTCAAACAAAAACTACTGGAAGAAAAAGCTCATTTAGAGGTAGAGCTTGCTCGCCTTGGAAAACCCACGGGCGTTATTGGTGATTATGAAACGACTATTGAGGAAATCGGTACCGACCCGGACGAGAATGCTACCGAAGTAGAAGGGTATGTCGACAATCTCGGAGTGGAATCTAATCTTGAGGGGCAGCTGAAAGACGTCTTAGCCGCTTTGAAAAAAATGGATCAAGGGACATACGGAGTGTGCGAGAAAACTGGCAAGGAAATCAGTGTTGAGCGTCTGAAGGCGTACCCGGCCGCCCGGACCGCCATCTAATCCCGCTTAGCGGGATGAATTTGTAACTCGGCAATGCTATGAGGTTTGAGAAAGTAGGGCGATTGATGTTCTTTGTCGCCCTTTTTCTTTGCTTACATTTTCTTTTGCGATTATGGGTGATTGATGCGGACGAGTTTTCGGCACTGTGCAATTACGGCGGACCGCTTGGAATGATGATTCCGAAATGGTTGTTCGGGCCGGCACTCTTTGCCATTTCAGTTTTTTTGGTTGTACAATGGTGGAAGGAAGAATCTTTTTTGCGAGAGTGGCCGTGGCTTCTGATTTTATCCGGAGGACTAGGGAATCTCTCGGAACGCTTCTTCTTTGGCTGTATCACGGATTACATCGCACTGCCATTTTTTCCGCTGTTCAATGTTGCTGATGCTTTGCTCACCCTCGGGGTTTTAGGTATCATTATCCGATGGAACTGTGGACTTGCAAAGAATAAAGAATAAAGGATAAAGCGTAAGAAGTTAAAGAGAAAAGTACTATGCAATTTCAAGAACTGCTCGAATACATACAATTTTTGAATAAATTCACCGCTATCAAAAGGACAGTGAAAGTGTCTGAGGAAGACAGGCTTGAAAGCGACTCGGAACACAGCTATCAGCTGGCGCTGGTTGGTTGGTATGTTTCAGAAAAACTCGGGTTGGATTTGAAAAAAGACTTGATACTCAAGTATGCGCTTGTGCATGATCTTGTAGAGGTCTACGCGGGAGATACTGATCCGTACAATCACTCTCAAGACTTTATCGCTTCGCAGAAGGAAAGAGAAGAAGGAGCATTGGAAAAAATCAAGAAAAAACTGCCTGATTTTCAGAGTCTCCACGAAGCGATCGAAAAATATGAATCCCTTACTGATAAGGAGGCGAAGTTCGTTTATCTGCTGGATAAGATCCTGCCGGTTATCAACACGTATCTTTCGAAAGATGCTTACTATTTCAAGAGCGGGGTGTCGTATGAGCGTTGGAAAAAACATCTGGATACCAAGCGCCTCAAGGTTGATTTTGATGAAAAGTCTTTTCAAGATTTACTTGAGCAAATAATTTCCTTTTTCAGAAGTGTCGATAAGAATTTTTTCAAAGAGTAACTTAAGTTGTATGAAGAATAAGTTGTATACTGATTTGTCTAAAGTGTGCCATTCCTTCTATAGGTTATACTTTCCGCATACGACAATAGCAACAGTGATAGATAAGCAACTTAAAATGAACAAATGCAAAAGAATAGTTTTTTTCGGAGGGTTGATTGATGTAGCAAAAATATTGAAGAGAAAAGGGTATGTTATAACCTTTGTGGATTACACGCAAGAGATGGTTAATGAGGCAAAAAAGAAGCTAACGGGTGTTACTTGTTTGAAGTCGGATATGCGCGACCTTCACCTCAAAGTAAAACAGGACGCCATAGTTTTGATGGGAAGAATTATGACGTATATGTACACGGACAAAGATGTGCTGAAGGCATTGGGGGCATTCAAGAAAAATCTCAAATCCGGTGGACTCATACTCATTGATAATTATGAAACTGGGAAAATTGGCAAAGGAAATTATTTTAATGGTCAAATAGTAGTAAGACAAAATAAACACATCATAAGAAGACTTTCTAAAATTGCAAAAAAACAAGCAATACCAACTTTATACATGTGGCGCTGTATTTACCAGGAAACAATTGGTGGCGAAAAAACCATATTCAGGGATGATAACCATATATTGAGAAGCTTTACGAAAAAAGAGATGGAGGCTTTGATCAAAAAATCAGGATTACATTTTGTAAAGGATGTTTCAAACTTTGAAAGAAGAAGTTTTATAACAATAGCTAAGAGCTAATTATCTTTATCTGTAGTTTCCGTTTCATAATTCACAATTCTTAATTCCTAATTCATCTTCAAATATGTCAGCCAAAGTGTATTCCGCGACGACTCTCGGATTGGAAAGCGTTTCTGTGGAAGTAGAGGTGGATGTCTTGCCGGCCGGGCTACATAATTTTACGTTGGTCGGGTTGCCGGATACGGCGATCAAAGAGTCGCGTGACCGGGTCAGCGCGGCGCTCAAAAACAGCGGTTTCAAGCCGCCTCATCAGTGCGGTCGCGTGACAGTCAATTTGGCGCCGGCCGATCTGCCCAAGAATACGCCGATTTATGATTTGCCGATGGCGCTCGGATTCCTTTTGGCGACGGAACAGCTTTCTTTTGATCATCGAAAAAAAATATTCATCGGGGAATTAGCGCTCGATGGTAAAGCACGCCGGGTGCAGGGAGTTTTGCCGATCACTTTGTATGCGAAGGAAAAAGGTTTTACGGAAATATATGTTCCGGAGGAAAATGCTTATGAAGCGGCACTTGTCAAAGGGATTGATATTATTCCCGTGAAGAATCTTTTTGATGTTGCCAAACACCTCTGTGGCGAAAAGTTGATAGAGCCTTTTGTGCGGGAAGAAGTGATATTTTCTACAGAGGAACACGAAGGACTGGATATGTCCTATGTGTTGGGTAAAGAACATGCCAAGCGGGCGCTGGAAATCGCGGCGGCGGGCGGGCACAATACGCTCTTTATCGGTCCGCCGGGATCGGGGAAAACGCTTCTTGCGAAAACATTGCCGACTATCCTGCCCAAGTTGGATCTGGAAGAAAGCTTGGAAATAACCAAGATATTTTCAATAGCCGGCCGGTTGCCCAAAGATAAGGCGCTCATTATGACGCGGCCGTTTCGGGCTCCGCACCATACGGCGAGCGCGATATCGCTGGTGGGCGGTGGAACGTTTCCGAAGCCGGGAGAAATCAGTCTGGCGCATCGGGGCGTGCTCTTTCTCGACGAATTCGCGGAATTCTCTCGCTCTGTTCTGGAAAATCTGCGCCAGCCGCTGGAAGACGGCGAAATCACTGTCTCGCGCGCCAAAGGGTCGCTGCAGTTCCCGGCACGTTTCATGCTGGTGGCGGCGATGAATCCTTGTCCATGCGGCCACGCGGGAGATCCGCAGCGCGCCTGTGCTTGCTCGCCATTCCAGGTAGCGCGTTACCGGCAGAAAATCTCGGGACCAATTCTCGATCGGATCGATCTGCATATCGATGTGCCGCGGGTGAAATTCGAGAAATTGGAGAGCAAGGAGACCGGCGCGGAAAAAAGTACTGCCATCAGGACGCGGGTAGAGAGCGCTCGGGCCATCCAGAAAAAACGTTTTGCGGAAAAAGCTTGCCGAACGAACGCGGAAATGACCAGCCATATGGTGAAAGAATTCTGCGCGCTGAATGATGCAACGCGGGAAATCTTGCGTGGCGCTGTGACGAGCATGAAACTTTCCGCTCGCGCTTATATGCGTATTTTGAAAGTAGCGCGTACGATTGCTGATTTGGCAGGCGCCCCTGCAATCTTGGTGCCGCACTTGGCGGAGGCACTCCAGTATCGGTTTAAGGAATGAATCATGAATCATGAATCAAGAATGGAAAGAAGGGAAAAGAAAAAGAAAGGATTAAAACTCTTTTCTTTTTTCATCATACTTCTGTTTTTCAGCGCGCTAGCTTTTAGCTATTTTTGGAAGACAAAGTCGGAAGAGTGGAATAAGAGTGATAAAAAAACAATTATCGTCATCGATGGTGGGCTGGAGTTTTCTTTTGTTAATGTGGCGGAAAAAACTGTCGGAGAGTTTTTGGCTGCGAAAAAGTTATCTTTGTCAGAGGGAGACAGCGTTTTCCCAAATGAAGATGTACCCCTTTTTTCCGGAACACGCATTTTTGTTGGGCGCGCACACGAAATGAGGGTCGCGGTAGATGGGGGAGAACAGATACTCCATACGCAGGCAATGACAGTAGGGCGGGCGCTTGAGGAGAGCGGCATTGCGATGGATGAAGATGATATCGTCAAACCGAGTCGCGATACGTTTGCTGAAAGCGGCATCAAAGTAGTCATCACGCGAGTGCAGATAGAAGAACAATCCGTCGACAAACTGATCGCATTCCCTAAGAAAACGAATGAAGACGACAAGCTCTCTTGGCGCAAAATGATTATCACTCAAAAGGGTGAGAAAGGCATTGACCGGCTGACATATCGCGTGAGCAAGCATGACGGCCAGGAAGTGAATCGCAAGCTTCTGAAAACAGAAACCATCAAGGCGCCCGTCACGGAAATTACGACCCAGGGTACCTACGTCAAAGTGGGGAAAACTCACAAGGGGGCTGCCTCATGGTATGCTTTTACGGGGACGATGTCTGCGGCCAACCCGTGGCTCCCCATCGGGAGTTATGTGCGGGTGACCAATGTGGAGAACGGGAAAAGCGTCATCGTGCGTATAAACGACCGCGGACCGTTCGTGCTGGGGCGCATCATCGATCTCGACAAAGTAGCCTTCCAAAAAATCGCTTCTATCGGCGCCGGAGTTATCGGCGTGACGATGGAAGAGATAATTAATTGACTGAGACTTTCGTAGGTGGCGCGTTATTCTGAGCTTACAAATGTTCTAGCGGCCGCTAGAACATTTGTAACGGATAGGAAGGGATTTTTTCTATAACGTAGTTGAAGGATCACTAAGCACTCCACTTGACTAAAGTACTCCACTATGCTAAAGTGGACGTATGAACTGGAAAACCCCTCAAAAGAAGCAATTAGTAGACGCCGTGCTGGCGCTTCAAACACGCCAAGAAGCACAGCGTTTTTTGCGTGACTTAATGACGGAAACGGAGATTATAGAATTTGCCAATCGTCTCGAGGCGGCCTCTCTTTTGACCCAGAATGTTTCATATAGCCGTATCCAGAAAAAAACCGGCCTTAGTGCCACGACTATCGCCCGGGTTTCCAAGTGGCTGGGAGGAACAGAAGGCGGATATAAAACAATTTTCAGCAGACTGCATCATCATAACTCTTTTTTTGAGAAGAGGTCGTGATGATATTTGTTGTATTTATTTTTTCCACCCCTTCTCAAAAAGAAGGGGTTTTGCTTTTGTGAAACCAAATATCCTTTAACAATCTGATGGAGAAAACTATGTTGAAACTCGCTCTGCCAACTGGCCGTCTACAAGAACCTGTATTGCAACTTCTACGGGATGCTTTCATAAACTTCGAATATGAAAGCAGAAAGCATACGCTACCGATCCAAGGTTATGCATCTGTTTCTGAAGCCGTGCTGATGCGTTCCAAGCAGATACCGGAGCTCGTAGCTCAGGGCCATTACGATATCGGTATTTGTGGTTTAGATACCGTACATGAGAGTGGTAGAAAAGTGGAAATTTTGGAAGATCTTTCATCCAGGGACAGTTATGGAAAACGTTCCGGAGAGAAAGTCGACATCGTACTTTTTGGCGCTAAGAAAGATGGTTACTTCTTTTGGGAAAATATGCCTCGCATCAAAGTATTATCAGAGTATCCACGAATGACCCGCGCGTTTTTTAACAAACGGGGAGGCCTGTGGAAGCGCATAAAAGTTATTCCAAGTGCCGGCTCCAGTGAAGCGCACGTTCCAGCTCACTTTCGATGGGGAGTGTGCGCGACCGAAACTGGAGAAAGTCTTGCTAAGAATGACCTGGATGTCATAGATATTGTCTTCAGCTCATCAATCGTGCTGGTTGCCAATCGAAAAGCTTTGGTGAGGAAGGAAAAAAGTGAAGAAATCCGAGGATTCAGACATCAATTGAGCGGCGCTGTTAAAGCCAGGGAGAGCATCCTCCTTAAAATGAATGTGCCGTTGAAGTGTCAGGCTCAGATCATTCGTCTCTTGCCAGCGATGCGTAAGCCGACGGTTTCACCGCTGGCCGGTATAAATGATTTTTCAGCCATTGAATCAGTAGTGCCGAAATCGGTACTCAATATGCTTATTCCGAAATTGCTCAAATTAGGAGCAGAGGGGATTATTATTTTACCGCTTCTTTCTGTTATCGAAAAGTGGTAATTGATAAAGGCCTACTCTTATCTGTCTGTTAACAAGAAGTTTAACCACACCGTTCGTCTGAAGCCCGCGAGGATAATTCTGGGCTTCTTTCTTTTGCTTAAAAATGAGGGTATGCTAGCATTCATTGTGTGTCGTAATGAAAGGAAATCTTATACGCTCATGAAAAAGGTCAAAGCCAAAAAATCACTGGGGCAGAATTTTCTTCAAGACGTTGAGATTGTTGAAAGGATTTTTGAAGTTGCAGACGTTTCGTCTATAGACTGGGTCTTCGAAATCGGGCCGGGCACGGGGGTCTTGACGGCCGTTTTGGCAAAACGGGTAGAAAAAGTGCTGGCTATCGAACTGGATCATCAGCTTGTCGCGCGTTTGCAGCAGCAATTCGTTGATTCTCAAAGCGTTTCTATCCTGGAGGGGAATATCTTGGAAATAGATATGAAAGAATTGCTCGAGACATCCGGGTTTACCGAGCATCCCTACAAGATTATCGCCAATATCCCGTATTACATCACGGCACCCATCATCAAGATGCTCCTTTCGCTCAAACATCAGCCAGTGTCATTGACGCTTATGGTGCAGGATGAGGTAGCGGAGCGCTTGGCAGCGCGGCCGGGGAGCATGTCGCTTTTGTCTCTTATGGCGCAGTACTATGCCACTGTCGAGAAGAAATTTTTCGTGCCGAAGAAAGCTTTTGATCCGGTGCCGAAAGTCGATAGTGCGGTGATCCGGATCATCCCGCGGCGAGCCTATGACCCAGAGGAAGATCTGGCTCGAGCCGGGTTTGCCGCGCGCAGGAAGACCCTGGTGAACAACCTTTCCTCCAGTTTGTCTATCGCGAAAGCAGCGGTAGAAGAAAAATTGCAACAGCTCGGGTTGCGCCCCGACATCCGGGCGCAGGCGCTTTCTGTAGAAGATTGGGAGCGTTTGGCAAAAATATTTTAAAAAAGAAGAGAAAAAATTGTCAGTCCGTAGAAGGCGGTGATGGCGAGGATGATGCCGGGGAGTTTGCGGTAGGCGAAAAATGATCGTTCTTCATCGGTGCCTTGTTGCAATGACCAGAAGGAAAGACTGCCGAAGAAGAGAGCGGGCAAGAAAAGCGAGCGGGCGCTCAAGATGAGCGGACTGAGGACATAGAGGAGGAGAAGAAGGCTGCCGATAAGCAGCTTGGCTTTTTCCGTGCCGAGAAGGATCGGGAGAGTATAGACATGATCAAGCTTGTCGCCGCGCACATCTTTGAAGTCTTTGATGGGCAGGCACAAGGCATAAGCGGCAAAAAGAAAGAAAAGAATCGGGAGCGGCAGGGCGTGCAGGCCGTTTTCGGGAGAAACGGCGAGAAAACCTGTGATGAGAACGAGAAGACCGGCGAAAGCGGCAAACACCGTTGCCAGAAGCGGGAAGCGTTTGAGGCGGAGCGGCGGGGCGGAATACAGCCAGGCCAGCGCCTGATAGCTGAGCAAGAGAAGCAGGGCCGAAAAACTCACGATGCCGGAGAGAATGAGCGAGGCGATGAAAAAGAGAGCCCCGAAAGTCTTGTAGAGTTCCAGCGGGAGAGCGTTTTGAACGAGCGGGCGAGATGGATTGGTTTCCCTATCGATCTTGGTGTCGTAGCAATCATTGACGACGACCGAGGCGAGCCAGGCGCTTTCGACTGCACAGAGCAAGACGACTGCGCTCAGGATATGGAAGAAATCAAAGGTGAGAGGTGCCTCGGTGAAAAATAATGCGAGTGTCATACCCAAAAAGAGGAGACCGCCGTGATAGATGACTTGCGGCAAGCGGGCATTTTTCCACAGGGCGATGAAATACTGCGGGTATTCGCGGAGGAGGAGTATGGCCGCGAGCAAGATGCTGAAAGCGCCGTAGACGATGCTCATTTTCACGTTAAGCACGCTGCGGAAGTCTGTCAGGTGGCGTGCGAAAATATTTTCCGGTGTGAGGAAAAGCGCGGCCACGTCGTTCTGATTGATGGCGAGGAAACTTTTTTGGAAAACGAGCAAGAACAGCGTCAGCCAGGACGGGAAGGTGCCGAGAATGAAAAGAATAGCGTAGGCCAGAAAAGAAACTATGAGCGCCTTTTTAATTCGCTGTGATTTGATGAAAGTGTAGAGGCCGAGGGCGATCGTTACGATAACGACTTCGACCCGCACGCCGTAGGTGATGCCGATACTCGGCGTATCACCGAACAGCGTGACGAAGCGCTTGAGGAGGCCGAGGAAACCATCGAATTCATAGAAACTCCAGAAACCACTTCCGTGAAAAATGAGCGTATCGATGATAGGGGGCGTCAAGATGACGAGAAAGCCGAAGAGGAGGACGTTCGATGCTTGGGCGAGATTGACATTGCCGGCCCAGCGGACGAGGAAGACCAAAAGGAAAAAAGCGCACAGGAAAAAAAGGAAGGTGTGCGTGAATTCGAAGAAAAAATAAAAGAAGGTATGGTTACCGAACAGCCCGAGCGAGTTCTCGACGAGCAGGCGGGTAAATATCAGTGCGAAAAAACTGGCCACGAATGTCGCGAGCGTGAGCGGAGCATTTTCCAGCGACTGGGTAACCCGGAGGAAGAAGCGTTTCATATAGGCTTATTTTATCACATATCGTCTGAGAATGGAGAGAGCGGGGAAACTGTGATAAACTGAAGGAGAAAAGGATAAGTGATGCAGGATAAGAGATAATTGATAGGGGATAAAAACGAGATAATTCTTGTTTTTTTGTCCTCCGTTCTTACTTATCCTGTATCAATTATCATGCATCCATTATCTTCTTCCGCTATGCGTTTTTGGGAAAAGGGTCTCAATCCGGAGCAGTTGCGCGCGGTTCTCACGACGGAAGGGCCGGTTTTGATATTGGCCGGGGCCGGCTCGGGCAAGACCAAGACGCTCACCCATCGCATCGCCTACCTCATCGATGAGAAAAAAGTGGTGCCGGACAATATTCTGGCGGTGACCTTTACCAACAAAGCGGCCGGAGAAATGCGCGAACGGGTAGAGCGGCTCTTGTCGCAGAGCGAGGCGGCGGAGTACGGCGGTCTCAAGCTTCCGCAGTACATCGGGACATTCCATAATATCTGCTCGCGTATCTTGCGGCGCGAGATCGAAGCGCTCGGCTATGAGAAGCGCTTCAATATCCTCGACAGCCAGGATCAGGAGGCGCTGGTGAAAAAAGCCATGAAAGAACTGGAGATCAATCCGGATCAGGTGAAGCCGCGCGCTCTTTTGGAAGCGATTTCCCGGGCCAAAAACGCTTTCATCGATGAGGAGCAGTTTGCGCTACAGGCTCAGAACTATTACGAAGAAATCGTAGCGAAAGTATATGCCCGGTATCAAAAGGAGCTGCGGGCGCAAAACGCGCTCGATTTCGATGATCTCATCCGCCTCACGGTGAAGCTCTTTCAGGAGCATCCGAAGGTGCTTGGGAAATATCAGGATATGTTTCGCTATATCATGGTGGACGAGTATCAGGACACCAATTATCCGCAGTATCTGCTCGTCTATCTTTTGGCGAAAAAACACAATAATATTTTTGTCATCGGCGATGATTACCAGTCGATCTATGGCTGGCGCCAGGCGGATATCCAAAACATCCTCAATTTCGAGAAAGACTATGCCGAGGCCGCGGTCATCACGCTCGATCGCAACTACCGATCGACGCAGATCATTCTCGATGCGGCGGACGGCATCATTTCCAAAAATCAGAACCAGCGCCACAAAAAATTGTGGACGGAGATGCCGGCGGGCGAACCGATCACGCTCGTGCCGGCCGAAGATGAAGAAGCCGAGGCGCGCTACGTCGCGGAAACGATCAAGCGGGAGCATGCGGCCGGCCGACCCTTCAATCATTTCGCCGTACTCTACCGAACCAATGCTCAGTCGCGCATCATTGAAGAGCTGTTCTTGCGTCATTCCATCAAT
>Ga0209431_10004564_pt1 | contig 10855 bp, 16 predicted proteins | sample RifCSP13_3_FD_184021 | JGI IMG/M metagenome (GOLD analysis project Ga0209431, IMG submission 184021) | Soil microbial communities from Rifle, Colorado - Rifle CSP2_sed 13_3 (SPAdes) (version 2) | ecosystem: Environmental > Terrestrial > Deep subsurface > Rock core/Sediment | place: Rifle... | reverse complement strand
GTTCTGTTTACTTTGCTGATAATCATTTTCTCAGTCTCCTTTGTCTAAGGTATCGACAACCTTATCCATGCGCCGCGGGCATGAACAAAGCTACTTCCCGATGAAAAAAAACGAGCCGCTGCCGCCCTGCGTGTCGTCCCACACGACGGTAGCCACTCCGGCGGAGTGGGTGACTTTCGGGACTTGCCAGCCCACCGAGGAGTCGAGCTTTATACTGGCTTCGCTTACCAGGTTCATGCCGTGCGTTACCGTCAGCGTGGTATCACCGGACGCCGAGGTAAACGAACCGGCAATGGAATACTCGTCTCCCTTGTTTCCCCTTCGCACATTCGATTGCGTGAATGCCATGGCACACCTCCCCTTACGCCGTGAAGCCGGAGATTACGCCGAGTTTGCGCCGGTTGTTCGTGGTCAGGTTCCCCTGGAAGAGGATCATGGCCGTGGAAACATCCTGGTTTTCAGGCGTAATGAACGGTCCGGTGCTGAAATCGGCGTCCTGATGCACGACAAAGCTCAGGTATTTGGAGTTGAGAAAGTACATGAAGCCCGCCGTGCAGGACCGGTCGAAGATCACCGGAATGCCCTTGAAGGTCAGGTTCATGAAGCCCGCGTCCGCGACCGCGTTTCCCGAGAAGCGCTCCTGGGGTTGCAGCGATTTCTCGTAGTACTCGAAAACCGTCTGCGGAGTAAAGATCGCATCGGGCTTGTCGTTGCCGAACGTGATGTTGTTGAACGTGGTCCGCATCTTGTCGATGCCCGTTGCCGCGAACGAGCCCGCCGACGCGGTAACGTTTCCCTGCCACCAGGTAAAGGTGGTGGGGGACAACCCGCCGACCGTGGCCGTGGTGGATATAAGCGCCGCAAGGCCCGTGAGGTTCTTTGACCCGTTGCCCGTGCCGTCGGCATAGGCGTCGGTGGACATCCGGTCCTTGAGCGACATTTCGGCCTGGGTCGCCTTTGCTTGCAAAAGGTTTATCATTGCCGCTTCGCCCTGGTTGTTGCGCTTCTCCAGACCGGTGATCCCGATGGAAGCCGCGTACTGCTTCCAGTTGTAGCGGGCAATGGTCATGCCTTCCTGCAACGTGGTATCGAGCGTTTCGGCGCCCGCGTACGACTTGACCGTGCTGTTCTTTTCATAAAGCAGATGCTCGACGATGGTTTCTCCGGTGTTCACCGTTCGTTTGATGGTGTCTCCTCTGAGCGCGCGCCCGAGCTTCCCGTTGATGTAGCTGAGGAACGGATAATCGTTGAAGATGTTGTCGATCAACTTCATCCGGTAATTCGCAAGGGTCGTGGTCAGAAGAGAATCCCACGTTCTCGATTCAACTAAACCCGCCATGGTAGTCTCCCGTTTTTAGGCCATGGACTTCGCCTGCTCAAACGCTTCCTTTATCGAGTTGGCCCGCTTCGGGGCCGTCTCTCCGGTGGCGCCGGGCTTGTCCGTGGACTTGCCTTTTTTGTTGTCCATTTTTTTCTGCAATTTCTTCTCCGCATAAGCCTCAAGCTTGCCGGTCTTCCGCAGAGCCTTGAAATACAGGTCTTCCACGTCTTCGAACTTCGGATTGCTCAAGGTGTGCTCGGGCAGGTTCTCCGATAGTTCAGACATCAAGTCCCGCATCTCATGCCAGTCCTCGCCGTACTCCTTGTCCATTTTCGCAAAGTGGGTTTCGAGAAGCGCCGCCGACTGCGCCTCTGAAATAGGGGCCATCTCCTTGCGGACGCGGTTGACCTCGTCCTGCACGACGGACTTTGCGATCTTTCGGACTGCGTCAAGCGCGGCCTTGGACTGATCATCGAGCGTCGATTCATCAATGCCGAGCGCATTTTTGGTTTTCTGCGAAGTAATCCAGTTCGCAAAATCAGGGTTGTTGATGAGATACTGCGTCCACTGCAATACCTGATCGGCCCCGCCGTATGCCTCGAATTTTTTGCTGACGCCCTTTTCCTTGGTAAACTCCGCCTGCAAATGCTTGTACGACTTATGCAGTTGTTCAGGTGTCATGCCATCGAACAAACCCGCACCTGCCGGTTCTTTGCCCGCCGACGCGCTCCCTTTTCCAGCTTCTCCATCCGCATCCGCGGACCCTTGCGGTTCTCCGCTTGCATCGGACGCTGTATGACGATCTGCGTTAGGATCGTCAACGGTTTTATCTAAATTCATACATCCTCCTTGTTACGTGCTTTTGGTTGTAAATTCACCCTTGCGCAGTTTACGCACCTCGTCCGCAAGCAACAGGCACACCACGCGCCAGCCCTGGGAACCTTCGTGGATTGTCATGCCACGGCTCCATTCATCGGCAAATTCAAGACATTCATCTATCGTCATTTTCAGTTTCATTAAGCGGCCTTACGCATAAAAATTCGGCGCTTTCTGCTTCGTCCCGATATTCGTCGATTGATAGTGGATATCGACGTAGAAAAGAAAAGGGACCTGGTTCAGCGTATCCGCCGCATCAGTCGGATCGCGATACGTTCTCACCATGATGATTCCGTCCGGCTCCAGAATATCGGAGTCGAACTGAGCAGCCGACGGAGACGCGGCGGTCAACTGCACCTCCGCAAGCATGTGCTGATACTGCACCGCGCTTGCCGTCTGGGTAATACTGGTCGTTATGATGGCCGGATACGCCGCCTGGTTGTGCCCCTTTGCGTACGACACGTCAAAGAAAATTTTTACCGCGCCCGGAACGCCCGCCGCGCCGCCGCTGTCCACCACGTTCTGAGCCCAATGCACATGCAAAAACGTGTCGGTCCCGGCTGCATAATCATGCCCCACGTGGTAGTTGCTGAAAATCTCCTGCGTTACCGCGTTCGAGAAGGAGTAGGCTTTCAGCGTATCCCGAAACACGGCGAACGTCGGGTCGGTACCGCCGGGCGTTGTCCGCACCACGGCCTCGCCGATCAGATCACGAAAAGGGAAACCGGGCGCCGCGTAATCAACCTGAATCCCCTTGCCGGACGTCTTCGGAAAGACAATGATGCCGTTCCGCATATCGACGCAATCAAGTTCTCCGGTCCATGGGTTTAGTCTAAACGACATCAGGAATACGCCAACGACGCGCGGTTATCCCAAATGTTCGTATACCCATCGTCGCCTTTCGCAAATTGTATGGTGAGCAAGTCTCCCGCCGCGCTGTACGTCATCTTTCGTATCTGCCATAAAGCGGCGGTGGTCGCCGTTCCTATGTCCGCCCGTCCGATGTAAATAACATTCCCGTCGGCGTCATAATCAAACTGCTGCGTATACTGGATGACCCATTCCGCGGCAATAGGTCTCATGCCGGAAGCGTTGGACATTATCCTCCCCCTGGGTGATGGGTCGCCGAGCGCTTTGACTTGAGCGTGTCCGCGATAAGCGACAGCTTTTTCATGACCGGGGTGTCTTCTTCTTCCTGCATGTCGTTATCGAGATCCTTCCCTTTCTTCTTCAAGGCGCGGCCAAGCAGATTTTTTTTCATCCCGTTTCCGCCGCCGCCGATGTAAACGTTTTTCGCGTTGATGATCACCGCTACCGCCTTTTAAGCTTCTTGTTCAATCGGCTTTCTCTGCCGGTCACACCCTTGATAGCGCCGGAACTCTCCGACGCATAAAAAACTTTTTTGCCCTTTTCCTTGCCGTACTGCCGAAGCATGGTCGCCATTATGTTCTTGCCCTTTTTATTTAACGGCATGGCTATCCGGCCTCCGACAGGTTTTTTTCCCGAAGCAATCGCGCTTTCTGTTTTGGTCCCGTGATTACCGCATTTAAGCTTTCGCTGAAATACTCCTGCACGACCGGTTTCGAGTTAAAGGAAAGAACGCGCTTCGGCGCTCCGCCGCAGTGGGAGCATGATTCCCGGTCTCTGAACTCAACCGAGCGAAAGGCTTCCCATCCCTTGCCGCAATAATCACACTCGTATTCGTAAAGCGGCGTCATTGCTGTCCTCCCGCGGGCTTTTGGCTTTTCAGCACTTCGGTCAGGAGCTTCGTGCGGTTCTGGCGCAGGTCTTTCTGAACATCAGCCATTATCGCCCCTTGCTCGCCGCGGGCTTTAAGCATGGCGATTTCCCTGGCCGTTTGAGTTTTCATCTGCGTTTTTGCCAGGTCGGTCTGACGTTTCGGCGTATCGAGAGCCAGTTCTCCCTGGATTTGTGCCATGGCTCTCGCTTTCTTCTCGGCCTCGACCTGATCATCGGGTTTCAACAGCTTTTCGGGATCGGGCTTGTCGAACGCGGTCAATATGTCCTTGGTGCCCTCGCGTCCCTTGATCCACGGGTTGTCGGCGAGAAGCTTATAGAGCATGACCGCATCTTGCCTTAAGCTCTGCTCGTTGACCGGCATGGTCGAGCCTATCTCGAGTTCGTAGATATACTCGCCCTTTATGTCGTCTCTCCCGACTTCGAGCCAGGGCTGTATGGCGATGGCGCCGTCCATCCCGACCATTTTCGCGGCTTTGCTTTCGATAAACTTGCGTATCTCATCGTCATGCATTGTTTCAAACGACAGGGGAATGGTCAGCTTGTCCATGGTCTGCTGCACGATGTTCCCGCACTTTTCGATCACGCGCACGAGAAAGCGTTCAAAAATCTGCTGCTGGTCTCCGCGTATCGACTGCGCCGCCTGCTCGATAAGCGCCGGTTCCGTGGCCGACTCGAATTTTCCCGCGGTCATCGCCTCGCTGGCGGAGACGCCCATCATCTGCCTGATGGTTTCCTTGACGCCGTTTCTTACCAGGTAAATATCCTGGGAAATGGTGGCGTCGGACAGCGGCATGATCGAATCGGCAATGGACTGCGCGGTCTCAACCACGGTCCCATCGCCGCCATGGGTGAGCTTTCTCAGTTCTTCCTGGTTGAACGCGGTCTCGCGCGCAATATACCTGCGCTGAGAAATGCGCCGTATGTGGTCCATCTGCATGGAGCCGATACGATTCAGTTCGTCCTGCATGTCAAGACACATCCAAATATCGGGAACCGAGAAGATATCGGTCGAGTTTTCATTAAAATAAAGCGTTTCGACCGGAAATCCTTCCAATTCGAGCGGCCACTCCTTGTCATTTCGCAAAAACTTGTCGTGTCCGTCCACCAGCGTCATAATCCGGTGGGTTTTCTTGTCCCAAATGTCCCAGCCTTCCACGCGGCCCCACATGGAGTTATCGTCTTTGTATTCTCCAGGGGAAATATCGACATTTTGCGAACCAAAATCCGTTTTTACCCGGAAATTAGTCTTCAAGCCCGAAATATTGGAGAAACGCGGGTCGCGCCTGACGTCGTCCAGGGGACGCACCCACCGGAGCGCAATCCACCGCGCATCATGCAGGTGCGCGTCCCGCGCCTCGATGTCCACCCGAAAATCATTGGGGTCCCGGCGCAGACAAAACGGCGAATCCTCCATGACCAGTTCGTTCACAATGAGAAGCTCGTCTTTTTTTGCAAACTTCTCCGTCTTGAACGTGTAGCCAAGCTCCATGATTCCCCACGGAGAGAGAAACGCATCGTAAAGGCACTTCCGCGCCTCCGACTTTACGTCGAGGACTTTATAATAGTGATTGAGGATCAGCTCGACGTAGACCGCCGCTGCAAAGGTGTCGAACATCCCATCCTTCGTCCTGAACGGTTTCTTCTTCGGTCGCACAAAAATCTTCGGGTTCCTGAAATTGAGACGGGGGATGATGGCGCGAAGATTGGAATAGATCACGTTGTCCACGGTCTTCTCCCGATAACCGTACATGAGCGACGCCGATTCGAGGCCATCGGAAGAGTCGGCCCACTGGTTGCCCTTGTAGTACTCCCACGACCGTTTGATCTTCTTCTTTATGGTCGCAAATTTCTTATGAGAGTACTCAAGCTGATCTTTCCACTCCGCAAGTTCTTCGCGTGTTGACATCGGTTACACCTTCGTGCTATAATGAACCATGAAAAATACCTATTTAAAAGTGCTTACAACCAGGGCAATAATTCCTCTTTCTATTTACTGGTATCTCGTGAGCCTTGAAAAAAATACGGCTGTGAATATTTTATTGGGAACATGGTTTTTCTGCATGGTTCTTGTCGGGATTCACGACTACATAAACTACAAAAAACATAAACGATGACGCGGAAAACACTGCGCAGGCAACACTTACACCATTCCACGTGGAACATTTTTATGATTGCCTGCCGCGGTTTTGCTTTTTTAAACCTTACCGGTTTCCCCCGATATACGAACTCACAATCTTACTCTCCGCCACGCGGTTCATCCAACCTTTGAACGAATTGCTCGATACGCGCGGCATGGTCCGGTACGGAGAGGGGCGCGTCATGACGACATACCTCATGGTATCCATGGCGTGGTCCTCTCCCTCGGTCTTTTCCTTCTCGCCCTCGCTGCTGCCCGCTTCCTTCCACCGGTAATACCGCAGTTCCCGAAGCGTCTCTTTCATCGTGGAGAAGATGTACATGCGCGGCCACTTGTTCCGCGACAGCCGCGCCGGAAGCTCCCGTATCGGCCACGGGGGAACTCCGTCGTCCGTCGGCTGCATGTACTCCAAAACTCTCATCCGTCCCGCTGTCCGGTCATTATTCCCCGCGACCACCGACACCCCCTCGAAACACAGATCATCAATGCCTTGAGCGGCGGAGGGGTCGCCTACGGTATTGGATATCTTGCGCTCTTTATAATCGGCCTTGATGGCAAGCGCGTGCTCCCTCATTCCCCGACCGGCCCGGTTATAGTACTCCTGAAAAAAGTACAGTTCGCTTTCCGGCCCGATGGCGCATCCGAGGACAACAAACGGATCGCGGTGCCCGAAGTCAATACCACGAACAACGGGCCACGAAAGCGGAATGTCGAAGGGCTCGATAACATGCACCCGTTCATCGAACACCGGATATACCCGTCCTCCGTAAAACACCCACTCACCGAGGTATTGCTCACGAAACACCGGAGAATCTTCTCCGTAAAAGCGCCGGGCCTTTTCGAGTTCTCCAAGGTCATATGTCGGATTCGCCGTCACCCCCCAATGAAACGAGTCGATAGAGCTGTCGTCGTCCTGGGTCGCTTTCTCGATCAGCTCATGAACCCACTCGCCGCTTTGATCGGGAGTGGTGGGAACTATCTCAATGCCGCGCCGGGTGATCAGCGTCGGCTGCACGTAGCGCTCCCGAATCTTTCTCTCAAGCTGCGCCGCCTCCGAGTAGATCACCAGGTCCACGGCCTCGCCTAAAAGCGACTCCGGGTTGTCCGCCGATTTCGCCTCGACCAGGCTCCCCCAGGGAAACCTAATATAGAGCGCCCCGCTCCGTGCATTCGTGAAACATTGCTTAGGCGGCGGCAAACCCAACTTCTTACGCTTGATAACCAGGTCTTCATGGATGTACCGAAACTCTTTCTCCGCAAGCCCATAGTTGGGACCCACGATCCAGGTGCGCGTGTTGGGCGTCAGGATCGTGGCAAGAGCATCCTTCGCCGCCGCGTAAGACTTCGTCGACCGCCGGGGCGCCGAGCATACTTTCGTCCGGGCCGTCGAATTATGAAAAGCAACCACATCCGGGTGAGTGGGGAAGTACTCGAGCATCTCGAACACTTTCCACTTGTCGATACGCCGTTCCGCGAAAGGACTGCTCACGCGGTTCCCCACCGGGCGCTGATGCTATGAGAAAGTGAAAGCTCGAAGCAATCGACAGCCCACGACTCCGGCACCGTGCTCAACCAGAAGGGCAGGGTCCGAAGCGGCGAAGACATCACCATCACCCCGTCGTATTTTTTCAGGTCCTCGCTGTCACTCATTCTCGATCACCCTTTGGGCGTCCACAACCTGGGGGGGCGGAGCCGCGGGAGGAGTAATCGTGATACTCACCTTATCGAAGAATTGGAGGTACTGAGAACCATCGGTTTCTTCCTGGCTATAAAGCCCTTCAAGCTTCGCATGAACATCGACCGCCTTAATGACGTCCCCGAACTTATCAAGAGCCTCGGCCTTGTTCGCCACGCGAGTCAAGCGCGCGATCAAGCCTTGCTTTACGGACGTAGCCTGCTCCGCGGGAAGCTGCATACTGCGTCTTATCTCGGCTATTCGTTCCTGGATCGGGGGTTGTTTCAAAAGGCGGGAAGCATAGTTCGCGGCGTAGTTCTTGTTATGGACCTTTCCGGAGGCGACAAAGTAAGCTTCCGTCGCGTTGGAGTGCTTGACGTACTCCTGGCAAAATTGCTCTCTTCGCCCTGTCGTCAAAACAGTGTTCGCGGCTGGCGAGTTCGGATCGTCCATAAAAGCTACTCTACTAAAACAGTATAGCCTTGTCAAGAAAAAAGTGTGGTAAAAAAGCCACACATTCCCCAGTCTGCGAAGACCGCCAACTTACCCCCAAGACCGCCAACCTCGCCATATATGGAAAACTTGGCGGCCTTGGGGTTTTTTGGCGGTCTTGGTCATGAGACCACCTCCAAAACCTCGGTTTCTGCGAAGACCGCCAACTTTGTGGCTTCTTGGCGGTCTTCGTCAAGAGGTCCATGTGTCGCTTAAAACCGGCAACCCCAACGTCCCGGAGGGTTGGGGTCCCATCCGGCTACCAGAGCGCATCCCAGGAGTCAAGGCAGGCCAGGGAATAGGGGACCCATGCATCGCAGGGAGGAAGGATTGGAGTTTTCGTCAAGGGTGTGAGGAGGCTGTATGACAACGACCGGGGAGGGGGGAACCGGGTTCGCTGCGGCCAAAATTAAGCATTCTTTTGGTTTTGGAATAAAATCAACGTGTTGCGTGCGGACAGCGAGCGACGATCACCCGAACCAACCGTGACACCAACCGTATTGCACGGTAACACGTTGATAAATATATACATCACGTGACTATGATACACACTTGCCAGGCAGAAACCAGCCAGGTAGCTCATTTTGACCTACCTTAAACCTGATCGTCGGGCAAAATGCCCGATTTGTTGCCACTCTCCCTGTATAATAATTAGACACGCTTGGTTTTACCTTACACTCTGTTCAATTATTGAACACTTACATACGCTTTACCTTATCCTGTTCATAATTTGAACACTGACAAAGAATGTCAGTGTGGATTTTTTGCAACACTTGCAATAATGTGTAAAGAATAGCAATAATATGCATGAGTGCTTATGTCTTATCCCTGCATACCTGTATAGCTCATACCCATACTTGCCCCCCCCCAGCCTTTCCAGCCCAAATTCCAAGATGTAATACTATCGGGCAAACTATTTTTAAATTGTCCTTGACACACTATACCATTATGGTAGAGTATATGTAACAGGATGTAATATAATACACGAAGGGAGAAAAAACCATGATCATAACTTTGAGAGTTTGAAAATCTAAAGAACGGAGCTAATAACCATGGCGCATAGCACGCATTATGAAATCAGGTATGCATCAAGCGGGATGCCGGTTAAAATTAAAATCGTCAATTGCGGAGGGAAAAAACCATGACCATGCACGATTGCATTGAGGCGACACGCTGCCCTGCCTGTCACGCGGAAAATGAGAGCGATTGCATCCTTGGGACGCTCGGGCGCTTAACCTGGGTGCGCTGTCGGTATTGTGGGATGCAGTACAGCATTAATATTGAGCATGGCGCTGCCGTGCTCGCTTAACGCGGAGGACTAACCATGAAACACGATTACATAGTCATAGCCGCGGCCATGCACAAAGCGCGGCCGGAAAATTTGGACGATTACCCGACGTGGATAGCGTGCGTGCGCTCGCTGGTGTCGTATCTGCAAAAGCATGATCGTGATTTTGACGCGGAGCAATTTACGATTGCATGTGAGTCTGGGAGACTGGTGCAGGCGCGACGTAGCGCTTGACTAAAATTATCAATTATAGCATAATGGTATATAAGGAGAAAAACATGAGCGAATACACTGAGACACGACACGGCCTGACTATTAGGATTGAACGCGACGAAGACAACGTAAATCCGCGTACGGAGTGGGATAACTTCGGGACCATGGTATGTTTCCATCGGCGCTATAACCTGGGAGATAAACACTCCATGACTCGTGAGGATTTAATTGCACTGGTCCAGCGCCCTGATGTTATTGCGTTGCCGCTTTTTCTGCTCGATCATTCCGGGCTGATGATGAAAACCGGGCGCTTTGAATCTGATAGCGCCGGGTGGGATACGTCATTCGTCGGATATATCTATGTCACACACGAAACCGTGAGGGAGGAATTTGGAAAACTCACGAAGGAAAACATGAAAAAAGCGCTTGAAATCTTAGAGGCGGAAGTTGCGGTATTTAGCGCCTACCTTGAAGGTGAAGTTTATGGGTTCATCATTGAAAACGAGTCGGGAGAAAGAATAGAGTCGTGTTGGGGATTTATCGAAACCGAATATCCTATTGAAAAATCGTATGTACTCGCAGAGGCGCGCAATATGGTTGATTCCCTCACGGGAAACGGAACCACTGACAGTAACGGACAAATAATTTTACATCTTACGGAGGCATAATCGTGAAAAACAATAACGAAATATTGATTGATCGCTTAGGGCGATTTAACCATACTCGAATAGGTCCGCGTGTCGGGGATTATCTGTTTATTCCGTCCCTTGATCCGCGTATCCCTGAATATACCCGATTTACTCATGACTGGAACGACCATATCCAGACCGGGGGATCGCCAGGCGGATCGTACTATTTAACGGAAGCCGGGCGCCTGAGCTATTCGGGAAGTCTTGATCCGGGAATAGACAAAATGCACCTTATCTGCACGGGACAATATAAACGAGGAGATGTTTGGTTTTTTGACTCGGATATGCAGTTCCTCCAGCTGTTGCTGCTGATTGAAGCTGGCGCGCAAGAATGAATCGTTTGACGTGTTCTCCAGCAGCCGGCGCACTAAGTACGCCATGCCGGGAATCAACTCGCCGTAGG
>Ga0209431_10004562_pt1 | contig 10857 bp, 6 predicted proteins | sample RifCSP13_3_FD_184021 | JGI IMG/M metagenome (GOLD analysis project Ga0209431, IMG submission 184021) | Soil microbial communities from Rifle, Colorado - Rifle CSP2_sed 13_3 (SPAdes) (version 2) | ecosystem: Environmental > Terrestrial > Deep subsurface > Rock core/Sediment | place: Rifle... | reverse complement strand
GTAGTATATCGTTGTCGGAGTCTCATTGGAAGATAGAGTGACTGATTGTGCAGAGGAGTAGGTACCACCTACTGGCGAAGCAGTAATCACTGGAGGGGTGGTATCGGGTGGTGGATTACCACAAGGCGATCCAGTAATACAATACACCGCGGTTATCGTTGTAGCAGAACTAATAGAGATCGTTCTAAAGCGAGTTGTAGAACCAGTGTCAAACCAGTGGTGAAATGTGGCACTTCCGTAATCGGAAACCCCTACCGCGTACTGCTGTCCGGTATTGAGCATAAAGGTAACAGGAGAAAATCCGGTAGCTACAGTTTGGCCATTCTGCTGCAGTACGGTCCAATAACCTGTTATCGTAGTGCCTTGGGAGTTTTGAGTTCTAACAGTCAGACTATTGGTGGCAGTTTGAGCCGAGGCGGAGAAAATATCAGCCCCTAGGAAAGTACTAAATGCTAACAGGAAAGCCAGTGCAAGTGAAGCAATAACGCGCCCGTCTACAAGATTTGGAAGATCTATGGGACTTTTATTCAAGTGTTACCAGTCCCTACCCCTGTTGATTCCCAATGCCTTCGTCAAGCGGAAGGTCTTCAGCTGGCAATGGATTGGACGAAGCCGACTTTTCAAATACTATTCCCTTGATAAATAGAACAATAGGTTTGTCACTGTTGTTGTCTGTTCGCTTGATCTCAATGCCGAAGGCGTTTGTTATGTCCTTCATGTTGCCTTGGCCCAGATTCACTTCAAGCTTTTCCCAGGTCTTCTCTAGCTTTACCGGCTTGGTGTGAGTCTTGTACTTGACTTCAGAGATCTTGCCTGTATTCTGATCAACGATCTTTTTTCCTGCAGCTTTTATTGTTATAACTTCGTCGCCTTCAGCACCCATGACGAAGAACGTAACCTTCTTGGCTCCGGTGAGATCGTAGCCCTCGTCACTTGCAAAAGAAAGCTCTGTTCTCCCCATCATTCCTGGAACGTATTCTATCCTTGTGCAAAATTCACATCCTATTCTTCCCGAAACAACATTCTCGTGTATTACCACCGGGTCAGAGGCAATGGGAGAAGCTCCTCCGATCTCTTTTAGATTATAAACCCTTTCAACCTCAAACGGGAATTTCACGGCTTCTGCGGTACCCAGCTGGTGCTCCTCATCTTCATGGGATAGTCCTCCGCCGCTCCCAGTCAGAAATGGCAGAAAGTAAAGTGGAAGAAGAACAGAAAGTACTAAGGCAGTCGATACTGTTAGTACTAGCATCTTCTTACCCGTGACAGAATCCAATACTATTGTAACGGTCATTCTTGGAGATATAACCATTATGTACTTCTACATGTAGGATATTGACAAAAAGAGTGACTCCGGAACATGTGTAGAGTTTTTTTCACCATACTCTGAGCGTTTCTTGGCAACTCGCTATTTGCATACAACCACAGTAATGGTCGAAATCAACGGAATGGGCTCTAAAAACTCAGTGGCCAAGCAATGCTATCCCGGAATCTGGATAATCTTTGATTCGGACGGTACTTCCGCAGAATCAAGTATGTGAATCATGTAATATCCTGGCGGCGCAACATTGGCATTTATCGGAGCGTTGACCGTAACGCTCGTCGAGGTTGTAGATTGAATCTGAAGCCAAATTAGACGCTGATCCGGACTATAGTGGTGTGTAGTGCTCATGAGCCTCACCAATGAGACAGAGTTTACATTGGAAGGGTCTGCTGTGGGAATTTGGATGGTTCCCCCATAAGGTCCCACCGTCACACGTCCATTAATAGACGGTCGCGAACCTGCAAACATGTACGATGGGCTAAAAATCTCCGTCCTTCTCTCCCAAGTGTATCTATCCGGCGTGCCTGATGCCGTCCACACTCTTCCGTCAGCGAGCAAAAGCGCAGTAGAATGATATGATCTAGAAACCGATGCGTCGGGAAGTGTAGTCCAGGTTTCACTTTCGGGGTCAAACAATTCTGGCGTGTGGATATAATCAAAGGTGGCGCCTGTGGTCCCTCCAAACACTGCCAACTTTCCCGTCGGCAGCATGACCGGGAGACCAAATTTTCGGGCTATTGATAGTGAAGCGCTGTTTCGAAGGACTGGAGCAGTATTTGTGCCAGCTTCAAAATCTATCATTTCAGACGTTGCTGTTGCAGGATCCACTTCTCCAAATTGGCCACCGACGATCAGAACCTTTCCACGTTCTGTCGCCGCATTGTGCAACGGCAGTAGGAATGAATTGCCATAGTCCCTCCAGACAAACTGGGTACTACCGACAAATGTCCAGACTCCTGTGTTTGGATTAACAAGATACACTTCGTTATCCATTCCACAGACTAACAGTAAACCGCTGGGCATCAAGTGCATCCTAGGGTAGAAGGAGGTGAAGGGGCTGACTCCGTTATTGTTGCCGCCATAACAAGGAGAGCCTGCGCCTGGCAGTGGGCTGCCAGTACCTACACAATAGGTAAGGTTCGAGTTCGGGTTGAATTGAAGAGAGAATGTTTTCGTGCTGGGGTCATAGATCTCGATAAGCGCATTTCTAGCGCCATATTCATCGAGTCCATCGGCAACAAAGACCTTGCCATCTCCTAACGTGACCAGAGTCGGATACCATCTTCCGTGACGCATGGATTGTAATTTTTCAAAACGGTTAGTGCGAACATCAAATTCATAGGCAGATTTCAATCCAAGGAACTGACCTGACGGATTTGCTACATCGAAGGATAGGGTTCCGCCTGCGATCAGGATGTTGCCGTTAGCAAGCTGGCAATGTCCCGAACAAAAAAGATCTTCTGAAAATGTGTAACTAACCTCATCACCACTATCCGGATCCACGACTTTGGCTTGAAAAGGACCGTCCACAGTAAAAGTGTGATAGCCCGAGCCGGCGACTACCAATATCTTGCCCGTTGGAAGCAAAGCTACGTGGATTGGGGTCACACTTGAAAGAGGTCCATCATTCCATTGACCAGCAAGTTGCGCATTGGCTTCCGTCAATCCGGATCCCGATGATTTGGAGGATGACTGGGATTTACCAAATGACGTTAAATCGACAAATCTGCCTAGCACTACGACTGTCGCAGCAGCACCAATCAGCTTGATGAATTGCCCGCGGCTAATCTTCCGCATAGGACTATCCGGCATCGTCTACCATTAATTTGTCATGATTTTAAGCAAATCGGTTATCCGCCATGGCATACATGGGAAAGACGAGTCATAAAAGCCAAATTTTTGTCGTAATAGGTCCTTAAACATGCCTCGTATCTTTCTTTCTACCCAGTCGGTTCTGAGCACAGGAAGCACATTTACATTTACGTCGTTATCGCCTATCTTTCTATAGCTTCAGGAAGATTGAAGGGCAAGAAATTTCCACTTTCTGATTAGTGGTCTTATTACTAACGGAATGCTATGATGCTATGATGCTATGATGCTATGGAAGATCTGTAATGCATGGAAGTGAGCCCTAAATAGTGCATATCATGCCTAACATGTAATAGTACATTGCCGGTAATTGTTCATTCTGTTGTAATTATCACAAGTATTCTAATATGTTATTAACAAAAATGGGGCTGAACGCCGCAAGAGTCAGCGGCTAATAGCATGTAATCTCTCGTCCAATCTGGATAGTTCCGTGAAAGAAAAATCAAGAAAGTGTGATTTTTTTTCTTCCCGATTATTAGAATGGACTGTTCACATTAATACTGAATTTAGTGCTTGTTAAGATACAATGAAATTAGCGATCTACGCAGGAACAACAATAGCTGTAGCAGCTCTGTTGGGCCTTCTAGTGCCATCTCACGTCATGGCGTGGGGCGGGACGGAAGGCTGCACACCAGGCTACTGGAAGAACAATGATGATACAAACCCAAGAATTGCGGAACTAAGTGGCATCTCTCTGCAAGATGCGCTGTTCAACATTACCGGGATAACCTTGGACTTTATCCCAGAAGAGCTGACGCTTGAAGAAGCAGTCCAATTACAGGGCGGAGGAAATAACGCATTCATGAGACATGCAGCGGCTGCTGTTTATAACATCTGGTATGGATACGACATTGTAAACGGTGAACCGTTCATCGACTATGTCGAGCCAAACCCAGACTTTCTGAACATCATCCAGATGGCAGCAGACGGTGATGTTGAAGATGCAAAGGACCTTCTTGACGCAGCAAACAACGCAGGATGCCCAATTGACGCGTTTGGCAATCCAGAAGACTAAGTGAACATCCAAGCGAGCAATACTCGCACAACTTTTTTCTCCTGTAACTTGTGCTAGTGATAACAGATATCTGACAAGAGGGTTATTTTTGGAAGCTTTTCTATCTTGGAGGCATTCTAAGAAATTTATCTTGCTATTGATGTTGAAAACATGAGCGATATCTTATCATATGGGAATAATAATCTAGAAGATCATTCAATATCAAAATGTGAGAGTATGGGAGTGAACATTCTGCAATTCGGTAAAAGGAGAATACTTGTGGTGTTTGCTACTGCAGCAGTGATCGCTATTATTTCCGCTACTCTTTCGATTCATGCCGTACTCGATGGGGGAATCTGGGGAGACGGCTCACAGAATGATAGTATCAAGCCGGCACTAGTTATTACCTCTTTTTCAAGTTCCAATTTTGCAATAGATGGAACCAGAACCTTGACTTTAACAGGAACAGCATCAGACAACAATGGACTGGCAAGTGTAGAAGTAATGAATGATATCGATGGTAAGTTCGTGCTGGCAGAACCAACATCTGGAAGCTGGTCAAATTGGACGCTCGAAATGACCTTGCCCAGAGGTGCAGACAATATCACCGCCAGAGTGCTTGATTTGAAAGGAAATGAAGGTTTTGCTACGCTCTCAATACAAAAGCCGTCTGATGCAGGACAGGAAAACGGTGAGGTAGATGGTAACGCAGGTGAAGGCAATGGAAATATTGATGAAACTGACGAAGATTCGACTCCTATTGTAGTAATCCCTGACAGCTTGATTCTTTCAGTAACAGATGACACGAATAATCGAGTGAGCTATGGTTCGACAATTAATTCCAAATCTATCACCTTCCTGTTATCAAGCCATGCGCAAGATGCTGGAGCTGGGGCTATATCTTTCGACGTAAGTATAGACAACCGTTCCTTCTCGCGTATTACAAACAACCCATTGACAATCTCTGATCTCGACTTTGGTACACACACTTTTGTTGCGAGAGCCATCCAGGTATCCACAAATACTACGGATCCTACGCCCGCAGCTTTCACTTGGAAGGTTACTCCTCCCATGCCTTCTAGTCAGAATGCTCTTATTCAAATAGAAAGCGTCGACTCAAACGGAATACCATTCGGAGGAATATACACCACGATCAGGACTCCTGAATCGGGCACAGTTTTCACTGGCTATACGCCCATTTTCTACGTTGGTAACAAGAGCACAATATATTCGGTTACAATGCACGACTTTGAAAATCACTACTTCAATCACTGGTACGATGGCACCACATCAAGATCGCTTACATTTGGTCTTAACAGGCAAGACGAAGTGATGATTGCTGCAACTTATGGAAATGTTCCTAATGTCTTGGGACCTTTTGGACCAGAGGTCAAGCGGTCCACAGGTCTTTATGTACCTCTTTATTCAAAGCCCGATCTTGCAGTTCAGGGTGGGATGTGGAACAGTATTATCGAGGCAAAGGAAAGGCATCCTCAAGTTCCATTTCTCATAACAATCAATCCTGCTTCAGGTCCTGGTCAAGAACGCGATTTGATATATGTAAATGCCATTGGTGAGCTCAGGCGGGCCGGTATCGAAAATATTCTAGGCTACGTTCCCACAGATTACGCGAGCGAAAAAAAGGGTAGGACCCTAGCCGACTTAAAAAACATGATCGATTCCTACAGAACCTGGTACCCTCAGGTCAACGGCATAATGTTCGATGAAGTTTCATCTAGCATTTCGAAGAAAGAATTCTATAAAGAGTTGGTTAACTATGCAAAGTCAACTGGTCTTACGACAGTGCGTGGAAATCCTGGCACAGAAATTGGTGAAGGATATCTAGAGATCTTTGATAATCTATCAATCTACGAAAATAATGTCTTGCCCAATTTTCGCACCCTGGTCACAAGCACCTATTATCCAGAATATCAGAAAGCAAAGTTCTCCTTTGTCGTTAGCGGGATAGCGGAGCTAGATCCAAAGTATCTGATCGCGGCCAGAGATTACGTCGGTTATGTCTACATAAATGATGACAATGGAATTGCTGTGGGTCAGAACCCGTATGACTCTGTCTCTAAATATTTCGAGGATCTTGTGTCGTTGCTGGATATTTCTGACATATAGCAAAAAGAATTCTTTTTCACCCTGATTGGATCGCATCATTGCCATAATATCACCGTACTAACACCGTTACCGTTACTATCACCGTACTATCACCGTACTATCACCGTACTATAGCCATGCTATAGAGAGAGCTTCCATAACCCTTGAAAAGGATGCTTTTCGGGGTTATAAAGAAATGTACCAGAAGAATATTCCAGTACTAAGGCGCGCAACATTAGCCTTATCGCTGTCACTGGCATTGCTGCTTGCTTCAACGATGGCAAGCCCAATGATATCCTTTGTAAAATCGGCAGAAGCGGCAACGTCTTACACGCTAACCGTCAGATCGCTCGATTTATCTGGCAGTACCATAACAGGCATGTACACAGTTATTAGATCCAGTGGCGGTTCAATTCTAAAGACTGGATTTACTCCGCTGACTTTTACCGGCGATGGCGGATCAAGTTACTCAGTTACCGTGTCAGATTATGGTCAGCGTACATTTGACCACTGGGGGGATGGGTCCACCAGCAGGACCAGGACAATCACTCTAAACCAGGACATGACGGCTAATGCATATTTCAAGACAGGTTCTACTACCACTACGCAATACGCCCTGACTGTCAGGTCTGTAGACCTGTCTGGTAGCACCATAACTGGATTGTATACGACCATCAGGTCAAGCAGCGGCACGACATTGCGGACTGGATATACGCCGTTGACATACACGGGCACCAGTGGCGCTACCTACAGCGTGACAATATCAGACTATGACGACTCGATCTTTGACCACTGGAATAATGGGTCTACCGCCAGGACAAGGACGATAACGTTGAGCCAAGCCACTACGATAACTGCATATTTTGAGACATCGACAACTGCAGTAGCCAATCCCGTATTGACTGTAAGGTCGGTTGACCTCTCCGGAAATACAATAACAGGCATGTATACTACCATCAAGTCAAGCTCTGGTTCTACTCTCAAGACTGGTTTTACTCCGACAACATACATTGGCAATGGTGGCTCATCCTATAGCATAACAGTGTCTGACTATGGAGGCCGAACATTCGATCATTGGGAAAACGGGGCTACCAGCAGGACAAGGACGATGACGCTAAGTAAGGATACAACAATAACGGCGTATTTCAAGACTGGGACAACAAGTACTACTACTACGGGCGGAGCAACAGGCGTCTATATCCCACTATACATGTACCCTGGCGGGACAGGATGGACGCACTGGCAGAAGGTGATTGACACCAAGAACGCCCATCCTTCGGTGCCTTTTACCGCCGCGATAAATCCAAACAGTGGTGCGGGCAGTTCTCAAAATAGCGCGTTTGTCAATGGAATTAACAAGCTCCAGGCAGCTAACATTCGAGTACTGGGATATATGTCTGCTAATTACGGAGACAGAAGCCTGGATTCACTCAAAGCAGAAATCGACAAGTACATCAGCTGGTATGACGTAGATGGCATAATGGTCGACGAATTTTCGAACCAGGCTGCCGATCTGGACTACTTCAAGAGCCTATACACCTACGCTAAATCCAAAGGGCTATACGTCAAGGCCAACCCTGGGACTGACATTCCGGAAAGCTATGTAGGCACGGCAGATAACTTTAGCATAACCGAAGGCTCAGGCTATTTCGACTTGAGCAGGCTTCAAGGCTGGCACACTAAATACGAAAAGAGTAAATGGTCATTTACAAGGTATGCAACATCCTATCTTGACACGGAGTTTGTAAAGGACGCGGCACCGTACGTCGGAATGATGTATATCACAAACGGAGTATCTCCAGAGCGGTACATGTATGTGCCATCCTACTTTGGAACAATGGTAACTACGCTGGACAATCTCTATTGAGCCCGGCCAGAGAGACATCATGATGTGATAGGAGATGCGGCACCTCTGAGGGCCATCTCTTTCCCAATTTTATCATGCCAGTTTTTCAGGGATTCAGCATTTTCTGTAAGCGACTGTTAATCAAGCCAAATGCTGTAAAGAAAGTTGAAAAAGAATAGGAAGGGAGCTTTGCGGCTCCGGCCTTACGTGAGTCTCTTGGGTTTTAGTATCCAGGATCTTGGATTAGTGTACTTGCTCTAGCGTGGCAACCATCTGTTCAAAGTATGGCGGGACTGTGTCGTAAGGATTTGAGCCACTGTCGTTTGTGATGTACATCAGGCTTACGTATTGCGCTGCATCCTTTACGTAGCTCGTGTTCAAGGTCGACTGGGCGTATACACAGAACGAGAAGTTGCTCTTGTCGTATTCAGTATGCCAGCCTCCTAAGAAACTCAGTGGAGCGAGACTAGTACTCTCCTTGATGGAGAAGTTGTCAAGCGTTCCTATGTAGCCCTCTGCAATGTCTGCTCCCGGATTGCCCTTTGTATACTTCATTCCTATTGACTTTGCATAATCGTCCAGCTGTCTATAGTATTCTATCTTTCCGGCACTGTTCGACATTTCATCAAACATTATTCCGTCAACATTGTACCATTCCTTGTACTTGCTAATTTCCGACTTTATCACATTGATGTCTCTGGCGCCATAGTCCGTGTACACATAGCCAATTACGGTAATTCCAGCTGCCTTTAGTTTGGTAATGCCATTGACAAAGGCTGTATTCTTTGAGCTACCAACCCCACTGGAGGGGTTTATTGACGCAACGATGGGTACTGTTGGATGAGCATTTTTCGCGTCTATCACTGTCTGCCAGTGATTCCATCCTGTCCCGCCAGGGTACATGTATAGTGGGACATAAGCACCTGTTTTGGGCAAGATAAGGGGGTCATTATCGCTAGTGGGGCTCGTAACTATCACCTTCTGTATATCTTGCGCAGAGTTACCGTAATCATCCACCGCCCTCCAGACAACTAGGGTTTCACCAATAGGGAAGCTATTGGAAGATGCATCATTTGAAATAGTAGGAAAAGCATCCACTATATCATTTACGGTCGGACTACCGAGAAATGATATTGTAATCGATGATCCAGTGGGACTCTCTTGAGTTATATCTGAGGGAGCTACTATCGTTGGAGAAGTGGTATCCAAGACTCTTACTACGAACAGTGCCGAGCCGACATTGCCTGCAGAATCGGCCGCGGTGCAAGTAACAATAGTCGATCCGAGAGGAAATAGACTGCCAGCAGCGGGGGTGCATGCTGGCCCACTAACTACACCAACGTTGTCGGTTGCAGAACTCGATGGGTAACTTACATACGCTCCAGCCGGGCCCACAGCCTCAGCAACTTGATCTAAAGGCACTTTGACGACAGGCGCTGTAGTGTCTCTTACGACGACTGCCTGTAGATCTGACGCAGAGTTGGAAGAATCGTCAGTCGCAGTCCACTTTACCATAGTTGTTCCAACAGGGAAACCAGACGGAGCGTCGTTTGTTACGGAAGGACTAGGATCAATGTCATCGGATACGGTCGGAGATCCGAGAGACATAGCTGTTTGTGGACCCGTTGCTTCTGCCATTATGTCAGCTGGTGCCGAAATGGAGGGTGGTGATGTATCCTTAGTGGGAGATGGGAAAGGAGAAGGAGATGGAGAAGTCACAGTAATTGATATTTTCTTGGTCACGGTTTTTCCGCTGTTGTTGTCCCGAGCCTTTGCCTCTATCGTGTGGGATCCTGTACCCATAATATCCATCAAAGCCGACCAATCAGAAAAGTCATTTGACGACCTTGGAATAGCAGGTTCGTATTCTCCAGAGTCTATTCTAATGGAAACAATTACGTTCAGAGTCAATGAATCAGAAGAAGTCCCCACTACATTGATGCCTCCAGCAACCAGAGTTTCACCATTACTTGGGCTGCTTATCCTTAGTTGCGGCGGTTTGCCACTATTATTATCTAGGGGTTTTTCCGCTTTAGCAAACGGGGCAATGTTGATTCCCCCAGTTGCGACAGCTGACAAGAGTATCGTTACTAACGAGATCGCGAGTATCCTACTAAACCTAGATCGGCCGTCCCGGCGATTATTTTCAACGTCGTTCACTGGAATATTTTGAGGTACGGATTTGATTTAGCACCTTGTACGTGCTGATAGCGCACTACCGATCATTTAGGGATTGTAGTTCGCTCACACATACAAAAAATGAAATGAGATGGAATCCTAGTCTAAATGTCGGCGAGTTAGGGGCCTGTAGGTAAAAAGCCCTGCACGGAACCCTGGTGCTTGAAGGCGCATTGAGACAGTGGCCTATAAAGGAGCTATATAGAGATCCTATCCACTTATCGGAGTGTAATATGGTTACATTATCCATTATCGGAAACTTAAAATGGACAGCTGTTTTTCATAGAAATCGAACATAGAAGGTGATTAGATAACTACATGATGGAAGCAACAGAAGCCATATATGAAGAAGAAATGACTGCAATAACCCCACAGGCCATAGGCCGGAGCATGAAACTATCAGATGTCGACAAGAAGATGCTCCAAACCCTGCTTGCATCAAGCGGCAGAGTATCGTCACTTGCCTTATCAAGAAAGCTGGAAATCCCACTAACCACAATCCAGAGAAGGAGAAAGAGGCTGGAAAGCGAATTCCTAGAA
>Ga0209431_10004561_pt1 | contig 10857 bp, 11 predicted proteins | sample RifCSP13_3_FD_184021 | JGI IMG/M metagenome (GOLD analysis project Ga0209431, IMG submission 184021) | Soil microbial communities from Rifle, Colorado - Rifle CSP2_sed 13_3 (SPAdes) (version 2) | ecosystem: Environmental > Terrestrial > Deep subsurface > Rock core/Sediment | place: Rifle... | reverse complement strand
GATCCCCTCCATCGCCGCCAGCGCGAACCCGAGCAGCAGAATCGCTCCCGCCATGAGCGAGAGCGGCCCAATGCCCAATGCCCAATGCCCAATGCCTAAGCCTCCACCCCTCCACACCTCCAAACTCCCCAAAACCAACCTCGCCCCCAACCCAAAGAACACCGCCGTCCGCAGCATGACCGTCACCTCGATCAGCGCCAGGTTCCGGCCGCTGTTCTCCAGGATCGTCGCCTCGTGGATCATGGTCAGCTCCAGGTGCGTCGTGGGGTCGTCCACCGGCATGCGCGAAAGCTCCGCCAAGGCCGCCAGCAGAAACGCCGACCCGGAGAGCAGCGCCACCGTGCTGCGAAGCGGCGTCTCCAGCGCGAGCGAAAGGTCCATCGTGCCCGAAGCCAAGGCCGCCGCCGCCAGGCTCACCAGCACGCCGGGCTCGATCAGCACGGAGAGCGTCGCCTCGCGGCTCGCCCCCAGGCCCCCGAACGCCGAGCCCGTGTCCAGCGCGGCCAGCACCGAGAAGAACCGCGCCAGCGCGAGCAGGTACGCCACCAGGATCAGGTCCGCCGCGCCGCTGCCCTTAAAGAGCGGCTCCGCGCCGGTCCAGGGCAGGGTCGCCGCGATGATCAGCGCGACGGCCAGGCCCACCAGGGGGTTCGCGCGGAACAGCCACGAGGCGGTGGAGCTGACGGTCTCCCCTTTGCCAAAGCGCTTGGCGAGGTCGAAAACCGGCTGAAGGAAGGGCGGCCCAGGGCGGCCCTGCATGAGCGCCTTGGTCTTGCGGATCACGCACGCCAGCACGGGCGGCAAAAGGATGAGCAGAGCGACGTGCGCCGCCAGGCCGGGGGACATGGAGGCCAGTTTATCTTTTTTGAGGGGCCGAGTCGTCGCCATGGGTACCCCCGAGGAAGTCGCCACCCATCCTGACAGCTGGACGGGGAGGTATTTGAGGGGGGTGCTTGATGGGAAAGACTGCCTAGTCTAAGCATCGGCGAGGCCAATGCGAAGCAACTGCCTCGCGAACTCGTTAATGAGACGCAGCCTAAGGAGGTCCTGCCGTATCCGGAACCACAGATTCTCAAGTTTGCCAATGGACGCTTCGGAAACCGAGAATCCCCCTCCGTCATTCGAGAACTCGATGGGCAGTGAAACGTGATTCCCCAACAGCACCAATGAGTCAGGGAGACCCATATCTGCACTTGCAGGCAACAGGAACAGGCCCGCTTTGTTGAAGGCTCCTGGATTTGAGCCGCTCGCGTTTAGTACGTCGCTTCTAAATTGCTTCGCTGTAGCTTCTTTTGTGATATTTCCCTTGATATACGACTCAACATCAACAATCTGTGCGACCGTTACCGCATTGCATTTGTGCTGAAAAATGTCGCAATCGGGGGTCATAATCACTCCAGAAGCGATCATGACGTTATCTCCCCTTGTCGCTTCAGTACCTATCTGAATAGTTGAGAAGTCAACCTCCTGGGTGGAGCCAGAGTCATCACGGCTTTCAAATCTGTTGAAGCCAAGAAGGGTGGCTGGGAATGGAATTCGCCTTAGGACCGTCCCCGTGCGTAATTCGGCCGTCGAGACCGTTTCGTATGGCTTGTGCGTCTCGACCCAGCTTGCCACTTAGCCTCCATCGTCTTCCTCAAGCATGCGCTTGAAGTGCCACCTTGGGGCTCCTGCTTTACCACCAATAATGCCAAATGGATTCGGCGTGGTTATTACTCGAATCCCAAACCAGGTGGGTTCAGGCTCCATCGAGGGAGCAATCAAGGTGAGCCCAGACTCCGATGCATAGAGCTTCACCAGATCGACGGTAATGTGGACGTTTTCAGATGAAGCTACCCCCGCAGACTCTTTTGCGTACCAGTTCTCTTCTATCCTTGGCCCGTACTGTGGGCGCTTTGGGCCGTCGTCGATTGGTGACCGCAGGGTCAGCGCAGACAGGGATGGCGCGAGTGTCATCATCGAGTTCGTCTCCAGTATTCGTGGGCGCGTGGGCTTGTGAGCGCAGTGAAGCCCCGCACGATGTCTTCACTTGCCCGACCGCACCACTCCCGAAGTGCAGCAAAATCGGTTGAGTCAACCGCACCGCGGTTCGTTAACTGAAATACGAGGACCTTCGACTTATCGGTGCGCCTCTCCGCGCTCTTCAGTTCAAGGCTCATATGGTGTCCCGGCGATACCAAGCCACCCTCGGACATGGCATTGAGGCCAATCGTAGCAACCAACGTGGCGGCTCCAGAAGCTTGCTGTGGGACCGGAAGCCAGTCTGCCAAGACCCCACTAAGATCACTCCAATCCGACCAGAGCGCACCCTCGACGATGTGATTGACGTAAGTGACCTCTCCAGCAACTGCAGCAACCGTCTCCCCTCGTAGCTCAACGAACGACTGAAGCTCATGCAAGGCGAATCCGAACTCCGTGAGTACGTGCTCGTATCTGGGGTACACATCCCCATCCTGAATGCGCCTCCAATTGACATGAAGTCGATTGTCCTGCGCTTGAATAAGTGTCCGCTCATCATCCGAGAGGTACCAGCTTCGGCGCATTGGAGGAATGTCGGTGAACTCGAGCTCCTGACCCGCCCCTAGCGTTACCGGGATGGGTGGAAGAGGAGCTTGATCCTGCATCTTCGGATACCTCTCTTGGACCTGTTGCCGGAACTCTCCCGGTGCGATTGAACCCCAGCAGCTCAATCTCTTGAATCCAACTCCTACGGCAACCTCATGCACAGGCGGTTGCTCATAGCTCGGCAGGTCTGCGGCTCTTGTGAAGGGCATAAGCTGACTCAATTCGTTTTAACACCGAGAAAGACGATTGACGTTCCATACGGCAGGTCTTACGACCGCCGTGTTCATTCTAGCCGACTTGGCCTCGGGATGCCCCCTACCCCACCACCGTCGCGCCCTCCGCCAACCCCCCTCACGGCAGAGTCACCACGGCCACGATCGGCGAGCTCGGGCCGACGTATTGGTTGTTCTGGTAGGCCTGCACCTGGTATTCGCGCGTCTCGGGCTGGCCCGCAACCAGAGGCGCGCGCGAATCGGTGAAGATCTCCTGGTTCGAAATCCCGATCTGCTCGAAAGCCCCGCCGCCGCGCCGCGAGCGCACGGCCACCGTTCCAAAGCCCGCCAGGAACAGGTTCAGCTCGACGATCGAGCCCGTCAGCGGCGTCGCCGAATCGATCCTCACATCCTGCGGGGCGGCCTCCGCGCCGATGATCCCCAGGCTCTGCCCGATGGCCAAGGTGTAGTTGTTGTGCGCCTTGATTTGGTTCACGAGCCGCCGAGTCCGCGCCTGGGTCGCCGCCAGCGCCCCGAGCGGAATGATCAGCTGCGGGGGCAAAGTCGGGGCGGCCGGCATGCCGGTGCCGAGGGGCGAGTTCACGACCGCCTCGCGAAAGGCCGTGCACTCCCGGGCGTAGTTGTCCGAATTGTTGCAGGCGTCGTTCATAGAGATGACGAGATCGCGGTCGTTCCCCACTTCGCTTAGCTGGCCCGCGGTAATCCCAAGCGTGGCCTGATGGGTAGTCAGCTGGGCGTGCAGATTCTGGAACCAGGCTACGAGCGCTGCCCACTGCTTGGGCCAATAATCGAGTTTCGCCATTGAGATAGTCTCCTTGCTCGATGAGTCCTTTGAGCCAGCCTTTTGGAGCTCCTCCGCAAAGACGGCGTTTTGGACATCATACGAAAGGACGCAGTGGCGAACCATTTGGTGTCGCCTCCCGGCTGCAAATCTGTACAGGCCGATGGCGCCGGTCCGGCTCCCAGACGTGCATCTGCGCTCCCCAGATGTGCATCTCCGCGACCGAAATGTGTGTCTGGCCAAGCCCGACACGCCCTGGGCCTTGCGAAATGTACGCTGGGGTTTGCGCAATGTGCGCTGGGCACTCCCACCCCCATGGTTGGCTGAGCCGCCGCCATGGTTGGCTGAGCTACCGGTGTGGTTGGGCAAGCCCCCGCCGTCGGGACGACTTCGACGGCACCCGGAACTTGCGCGACGGGCATCAGCGGTGGAGCTACTGAGGTCAGGTGCGGCATTGCGGAACGCCTCCCCGATGACTAAGCGAGCCTGCCAAGGTAGCATCATCCCGTGACCCTCGACCAGCTTTACGGAAAACTCGACGGCCTGACGGCGGAGGCCATCGCTGCCTTTTGGTCGGGGCGTGACCAGCAGCTTCAGAAACAGCTCCTTTCGGGTAAGGCCGACCAGGGCCATCGGGGAGCGGCGACGGGCGGAAAGCACTTCGACGGCATGCTCCTTCTGCTTTCCGCGTTTCTGCAAGCGGCCGGCATTCCCGAGTCCAGCATCTTTGCCCAGAAGAGCCTTGAGATTCCCGGCTTCTACCGACCCACCAAGAAGTGGGATTTGCTCGTGGTCCACCAGGGCCAGCTCCTCGTCGTTCTTGAGACGAAGGCGATTGTGGGTTCGTTTGGCAACAACTGTAACAACCGAGCCGAAGAGGCGATCGGCAACGCCGCCGACCTCTGGCGGGCGCATCGGGACGAAGTGTATAAGTCCCCCAATCCTCCATGGCTTGGATTCGTCTTTATTGTCGAAGACGCCGAGGGCAGCCGCAACCCTGTGGACGTGAAAGAACCTCACTTCAAGGTTCTCAAAGAGTTCAAAGGCGCTTCCTACAAGGAAAGATGCCGCCTGCTATGCCGGAAGCTCATGGCGGAAAGGCAATACACTGCGACCGCTTATATCACGACCAAGAAAGACCATTCTTATGCCCAACCCGACCGCGACCTTCACCTTGAACGGTTCATTCGGTCCATGTGTGGCCACGTCCAGGCACATCTCTAAACCATGATTAGCCCCGAAGTTCAGGCCGACCACACCCGACATACGCTCTATTGGGGCGACGCACGGGGATTTCCTTATATCCCCGACGAATCGGTGCATCTCGTGGTGACATCCCCTCCCTACTGGAACCTGAAGCGCTACAACGACTCGCCGGATCAGATGGGCCACATCAACGATTACGAGACCTTTCTCGCCGACCTGGACAAAGTCTGGCGCGAGGTTTATCGAGTGCTCGTTCCAGGTGGGCGGCTGGTTTGTGTGGTGGGCGATGTCTGCCAGTCAAGGCGCCAGTTCGGACGCCATTCTGTTGTGCCGCTGCATGCCGACATTTGCGTTCTTTGCCGGAAGATCGGGTTTGACAACCTCAACCCGATCATCTGGCACAAGATCAGCAACGCCAGTTTCGAGGTCGAAAACGGCACCAAGTTTCTGGGCAAGCCTTACGAACCGAACGCCATTATCAAGAGCGATATCGAGTTCATTTTGATGGAGCGCAAGGCGGGCGGATACCGGCAGCCGACCGAAGAACAGCGCCGCTTGAGCAAGATGACGAAGGAGGAATATCGAGCTTGGTTTCAACAGATCTGGAATCTGACCGGCGCTTCAACTCGCGGCCATCCAGCCCCTTTCCCGGTGGAGCTCGCTTATCGCTTGGTTCGAATGTTCTCCTTCATTGGCGACACCGTTTTGGATCCTTTTAATGGATCGGGCAGCACCATGCTCGCGGCATTGAAGTCTGGCCGGAATAGCATCGGGATAGAGATTGACCCTGCTTATTGCAAGATGGCCGCAGAGCGATTGCGGGACCAAAACGCATCTCTGTTCTCGTCCGCTGAGCTGTTCTTCAAGAAGGCGATCCAGCAGCGATCAGGCCTGATGGTGGTCCGCGAAGAACGGTCGCTCTACGGCGAAACGAGATCGAACGGAAAGAAACCGCGCAAACCTTCGACGGCTCGTAAGACCGTCGCGGTCCAGAAGTGAGGCCCTACAACACCCCTCCCAACCAAAGAAGCAGGCCAAGAGTGACCACCATAAAGAAGAGGTACTGGTGGATGCTGCCCGCCTGAAGGCGCATGATGAACCCTTCTGAAAGCCGCATCACCGCCTTGAGTGCGGGTGAGTAGACCTTGGACTCGAGGTAGACCTCGTGGCTGGTCTCCGCGCGGACCTCGGTCGGGAAATGCCGGCGGCTCTTTCCCTCGACGGCGATGTCCATCTCGTAGCGGTACAGCGCGCCGAACAGCCGCACAATGGGCTGGGCGAAGCTGGCCGCCGTGTACTGAGTCCGCGCGGGGAGCACTCCGAAGCCGCAGTCCCAGGTGTTGTAGAGCCGTGTTGGACGGACCTTGGCGAGCTGTCGCATTCCCAGCCAGACCAGAGCGAGCGCGGCCAGGCCGGCAAGCGTCAGCGGGAGGATCGGCAGGGTCCAGGCTTGCGCCGTGGTGACGAACCCCATCTCGAACATAGCCCGCCAAACCCACGGCGCGCCCAGCCCCAGCGCGGCACATGCCACGGACAGAAACACGCAGGCGCCCACCATCCCAGAGCTGCCCTCTTTGGCATGGGCGGCTTCACGGCTGCGAGGCTGCCCGAGGAAAACGATCCCAAATGCCTTGGCGAAACAAGCCAGAGCAAGCGCGCCGACCAGCCCCACCCAGCCCAGCAACAGCAGACCCGCTAGCCTCAGTTCGCCGCTGGGCCCTGTCGCGCCCATCTGAAAGAGGCCGCTATAGAGCAGCCATTCGCTCGCAAACCCGTTAAGCGGCGGAAGGGCGCAGATCGCCGCGCTGCCGACAAAGAAGGCCGCGGCCGTTCCTGGCATGCGGTGGATCAGCCCTCCCAGGCGGTCGAGCTCGCGGGTGTGCGCGCCGGCGTCCACGGTCCCTGCGCCAAGGAAGAGCAGAGACTTGAAGAGCCCGTGGTTGAGGGTGTGGAAGAGGCCGGCAACCAGAGCGACCTCCGCGACCAGCGTCAGCCCCGCCGACCGAGCGACCAGCGAGATTCCCGCAGCCAGCAAGATCAAGCCGATGTTCTCAACGCTATGGTAGGCGAGCAGCCGCTTGAGGTCATGTTGGAGCAAGGCAAACAGCACTCCCCAACACGCCGAGATCGCGCCCGCCGCAACAAGCACCCATCCCATCCAGGGAACTTCGAATCCGCCCAGAATGAACAGCCGGAACACGCCGTAGATCGCGGTCTTGATCATCACGCCGCTCATGACCGCCGAAACCGGGCTGGGCGCTGCGGGATGTGCGATCGGGAGCCAGAGGTGGAACGGCCAGGAGCCCGCTTTGGTGAGCAGCCCCACCAGAATCAAAGCGGCGGGGCCCGATGTCGCGCCACCCGTAAGAACCCAGTCTTGGAAGTTCCACGATCCGGTAATCGAGTGCGCCCATAGAAAACCCGCCATAAGAAAGCCCGAGCCGAGCCTTGTGGCCCCAAGGTAGATGAACGCTGCGCGGCGAACGGACTGCCGCTCGTGCTCGGTCGCCACGAGCAAAAAGGAGGAGAGCGCCATCAGCTCCCAAAAAGCAAAGAACACGATCGCGTTGCGCGCGACCACGACCCCGGCCATGCTCGCGAACAGCAGCGCCAGCCCGGACCAAACCAGGCCGGGCCGCGCCCGCCCGCGCAAATGCTGCAGATAGCCGGGAAGATAGATGCAAACCGGAATTCCGATGATCCCGATAAGGCCAACAAACCACCGGCTCAAGGAGTCGATTTGGAAGCCGATCTCGACGCCCGCGAGGCCGAACGTCCCTGGAAGCGCCAAAGATCCGTTCGCTCCGAAGATGGCCGCGAGAACCAACAGAAGGCAACCTGCAAGGCTCGCAATCCCTGCGATTCCGAATCGGCTTGCGGGCCGCAGCAATCCAAATAGGCTCGCCGATCCTAAGATCGCGAGGGCCACTATAGCCGTTTCGGGTGCGTGAACGTACGTTTGGAGAGCCATCCTTGACCGATCTCAGAAATGCAAATGCAGGAGCGCAAAATGCGCCCAGAACTGGGGGACCCGAGGAATTTACCCTGGAAGGCGTCGGCCTGGTGTGGGCACTTGCAGACTCAATTCACTCGATTTGTGCGTGGAACATCTGAGAAATCGCATGGACTCTGGCGAATTCGAGGCCGATTTAGACGTGGTGCCTCCTCCAAACCGGGGAAGGGGTCACAGGTTCGGATGTCTCCGAAGTCTCTCAATTGGTCTCTCAATTGATCTGAGTTGAACCTGAGAGACCAAGCCCCACAAAGAGATATGATGTGTATAGGACTTGCTGGTCGGGGCGACACGATTCGAACGTGCGACCTCTTCCACCCCATGGAGAGAATGGCAGGTTCAGCGAACAGATTTTGAATCTACGGACGTCTCAGGGCGTCTCATTCCATCTCTGTGAATTGAGAGACGCTTGAGAGACCTGTCGGCAGTGGCAATTTCTGCGAGAGATTCCGATTACGTAGGCAAACGTCTGCTATAATGATATCACTTTGGTCATCTCGGCGAGCCGAAAGACGGACATTCCGGCTTTCTATGGGGCGTGGCTTCTGTACCGGTTGGAAGCAGGTTCTTGCGTCATCCGGAACTCGTTCACACGGCAACCAAAACGCGTGTCGCTTTTGCAGGAGGACGTGGATGCATTTGTGCTCTGGACCAAGAATCCGAAGCCGTTCCTGTCAGCGCTTGCCGAGATTGCGCGTCGGGGGTTCCCTTTCTACATGCACGTCACAGTGACCGGCTACGGCACACCGATGGAGCGATCCGTGGCCTCGTGGGGGTCCGTTGTCGAATGCTGTCGGCGGCTTGCTGGCGAGTACGGGCCAAGGGTGATCGCTTGGCGGTATGACCCAATCGTGATCACCGAAGCGATGACTCCCGGTTGGCACTTGGAGAACTTCGCAAGGCTTGCCGACGCCTTCACGGGCATTTCGGACGAGGTGGCCACGTCCTTCGTGGAACCATACCGCAAGGTCGCGCGAAACCTGGATCGGCTCTCCGCCGAAAGCGGCGTCTATTGGCGAGATCCACCAATCGAGGAGAAGCGGGACCTCGTGCGGCGCCTCTCAGCTTTGGCCACTGATCGGGGGATGCTCTTGCGCGTTTGCTCTCAGCCGGCGGTTGCAGCCGGTCTGCCCGAGGGGTGCTGCATTGATCCGGTGCGCCTTCGGGACGTTGGCGCGACCGCCTTCTCATCTCGCCCGTCCCCCACACGTTCGGGCTGCAACTGCATCCAAAGCGTGGACATCGGGGAGTACGACACCTGTCCGCAAGGCTGCGCCTACTGCTACGCAAATCGCGATCAGGCAACAGCGGTGGCGAATCTGAAAGTGCACGACCCCGAAGGAAAGTGGGTGTGAAGCGCGAGAAGGCCAGTTAGGGCTATTCGGTTAGGCCGAACTCGGGCCATCGCGGCCGATCGAAGAGCTTGGCCACTGCTTGACGGTTTTGATGCCCCGAGGTTGACACCGACCTTTGTTAAGGTCCTTCGATGTGTGTTCAGCCACTTTCTTCAGAGCATTCTCAGACGTCTACGGTCATCAAGCTGGGTGAGGCATCTTCAAAGGAAGTACGGAGCCAACTTCGACCTCTTTCTCCGTACGGTTGTGTTGGAACGCGGGCGTGGCGACTACCCTGAGTTCGAGCACGCCTGTCTCTACGCATATCGGTACATGGGGATGCACAGGGAGGCCCTCGCTGAAGTCCTTAGGACGAGAAGCAAGGAAATAGAGCCACCAGGCGATCATGATGTGGTTTTGGACTTCGGCTGTGGGCCCGCAACTTCGCTCTTTGCATTCGAAGAGGTCACCGACGGATTTCTTCCGGTGGCGGCTTATGTCGGGATCGAACAGAGCTCATCAATGCGTGAACTGGCAGGAGTAGCCTTGCGTGCTCTCGGGCAGCGACGTTCCACAATTGAGGAATCGGCGGAACAAGCTGCAATGGTATGCTCCAAGCTCGTCAGGGAAACGCCAGAGCGACTCGTCCTCGTGTTTTCATACTTCTTTGGGCAGGAGCTTGACGAGGAGAATGTCAGTCGTGTGGTCCGGGCCACGAAGGCCATCATACGAGGCCTGCGGCCCAGAAACGTCGTGACGATCTACGCGAATATCGACATCGAAAGTGCGAATTGGATGCCAGAAGGTGACATCCACCATTGGTACCGCCTCTTCATGAAGGAAATGGGCTGGAAGACCCGAATTCAGACTGCATCGTACACGTATCCCGTATCAGGCGACCTGAAAGTTGACCCTGAGAACAGGACCTCCGGGTCGCTGACGTTCGACATTCAAGCGCATGAGTTTGCAGCACATGAAAGGGCCAGATTCTGCCTTGAACGCAACAGCCAGTTCGACGCTCCCGCCAGGTGTGGAGTTGCTTCCGGATTACGTCTCTCCTGACGACGAGCACAATCTCCTTTCGCTCGTTGATTCCGGGGTCTGGTCCACCGAATTGGCACGGCGAGTCCAGCACTTCGGATACCGATACGACTATCGCAAGCGGAGCGTCGATCCATCCATGTGCCTGGGTTCCTTGCCACCCATGCTGCAGGCTGTAGCGAATCGGTTGGTCGAAGAGTTGCTGTTTGACCGGCCCCCCGATCAGGTCATCGTGAACGAGTATCTGCCGGGCCAGGGCATCGCAGCCCATGTCGATTGCGAGCCGTGTTTCGGTCCCGTTATCGCAAGCTTGTCCCTTTTCGCACCGGTCATCATAGCCTTCGCGAACAAAAGGACACGGGAAGTAGTCGAGGTGGACTTGCCTCATAGGAGTCTGCTCGTTCTTTCGGGCGAAGGACGATACGGGTGGACGCACTCGATACCGGCGCGCAAGACGGACATGGTCGATGGGGCGTTAAGGCAGCGGATGAGGCGCGTGTCCCTGACATTCCGAACGATGATCCTCAATCCACCGGCAAGGTGAAGTGGGACGGAGTTGTTGAGCCGCTGCCTCCAGATCAACATCCTCGGATTGCGCTTAAGGGCGTAAAGGCGGCAAATCCACAGATCGGACTTGTTGGCCGATCTCGTGGAGCCGGACGAAACCCGAATCCAGCAACCGGG
>Ga0209431_10004548_pt1 | contig 10874 bp, 9 predicted proteins | sample RifCSP13_3_FD_184021 | JGI IMG/M metagenome (GOLD analysis project Ga0209431, IMG submission 184021) | Soil microbial communities from Rifle, Colorado - Rifle CSP2_sed 13_3 (SPAdes) (version 2) | ecosystem: Environmental > Terrestrial > Deep subsurface > Rock core/Sediment | place: Rifle... | reverse complement strand
TTCTCATAACGGACTTGCGCTCTAACACTAACCGGCTTCATCTTTGTTGCTTTCCTTGGCATAAGTAGACACTACACCAACTACTACAGAATAGCAAGTACTTTTGCAACGATTGATAGAAAGTGAAATGAGGACCCGTAGAGTCTGTTTGCGCATACTCGCCTCGATTGGTTAGATTTTCTCAGCTGTCATGGAGTTTGTTCAATCGAGTCGGAATGCAGCAGGTATCATGCCAAAAGAAGCGTGAACCTAGACTTTGGGATCCTAATTAGAAAGAAAAGGGAACGGTTTCGAATTGTCGTATTGGATAACGAAAATATGTCATTCGAGACTCATTGTCAGGTCTCACGCTCAGAAGAAGTATTGGGCTGCTTTCGGGACATAAGGTTTCGAGAACGCCACAAGTTTGAGCATTTATGTACCATGCCAGCCATAATTCTCCTTAAAACCCTTGATTCCCAATTCGAGGTGACATGAAGGCCATTTCAGAATGTCATAAGATTCTTACCTTCCGTCATTCCCGCGCAAGCGGGAATGACGTCGGGGTCTTGCCCCATAATGGTTCAATCGGGAACGCAATCCGCACGCCCTACCAGGCCATTCAACCTTCCGGTTCGCACAAAAATCCGTCAAGAGCCAAAAATATCTTCCTATTTCTCCGAACTTGGCGTGCTTTGCCTGCCTGCGTCGCTCGCAGACAGGCGACTTCGCGCGAGTCATCGTTTTTCCGATTCCTTAATCCAAAAATCAACCGAAAATTTCAAATATCTTTGGTTAGTAATTATCTCTGCTTTCATTATTTGCTATTATCTCTGGCTTGAATCGTTCTTCAATCATGATTCTCTGCCATAGTTCCAGGTTTATCAGTCCCCACAATATTTCAGTATGATCCCCCCCTCTGTCTCTATGATCTTGTACCAGCCGCCGCACACCACGGCTATCCAGGTAACCACGCTGTAATGATCGAGGTTCAAGCAGCATGTCCATGAATCGACCAAGCCCGGCTGGATTCCTTAGCCATGCTGTAAGGGGAACTTGGAATCCCATTTTTCGACGATAGACGATTTCCCTAGGCAGTCGTCGGATGGCGAGCCGCTTCACCAGATACTTTGTTTCCCCCCATCGCAACTTGAGCGAGGAAGGCACCGTTGCCGCAAATTCTATCAAGCGGTGGTCGAGAAACGGAACGCGAGCTTCCAAACCGGCAGCCATGCTCGTTTTGTCAAGCCGCATGAGCAATGCCTGAAGATAATTGCGTTGATCCTGCTCTAGCATCCTGGCTACCAAATCTCCGTTGAGCGGCAAGCCCGGCCAGCGCTCTGTGCTGATTGGTGAATCGTGTAATCGCAATATAGGTTTCAGCTCGTCGTCGGTAACCCATCGAGCAGCTTCCATGACATTACCCAGGGGGCCCAATTGCAGAGCAGCTCTTGCCTTCCCAAACCTCCGACCTAACTGAGAGGGAAGCCAGCGGATCACGTTTCGTGCCATCCACTGCCCACTGTTGCCCAAAAGCTGGAGAGCCGCACCGCTCCTGTAGCGGGGGTATCCAGCGAACAGCTCATCTGATCCTTCACCCGTAAGAACGACCGTGACGAACTGCTTGGCAAGCTTGCTGAGGAGATATAACTGTACTGTATGGGGATGGCTAAGGGGCTCGTCATGGTGCCAGATCGTCCGAGGGAGGTTCTCGGCATACGCCTCATCGTCTACCACCACGGACCTGTGATGTGTCCGGTACTTTCGAGCCACGATCTCAGCGTAAGGACGCTCATCGAGACGCGGATCACTAAAACCCACCGAAAAGGTGTTTAAATTAGTGGAGACTTCTTCGGCCACATAGGATGTAATGAGGCTAGAATCGATGCCGCCGCTATTAAAAACTCCAACTGGGACATCAGCCACTAATTGCATCTTCGTGGCTTCGTGCAAAAGCTGGTCCGACTGCTCGATATAATCCTTCTTTGCACGGTTCTCATCCCGTGAGATACGAGGCAAACGCCAGTATGTGGTTGTCGTCTCACCCGCTCCGTGAATAGCCATCATCTGACCAGGACCGAGTAGCTCAACACCTTTAAACATGGTCTTGTTTCCGGCCAGTTGACGATAAGCCAAATATTCCGGAATGGCTTCCGTGTTGACGTCGCGCTGGATATCAGGATGGACCATGAGGGCTTTGATTTCGGAGGCGGCGGCCACAAAGTTTTTACCACTCCAGATATATAGCGGCTTAACCCCCATCCGGTCTCGGACAAGGAAGAGCTTGCGGTTTTGCGAATCCCACAGGGCGAAGGCAAAAATGCCATTTAATCGCTCAACAAACCGTTCACCCATGAACGCATATAATGCCAGAATGACCTCTGTATCGGAGCGGGTCTTAAACCGATACCCTCCAGACGACATCTCATCGCGAAGCTGTAAGAAATTGTAAATTTCTCCATTGAAAACGAGCCAGAAGCTACCGCTTGCGTCACACATCGGTTGATGTGCCGACGACGATAGATCGATAATGCTTAAACGCCGATGCGCCAAGCCAACATTCCCATGAAGGTAGAGGCCAGCGTCGTCAGGGCCTCGATGGATCATGGCATCGCGCATGGCCAACAGAACCTGCTGGTCGACGGCGTTCTCTTCTTTATGATAGAGGGCAACGATTCCGCACATCGTCAACGGTCTTTCAGGTTACGGAGGCGGGTCTGTATAGATCGCCTATGAGATTGCTGTCGGGGAGTGCTCGCGGAGCCCATTTCCAAACTTCGAAATCACCAGTCGACGCTTTCCTGCCCCCGACAGTGGGATCTTAGGAACCCACGCAAACTTAACCTTTAAAGAGCCGCCGGTGGCGTCCCCGATTTGGGTTTTTAATACTCGCTCGTATTCTCGTTGATCACAGTTGGGCTTTGCGACTAATTTGGCGACGATGTTCCCTTCTTCGTCTTGGATAATCTGGTATTGGTGAATCTCCTGGAGATTCTTAAATGCAACGACAAAAAAGTGTGGCAGCAAAGCCGAACCGTTTGGTGCATAGACTATGTCGTACACCCGGCCTTGGATCGACTGCAATGTGGAATGAGCACGGCCACAGCGACACGGTTTGCCGTCGCCTGCCACGGCGGTATCCCCAAGGTCATAGCGAATCAATGGCATGGCATAGTTATCGAGTTGGGTGACCACGATTCTCCCTATCTCGCCCGGACGAGCCGGCCTGCCAGCGGTAATAATCTCCACAATCGAATTTTCCATATGAACGTGGTATTGCTCACGATATTCACACTGAGATGCCAAGTGCATTCCCTCACCCCCAGCGCCGTAGTAATCCGTCACGCCAATGCCGAATTGTCTTTCGATCAGTTCTCGGTAGCTGGGGAAAAGGGTGTCACCCGTCGCCGTGATGGCCGTCACTCCCGGGTTCGTCATACCTTTGAGATGCATATACCGCGTTAACGCGAAGAGAGACGAGGAAAAACCATTGAGGTGGGTGATCTTTTTGGACCTCAGACGCTCTATGATGCGCTCCGAGTTGAGGTTATCCGCGTTATAAGTCAAATAACAGCAGCGAAACAGCAGATCCTGCAGCTTCTTCTTGCATGCCAGACGCGGATTCAAATTGATAGTCAGGTAGGGATCCCCGATATTGTAACCGGTCCAGCGCCAGATCCGAAAGCGCAATGCCCAAAACCAGCTTTCCTGTTCCATGGAGCGAATGAAGGTCATCGGCATCCCCGTAGAACCGCTCGTCTTAGAGCGGATAACTCTCCCTCGATACGCTTCCACTGGGAACTGCTCGTCTGATTTTCTCAGGTCATCTTTCGTCACTAGAGGGAGTCCCTTCAGCATCGGATACGCCGAATCGATTGATCTCTCGCCAGCGGCTGCTTCCCAGAATCGGCTATAGAAAGGCACATGCTCACGTGTGAACTCGAGCAGCGCTTCCAGCTTCGCCTTTTGCAACTCCTGCAACTCCTGCAACGAAAAGCCTTCGGATTGCTCGAGAAACCGTAGTATCGCAGCAATTCGCGTCCCGTTCATCCGGTCCAAAAGAGGGAATAGATAAGATCGAAAGAAGGGAGAATATACACTTGTAAGTGGCATTTACCTGTGCCCTTCTTGATCTTCGACTCGCAAAATCGTCCTTGAAGTAGCATTCTGGTCATCAAGAAGAACAGTCACCTGTCCACGATGGACCAGCTCGTAGAGTCTTTCGTGCTCTCGTACCATGTGCTCCACGCTGTATCGAGACCGGACTTTTTGTAAGGCTTTGTCAGCAAATTGTTGACCTAAGGAAGGCTCTCTGAGTACTCTGGTAATAGCTTGCGCCAACGAATCGGAATCTCCGGGTGGCACGAGAAGCCCTTCCTCTCCATACGCCACCACTTCAGGAACGCCTCCGACCCTGGTCGCAACCAAAGGGACCCCAGAGGCCATGGCCTCAAGAAGAACAAGCGGCAATCCCTCCCAGAGCGAACTGATCACGAAGACATCCATAGCTTGGAGTAATTCCGGAACGTCGTTTCGTGAGCCCAGAAAATGAACCGAGCGATTCAGCTTTAACGTGTTTTTGAGAGTTTGTAGTGTAAGCGACAGTTCGCCTTCACCGACGATGATGAGATGCGCTTCAGGGTCGATCTTTTTAACCTGCGCAAACGCCTTTAATAAGTAAGCGTATCCCTTTTCTATGGCCAGCCGGCCAATCGCACCGATAATCTTACTCTTAATGGGGAGGTTCAATTTCTCACGGATTGGTTCCTTCGGTGAGCGTTTATTAAAGAGCTGCAGATCAATCCCATTCGGGATGGTAAGCAATTTCCGTTGCAGGTTTCTGTACCGTTCACCCATGATTCGTGAGGCGTTTTGAGACACGCCAATCACACACGTTGCTGCGGAAAACAAAAAAGGATAGCCCAATCGTTGGAGGACGTTGTCTTCGCGATCGCAGTGAAGTGTAACGATCTTGGATAGGCCTAGAATGCCCCTTGCGGCAATCATACTGTGTAGAGTAGCGCCAAAAAGATGAGCATGCAGAATCTCGATCCTCTCGCGCTTCAAACATTTATGCAGCTGCAATGCCAGGTTCACATCGAACTTGGGAAACTTGCGCCTCAGCAACCGAACGGGGACGTCTGCTTGTCTAATCACGTCCGCAACCGGTCCCTCTTTGAACGTGTAGACGACTGGTTGGAAACGAGTACGGTCAAGGTTCGTCGTCAAATATCTAACGACTTGTTGGGCGCCGCACGATGTCAGATCATCGATGCAGTGCGCGAGGCGAATTGGCTTCACAGGGTCTATCCACCTGTCACGGACGACGTTCTATTAAAGTGGGGCGGAAACTCTGCCAATGCTCACCCACGCGGCGCCAAAGGAGAACTTAACCTGCTCCGATGCGGTCTTAGCTGGAATAAAGTTGCCAGAGTCTTTTTTTCTCCGCATGTTCTATCCCTTAAGTGACATTTTGGACTACGCTGCAGGGCTAAGTCGAAATAGGAACTCCCTAGCTTCGGTATGAAGATTCAACGATCTAAGGCTTCGCAGTAAATGTTGTGTATTTTCTCAAATGACTTTTCACTCTTGAATTTTCTGTCTATTAACATGCGCCCATTTTGCACTAATCGTTTCCTCGTTGTCTCATCTCTAAGTAATTGCAGGATGGCATCTGATAATTGGCACACGTTTTCTGATGGAACAAGTAGGCCTGTTTTTTGATGTTCAATAATCTCTGGCGTGCCGCCAACCGCTGTTGCGACAACCGATACACCACTTGCCAAGGCTTCTAGAACAATCGTTGGTAAACCCTCTTCGAGAGAAGGCAGTACCAGTATGTCGAGCGTTGATAAAACACGGGCAATATCTTCTCTAACACCGACAAAACTAACTTGATTCTCAAGTTGGCGTCTTTTGACCAGTTCTTGTAGATATGAAGCCTCGCTTCCATCCCCGACAATGACGAGCCTGCAATCATTCATTTCTTTGCTGACAACATAAATCGCCTCGATCAAGTACCGCACCCCTTTTTCGGGATGCAGGCGCCCCACGTAGCCAATCACCTTTCCACTGGATTGCGTGGGACGCACCGACCGAAGCTCTGAATCATCTATACAACGTGGTCGGAATTTAACGGTATCGACCCCGGAATAAACAGTCCTTACCTTGGCTGCTGGAATATGTTTCCGAGCAAGAAGACTGTTTTTTACCGCCTCCGAATTTGCCAAAAACAAGTCGCATGACTGTGTTGCGAACTTGTCGAGAAAAGGAGACATTCGCGTGTCTCTATAATTAATGCCGCGCTCTGAATTAATGAGGACAAATCGCCGCTGACAAAATTTCTTGGCGAGCCGTGTCTCAAGATTTGCACGTAATAAGAATGAGTGAACGAGGTCGATCTTGTTTTTGCAGATAACGCGTCTGAGCCTGAGAATACTTCTACAGACCTCAAGAATCCTTGGTCGTTCCCGTTCGTTGAAACAGATCACGGAGATTCCCGCCTTCTCGAGTCGCTCCGCAATGACGCCGCCTTCTCGGATGCAACAAACCTGCACATGAAAACCTTGGCTGCGCATCCACACGGCTAACCGGTAGAGATTTTGCTCTGACCCTCCGATTCCAGAACTCGTGATCACATACAGTATGCTTTTTCCTCTATTCGAATCGGCACGCATCCGTTTCATCCACTTTGGAAACTTTGGATATCTGTACTCGTTGATGCTTACCATCGACTAAATCCTTAAACATCGTTTCAGTTCTAAAGGCGATCATATCCCACGTATATGTTTTTTCGATAAGTATCCGACTCGCATTTCCGCTTGCTGCTACCAATTCCGGATTTCGAAGCAAATAATTGATCATCCGTCGTAAATCACGAATGTCACCAGTTCGAAATGTAAAACCGTGACCTTCTACAAGTTCTAAATTTTCCGGAATATCACTCGTCAAGACACAGTTCCCATAGGCCATCGCCTCGAGTAATGAAATGGAAAGTCCTTCAATGGTGGATGGTAGGACATAGAGATACGCGTTGCTAAACAGTTCCTCTAAGATTTGAGCAGTCTGGAAACCTAGGAACAAAATACGATCGCTTTCATCTTTCTTCAGCGCCTCAACGTAAAAGCTCGCATAGGTTGAGCCACCTACAAGAACCAATTTTAACTCAGTATCCAACCCCTTGAATGCCTCAATCAGATCGTGACAGCCTTTTTCCGGGGTCAAACGCCCAACATAAAGGATGTAGTTCTTTCGTCCTAATCCAAATCTCGAAATATGATCCGGGGAAGCAGCAGGCTTCAGGGTGACCCCGTTAGGGATATATATGGTTTCGACGCCATAACGATGAGCAAAATAGTCATGCAGTTGCCGTGACACCACGGCGGTCGCAGACGGGCACCGGACGGAAGCCCACTCACAGGCTCTCAAGTACCCTCTGGCAAGAGCACCCCATTTCTCCCTTTCCCCGTCGAGCCCTCTCACCGAAACCACGGTTTTCATCCCTGCCAATCGAGGTAGCACCGCCAAAGGGGAAGACCCCAGCGCATGAAATTGCACGATGTCGTAGCGGCGGAAAAGAGCATCGACCGCGCAGAGCGCCGAATGCACGATCGTTTCGAGGTGCTTGCTGCGCACTGTCGACAATCGCTTGACCTGCATCCCGCGATAGGTTTGTATCTGAGGGGTAAAGTAGGACCGACAATAGACCGTCACGTCGTGGCCGAGTTGAACCAGCCGGCTGCCAACCTCCTCGTAGTAGGTTTCAATCCCGCTGTATTTGCCGACAACGCCCCGTGCACCTATGAAGGCAATCTTCATTCTATCTATCCCTCACTCGGTTCAGGCCTATCGTCTCGCTTGCATTCGTATTCGACCGGCTTCGCCCATCCAGACAGGGCGGAGCGGCTGCCGTGGAAGCGCAGCCGCAGCTGCAAGGAGGGTTTTCATCCATCGATGTGGTTTTGGTTTATAGAGTATACTCTGGACTGCGCCCCATTACTAAAGAGAAAAACTGAGACTTTGAGCGGGATGTGATCGGGTCCATAAGTGGGCAGGCTAGGCCCGCGAGAAGGAGTCGATCGCTGGGACAACAACGACGGAAGTTTGAAACAAGGTTAAAGATCGGACTCGTTCGGGAAGTGGACTCTGGGCTGTTGTCGCTAAGCACCGCTAGCGGCAAGTACCAGATCTCCGCCAGGGGCCCAATTTAATCTGTAATATCAGACCCGGCCCAAACTCAATGGGTTATTTTGGAAACAAAGAATTCATGTTTTCCTGTAGGTACTTTGGTGAAATTTTCAACATACTGGTAACGGATAGACATATTCGTTCCTAAATACTTTTTAACCGTACAGGTCAATTGATCTTCTGAGTTTTTGCTCCACATTTCTTCTTTCCGTTTGAAGTATATCTTTATAAAATTCCTTTCAACCTGTTCGATTTGGTACTGGATAATCCACGGATAGTCTTTAAAGGTATGCGGAAAGAACAAGGTGGGAATTTTTTTACCATTTTTCAATAACACCATACTGGCTTTGCGACCATCGACCGACATCAAACGTCGGGAAGGCAAGCCACAGCGGCAATGGTACTGTTCGAGAGTCCCGATATCACCAATTTGATAACGAATTAATGGCATTAAGTAATTATTCAGTTTGGTGACAGTTATATTACCGGTGGTAGTTGGTTGATCATTATCATCTAGAATCTCTACAAATACATTATCTTCATTTAAATGGTATCCTTCTTGCTGTTTACACTCGCAACCTATGGCGCCTATCTCTCTTGATCCATATTGTGCGTAAACTTTGCAGCCTAACCAATGCTCCATTCTCACTCTTTCCCAGCTGAAAAATGGCTCCGCACAGACCATAACACTTTTGACTGCTGCTAGCGGCTGTCCGCTTTCCTCGATACAGTTAACCAGCTCGATGAGTGCACTTTTGTATCCCATCAAATAATCTGCTGGTTTCTTGCGCAGACGAACAAGCGTTTTCTGGTAATCAGCGGTTTTAAATGCGAATACATTCGTTGTCCTCTCATTGAGCAATAGCCACTTTAGAGTTTCGACAAATTGACCGCCAATATCTATGGACGCGCCCCACAATCTGTGGACACTGTCACCTCCTTTCCAACCAATCCTCTCATATTGCCGTTTTTGTGCGAGATATCCCATATTATAATCAAGCTTATCAATCAGCACCCTAATTGGCTTCCCTGTGGATCCACCAGTTGCAATCTCTCTGACCCTTTTGAATTTAGACCTATCATCAGATGTAATCGCAGGGTAATTTTTACGGATAAGATCTTTGGTCAATATCGGCCATTTTTTCAATTCATCTAGTAAATCATTGGAACATAGGTCGATTTCATATTTAGAAACGCATTGACGATAATATTCACAATGATTGGCGGCATATTGTAATAAACGCTTAAGTTTTGTGTTCTGAATATTTATCAAATTTTCCCTAGTGCAGTGATCCAGAGACATGGTCTCTAAAAAGAGGCTTGGATAAATACCCTTACTGTAAACATTTATAGGAAAAGTAACGTACCGATTGATAAAACTTTTAGTCTTCACAGGTAATTAACTTTTCCAACTCAAACCGTTTGACTTCTCCTGGCTACCAATCGTGCTTTTCCGGGCTATCTTCCGAGAGCAAGCTTGAAGTCGAACAAAGCCCCGGCGTAGTTTCCCACCCCGATCCGACGAATCCGATAAGGATTGGTGCAGTTCAAGTTCACCCCCCGTTGTGTGGTAGTCGCATATGTGTAGCTGACTTGTTGCAAGAACCGCAGATCCGCCTCGGTGAAGTCCACTGCCCTCCCATTTGGGAACGCAAAGCCTTGCACTTCGCGCCCGATCTCCTTTTCAATCCGTTGCTTTGACGCAAGCACTTCATGCTCGGCCCTTTCACGGGAAATACGCGACAGGATGGGGTGACATAGGGTATGTGAACCGATTTCGATGCCATTGCGGGCAAGCTCACGCACACCCTTCCAGTCGAGCATTCGGGAGGACGTCGTTGAGGGGAACCCAGCCAGTTGTTCGAGCACCTCGACGAGAGCCTCAGCACGCTCCCATTGAAGTCGGGCAAGCGAAAAGGCAAGCTTTCGTAGCAAGGCTAAGGAGCCTGGTCGTGCCAGGACCGATCGCACCAGCCTGTCCGTTTTATGGTCACCAATCCCAATCCACAAGTCTGGCCTGATTCGGCGACGCCACAGGGACACGAAGGCATCCTGCAGACGTTCACCTACAGGGCGCCGGTGTCCATCTATGAAGTCAGTCGTGACGAACACTGTGGCCGGTAGCCTATGCCGTGCGAGGATCGGCATGGCGGCATCCAAGTTGTCGCGATACCCATCGTCAAAAGTAATTGCCGCGATGTCACCAGCGAGCGCCTTCGGTGACGATATGTGCTTTACAAACTCATCTAACGGCAGCACCCGCGCATATCGTTGCAATTGAGCAAGCTGGTGGTCGAAGTTGCGAGGGGACACACACAATCCGAGGTAGTCCGGCTCGGTCGAGATCCGGTGATACACGAGCACTAAACCTTGCCCTGGCCTCCTACGAACTCGGTTTGCCGTCCGCAGAAAAAGAGGTGCACCTGCATACGCAAGCGCTCGTGCAGCAATCGTACGCCCCTTCATCTCGTAAGCCTCTTTTCGGCGAGGGCTGACTCGGTTGCTGCGACGTCGTAGTCTGGATCGAGCTCGATATGCCCCACCCACCCTGCGGGCGGCCGGAACCGGAATGCCACGTGTTGCCTCAGGCTTTCTAGGCGCACATTCGCCCCGGGAAGCGCGACCGTGATCTCGCTAGGATTCACTGGCCCGAGAGGAAAGGGCTGGGTGCCAAACCCCCGCGATACGATCGGGAGTCGTCTTAGATC
>Ga0209431_10004542_pt1 | contig 10876 bp, 10 predicted proteins | sample RifCSP13_3_FD_184021 | JGI IMG/M metagenome (GOLD analysis project Ga0209431, IMG submission 184021) | Soil microbial communities from Rifle, Colorado - Rifle CSP2_sed 13_3 (SPAdes) (version 2) | ecosystem: Environmental > Terrestrial > Deep subsurface > Rock core/Sediment | place: Rifle... | reverse complement strand
TGATTATTTCTCTTGCTCGGTCAACGCGGACTTTATGCTCCTTAACCATTTGCTCTGCTACTTGATCAACCAGTTTTCCCGTTGCGCCTGCCTGCACAGCGATGTTTCTTGCGTGAAGCGACATATGACCGCGCTGAATGCCTTCATTTACTAATGCTCTCAATGCGCCTAGGTTTTGAGCTAACCCGACTGCTGCGAGCAATTCTGCAAACTCGTTCGCTGACTTGACGGCGAGAATTTTCATGGCAATTTTCGCGATTGGATGAGTCTTCACTGCCCCGCCAACTAGCCCGACTGCCATGGGTAACTCTATCGAGCCTACGAGGTCTCCGTCGGCGTTTTTCTCCCATGTGGATAACGTAGTGTATGCGCCGTTTCTTGCTGCGTAAGCGTGTCCTCCGGCTTCAATTGCACGGTGGTCGTTTCCCGTTGCTAAAACCACGGCTATTATTCCGTTCATGGCGCCTTTGTTATGTGTAGCTCCACGATATGGGTCCGCTGCTGCAAATGCAGATGCATTCACGATGCCGTCTACAATTTCTTCGCCGCCTATAGAGTCCTTGGGAATTGTACACCATGCCCGTGCAAGGCGTTTCACGGCTAAATTTGAAATAATCCGCAAGTACACGTGTCCAGTAGTTAGTTTCTCGACCAATGGTGCTACGGCTTCTGCCATCGTGTTAACTGCGTTGGCGCCCATTGCGTCGCGGCAATCTACATGTAATTCGGTGATGAGCATTGCACCCTGGGATGTGTGAATGACTTTTGCGTCTAAGTCTTTGGCTCCGCCACCCACTGAATTTAGAACTGGGTCTTGGTCGTTTGCTTTCTTCAGAATTTCATCTTTAGCGCCCAGGATACGCAGCCTCGCCGCGTAAGGGTCCTTAATGTTAACTGCTTGGATTTGCCCAATCATGACTGGTGTTGTGCTGCTGGTGTGGAAGCCTCCGCCGTCGCGCGCCATCTTTGCAGAGTAGCTGGCTGCTGCCACCACTGAAGGCTCTTCGATTGCCATGGGCACGAGGTAGTCCCTGTTGTTGATGAGGAAGTTTGCTGCGATGCCGAGCGGCAGCGGGAACGCGCCTATTACGTTCTCGATCATGCGGTCTGCCACTTCCATGGGCAACGCACCTGTGTTCTGCAGCAAAGTGCACTCTTCAGCCGTCAAGTCAGCAAATTCCTTAACTTTGGCTAAGCGCTCCTTGGGCGGGAGCTTGTAGAAGCCTGAGATGGTGGAAGTCTTGTTCAACAGTTTCACCAGACTCTCTACAATTGCACATAAGCTTTTAAGTTTTAGTAAATGAAGAGATTGCCAACTGAGGAATTACGAATGAAGCGCATCCGGCTTGCTCTTTTTGTCCTCTTTGTAATAACCGGAGCTTTGCTTTCTGTAAGTACAGTTTATTTACCAATAGCTATTGAGGGGGGCATGGTTAGACAAAGTGCTTTGGGTGGGTCTGATACTTAGGGCGGATGAACTTGCGGAAAAACCGCAAACGTACTTTCCGTTAGATAATCCTGACTCCTATGTTTTGCAGGCTATTTCTAACCCTGGAGAAGTTGTTTTTGTTGGAAATTGGATAACACTCAAATCGACGAGAAAATTAATGACCAAGGCGGAATTCTTGCCGGAAATATAGAATTCAATAACCACTATTACAATGTTGGATTAGGCTCTGTAACTCCTAACCCTCCAGAAGAACTGAAGCTTACTCCATTGCTAATTATGGGTTGGGTTTTATGGGGCATCTCCATAGTTGCCACCGTCCTAATCGGTTTATACTGGAAGCGCTCAAGCAAATAGCCGCCTAGAAAACGTTCACTGGCAACTTTTATGCGGCATAGCCACTGCGGGAATCCCAAGTCGCTTGGTAATTTCTCTTGCCAATGTTTCTCCGTGGCTGACGCGGTGGTTGTCTGTTATGACCATTTTGGGCTTGGCACGCCTCACGTACTCCAGTATCCCGTTGAAGTCTGAGTGGTCGCTCAAAGCTACGAGGTGTTCGTTTTCGCTGATTTGCCTGACTGGCGAATGGAACTCCCAGCCGCTCACGCAGATGCGCTCCGCGTTTAAGCCGAAGTTGCCGCGGCTGTTCATGTGGTAAAAAGCAACACACGGCAAGTTTTCATCCAGCATTGACTTGGCTTCTTTCGCTGTGGAATGCGTTAGGCAGCCTAGTTTCATTCCGTGTTTCTCGCATGTTTTTGAAACGTGATAGACTTTGTCGGGCATAACAAAGGGGACGGCAACATCTGCTTTGTTGAGTATCTGCATGACTTCTTGGAGTTTGCCGTAGTAGCCGAAGACGTAGACGACTCCTTTTTTGAGGCGGTCTTCAACCATGTTGACTATGAGTTCTCGGACGTCTACGTTGAAGGAGCGTTTGCAATGTGGGCTGCCGTAGGTGGCGTCCACGACAAGCACATCGCAGTCTTCAAGTATAGGTGTCTCCTCAAGGCGAAAATCCCCTGTGTAAGCTAGTCGGTAGCCTTCTTCGGATTCGACGAGAACTTGTGCGGCGCCCAAAATGTGGTTTGCTTTGATTAGTGTGATGTTTTCGCCCTCGTACTGCAGAGGCTTTCCATACTCTAGCACTTCTATGGCGTTTGCCTTGGCTCCGAGCGGGCCTTCCAAGACTTCGATGAGGTCTTTGGTGGCTTCAGTCATGAGGACTTTTTTGCATTCGCGCAGGCTCCACCGCAAGCCGCCTGTGTGATCTGCGTGCGCGTGTGTCACCACTCGCAAAGGTTTTTTCTCATCGTAGGCGTCGCAGGCTACTGAATTCCCGAGTAACACTGCTCCTCGCTGGGTTACTTTGGCTTTGTGCTGCAGGTGGGCGTTTTCAAGTTTTAGTTGTCTTTGCCGCAATCCAGTCAATGAGCTCCCGTGGGTTCTCGCAGTTAATTTCAATTTTTATGGGTCCGAGCGGAGACTCCGCTAATTCCTCCGAGAAAGAGATGTGCCCCGCGAATGCTACTTGCTTGTTTAAGTAAAAACGTATGGTTCCCTCTTGGGTGCCGCTGAGGAGGGCTTTGCGGGCAGCGTCGCGAATGTGGTCTCGGTGAAGCAAGTTCTTAAGCGTTGCAAGTGACATTTGTCCTTGGGCGTCTGCGGTTAATGTGCTTCCTTTGTGAGCGGGTTTAGTTTCAGTGGGTAAATCTCCGAAGAGGTTCCAAAGTGCTCTCTTGACTTTTTCCTCGGATTCTGTCGGGTTAACTTCAACTTCGACGTGTACTTTTATTTGATCCATTTCGCTTCTATCCTCTTCAGTGTTTCTGCCACAGTGGCTTTGAGGTCTTCTTCAGTTCGGTCGTTAATTATAACGTATTCTGATAGCGCGATGGAGTTTCCCATGCCCACGCCTAGTTCTCGCATATCTCGCTCTTTGAAGACCTCCCAGGTTTTCGGGTCGTCGCTTCTTCCCCGAATAAAAAGGCGCTCAAACCTTGTTTGCGGTGAAGAGTGTACGGTAACTAGGATGAACTCGGCGAAGTATTTTTGGAACGTTTCTGCTTCCTTGTAACTTCGAAGCCCGTCGACGATTATCTTTGGGTTTTGCTTTTGTTCTATTTTTGGAATGCATATGTCAGCGATTACGCTGTCTCCGCCTGCTGCTCTCAGTTCCAGCATGACTTTTCCTACGTTTGCGGGGGTTAGTTCTAATCCTCTTAGTGAAGTTTCTTGTCTTACCACGTCGCCCATCGTTACGACATCGTAGCCTTCTTCTTGGGCAGCTTTTATGATTATGGATTTGCCTGAGCCAGGCATCCCTGTTAAGCCGATGACTAGTTTGTCAGCGTTCATGGCGTACACTTGTCACTTTTTACATTAGCTACGTTTAGAATTAAAAAGGATTTGTTACATAAAAAACGTCAAAAGGGTCAGGTACGCTGGAGTCTCTTTCCGAGGGCGAATGTTATTTTTTTCTTCTAATGTACGCGGAGGCTTTCATAGCCGCCATCGCGCCTTCGCCAGCTGCTGTAACAATTTGCATTCCTCCGCAGGTGCAGTCGCCAGCGGCAAAAACGCCTTCTATGTTTGTTCTCTGCATTCGGTCTACGGTTATGCAGCCGCCGCTGTCAGTTTTTAGTCCTGCTTTTTTGACTATTTCGGTCATTGGGACTCCGCCTAAGGCGATGAAGACGCCTTTCACTTCTTTTTCTTCTTCGCTATCGGCATCGGATCTGCGGATTTTTATTGCGTTCACTGTTTGCTTTCCAAGAATGGCGGTAACTTGCCCGTCGATGATTTCTATGTTAGTTTTTCCTTGCAGCTTCTCTTTTAACGATCCTTCGACGCTTAACGGTTTACCCTGGGTCACAACCGTTACTTTCTCTGCTATGTCAGCCAAAAACAATGCTTCGGTTGCTGCTTCTTCGCCGTTGCCGATTACTAATATTTTGGCATGGCGGAAAAACGGTCCATCGCATGTTGCGCAGTAGCTGATGCCTTTCCCGAAAAACTCAGCTTCCCCAAGAACGTGCAGTTTCTTCTTTTGGGTTCCGGTGGCGATGATTACGGCGTGCGCGGAGAATGAGTTGTTTCTCGAAATGACTTTTTTCTCTTCACCGTGTAAGTGTAGCTCTACAATTTCTTCGGATGTCTTGATTGTTGCGCCGAAGCGAGTGGCTTGTTTTTCCATTTTCTCGGTAAGTTCGTTTCCTTTGATGCCGTTTTCAAATCCTGGGAAGTTTTCGATTTGTGGAGCAAGCCATGCTCTTCCTCCGGCGATTCCTGCATCTATACCTAGGGTTTTTAGTCCAACCCAGGAAGAGTATATTGCCGCGGTTAATCCTGCAGGTCCCGCCCCGATAATTACGACATCAAACTGTGTTTGCTCGTCCATTTTTTGTTTCCTCCAAACCACGCAAGCTTGAACCGAGTATTTGCCGCAGTTGTTCAAGCGCTCTTTGTGAGCTTTCTTTGTCTGGGAACTCGAGGTCGTCTTCTTTGGGTTCAGTACCAGAAAAAAGGCATACCCCTTCGATGCCGCTTGCTTTTGCTAAGCCAAAGATTAAGCCTGAGAATCCCATGAATGGACCTCTGTAGCCGATGTCTATGTTGAATTTCTGTTTCATTTCTTGAAGGATTTCTTGGTTTGTGGCGGCGCAGCAATTTTTTTTGTCTTTTGTCCCATAGCCTGCAATTACTACGGTTCGCTTGACTTTCTTTTCCTTCAGAAAAGCTACGACTTTTTGTGCGACGCTGTATTGGCCTGAAAAGTTTGCGTGGTAACCCTTCACAATGATCAATTGGGGACTGTTGCAAGCGTAAATCTGCACTTTGGGCAAGTCCAAGCTGCCGGATTCCACGATTACTCCTCCGAAACCTGGCAACGCTGGATGTGCTGCGTAGGATGGTTGAGTTTCGTAAATTGATGGCAGATGTGTTGAGTACAATTCGGCGATGAGTTCTGCTTTGGTTTCGCTGATGAGGCTTTCAACGACTAGTTTGCCGATGGATCTTAAACCTGGCGAGCCGACAACTGCCACTGGTTCTTGGAGCTCTGAATTGTGGTAGCGTTTTATCCAGACGTCGTTTTCCATTGTCGGATCCCTTGTTTAGGTCACGTAACTGGGTTTCTTGCCTGACTGTACCATCTCTTGGCGTACTCGGCGTTCGATCTCGGACATCTTCGCGATAGCTTCGTCCATTTGAATAGCTTGTTTTTCCATTGGTTCCATGTTGACTTTCAAGTTTAGGATGGAAGTGAGTACGGTGAGCGCTGCTTTGGCTGCTTTTGGGTCTATCACGTATTCGCCTGTTGGGGCTTGGTAACCGTGAGTTTCCGCCATCAGGCAGACGCCCTCAATGTCTTTCTTTTTGGCAAGACCCATTATTATTCCGTTTTCGCCTCCGATAATGCCGTGGTCAAGTTGTTGCACTCCATGTTTCTTGATTTCTTCAATTAATACAGCGCTTGTTGCCGTGAAGTGGACACTGGGAGTTTCGAAGGGTCTGTCAGTCACTAGTGCCGCGACGGAATAAACTCTTGTCAAGCCTTTTTCTATTGCCCAGTCAAGAATTTTATCGGCAACTTCATATTGCCCTTCAGGTGAAAAAGCCTGCGAATTGCCAGAAAGAAACACAAAGTCTCTTCCTGTTTCATCTCTGTAGTGGTGTAGTTCGTTTCTGAGCAGCTCAACAATTCCATCTTCCTTTATTATGACGTAAGGCGGAAAATACTTTGAGTAGATTTCTCCAACCAGTTCCGCTTTGAGCTGTTGTACTAGATAGTCCACGGATAGTTTTCCGATGTATGCCATGCCAGGTAGCCCGCAGACGAGTGTTAACTGGCTAGGCGTAAACTTTTTGATGATTTTTATTTCGACATCCATAATTGTGAACCAGCGTTTGTGTATCAGTTGGTATTGACTAAGATGAACTTTTCTTTTTGCTCAACATAGCTTTGCGTGCTCTGACTTCTTCCTTGGAGTAAATGCCGTATTAGATCACTGACAAAGGTAAGTGATTGCGGATTGTTTAAGGGCTAAAAAGCATTTATGAAGGATAACATAAAAAGTACTCCAGAGGTAGCTTGTATGAGCGCGTTCGTTAGATCCTTTTTAGCGTTCGACATTGACAACGCAGAAGTCAGAAAGAACTTGGCAGATGCACAAAAGCTTGTGGCGCAGACGGGCGCCGATCTTAAACTGGTGGAGTTGGAGAATATCCACATGACCGTACGTTTTCTCGGCGACATTACGCTTAACATGGCTGATAAAGTCTTTGAGGAGATGAAGAAAGTTCAGTTCACCCCCTTTAACGTGCAGATTAGCGGTGTAGGTGTTTTTCCAAGCCTGAGTTATCCGAGAGTTGTTTGGGCGGGAATATCCGAGGGCGCAGACCAACTCAGGAACGTCTTTAGCCAACTGGAGCCTCGGCTGCAAGGTTTAAGTTTCACGCCAGACCCTAAGGGCTTTAGCCCTCACTTGACTATTGCCCGGGTGCGTTCGGCAAGAAACAAGGAGGAATTGTCTGAGGTCGTGCAGAAAAACGCGAAATATGACTTCGGCGTCCTCAAAGCGGAGTGTCTTCGACTTAAACGCAGCGAGTTAACGCCTAAGGGACCCATCTACTCGACATTAAAAGAGTATTGTCCGCAAAGGTTGTAGCCAAAAGGAAACTGCCATGAAAAAAGAAGTAGACCACGTGACGAAGGAAATTCTGGAGAAAATCACGCCCACCGAAGCGGACAGGGCAAAGATGCAAGCGTTAGCTAAGGATCTGGAACGCAGGGTGTCCGCTGCTTGTGCAGAGTTCGGTGTTGAAGCAGTGGTGCGTCTCGAAGGCTCGATGGCGAAGGATACTTGGCTCAGGGAAGAACCTGACGTCGACGTTTTCATGCGTTTGCCAGCGACTATTCCGCGGAAGGATCTGGGCGAAATTAGTCTGAAAATCGCCCGCAAAGCCACGGAAGGCTCAAAGCAGATTGAACGTTTCGCCGAGCATCCATATTTGGAGGCGTTCGTAGATGGAACAAGAGTAAATATTGTGCCGTGCTACGCTGGGAAACCCGGCGAATGGCTGAGCGCCACTGACAGAACGCCTTTTCACACAGACTACATAAACAAGCATTTGGACCAAAGCCTGCGCGGTGAAGTTCGCCTGTTGAAGAAGTTCATGAAGGGCATCAACGTTTATGGTGCTGAAATTAAAGTGGGTGGTTTTAGCGGCTACCTCTGCGAGCTTCTTGTGCTCCATTACGGATCATTCACCGAGACTCTGCAGGCGTTTAAACACCACTCTCCGAGAAGAGTTATAGACATTGAAGGTTACTACGAGCACCGAGGGAGAGAATTGCAACTTCTCTTCCCAGAAACCTTAGTCATCATTGACCCTGTAGATAAGGGCAGAAACGTGGCTTCAGCAGTTCAAGCGCAGAGGCTCCACACGTTTGTAGGCGCAAGCAGGGCATTCTTGACAGCTCCGCAAACTGAGTTCTTTTACCCACTTAAAACCGCCCCATTAAGCGTTGAGGAGCTGCATATTGCTTTGAAAAACAGAGGTTCATCATTGGTCTTCCTGACCTGCAGCAAAATCGAAGCCGTGCCTGACGTATTGTGGGGCCAATTGTACCGCACGCGGAAAGCCCTTAGAAAACAACTTGAGCTCAGCGATTTCAAAGTCCTCAGAGACGCCGTCTGGAGCGAGAATAACGTAGCGTTTACCATGTTCGTTTTTGAGCTTGAACAACGCGTTATTCCACTCGCCAAGAAGCATTTGGGACCGCCGTTGGAACGGGAAAAAGAATGTGAAAGCTTCCTCGCAAAGTACGTTGACAGCGGCGATGTGATCGCTGGACCTTACATTGACGAGGGACGCTGGATGGTAGAAATGCGCCGAAAGTTTACTGACGCTTCCGAATTGCTCAGGACCAAGCTGATTTCAGGCGGCAGAGACAGTGGCGTGGCTGAACTTATCGCGAAGGCTTTACGCCAAGACTTTTTAATCTTGACCGGTGAAGAAGTAACTGAACATTATGCGTATAATCAGGGCTTTGCGGAATTCTTGACTGATTTTCTTTCGGGCAAACCCTTTTGGCTGGAAGCCACATGATTTTTCAGCCGTGAGAAATCTGCTGCAACTCTACCCTAAAACTTTATACCCGCTCGTTTCACGTAATGGACAATAACATCGGCCAGTACAGCGCTGATTATAGCTTCCAACGTCAAGGTAACCATTATGGGAACAATAACGCCGATGGCAACAGTGGATGGCATTCCAACAAAAGAAGTGAACCAAATATAATCTGTCACCAAAACGTAGGGTGCTTGAACAAGCCAAGCTAGCGAACATGCAAAGGTAGGTCGCATTCTTCTGGCAAATAATCCAGCGCTGCCGCCTAAGAGTGCTATGCCGCCAACGATAAATGGAATCCTGGTTACGCCCATGTAGAGGCTGCCTATGGCGCCGCTTATCAAACCTGCCCATGGACCTGCTAATATTCCGCTGAGAAAAATGGCTAGTTGGGAGAAGTGTATTGAGGAAGTGAACGTTCCCAGTGGGAGCGGAATGGCAAGTGGCGGAATAGACATGAGGTTAGCTAACGCTGCCATGAGCGCACAGAACGCAACCGTTTTGGCATTTATCCTTTTCACGTTTTGACCCGTAGCTTTAGTTTTGCTTTCTTATTGTGATTCATTTGTCGCATTACGTTTTGTTGAAAGCGACTTAGCATATTTGCGGCTGGCGTTCTTTAGTATGTTTTGGTGAAATGTGAAAATGCAGGAGACTTAAGAGAAGTGATACAAACTGAACCTTTGTTTCTTGCTGAGCGAAGTGTGTGGAAAGATTATTTGGTTTCAGTTTAGGTTAGAATTAGGTAACAGTGAAAGAACCGTCTTTGTTAACATGAGCAAAGGGCGCGTTGAGTGGATTGACCAGCAAGTTCAAACAGGGAAATATCATGACAGAAGCCTTTTGATTGAGAGCCCTAGTTCTAATAGCCGTTCAGATAACCTTTAATTAGTTTACGGAACTTTCCCTTTTTCTTCAGTTCATCCAGCATGATGGCTTTGGGTGAACAACCGTTATGCGAGGTCTTTCCTATTTTTCAGGTTCTGCCGCGGTGAGAGAATTTTCTGCATGTTTTGATGTGGGCAAATTCAGAAATGTTAAAGCTGAACCGAACAAATAAGAAGATAGCGAGTTGAAAGAAAAGCGTGTTAACACTAACCGACTTTGCGTCTATCTTCACTGCGGTTGGAAGTATTACTTTAGCGGTGTTTGTTCTTTTTGAGCTCAGGCACATGGGCAAGCATAGAGATCTGGAAATTTCAATGAAGTTGTTTGAATGGGCGGAAACTGATAGGCTTCGGAAAGCTTTCAGATGGGTTGAGAGGGAGTTTCAGTTTGAAAACTTCGAGAAATATGAGGCGGAAGTAGCCGAGAAATTTGAAGTCGGCGATTATCCCTACCAGGTAGAAGCCTTCTTTGAAGAAGTTGGCTTCCTAGTTAACAAGAAGTTCGTTGATATTGACGTCATAGTTGACCGTTTGGGTGCTTACGTGGTTTCAAACTGGAGGAAATTGGAGCCGTGGATACTTGCCATGAGGAAGGAAAGAGGCGACGCAACTTTTGGAGAGCACTTTGAGATACTTTATCAAAAAACAGTCAAGTATATGAAAAGAAGTAGTACAGTATGACCTGCGTTGCGTCTGGGTCAGTTTTCTTAATAGGAAAATAACAAGAGGCAGAGAACACTTCTCGATGTTTGCAATTACACATATTCCATTATGAAAGCGCGAGCCTGGACAAAAGTATCAGCAAATGATTAGCTATCGGTGTTTTCGCAGTCAGGTCGGAAAGGTTATTTTACTCTCAACCCGGTGTAGATGACGTAGGCGTGAGTGTTCTGATGCGGCGAAAAGACTATCTCCACAAGCCAGTTGAGCACATTAGAATTAACGCGCCGCTCACTGTGGATCAGTTGATGCAGCAGTTTAAGAATTCGGGTTCTTTTGGGGCTGGCAGACTTGCCGCGGCATGTGATGTTTACGAGAAAATGCTTCGTGATAAAGAATGTACTGTGTTTCTTGCGGTCTCAGGAGCTTTGGTTCCGGCGGGGATGCGCATGCTCATTACGGATTTGGTTCGGCGAAGATTGGTAGATGTCATCGTATGCACGGGAGCCAGCATGGTTCACGACGCAATCGAAGCTGTAGGCGGGAGGCATTATAGGGGAAGCTGGCTTGACGATGATCACGAGCTTTACAAATATCACATTTTCCGCATATACGACGTGTTGGTGCCGGAAGAGGCGTTTGTGCGTTTGGATTATAAGTTTGCGGAGTTTTATAGTGAGATTGCGGATGAGCGGAAAGGAGAGGCGCTTTCGTCACGCGAGTTCGCTTGGGAGCTCGGCAAGCGACT
>Ga0209431_10004539_pt1 | contig 10878 bp, 7 predicted proteins | sample RifCSP13_3_FD_184021 | JGI IMG/M metagenome (GOLD analysis project Ga0209431, IMG submission 184021) | Soil microbial communities from Rifle, Colorado - Rifle CSP2_sed 13_3 (SPAdes) (version 2) | ecosystem: Environmental > Terrestrial > Deep subsurface > Rock core/Sediment | place: Rifle... | reverse complement strand
AAGCCAAACACCACTATACATTCTTGCGCCTTTATGACCCCATAACCCCATTTCTTTTTGCCGACAGTGCCTCCCAAGCTTTCCAGGAAATAAGCCTTAGACAAAAAGCGGCGGATGAGGACAGGAAGACCATGGAGGTATACGCGTCCGATTTGGCTCAGCTTAAAAAGGACAAGGAGACTTTGGAGAAAAACAAGTTAAGTCTTTCCTCCCTTCAGTCTCAGATTTCTGAAAAGCAAAAATTCCTGGCGGGAGAGGTTGCGAAAGTTGAGGAATATTTGGGTTCTTTGTCTGCAAAACAAAACGAATTGGCCGCACTAAAAGCTGGCGGTTTTTCGACAACCGTGGGGGACGTTCCCGCATCTTTGGAGCCCTGTAGCGGCAAGCCGGGCTCAAGCAATTTCTGCGATCCCGGCTTCCGTCCCGCTTTTGCCGCATTTTCTTACGGTGCCCCACACAGGAAAGGAATGAGCCAATATGGGGCATACGGAAGGGCAAAATCCGGGCAAAGCGTGGAAGCCATTCTCTCCGCATATTACGGGGGGATTGAGCTCAAGAAAGATTATCGTACCGATATAAACATTACCGTTTCCGGTTACGGAACGGTCGACATTGAAACTTATGTAAAGCGTATTTATGAGATGCCGTCAAGCTGGACGGACAACGGCTCATCAGCCTTAAAAGCCCAGGCGGTTGCGGCAAGAAGTTATGCTCTTGCCTATACCAATAACGGATCAAAATCAATCTGTGCCACGGAAAGTTGCCAAGTCTATAAACCCGCCAACAAAGGTGGGGCCTGGGATGCTGCGGTGGATGCAACCCGGGGCTGGGTTTTGGTTTCGGGTGGGCAGCCTTTTTCCGCCTGGTATGCCTCAACCGCGGGGGGTTATACTTTTGGCTACTCTTCCCAGGGCTGGTCAACCCCAAATCTTTGGGACACACCAGGAGGCAAAGGGGGCTGGCCCAATAGCGCCTACGAAATTACCGGCGGATCTCCCTGGTTTTACAAAGGATGGTATAAAAGCAGGGGTGGATCGTCCTGCGGAAGGGGTAACCCCTGGCTTAATTCGACAGAAATGGCGGATATCATAAACGCCTGGAAAGTTTTATATCAGGGAGGAGGGGATGTGGGAAGGATCTCTCCTGTTGATACAAACTGTTGGGGAGGAAACCCCTATTCCGTTTCGGAGCTTCAGGGCATAGGCGGATATACGTCGGTTTCTTCCGTAAACCCAGCAATATACGGAAACGAGGGGTCAACTATAAGTGTCACATTCCAGACAAACAAAGGAACTTTGACAATCTCCGGGGAGGAATTTAAGAAAGCCTTTAATCTTAGGGCTCCGGGTTACATTGGTCTTAAATCAAGTCTGTTTAATATTGAAAAGTTATAGGGAATGATATAATCGGCTAGGATGCCTGAAGTATTTGTTTCACCTCAAGAGAAGAAGGATGTAGCCCCCACTTCGGGTGTTCCTGAAACCGAGAAGGAAAAACACGACATTCCCGGTCACACCCACAATGCCCTGTCTTCCTTTTCCCTTTATCCGGATGATGTTGATTTCGAAACAAGGGATGATGAGGAACGGATAATTCTGCTTTTAAGGAAGCACCCGATAATGAATGCAAGGTGGATAATAACAACGGGATTCCTTCTTGCCGGCCCCACAGTAATTTCCCTTTTCGGGATATTTTCCTTCCTTCCTAACGGTTTCCCTCTTATTATAAGCCTGGCTTGGTATATGGTGACAAGTGCCTATGCAATTGAAGGCTTCCTTAACTGGTTTTTCAATGTTTATATCGTAACCACAAAAAGGATTGTGGATGTTGATTTTTATAATTTAATTGACAAGAGAGTCTCAAGTGCCGAAATTGACAAAATTCAGGACGTAAGCTATACCACGGGTGGGGTTGTTAGAACGATGCTTAATTTCGGCAATATCGTTATCCAGACGGCATCCGAAGTTCCGGAATTCGATTTTGAGGGGGTTCCCGATCCCGAGAAAGTCACAAAAGTAATAGACGACTTAAGACTAGACAAAGATTAAATGGAAGAAACAATACCAGTATTAGGGATACAAATATGGACGGTAATCAAAGTTCTTTCCCTCATTCTTTTGGGGATGTATCTTGTTTTCTCCCTAGTATTAGTAAGACAGGTAAAACTCATGACGACGACTTTACAGTTGGGCTTTGCATCAACAGCGAAAACTTTGGCCTTTGCCCACCTTGCTTTTGCCGTTTTTGTGTTTTTGGCGGCGATAGTAATTCTTTAAAATGTTGGCAATAGAGAGCGCAAAATTGACCGGGACCCCCGGAGTATCCGGGTGGGCCCAAGTGCATGAATTTACCCCCGAGGATCCTGAAAAAACACTTGCCCGAGGACACCTTTTTGCCGTTGTGTCTACAAAAAAAAGCCAGGACCCGTCAATTGACACAATCTCGGCGGGCAGGGAGCTAATTTCCAGACTCCACGAGGAATATTTCGGCAATCTTGAGGCAAAACCTTTCAACGCATTGTCCTCGGCAGTTGAAAAAGTAACCAAGGAATTTAAGGAGGGTTGGGGAGGTGTGGAGATTGTAGCCTCTGCCGTGGTGGGGGGCATCGTTTACTCCGTGGCTTCGGGGGGAGGAAGGGTTTTAATCGCAAGAGAAGGGGCAATAGGGACAATATTAACCAGCACGGAGGAATTGGTTGCCGCGTCCGGATTTCCGAAAGCAGGAGATATGCTTCTTATGGCCACAAAATCCTTCTTCGAGAATATTACCCAGGAAGTGATAAATAACGCTTTGGAATTTGAGAATCCAAGTTCTGCTATCGAATCCTTTGCCCCAACCGTCCACGCAACCGGGGATTTGGGAAGTTTGGGTACGGTAGTCGTCAAGTTCGGGGAGAAGCAAGTTTTTGAGCAAGTGTCTCCGGTTGAGGATCAGCCGGCCGAAAGCGTCCCTCCCTCCTCCAAACCTGAATATTTCAAAAACGTGAGGAATAAAGTCTTTGCATTTGCCAATGGGCTTATAGAAAAACTTCCCAAAAAAAGCGTCTATGTCAAATCTCCCTTTAATGAGGATGCGGTTTCTCAAAGCAAGAAATTGACGTTTTCCGTTGCTCTGATTCTTCTTCTTGTCCTGGCGGTAAGCATAGGATTCGGGATAAGGCAAAAAAGGATCAATGATACAAAAGAAAAATACAGGGGTATATTGGCCGAGGCCCAAAGCGAGGTTGACCAGGCCATTGGTCTTGCCTCAACTTCCCCGGAAAGATCACGCGAGCTTTTCGTCTCAAGTGTCGGGAAACTTAAGGAAATTGAAACTCTTGGGGTGAAAGATGAAAAAGTTGACGACTTAAGGAAAAAAATTGACGACAGCCGCGCGGCCATTTTGGGGGAGTATCTCTCGCCCTCAAGCTTGTTCTTGGATCTTTCTCTTCTTTCTTCGGGATTTAGGGGGGAGGAGATTGCCGCATCGGGGGGCGAAATCTACATACTTGATACTTCGGGGAAAAGACTTGTGAGTGTTTCGTTTGAAACCAAAAAAAGCAAGGTTGTTGCCGGTCCGGCCCAGATTGATGAGGCTTTTGGGCTTGCCTCGTACGAGGACAGGGCTTTTGTTCTCATGTCCGACGGAATTTATGAGGTTGGTGCCACGAAAGACAAAGTAATCGATAAAAGCTGGGATGGGGACGCACTTATAAAGGCATTTGCCGGGAATATGTATATTTTGGACAAAAGCGGGGGCGCCATTTATAGATATCAAAGCCAAGGGAGCTCATTCGGAGACAGGGGTTTGTGGCTTGCGGCGGGAACAAGCGTCGATTTTTCTGACGCAGGAAGCTGGGTTATTGACGGCGCAGTCTATGTTTTGTATCCCAACTCAAAAATTCTCAAATACAGTCTGGGTAGTCCACAGGCGTTTTCGGTTTCCGGAGTAATTCCCGAAATCGGAACGGTGGATGCTCTTTACGCCGACGCCGACAATACCGGCCTGTACCTTCTTGACCGGGCGGGTAAAAGAGTGGTGGTTATTGACAAGAAAGGCAAGTATGTCGCCCAGTACACGGGGGATCAGATAGAAAACGCGACCAACCTGGTTGTAAGCGAAACCGACAGAAAAATAATTCTTCTTACCGGAGACAAACTATATTCACTTGATATAAAACACATCCAATAACTTGGTGGAGACGGAGGGAATCGAACCCTCGTCCGAAAAACTTTAAAATAAAACTTCTACAAGCTTAGTGAATTATTTTGATTTTCTTTTAGCTTATGCCAATTCACAAGCAGCTAAAAGTAAGATTTATTTGTCTTGGATTCAAGCCTTTAAATCATTAAAGCTTAAATAGCATCTCGGATTGGTTTACACCTTTTCGACCCGGCCGAGAACTGGATCTAAAGATGCAAGTAGTGCTTTTGCTTTATGCAAATGCAAAACTCGGAGCGTAACTTTTTGAGTTAGCTTTTGTTTTTTAACCTATTTTGACAAGTACTGGTAAAACTTGGCTTGCAGTCTTATTAAAGAGCTTCCGTCGAAACCGATCGTCCCCGACTTAAATCGATCCTTTGAACTCTTTTTCGAGTTCCCGGTTTATGTCGCGGCGCTTAATTGATTCTTTTTTCTCGAACTTGCGCTTGGGCTTGCCGAGCTCAAGGTAAAGCTTGATTAAGCGGCCCTTATTATATACCCGAACAGGCACGATTTGCAACTTTTTCTGTTTCATTTTCGTGGTAAGTGAGAGTATTTCGCCTTTATGCAAAAGGAGCTTTCTTTTGTGAGTTGCGTCATAGCCGACAATTCCCGCCGCCGGAATGTTGGCGTTAAGAAGATAGACCTCTCCACTCATGATTTTGACGAAGGACTGGGACAAGTCCCCCCTTCCTTCGCGCAGACTTTTGGCCTCGGCTCCCTTAAGAGAGATTCCGGCCTCAACCCCCTCCCCGGCAAGTTCGTATTCGAATTTGGCACGCTTGTTAAAAAGTTTCATACTCATATTGTACTCTATGGCAATCCTTGATCTTATTTTCCCAAAAACATGCCTGGGATGTGGAAGGGAAGGAAGGTATTTGTGTGAGAATTGCATCTCGGGCGCAAGGGCTGCGCCAAGCAACTGTCCACATTGCGGGATGATAACTCCGGGTGGAATCTCCCACCGAATCTGCTCAAAGAACGGTCTTGACGGCCTTGTCTCCCTTTGGAGCTACCGGGGGGCAGTAAGGAAGGCCATACTGGCTCTCAAGTACCGGTATGCAACCGAAATAGGCAGGGAAGTGGGGCAATATTTCTGCGCAGCGCTTGAAAAAAATCGGCTGCCCGGGTTTGATTTCCTCATTCCGGTTCCCATGCACTGGCACAGGCAGAATACGAGGGGTTTCAATCAGGCTTTGCAGATTGGCGCGGAGGTTGCCCTGAAAATGGGCTGGGTATTATTAACAGAAGCAGTTTGGCGCACAAGAAGCACCCGGCCTCAGGTTGAACTCGGGGGCCAAAATAGAAGAGAGAACCTTAAAGGAGCCTTTAGCGTAGCCCCCGTTGTCAAGGTGGGTGGCGGGGCTTTTATTGTTTTTGACGACGTTTTTACCACAGGGTCGACTCTAAACGAGATCGCATTAAAACTGAAAGAGAAGGGGGCCAAAAAAGTCTGGGGACTAACGCTTGCGAGGTAGACTGGCTTTGACTTTCCTGTAAGTAGTCATTCCGAAGACCATGGTAAAAAGGGCTCCCAAAACAAGAAATGCGGAGACAACGGCCAGGAGTTGATCGCCCGGCTGGAGCCTGACAATTGTCAATCCCGCTACAAAACAAAAAAGCGCGGTTCTGAGATAGGCCAAAAACGTTCGCTGGTTGGCCATTTTAGTTCTTTGGACGGAGAGTCTGTCGCTTAATCCCACGCGTTTATTCTATAGTATTGCGTGGGATGGGTGTCAAGAAGATGTTAGAAATAATACACCCTGATACGGAAAGTAACCGGAGCTAGTTTCATCGTACCTTGTTTGTTAAAAAGGTTTGCGGTCAATATAATGGATTGGGAACTCTGAATGGAAAAAACTCACGAACCTTCGGCAATAGCAAAAAAAATTCAGCAGGTAAAAGAGGACGTGAGTTTGGCATTTAACTTGCCAGTTCGACCCGATGTTTCGTTTCTCAGATTTTATGAAGAGTTACCTCCGGGTAGGGGAAAAGCCGTCTCAAAGGCGATGAAGGAAAATTTAGCGCGGGTGGATCTGGCGGTAGATAAGGGCTGGGCTTCGGAAAGGGAAGATTTTCTTCTGACCTCTGAGTACCGCGCCATTAACTATCTGTATGGTGATGCAAAATCGCTTACAGAATCAGAGGTTTCAGAAAATCCACTGGTTGACCTTCTAATTTTAGTTGCGGGTAGACACAAAGGGGGAAAACCCCCTTCAGAGGGTGGAGGCTTTCAGCTCGCTGTGGAAGGCCCTCCGGAGAGGCAGGGCATCTTTGAGGGCCAGGGTTACCAGCGAAGAGAGCAGTATTCTTACGAAACGGACAAACGTGGCCGCAAGGTTGAATTCCGGACGCTTGCACGCTTCGCCCCCATACAAAAGACAGTAGCAAAGACTTTATACGTTTTTGCTCAAGTGAACGAAAGATACCCTGAGGCTTTAAGACCCACCCTTGAGAAATATTCACAAGTCACGGCTCTTGGGGAAGGAGGAGAGACTGGAGTGGCCATAGGGATGTTGGAATTTCTCTACAACATGAACCTGATGCGGGATCCTAGGTTTTCAAATCTAAGTAAGTCTCTTAGAGACATTGCCATTGAGGATCTCGGAAGTGTGGAGGAAGTGCAAGGTCGTTACTCTTATAGAGTAACTCGCTACACCCCCTTTTGGCTTGAGGGGGAAACGGCTCTTAAAAAAAAGCGCTCAACCGTTTACGGGAGGGAAAAGGCAAGCATATCCGAAGAGGATGCTCCGGCCATTCTTCTGCCAGAAACGGATTACTGGGACAGCTCGGTAAGAAAAATCGCCGAAGACCGGAGACAGATTGCAGGGCTTACCCCGGCAAACTCTATTTCTAGGGTTTCCAGAACAGGCGACAGGTCTCTCGTGGCTTTTTCGGCGGACATGCGGGAAACCTTAAGGAAGAGGTCAGAACTGATAGAAACACTTAGACTCCAGGGGGAAAAATTACCTTCAGAACTCAGACGGAGGTGGGTGGGGTGGCTTAACGGTGTGTCGGCGGAAAGAAAAGTTACCTCCGATGATTCGGAATTAATGGGTTTGGCTGCTCGAACAATAATGAGGGCTTTTTCTGCGGACAAAAATTTGTCCAGAAAGTCTGCCGGCCTTATAGACGAAACGAGTGGCCCATACAGGATTGATCCGAGTAAATTGATAAATGACCCTCTTTTCAATTGGATATTCGCATTAAGGGACGAAACTTTTGCCTCAAGATTGGAAAAGGCAGCCGCCACACAACCCGCAGAATTTTCCCTGCTTTTGAGGCTAATGACTTACGAGTCATCACATAAATTTTTTAGGAAACGGGAAGGCAAATTCCTTTTCGATCCTCGCTACAAAGAAAAGGCAAACCCGGACGATTTGGTTAATTTGATACGGGAGCTGAGAGCCTTGGTAAACGGGCATAAACCCGATATTAAGCAAATACTTTTGGAGACAATTTTGACGACCGACGCAGCAACTATGGATTTAACAAATAGCAAGCGGATTAAGCAAATAGAAAAGAATCTAAGATCCCTCAGATATGAGGAGCCTATGCCATTGGTAAGAATTGACAAGTCGAGGGGAATGCTAAGAAGAGATTTTCTTAAGACGTTGGCTTACGGGACCTTGGCTCTCGAATGGTACTACATTGGCAGGGGGCTCTTTAAAACAGATCCTGTTTCTGCGGCTGAAGGGGCGGCGCCCATTTCAGGTGCCGAGTTGTTGGAGGGAAACACGAATGGCTTTTTTGATGAGGCTTATAAGAGAGTTCCTGAAGGCCTTTCGGTACGTGAGGTCGAAAGACTCAAGCCCTTTTTCTACGGCCGGGTTCTGAATTTACCTGAGAAATATTTTCCTGAGATGGAGGGCGAACGCGTAGGATTTTTTGCTGCCAAATGGGGGAACCCCGACGGCAATTATTTTGATACAGCACCTATTGCTGGACAATTTGAACCAGTAAATGTTGTTGATTCGATTGCTGACTTGAACCCAGATTTAAGCGGATTTAGAGACTCCCTGATTATTCAGCCCGAAAAGCTTACAAAATATTTTATTCCACCCACCGGCTGGAAAGTCTCGGGGATACTTCAGGAGAAAGGGGCGATCCCCCTTCGGGGATTCGCGGGGGAGATTTATTTCCTCCCCGCCCCAGAGGATCCGCCAGTAACTGCCATTATAGCGATGACCAAGATTCCCGATTCAGAGATGCAGTTTCACTCGCCGGGGATAACCACTGTATCAAGAAAGGAACTAGAAGTTCTGCCGAATGATTATTCGTTGCTCCGTCCGGAAAGGGCATACGAGCTTAATAAAAGGCTTTCAAAAGACCCCGAACTTCAAAGGCTTCACAAAAGTTATATAGACGAGATGGTTGTGGCGACTGGGGACCTACCCTTTAGTGCCGAGGCGATGACCGAAGTAGCAACAAAATACGCCAAACTGTATGAGGTATATACAAGAAATAACCGCCACTATTCACTTGGTTTTTCGGTCCAGGGTAAATATACCGACTCGGATAGTTCCAGCTTGGAGGCCATAGCCAACAGTCCGGATGAAGGCTATTACTGTGAGGTCGCTTCTCGGGCGTTTCGTGAGTTTATGTCTTCCGGGGGAATTGCCGTTTTTGATCAGCCCGGATTTCATCTTAATGAGTACCAGGATCAATTATGGGGAAGAGTATCACATCAAAACAGTGTGGTTGCCTTGCCCGACAGATCCGTAATGTTTGTTGATGTGACCCCTCCTGTTACGAAAGATACTCCCGAAGCTCATTTAAGAGCAATGAGACTTAAGGACCCTGGTGCTGATGCAAGAGCAGCAGAGGATAGAATTGTCGCAGTAAAAACAGCCGCTAAGTACGGTGTGGGTGCGGGGGCTGCGGGGGTAGCAATACTCGCGGCGAGGGGTCTTGTCACGAACGTTGAGAGAAGACGCAGGGAGGCATATATAGACAGGTTCTTGTCGGACACGAGAGGCATGTCGGAGATTGAAAGAGATGTGCTCGCGGCGTCAGTTGATGAACTTGCCTTTGCTCCATACGATCAAGGGTTTTATGATCAGGCTGCGAGGACCCTGGAGGCATTGAATCAATTCTCTCCTCAGAAACACAATGCCATTATCGGATGGTTAGTTACCAATCAGGCCGCCTCTCTTCACGAAGGAGGAGTTGACGAGGCTTATAACAACCTTGTAAGTTTTTATCATGCGAATCGGTACCAAATGGAGGCTGAGTTTGAGAAATCTGGAATTGCAGAAGTTGCAAAGAGTACGAACAGGCCATTTGATTTTGATATTGCCTTTGAAATTGCACGCAAACTTGAAAAATTAAGGGTAGAAATCCTTAAAAGAGACGTGTATGAAAGATTGGGACTAGCATCTGAGGACGAAAGGGTAGCCCAACAGGCTCGTTTTAAGGCGGAAGAAATATTAAATATGATCAAGGACCGTCTCTTTGACGACGCGTTTAGAAAAAGGCATTCGATTGGGAAAAACAGCTCCGCATATTATCAAGCCCTTTATAATTCCTTGTTGGTTTTAGAGGGGAAGGGTGAACAGGGGACGATCGAGTCCGCTTGATAACTTTAACTGGCGGTGGGTAGAGGATTCGAACCTCTGAGAGCTTGCGCTCACAGGTTTTCAAGACCTGCGCCATAAACCGCTCGGCCAACCCACCATGGGCGGAGGGCACAGGAGTCGAACCTGTCGATCGCGTTAAGCGATATGGTTTAGCGAACCATCCCCTGAGCCGTTCGGGATGCCCTCCAGTTGGCATATTATATCAGCTTCGGAGCTGGAACGGAATTAAGTTATGCGATATAATACGGCCATATGGCTGCCCCCAACGAAGAAAAATCTGCCGATAGCACTTTAAATAGCGGGCCTCAAGCCGTGGTTGTAAGACGCGAGCCGGAGAGGGATTTGGTTGTCTGGACTGCTCCTGCACGTCCTTTCAAAAGAAGGGATAGACAGTTTTACGTTACGGTTTTTGCCATGGCGGGGATTGTGGGGCTGGTTCTTTTCTTTGCCGAAGGGGTCATGCCCGTAATCCTTATCATTTCCCTGGTGTTTCTTTATTATGTACTTTCGACTGTTGAGCCGGAGGATATTGAATACAAAGTCACCAGTAAAGGGATAAAAGTAATGGGAAAATTGACGGCTTGGCATCTTTTGACCAGATTTTGGTTTTCAAAAAGGTTTGATGCCGATCTTTTGGTATTTGAGTCATTGACCATCCCGGGAAGAATAGAATTTGTAATCAAGCCAGATCTTAAAGAAAGCCTGAAAAAGGAAATTTCTGCCTACATTCCTTTTGAGGAAGTTCCCGCCTCAGGGCTTGACAGGGCTACGGATTGGTTCGCCAAGATTCTGCCGGGAAACAAGTAAGCACCCGTAGCTCAACGGATAGAGTAGAGGCTTGCGGAGCCTTTGATGTCAGTTCAATTCTGGCCGGGTGCACAAAAAGGAGGGTGGGCGGGACGGTAACGCGTTGGTTTCGAAAACCAATTCCCGGAAGGGATAACAGGTTCGACTCCTGTACCCTCCGCAAGTTAATAAAAATTACATGAACAAAATTAATCAACCGATTTTCATAGGGGGAGCGATACTTTTCAGGGACAACCGAGGAAAGCGTCAGTTTCTTTTGGTTAAACAGAAAGAGGAGGGTGATTGGGAAATTCCCAAAGTGGCCGTAAGG
>Ga0209431_10004534_pt1 | contig 10888 bp, 8 predicted proteins | sample RifCSP13_3_FD_184021 | JGI IMG/M metagenome (GOLD analysis project Ga0209431, IMG submission 184021) | Soil microbial communities from Rifle, Colorado - Rifle CSP2_sed 13_3 (SPAdes) (version 2) | ecosystem: Environmental > Terrestrial > Deep subsurface > Rock core/Sediment | place: Rifle... | reverse complement strand
GATCTCAAATAATAAAACAAGCCCGCAATAGCAGGGCTTGTTCAAATTCAGTGGCGGGGGCGGGACTTGAACCCGCGACACGAGGCTTATGAGTCCCCTGCTCTGCCATCTGAGCTACCCCGCCTCCTTCTAGCGGCAAAATGTTACTACGCCATGCACCTTTTGTCAATCATCCCGTCTCAAGGCTTTCTGCCGATACCTCATTGCCCAACGCATCTAATATTTGATAGTAAGGTAATATACTTGGAATATAATGCCTTTCTGAAGCGGAATGCGGGCCAATACCAGTCTGCCCCCATACAATACCTTGACTCTCGGGAGCAAAACGCGCGCTCGTCCCGGGCATTTTTCGGCCCAAAACCGGTTCTGCGCCGGCCACGGCGCGATATGCTCGAATAAGTCGAAGTAAATACGGATTATTTGGGCTACAAGCCACTCCATCATCCATGACCTGTAAACCAAGCTCCATCCTATTCGTCTCGCAATATCTTTTTAGTTCCAGGTAAATATCCGTTAATTTATCTTGAGGTATGGAACGCACCTCCAGGCCAATCCACGAATAATCAGCAGTGATATTAAAAATCCCCGGATTCCCCACATTCACGAACGGGAAGCGCACTTGAGAAACCCAACCATCCTCGCTTTTTAATGTGAGATACCTGTTAGCGATATTATCGATATCACTTTTAACCCCGACGAAACGCTCAACGAGGTCGCCATGCTGTCCAACAGTGCCGCTGTGCCCCTTTGTGCCTTTCACGGTTATTGTCAGGCGCATTAAACCCCGGTTCTGAACGCAGATTTCACCGAGCAGCTCGTCTCCGCGCTCGCCCGTACGCTCTCCCGCAATACATAGTTCTGGGTGATATTGATCATCCTCGTGGAGCAAGCGCATGATATGCGGCGACCCCATCGGCTCGGTTTCGCCGTTTTCTTCATTCCCAACCAGTAACAGATTTATACCCGGATACGGGAGGCTGCGGTTTAAACGATCTTTCATCCACACCAGATTGGTTGCGACGACTGTTTTCATATCCGCTGCGCCGCGACCGTGCAGGTAATCGCCTTCAAGGAAAGCTTCAAATTGGCGGTCATCCGGTTCCGGTTCCACAACGTCAAAATGCCCCATCAGCATTATCGGTGCATGCATCACACCTGGAAAACCAATAAACAAAGCTGGATACTTGTAATTATCATAATAGCGCACTTCCAAGCCGCGGTTGGTGGCATAATCATAAATGACCGTGGCAGCTCGGCGAACTTCTTCCAAGCGCTCTCTATTACCCACAGTCACAGAAGGAATACGGATCAACGCCTGCGCCAGGGCAACAATTTCACTCGTTTTATCCAGATAGGTAATCTCCACGATGCTTTCTGCAGGTGGGCGAAAACGTATCGGCAATTCCGGATCCGTATGAACGCTATCCCGGACATGTTGAATATACTCGTCCAGCTTTCTTCGATCTTCGCTCAAGCCTGCGAGGCTTCGAGTAATTTCTCCAACATCTTTTTTTACCAGCTCCACCCGATCAAGCATCAATTTTTTTAATAACTCGACAGGCATATCCTCGCAATCACCCAATTCGGTATACTGGTATTGCCGGATTTTTTCGGCAGTGTTAGGCGCACCTTTAGACATTTCGATCAGTGGAGCGAGGTCGCCCCACATATTCAGGGCCGTTGCCAGTGGTTGCAACTCGCTGAGTGTCCAGGTTAAAAATTGGCGCATCGATACCGGTTTTGCTGTGAAGGGGTTCTCGATTTCAGCCTTGAGCCCATATCTGGCTGCACTATCCTCATTTCTCCTGGCTCTTTCAATATCTTCTCGGTCATAACGGAATGCCCGGCCAAATTCTTTATCGGCATAAATTCGCAATAAAAGCAGGTGTTTAAGCGTTATATTTGCTATGTCTATCCCGATTTCGTGACCGCCATCGTCCGTGCGTATTTCCACTCTAGACATCGGCAAATCAATGCGCGCAAGCAGATTTTGAATTTCAATCTGCTCCGCCATATCTTCCCTCGATTCACCTTCCCCTAAGGCAAACAAGCCGCGAGCATATAGTGAGTTCAATTGCTCGCTGGTTACATCGATCAAGCGCTCAACCGGCTCAGCAAAGGATCTTGCTCTTACTGGTGTCCAGTTGTTATTCCCAAAGCGAATTCTTCGTTTGACAAGATCGTAGGATAGAGTCAGATAATCTTCATAGGAACGATACAAATTCGGCAAGTCGATCGCTTCGGGATTAGGGAAAGTTAAGTTGCGAACTGAATCCGCCTGGGTCAACTTCACAACTTTTTTATGATCTTGCGTATCGGCTTTCAGCGGCGTAGAAGCGCTTGTGGCAATGAACAAGAGCGCAAAGGCGCGCATCAGGCGTGTTGCGGTGATATAAAACTGGCTTTTATAGCGATCAAATTGGGTGTCGCCTCTTTCGGTTTTAGATAGATGCATAAAATCCCAGGCAAGCATTGTTTCTGGTAGAGATAGATTCGTATGTGTACCAGCCGTTGCCAGCGATTTTCCGTAAAGCGCGACACAGCGTTCAAGATAACGACGTTTTGCCAGGTTCCAAGATCCTGGGATTGAATCGAATCCGACCTCAGTGTCTACCAGCAAATTTCCGTGCCAGGCATATAAATTCTCATCAAATTGCTTGCTGGCTTTGTAAAGGGCATTGATAAGCGTCGCCTCCAACAAACGTCCCTCATATACCGCCCCGCGGGGTGTATAGTAAGGGCGGGTTGCCCACTCAATCATCCAATGAAAAACTTCAAGCTGGCTATACGATCTCGCATGAGGAAAAATGCACTCGGACCTGAGATAGTCGACAAATGATTGGCGGTTTGGTCCTGTGCCGACAGTTAGAAGAGGTCGCAATCCAGAATCCAATAAATTCCACTCCAACTCGCTGCCAAGCAGACCGTTCTCAGGATTCTCGTTGATTGCCGCTTGAAGCGCCAGTTGATATTTTTCCGCAAATTTCAGAGGGTCATACATTAGATTTCGCAGCCTCTCTCAATCTTTACCGCTCCAACGACGATAATCCCTCTACTAACCTGAGTAAAGCGCCACGCGTTCTGTTAGGCGGGGTCGCATATGAAAAGCGGATCCACTCCCCGCCAAAACGCGAAAAAAATGCGCCAGGTACGATTGCCAGGCCATTCTCCTCTGCCAGGTACTGACCCATGGGTTCACTGTCGATCCAATTACGTTTTTGAATCCATTCTCCTACATGGATAAATGCATAATACCCCTTACCTAAAATATAAGTGAATTTTTTTTCATCCAAAAAGCTTTTTAATATTTTTCGACTGGCGTTCGTGGGTTGGACAATCGGCTGGCATGCCTTTTGATATCCCATTTTATAAGCGGCAATCGCCACGGACAGGGAATAAAAGGATGGAATCACTGTATGCGAAGCCCGCGCAACAATAAAGTTAATTATTTCCTCTGAGGCAATTAAATGAGCATTGCGAATATTCGATCCACCCAGGCTTTTGGTTATCCCATCCAGGATAATCAAGCGTTTGCGCTCGGAGGGTTCAAAATTACGTAGGAATGTATTGAGATTATTCGGAGCTTCATCGGTAATGAAATGATACATCCAATCCAACAACACAAACGCGATGCCAGACTCGAGTGCACCCTTGGCGAGTGCAACCTGCTTCTCGATTGACATTGTCATGCCAGTAGGGTTATCTGGGGTGGTAATAACAACTCCGGCAACTTTTCTGCCCCTATCGTGGGCGTATTTTACGGTTTCAAGCAAGCTATCCTCGAAATAGGCCCAGCCCTCCTCGGGTTTGCCGGGGGCATACAGCACATTCGCGCCGATGCCATATGGACCCCAATTGTAAGAAATCCAGGGAACGCGTGAAACAATCAGCGCATCTCCCTGCCTGCCATGGCCCAAAGCCAGCATGGCTTGATAGGCTTTAACCAGCGCATCGCGCCCGCCAACAGCCGCGAGTACATTAGCGGACCCGATACCTGTGTCAGCATCAACTTTCCAATAATCTTCGATAACCGACCTGCGAAACTCATTCGTCCCAAAAGGCATATCATAAGCCGTCCCCTGCTTGATTTGCATCCGCGCCGCTTCCTCGAGGATCTCCGCGGATACACCTGGCAAGCTTGCTCCACCATCGCCCTGAGAGGCGTCATAGGATATTCCTTGAGGATTTTTTTGATGATACGACTTGAGGGATTTATTGATCAGAAACATCCGCGAGGGTGGGATAGGCTCCATGCGGTGCAAGTGCTCGCTCACCGGGACGAGATGAGATTCATTAACAGCGAAAACCGGGGTTTCATTCGATAGTATTGCGCACATAATTCCTCTTTCGAATAGATTTCATGACAGGCTGACGAGTATAATCGGTGACCGTTCTATTCACCTCGTTTTGTTAGTAAAACGCCCCGCTCGAGTCGGGGCGCAGGTTCAATCTAAGCGACTGCTGATGCCTGTGATCCTTTATCGCCTTGCAGTCCGGGGATTATATCTCAGAATTCACGATATACAATATAACGGGCAAGGTCCACCAACGCTTGCTTTTCCAAAGTATCCGGCTGATTATCCAGTGTTTCTAAAGAAAATTCTATATACTGGCGAGCTTCTTCAATTGACATTTCAATTGCACCACTTTTCCGAATCGCATTTACCAGACGATCCATGCGCTCATCACTATAGAAGTGTCCATCCAGAAGAGAAGCCATCTCCTGGTCGTCGGGGTGCAACTCAAGATAATAGAGGGCAGGCAAAGTTATTAAACCCTGGCGCAAATCGCTGGCAACCGGCTTTCCCATCGTTGTTTGCTCCCCCGTAAAATCAAGCACATCGTCCACGATCTGAAAAGCCATGCCAATCTGGTATCCAAACCGGCGCATTTTCATCACTACTTTATCATTTACCGGGCTGAGCATTGCGCTAGCCGCAGTAGCAAGTTCAAACATGGAGGCTGTTTTTGCATATATTCGCTTGTAGTAATCTTCTCTACTGGCAACGCCCCTGCTCGTAAACATTTGCGTCAATTCACCATTGACAATAATAGCCAATGTTTCAGCAAACAATCTCATCACTGGAATCGAGTCTGTTTCAGCGGCCAATTTAGCCGCTTGAGCAAACACAAAATCTCCTGTCAGTACGGTTGCCGCCGGCGACCACTGGGCATTCAGAGTAGCAATACCTCTACGCAATAGCGCTCCATCAATAAGGTCATCGTGCACCAATGTAGCCGTGTGCAATAATTCAATCGCCGCCCCCAGGGTGACCAAACGATCCGGTACGGCTCCAAGCATGTTTCCGGTTAAAAGGGCAACTGCTGGTCGAACACGCTTACCACCAGAGGATAACAGATGATCTAATGCCGCTCCCAGATCGGAGTGGTGGCCATCCGATTGAGTGCGCATTTTGTACTCAACCAAGTCGAGGTATTCCTGGATTGGAACAAAAAAATTAGTTTGGGTCAATAGATTACTCACCAATGAAACAATGCAACTGCATTTTGTGTGGTTATGTTGGTCACGACATCCAATGCTTCGTTCTTAAGGCGACCGATCATTTGCGCAATATATAATACGTGAGCAGGTTCATTTCTCTGGCCGCGATGAGGATGAGGTGTAAGAAAGGGGGCATCTGTTTCAATCAGCATGTGATCCAAATGAAGACCAGACACGACCTCGTGTAGCTTTCGTGAATTATTAAAGGTAACCGAACCTGTAATTCCAATCTTGAATCCTAACGCCACTGCCCTGGAGGCGTCAAGTATATCTCCGGAAAATGAGTGGAGCACACCCAGACGAAAAGCCAAAGCGGATTCTGTTGCATTCAACTCACTTTGCCATGACTCAAGGATATCGAGTATATCATTCGTTGCCTCTCTGTTGTGAATGACAACCGGGAGACTCAATTCTGCAGCCAGGTAGAGCTGCTCTCGAAATATTCTTTTTTGTAAATCAATCGGCGCATAATCCCGATAAAAATCCAAGCCGATCTCGCCAATTGCGATGACCTTTGGATGTTGGGCTATGGACCGAAGTTGTTTAATTGTATTTTGCGTGTAACTTAGCGCTTCGTTTGGATGGATACCAACAGCCACAAATACTTCTGGATAAATTTCAGACAAGCTGATCGCAGTCCTGCTCGTACTCAGGTCGATTCCTGGGTTCAGGATGCGAATAAGTCCCGCATTCCCGGCGCGTTCCAGGACTTCATCCCGATCGTCATCGAATAAATTAAAATCCAAATGGCAATGAGTGTCGGTGACCTCCATTGATTTTGCACCCGAGACGATTTATTTAATCCCGACCACGCGCAATCCATCCTCCAAGATTGCAGATACCTGATCCTGGTGAGTAGTTTCTGTATAGACCCGAATAATCGGCTCTGTGCCGGAAAATCTAATTAATAACCAGCCGCCATCCTCCAAGGAAAACTTATATCCATCGGTGGTATCTAATCCTGTCACTTCGAGACCACCGAGTGTTTTTGGTTTTGAATTCAGAATGAGTTGTTCGCGAGCTTTTCTGTCACCTTCAAAACGCGTATCAATTCGATCATAATAATGAGCGCCGACTTTCTCAAAGAGCATTTCGATTAATTGCGATGGCTTTTTTCCGGTCTTGACCATCAGATCCAACAAATAGAGGCCGGCAAGGATTCCATCTCTTTCCGGAACGTGGTTGCGAAATGCATAGCCTCCCGATTCTTCGCCTCCTATCAGCGCATCGGTCTCAAGCATTTTAGGCGCCACATACTTAAATCCCACGCCGGTATCATAAACTGGTATATTGTAGATTTTCCCCAGTTTGTTCAACATGTTCGTAGTAGAGAGCGTCTTTACAATCGGCCCTCGCTGGCCGCGGATTTCCAGAAGGTAATAAGCGAGCAATCCATACACTCTGAGTTGGTCAATAAATTCACCGTTTTCATCGCCAATTCCTATCCGGTCTGCGTCTCCATCGGTGACGATAAGCACATCGGCGCGATTTTCCATCGTGGCGCGTAAGCCAGCGTCGACATTCGGTGGTATGGGTTCAGGCCTCCCCATCTCAGGGAAGATGGGGTTTCGAACGTTATGTATTTCCGTTATCCTGGTTTTCCCCCCCGCCAACAGCTTTTGGTACCACCCCGCCCCATTCCCCCACATCGGATCAACCAAAATATGTAAACCGGCTTCCCGAATTGGTTGTAAATCGATCAGCCGGTGTATTTGGGCAATATAAGCAGGTGCGGGGTCAAAATGCACTATTCTCCCCCCCCGTTCTGCTTCCGAGATGGGCATTCGGACAACCAGTTCTTCCGTGTCAGGTATCTCGCTTTCGATCTCCTTTAATCCCTGCGGGTCGATCGCCCCTCCATATTCGTTCCGCACTTTAAATCCATTGTCTGTGGGAGGGTTATGCGAGGCCGTGATGTTGACTCCGCCTGCCGCTTGCTTGTCAACAATGGAATACGCAATAACGGGCGTTGGTGTCGCTCCATCAGTGAGAAATACCCCAAAACCATTCCCTGCCAGCACTTCGGCGACAGCCACGGCAAATCCTTCCGACTGGAACCTCTTATCATAACCCACTACAACCCAGCTATCATTGGGATGCTTTCTAACCAGGTATCTGGCAAAACCCTGAGCACAGCGGCGGACATTGGCAAACGTGTAATCATCCGCAATCTGGCCTCGCCAACCATCGGTTCCGAACTTTATTTTTACCGTCATCAAATCTCCTGATTAAGTGGTGAGAAGAATAACAAAAGCTATTATATCAAGGTAAATTCGGGAGATATAAGTAATCTCCACACATGGATAAGAATCAGGTACAGTTGCAGTTGTAATTTGCCCGTAATTGTCGTATAAAAGGGCATGTTTTTACCAAAATTCTTTAAGCCCAGTAATTCGGTGTGGTAAGATTAAAACCCATTACCTGTATCGGTGGATAAATTATGGATAGAACAAAAATCTACTTAGATTATGCTGCCACCACTCCCGTGGACCCACGTGTCCTGGAATGTATGCTGCCATATTTTCGAGAGCATTTTGGCAACCCATCATCTATACACGCCTTCGGGCAACGTGCTGAGTCTGCTCTGGAGAACGCTCGTGAGACAGTTGCTGACACCTTGAATTGCGTTCCTGATGAAATTATTTTCACCTCCGGCGGAACAGAAAGCGATAACCTTGCCTTGCGGGGAGCGGCCCTGGCAGCACGCAAATTACGAGGTGCAAACCACATTCTGATTACACCTGTTGAGCATCATGCCGTGCTAAATACAGCCAGGCAGCTTGCTGAACTATTTGGATTTGAGGTCGAATTTTTGCCCGTAGATCGATATGGATGGCTAGACCCTCAAGTTGTTCATGATCATCTCCAACCGGATACTGCACTTGTCTCTGTTATTTATGCCAATAACGAAATTGGGACGATAAACCCGATACGTGAAATTGGTCACATATGCAGGCAAAAAAACATCCCTTTCCATTCCGATGCCGTCCAGGCAGCCGCTTATTTACCTGTTAAAGTCGATGAACTACAGGTAGATTTGCTCTCCTTAGGATCTCATAAATTCTACGGACCAAAAGGCGTCGGCATATTGTATGCCCGCAAGGGTACACCGTTAACAGCCACCCAAACAGGCGGCGGACAGGAGCGCGGTTTGCGCGCCGGCACATCGAATATCCCCTATATCGTCGGCTCTGCCGAGGCCTTGCGTATTGCCGATCAGGAGCGTTCCAGGCGAAGGGAACACATTCAACCGATGCGCGATCAGATTATCGAGAGCATATTGGAGCGGATATCCGATAGCCAGCTCACCGGGCATCCTGCTTTGCGCCTCCCCAATCATGCCAGTTTTGCATTCCGCCACGTCGATGGCAACTTCCTTCTCATGTTATTGGATAGCAATGGTTTTGCCTGCTCATCTGGATCGGCGTGCAAAGTTGGGAATCCGGAGCCATCCGAGGTCTTGCTGGCGCTCGGTTTGGAAGCAGATTGGGCTCTGGGTTCTTTGCGGGTTACAATCGGCAATGATTCGACCTTCGAGCAGATAAATAAATTTATTAAGTTCCTTCCAATGGTTGTTTCCAGGGCTCGCAGCCTCACTGCTTATTCGACACACTGATAGCCAAGTTTAAATACCAGGTAAGCATATGGGATCAGGTAATAAAAAAGTTGTAGTTGCCATGAGCGGCGGCGTCGATAGCTCAGTTGCCGCTGCTCTGCTGGTCGAGCGGGGTTACGATGTTACCGGTATGATGCTTCGTTTATGGAACGAGCCAGGCACAGAATCCGCAAATCGCTGTTGCACGCCCGATTCCATTGCACTGGCGCGCCAGGTCGCCTTAAAAATTAGCATACCCTTCTATGTCATTGACGCCAGGCAGCCCTTTCACGATGTGGTGGTAAGAAATTTCCTGGCTGACTATGCGCAAGGAGTTACTCCCAATCCCTGTTTGAATTGCAATCGTTATATCCGCTTCGGCCTGCTTCTCAACCACGCATTGGCTCTCAGAGCAGAATTTCTGGCAACAGGTCATTACGCGCGGTTAAAAAAAGATGGCAAAGGTAAAATTCAATTGCTCCGAGCGCTGGATCAAGCTAAAGACCAATCCTACGTGCTCCATGTCTTGAACCAAGAACAATTGTCTCGGGGTCTATTCCCTATCGGAGATTACACCAAAGAGCAGGTTCGTCAACTTGCGATCCGATATAATCTTCCCGTAGCTGCACGCCGTGATAGCCAGGATCTATGTTTTCTCGCTGGTGGGGATTACCGCAGCTTCTTATTCAGGAACGCGCCTGCATCCCTAAGGCCGGGCAAAATTATCACCCGATCAGGCAAAGAAGTGGGAGAACACGGCGGATTGGCTCTGTTCACCATCGGGCAACGCAAGGGCCTGGGAGTAACTGGCGATCAACCATTTTACGTGATTGATAAGGACATTCCCAATAACATCTTAATTATCGGGAAGAAAGAAGAATTGGGAAGCACATCTCTATCGGCGAGAGATTTCAATTGGATCTCGGAAGAAATCCCTGCCAATCCTTTCAAAGCGATGGTAAAAATCCGCTATAAGGCTATTGATACCTGGGGGACTGTTTACCCACGCTCTGAGAACACTATATTGATCAATTTTGACCAACCTCTTAAAGCCATCACCCCAGGGCAGGCTGCAGTGGTTTACCAGGACCAAATCTGTCTCGGCGGTGGCATTATCGAGCAATCCAACATTCCAGTTCAAATGATAGAAGATCAGGACCACTTAATATGACAATTCCCGGGCTTATTTTTGGCGTCATCATTTCCACTCTTTACGGCGCTGCATTCCATTTTTGGCAAGGAGGCGGGCTTGGCAAGCTCATCCTGTATTTAATATTGGGTTGGACCGGATTCTGGATAGGTCACACCGTAGGAAATCTTCTGAATTGGAGCTTCGCCAGCATTGGTCCTCTCAATTTTGGGGCTGCGACATTGCTTAGCCTGGGATTTTTGGGTATCGGTCACTGGCTGAGCCAGGTTGAGATCGAGAGAAAATGAGACAGCAGCATCCGGTCACTCATGAGGGCGATCTAGTCCAGATTGTAAGTCCAACCAATAAAATTTATTTTGCCAGGTTGCTCCCCGGCGGCTCCTTGCATACCCATCGTGGCGTGCTAAAATTCGATGATTTAATCGGCGTTCCTTGGGGCATCCAGGTTAAAAGCCATCTAGGTAGCACTTTTTACCTCTTGCAACCTTCATTGGGAATCCTTATCCAGGATATTAAACGCAATACACAGATCATGTATCCGAAGGACATCGGTTACACTCTTGTGACCTTAGGGATTGGGCTCGGATCGACGGTCATCGAAGCCGGTACAGGTTCTGGTGCGCTCACTACCGCGCTCGCC
>Ga0209431_10004533_pt1 | contig 10889 bp, 11 predicted proteins | sample RifCSP13_3_FD_184021 | JGI IMG/M metagenome (GOLD analysis project Ga0209431, IMG submission 184021) | Soil microbial communities from Rifle, Colorado - Rifle CSP2_sed 13_3 (SPAdes) (version 2) | ecosystem: Environmental > Terrestrial > Deep subsurface > Rock core/Sediment | place: Rifle... | reverse complement strand
TAGACGTTATCGGCGTGAGGGGGATGTATGCAGCGATGAGTGGTGTGTTGTTTCTCGGGCTGGGCCTTGTATTGAGTTTGGGAAAATTGTTGCGGATCTTTAGAAGATGGCTCTTTACAAGTTTGAATGGCCGCGTTACAATCACAGCTTCGTTGTGAAATCAGTAACAAAATGTGTCGGAGTTTATGATGTCTGAGCAGAACCTCCAATCCCCGGGATTAGTACAAAAAGACTCGGTCACCGGCAAAGTCGTAAAGACGACCTTGGCCGGTGCGGTGATAGACATTGGCGCGGGGAAAATGGGGGTAATTCCAATTTCGCAGCTGCGCAAGGAGCCAGTGCGGCGTGTCGAGGATGTTGTCAAGGTGGGCGATCAGGTTGAAGCCTGGATACGGCGGGTGGATCTTGATCAAGGGCGGATTGAGCTGACCATGATTGAACCCCTGGGTTTGGAATGGCGCGATATTAAAAAAGATATGGCTATCAAGGGCAAGGTGTCTAAGCTTGAAAAATTTGGCGCCTTTGTTGAGCTGGGGGCTGAGCGGCCGGGGCTGTTGCACGTAAGCGAAATGTCTCACGATTATGTGCGGCGGCCGGAAGACATGGTGAGCCTGGGCCAGGAAGTAGAAGTGAAGGTTCTTGAAGTTAATCGCCGGAAGAAACAAATCAAACTAAGTATGAAGGCGTTGGTGTCTCAGCCTTCGGTAAAACCTGAGCCTGAAACTGAACCTGAACCCGAACCGGAGGCGGAACCGGAGAAGCCCGCGCCGACGGCAATGGAAGTTGCCCTGCGGCGGGCAATGTCGCAACAGAAAGAAGATACCCCAAAAAGTGGGAAGGCCCCTATTAGGAAAGGGACTTCACTTGTGATGGAGGATATTCTCTCTCGGACCTTGGATAACCGCGAAAAGTCACACTAGGTCGAGACCCCGAACGTCAGGTCTACCCGTACTTGCAATCAGACCGCTGGCATTTAGCGCCATGGATGGCTTTCCAGTTCGTCTCCAGAGTTTAGCCGCGCTTTTAAATAGGCTGGCCGCCTTCTTGGATTTGCCCGTTTGCATGTAAATGCGGCCCATCCCGCTTTCAAAAAACGCGCGAGCAGCAATTTCTCCCTGGAACGGAACCTGGCGCGTGGCCCTCTCCAAGGCGGCTTGGGCATTAGCTAAGTCGCCTGCCTGAAAGAAAGCCGAGGAGCGCAGTAGATCTATATGCGCGAATTCCCTGCGCGCCCCCTGGTCGTTTGCCAGCGAATGAGCAGCCAGACCGTATTGTCTTAGAGCCGCCGGAAGACGCCCGAGCATTTGCAGGCAGAGCCCGCGGCCCACACATAACTGCGCCCTGATTGTCTTATCATCGAAGTTCCCTACTCCAAGGGCATTGCGGAAATGCTTTTCAGCGGTTGAATAATGGCCGCGGGAAAACGAGATCAACCCGAGCGCTGCCAGAAGGCGAATTTCGATCGAATCCCTACGGTCCCGTCTTGCGAACGTGTTGTATACGGGCTTGATTATCTTACTGGCTTCCTTGGGATTGCCTTTTGCCCAATGAACTAAGCAAATTCCGAGCCAGGCTGATGCCTCAAGGTGCAGGAGCTTGCCTGCTCGTGCCAAAAGCCGGGCACTTTCGAAATTTTTGAGCGCGGAATCATAATCCTCCGCCTGCCACAATAAGACTCCCAGTCGATCGTGCAAGCTAGGCAAGATGCTCCGATCTAGTCTTCTCCTTTGCGAAACTCGCTGAATTAAGACCCTAACAAGCTAACCCACGAGTTGCTCAATCCCCTTCTTTGTATTCCGGGTTGCAACTGAATAAGCAGATCAGCCGATCTTGCCAAGGCTCGGTCTGTAACCCAGGCCGAACTCGATTGCGCGCCTAAGGTTCCCACCATCGCTGCCTAGACTCCGCATAGCCCCTGATTTGGCTAAGTATCCCAACCAATACCTTAGGTTGGCATTCACTGCCCGTCCAAACTTCTGGCGGTTTGGCGGAAGGCCTTCGCTCATGCGTGCACTGAGGAACGATTGGGTGAGCCGGTGGATCCCATAACGCACCTCAGCAGGGGTGCCGCGCAATTCCAAAAGAGAGCGTGATCCCAGAAGTTGAAGGCTATCGAGCAAATCGGGTTGCCTCAGGCGGCTTATTGCCTCAAGCTGTTCTGTCGTTGCCCCTTCTTCCCCTATGAGGAGCATGGACTGCCGCAGTTGTTCCGTCTGAGGAGTTATGGAACTTAGGCTGCTTTGGTAAATTTCGTTGAATAGTCCTCTTAGTCCTGCGGGTGGGTTTCTCCCCGATCGACTTGAGAATAAGACCCAATGGCCAAACATGTAGCAAGCCAGCAACTAACTTGAGGGCGAGGGGAGAACCGCCTGTGTGTCTGTATATTTGGCGAAGGTCTTATCCACCCTTGGCAAGCTCTTTTCCAGACCTAGGCTTCTCATTTGGGAGGCAAGCATCCGTTTGGCGGCCGCTTGGCTTAACTCCGGAATGTTCACCAAATATATATCGGCCAGGTCAGCTGGCAGCCGGCGGCTGGTTATCAGCAGCTTGCTTGGGTTGCAAAACTCCTCTAGACTTTGGAGCCATTCGAGCTGTTCAATCTCTTCTTCAAGGTTATCTATCACGATTAGATACCGCTCTTGTTTCAGCAGGCGCCTTATCTCCCGCCCGTATTGAGCCACCGGCGTGGTGTCAGGCAGGAGATGCACCGCCAGTTTGCCGAGCAATGCCTCCAGGCTGGTAGATGGTTTGCTGGTTTCTATTCGGACCCACATGACATTTTGATACAACAATGCTGCAATTATCTTTCGAACAACCGCATCCGCCACGGCGGTCTTCCCGCATCCCCCCAGCCCTGTGAGGGCAACCATGTAAGGCGTAGTTGGGCTGGTCAACAGACGCGCAATCTTGGCCGTAATTGTCTCCCGGCCAAACAATTCCGAATAGTTACGGGAGGGCAGGCTGGCGGCCTGCCTTTCCATACATTCAGTGCGCGCGGCGTTCTCCTTATCCAGCAAGTAATCGGTTAGGGCTCCAATAACCTCCCGCTGCACGCGATTCACCTGGCCTGTGCTAGCGTGCCAAGTAAAAGCAACCTTCTGGACGGTCTCGTTTCTAACAAAACGCCGGAAAAGCAATTCGCTATATTCTTGGTTATCCTGCCCAAGCTCGGAGATATAGCTACCTAATTCCTTGTAATGTCGGTTTCGCTGTTGAGACCGGGAGAAGTAAGAGGGAATTGCCAGCCGCTGAAATATATGGAGATTTGAGAAAAGAGGTGGTGATTCACTATCTGCGCGGTGCCAGTCTCGCAGGCTTTGGTGCAGCTGTTTCCGTAGGTCTTCAATCCTGGCGATCCGTCGATTAGCCATACCCGCTGCCGGAATCCTACTCCATTACCCCGGTGCGTCAAAGCTCGGCAAGAGGTTTTGGTACAATACCGTGAACTGAGTGCATGGTGCCTCCTCTGAGGGAGGACCCGGGAGCAAATATATGCGTTATGGCGGCTGGGAATTAATCATTGTTTTGGTCATTGTGATCCTCGTCTTTGGAGTGGGAAGGCTTGGCAAGCTTGGCGAGGATCTGGGGGCTGGAATTCGCTCCTTTCGCAAGAGCCTCTCGGGCGAAGACGAACCTGAAGAAAAGAAAGACAAGTCGTAACTGCTGGTTTACGAAAGATGTTGATTTACCAGCGGAAGTGGAGTAAAGTAAGCTCTAATCAACCTTGCTAAGGAGGAACAAGCAATGAAACGCTTTTACGTCATCTTTTCTGTCTTTGTGGTAACCAGCCTCGTCCTTGCCGCCTGCGGCCAGGCCGCGGCTCCTAGCGAGCCGGACGCTGGCGGACCGGCCGCCCCGGAGGGCTGCCTGGGAACCGCGGCCGAGGCGATCGTAGACCTCGATTGTCGTGAAGTCACCGTCGCCATCGAAAACGCCTACTTACCCTTCAACTACATTGATGAGAACACGGGCGAAGCGGGCGGCTGGGATTACGATGTATGGAATGAGATCTGCACCCGCCTGCATTGCACCCCCGTCTTCGTTGAAGCCGCCTGGGAGGGCATGATCCAGGCTGTAGCTGACGGGCAGTACGACGCGGCCGCCGACGGCATTACCATCAACGCCGAGCGCGATGAACTCGTCGACTTTTCCATCGGCTATGTGGCCATTGAGCAGCGCCTGCTGGTGCGCCTCGACGAAACTCGCATTGAAAGCATTGACGACATCGTTGCCGACGAAAGCCTGGCGCTGGGCACCCAGGGCGGCACTACGAACTATGCGACCGCCCAGACCTACCTACCTGATGATCGCATCCAGGCTTTTGAGACGTTCCCCTTTGCTGTTCAGGCTTTGGTAGCCGGGGACATTGATGCCGTGATCATCGACGAGACGGCCGGCCAAGGTTACCTGGGCGCCAACGCCGAGGACCTCACGTTGGTCGGGCCTTCTATGTCAAGTGATGAGCTGGGCTTCATCTTCCCTCCTGGATCTGAGTTGACCGATCCGGTGAATCAGGCTTTGGAATCCATGCAGGCGGATGGCACTCTCAACGAATTCAATGCCATCTACTTCGGAGCTGATTTCAACTGTGATTACACCGATACCGGTATTTCCTGCGGGAGCTAAGAGCCCTGTTGTTCTCGTGTGAATCACAGAACGCGGTGCAGAGAACTATTCTGCACCGCGTTCCTTAACCGAATAGGAGTTGCCGTTGACTCTAGATCCCCTTGCTGAAAGCGCTAAACGGGGCGTTCCCTCCCTGCAGCGCCAGCGCGATACTTCGACCGGGGGCCTTTCCGGTCTCCCCTGGTGGTTGATCGCCATACTCCTTGTCCTGGTATGGGGCGCTTACTTCATACTGACCACGGCGGATTATCGCGACGCATTTGACTTCATTGTTCAGGGGATAAGTACCACTGTCCAGACCACAATCTATGCATTTGCGATTGCTTTGGTCATCGGTCTGATAATGGGCCTCGGCCGCGTTTCGCGCAACCTGGTCTTCAGAAATTTCGCCCGGTTTTATGTGGAAGTTGTGCGCGGCATTCCTATCCTGGTGCTCATTTTTTACGTTGCCTTTGTGGCCAGCGTGGACGTGGCTGCCGCGCTAGGGATGGATTCCCGAGACATCTCCTCACAGGCGCGGGCGGTTGCTGCCTTGGCTATCACATATGGGGCCTTCCTGGCGGAAATATTCCGGGCGGGCATTCAATCCATTGGGCGCGGCCAAATGGAGGCCGCTCGCTCCCTGGGTATGAGCTATGGCCAGGCGATGCGTTACATTATTCTGCCCCAGGCGGTGCGCAATGTGCTTCCCGCTCTGGGTAACGATTTCATTTCCATGCTTAAGGACTCCTCTTTGGTCTCTGTGCTGGCAGTGCGCGATATTACTCAGGTGGCTCGCCTTCACGCCGGTTCCACATTTCGTTTCCGCGAGGCTTATACAGTCTTAGCCCTCCTATACCTAAGCATGACCCTGGTGCTTTCTAGCCTGGTGCAATGGATTGAGAGACGTTTGCATGTCAGCCAAAAATAGTCCCATCATCGAGATCAAGAACCTGCACAAGTATTTTGGCAAGGTAGAGGCCTTGCGCGGGGTGGACCTGACCGTGGAAAGCGGTAAAGTGATCGTGGTCGTGGGTCCGAGTGGCTCTGGAAAGTCAACCTTGTTGCGTTGTATCAATCATTTGGAAGTTGAGACCGTCGGCGAAGTGTGGGTGGATGGAAAACGGCTCAATGAACGCAATAAGAACATCAATGAGATCCGGGCCGAGATCGGCATGGTTTTCCAGCTCTTCAACCTATTCCCGCATTTGACCGCGCTGGACAACATCGTCTTGGCCCAACACGTGGTGCGCAATCGCAGCCGTGACGAGGCCAGGCAGATCGGCCTGCAACAACTGGAACGCGTGGGCATTCCCGAAAAGGCCGATGTCTACCCGGGGCAGCTATCCGGGGGGCAGCAGCAGCGGGTGGCCATCGCCCGGGCGCTGGCAATGGACCCCAAGATCATGCTCTTCGACGAGCCCACCAGCGCCCTGGACCCCGAGATGATCAAAGAGGTTCTGGATGTGATGCTTTCCCTGGCCAAAGAAGGCATGACCATGGTAGTCGTTACCCACGAGATGGGTTTCGCCCGCGCAGCCGCCGATCGGGTCATATTCCTGGATTTCGGGCTTATCGTGGAAGAAGGCAGCCCGGCCGAGCTATTCAACCATCCTAAGCACGAGCGCACCAAGCTGTTTATTTCCCAGATCTTGCAGCAATAGCAGCCGGGCCAACCCAATTCCTGCCGCCAATTAGCTTGTTGACCGATTTCGGGCAAGTCTTTATAATGAGAGACCGATTTCGACAGAATGAATTCGCCTAAAGGAGGTGAGCTTCCACCCCATTTTTTACTAAGTTACCGCCCAATTTTAGGAGAAGAAAAATAGGAGCTACTATGCATAAAGCTAAACTGAATTTGCTTTTTGGTGTTGTGGTCGCTCTCGGCCTCGTCCTTGCGGCCTGCGCCCCTGCGGGCGGTGGCGGCGGAGAATTCGTCTTCGCTCAATCAGCCGATGCCGGTTCGCTGGATCCTGCACTTGAGACCAGTGCGAACAGCTTGGCCCCGGCTACCCACATCTACGAAGGCCTTACGGACTTCGAGCCGGGTAGCACCACGCCAATTCCCGCTTTGGCGACCTCCTGGGAAGCCTCTGATGATGGTTTGGTGTGGACCTTCCATCTCCGTGAAGGCGTTACTTTCCATGACGGCACGCCTTTCAATGCTGATGCGGTGGTTTTTAACATCAACCGCTGGTGGGATCCAAGCCATGCAAACCATGTCGGTGACTTCATTTACTGGGGTTACATGTTCCAGGGATTCAAGGGCGATGCGAGTAGCGTTGTTGCCGCCATTGAAAAAGTGGATGACCTGACCGTCACACTCACCCTAAGCCAGCCCAACGCCTCACTGCTGAACACCCTGGCGATGGAGAACTTCCGCTTCGCTAGCCCCACAGCCGTAGAGGAACAGGGCCTTGACTATGGCACCGCCAACGGCAAAGCCATCGGCACTGGCCCCTTCATGGTCGAAGAATGGGTGAAAGAAGACCACATCACCTTGGCCCGCTTTGCAGACTACTGGGGCAAGGCTCCCACGTTGGACAAGATCACCTTTCGTGTGATCCCCGATAACTCGGCTGCCTTCCTGGCGTTACAGGCAGGCGAGATCGATGGCATAAGCGAATGGGCGAGCCCCAGCGCAGATAGCGTTAATGCTGCCAAGGAGGACGCCAATCTTCAGGTGGTCTACAACCCCGCCTTTAACGTTGGTTACCTGGGCTTGAACCAGGCCAAGGAATGGCTGCAGAACAAAAACGTTCGCCTGGCAATCGCTCACGCTATCGACCCTCAACAGATCGTCGATACCCTCTTCCCCGGGGATGGCGAGGTTGCTAATCAGTTCCTGCCGCCCAGCCTCTGGGGTTATAACGAGGATATCACTGGTTATGCCTTCGATCCCGATCTGGCGCGAGAGTATCTTCAGACTGCCTTGGACGAGGGCGTGGTCATTCCCGACCCCGTGGTCTTCTATGTCATGCCCGTATCAAGGCTTTACTTCCCTGACCCCATTCCGATGGGTGAGTTGATCCAATCCTGGCTGGCCGATATCGGCATCAACACCGAGATCCAGTCGCCAGCCTGGGACGTTCCGTATCTGCCCGACCTCCAATCCGATGGCACCAAGGCAGATATCTTCCTGCTCGGGTGGGGTGGAGACAACGGTGACCCGGATAACTTCCTCTGCGTCTTTTTCTGTGGGGCCGACACCCAGTTCAACAACGATGGCGCAGGCGGCGGTCTACCGGCTGACGACGCCATCGCTCAACTGTTGAGGGATGCGGTAGCGGAAACGGACTTTGCGACTCGCGAATCAATGTACCAGCAAGCAGCGCAAATGATTTTTGATGCTGTCATTGCGGTTCCAATCGCTCATCGCACTGCGCCCACCCTGCTGCGAGCAGACGTAGATGGTTACATTCCCAGCCCCATTAGGGAAGTGCTGACCTATCTTACAAAGTAACATAAAGTAACCCGTCTCTACCAGCTGGGGGGATGAGAGATCATCCCCCCAGTTGCATTTTTTGATGTAAACAGTTAAGGATCTCGAATAATCATCCAATATTTTTCAAAAGCTGCCTACTTTGACTCAGTTTGTCTTTCGCAGGATTCTGTTGCTTATCCCCATCTTATTGGGGGTCACCTTCCTTGCTTATGGCATGTTGCTGCTCACGGGTGACCCGGTTGGCGCTCTAGCTGGGCAGCACGCTACGCCGGAAATAACCGCCGCCATCCGCGAGCGCCTGGGATTAGATGACCCCTTGCCTGTGCAATACTGGCGCTATTTATCTGGCATCCTGAGTGGGGATTGGGGGAGGTCGATCATCACCCGCAGCCCTGTGCTCAACGAACTGGGTTCTTTTTTTCCTGCGACGGTCGAATTGGCCGTGGCGGCTATGGTTATCGCCATCCTAGTGGGCATTCCCTTGGGGGTTATTGCTGGCTATAAACACAATTCGCTCATCGACCTGGGTAATACCTTTGGGGCCTTGGTCGGGGTTTCGATGCCGATTTTCTGGTTGGCGCTGATCCTTTTATGGGTGTTTGGCTTGAAACTGGGTTGGTTCCCCACGACTGGAAGGATCGGCAGCGGCTTTGATTTGGCACATATCACCAATTTCTATGTGCTGGATAGCCTCCTTACCTTGAATTTCCCCGCCTTGCTCAGCGCCTTGCACTATATGGCTTTGCCGGCCCTCGCCCTGGCGACCATTCCGACCGCATTCATCACGCGCATCACGCGGTCTGCGATCCTAAATGTTCTTGGCGAAGAATACATCCGCGCCGCGCGGGCCAAAGGCGTGCGCGAATCCATTGTGGTGGCGAAACATGCATTGCGGAATGCCATGCTGCCCGTGGTCACCGTGATCGGTTTGCAAGTCGGGTCATTGCTTTCAGGCGCTATCCTTACCGAAACCGTCTTTGCCTGGCCGGGGATGGGCCGCTGGATCGTGAATGCCATCGTGGCGCGCAATTTCCCGGTGGTTCAGGCAGGAGTCCTTGTTTTTGCGCTGATCTTTGTCCTCGTCAACCTCGTGATTGACATCCTTTATGCCTGGCTCGATCCTCGCATTCGTTACACCTAAGGATCTGCATCGTGACCGAAACGCAGGCAGTAGCCAAAAAGAAAGCGCCTACCCCAAGGGAAAGGATGACCGGCGAGCTGGCGCAACCGCGTTCCCCTTGGGTGGAGGGCTTGCACCGCCTTATGCGCAACCGTCTGGCGCAGGTTGGCATCGTGATCATAGGTCTGGTGATTTTTGTGGCTGTCTTCGCCCCTTTGCTGGCCAGCGAAGACCCGAATAGCGACGGCATCTTTCAGGCCCATACTGAGGACAATAAACTGCCGCCATCTTTAGCGCACCCCATGGGCACCGATGACCTGGGGCGGGATCTGCTCAGCCTCATTATGTATGGCGCCCGGGTTTCTCTGCTGGTCGGCTTCTTCTCAGTGGGCTTTGCCATCGTAGTGGGCGTGTTGCTGGGAGCTCTATCTGGCTATTGGGGCGGGCTCGTCGATAGCCTGATTATGCGTCTCATGGATATCGTGCTGGCATTTCCCGCCATCTTGCTGGCTCTGGTCATCGTGGTAAGCATTGGCCCCGGTCTCTTCAATGCCATGGTGGCCGTGGGCATCGTTTCCATCCCAACGTATGCCCGTATCACGCGGGCGGCCGTACTTGGGGAGCTAGGCAAGGAGTACGTCCTGGCCGCCCGGGCCATGGGTGTTGGGCCGATGGGCCTACTCTGGAGGCACATTCTGCCCAATTCGCTTGCCCCCCTGATTGTGGCAGCCTCCTTGGGCATCGCCACGGCTATATTGGACGCGGCCGGGTTGGGATTTTTAGGGCTCGGCGCCCAACCCCCCACGCCAGAATGGGGCTTAATGCTGAGCCGCAACAGGAGCCACATCTTCACGTCGCCCTGGATGGTCTTCTTCCCCGGGGTTGCTATTATGTTCCTGGTGCTTGGATTCAATCTGTTGGGGGACGGGCTGCGGGATGCTTTCGATCCCCGATTAACCCAAGGCAACAGGACGAAGGGTGGGTAGCTATAGTCTCTAAAACCTACATTAAAGAAGAGACTCAGAATACAGATACCTTGTTGGCTGTTTCGGATCTGAGAACCTATTTCTATTCCGAAGAAGGCGTTCTGACGGCTGTGGACGGGGTGTCCTTTCAAGTCCGCCTGGGAGAAGTCTACGGGCTGGTGGGGGAGTCCGGCTCCGGGAAAAGCGTAACAGCCCTTTCGATAATGAAGCTGATCGGCCCTCCCGGTAGAATCGTTGAGGGCAATGTTGTATTCAATGGGGAGAATTTAATGGAGAAGAGTAACAGGGAAATGACGAAACTTCGCGGCCGGCAGATGTCTATGATCTTCCAGCAACCTAAGAATAGCCTGAACCCGGTATTTAGGATCGGCGAACAAATAGCCGAGGTGTTTCAGATTCATCAAGGCATGGATAAAGAAACGGCGTTGAAACGGGCTATCGACCTGCTGCACATGGTCGGGATCCCAGACCCCGAACGGCGAGCAAAGTCCTATCCTCATGAGATATCCGGAGGCCAGGCACAAAGAGTAATGATCGCCATGGCGCTGGCGCTTAAGCCCAAACTTCTCATTGCAGATGAGCCGACCACGGCGCTGGATGTCACTATCCAGGCTCAAATCCTGGATCTCCTGCGCGACCTGAGCGCAAAAACGGGAACTTCCGTAATCCTAATCACCCATGACTTGGGCATTGTCGCTGAGATGGCCGACCGAGTGGCAGTTATGTATGCCGG
>Ga0209431_10004531_pt1 | contig 10890 bp, 10 predicted proteins | sample RifCSP13_3_FD_184021 | JGI IMG/M metagenome (GOLD analysis project Ga0209431, IMG submission 184021) | Soil microbial communities from Rifle, Colorado - Rifle CSP2_sed 13_3 (SPAdes) (version 2) | ecosystem: Environmental > Terrestrial > Deep subsurface > Rock core/Sediment | place: Rifle... | reverse complement strand
CAAAAGCTGCAAAGGCCGAACCTAAACCAGCGGGAACTACAAGTATTATCCCAGCCAAATGAATCGGGATGTCAAAGATTTCCCTTGCAATTACCGGAGCGTTAATTGCAATAACCGTTACTATTACTTGCAAGCTGATAAGAAGAAGAAAAGGCGCTAAAACGTACCTGTCTTTTCTAATAAGTTCATAGCCGTCAAAAATCTTTTTGAAAAATGCAAAAAAATTCGTTTCGAATCCGTCGCCTTTTCTTTTGTCATATCCCATCCTGGGAAGCAGAGTTGTGGCAATTGCGGCAATCAAAAGAAAAAAAGAACAAATTACAAGGGTAGTTTCAAATTTTAAGTAAGTGTAAAACGAGGAAGCAACACCGAAGCCAACAATTAACGCAACCTGCTGGGTAATAAAGAAAAGGCCGTTAGCTTGTGACAAAAACTTTTCTTTTACAACCACAGGAAGGCTTGCTAACTCGGCCGGCACATAAAACTGGTTAATTAACGAGTAGAAAACAACGACTGTATAGAGTAAAAAAGTCGAGTTTTGATGAGAGATAGCATAAACGAAAATAAGAAGAGCTTGTAGTAAATTGGTAATAATTAGAACTTTTCTTTTGTCTGTAAAGTCAATTGCCGCCGAGGCAATAGGACCAACTAAGATACTCGGAAGTGCGTAAGCTATCCAGAGAAAACTTGTTGCAATGCTGGAGCTTGTTTTTTCAAAAAGAAAAGTGAGAATTAGGAAATTCATCAACTGTATTGTCAATTGCGATAGCACTTGTGAGGTCAAAAGATATCCGAAGTTTTTATTCCGTAATATTGGCAGGTAGTCGCTAAGCATATCGGAAGGTTAACTTTTCTTCAAGGATTTTTCAATCATGTCTCTTGCAAGAACTGCATCAGCCTTACCCTTAGATACTTTCATAACATAGCCAATAAGAGCGGAAATTGCATTTGTCTTGCCCTGTTTAAAATCAGTTACCGCATCAGGAAAATTTTCTAAAGCTTCTTTTACCCAGGTATCTATAAGGCTAATATCACTTACTTTTTCAGACTTCTGTTTGTGTAAAAGGCTGATAAATATTTCCGGGGAAGTCTTTGCAATATCGACTTTGGAGTTTACCAGATAACCTGCTAAAACATCTGCTCCGATTTGACTTTTGCCTGCAATTTCCAGGGCTTTTTCAAAAAAGGACAGTAAATTCTTATCACTGACTAATATTTCTGCATAATCCCCCCTCACCTTGAGTTGTTTAACTAAGCGCTCAACAAGTGTTTGCGGAAGCTCCGGTAAAGTTTTTCTTATCCTGGCAATAAATTCCTTACTAAATTCCATTGGTGGAATATCGGGCTCAGGAAAGTAGCGGTAATCGGCTGCAGTTTCTTTGTACCTTTGGGTCATGGTAGTGTTAGTCTTTTCACTCCAACCTCTTGTTTCCTGTCTCGGTGTTTCCCCTGTCTCGAGAATCTGTTTCTGACGTTTCAACTCGTAATCAATTGCTTTTTCTACAAACCTGAAAGAGTTCAAATTTTTAACTTCAACTTTGTAGCCCAATCCTAAACCCCACGAAATATTTGCCTCGAGGCGCATAGAGCCTTTTTCCATATCGCAATCCGAAACTCCTAAGAAGCGGATAATATTTTGTAATTTTTGGGAGTATTCCTTTGCTTGTGAAGCAGAATGGATATCCGGGTCTGTAACAATTTCAATTAGCGCGACTCCGCTTCTATTGAAGTCAACTAAGCTAACTTTTTGCCCATCAAGTTGCGTATGTTGAAGTTTTCCGGTATCTTCTTCAAGGTGAACTCGTGTTATCCCTACTTTTCCGCTTGAAGTTGCTAAAAATCCACCGAAGCACAAAGGTTCATCGTATTGGCTTATCTGATATCCTTTGGGCAGATCCGGGTAAAAATAATGTTTTCTGTCGAATTTAGATTCCGGATTTATTGTAGAGTTAAGAGCCAATCCAACCATTATTGTCCACTCGACAGCTTTTCTATTTGGAACAGGAAGTGCCCCCGGAAGACCCAGACAAACCGGACAGGTTTGTGTATTTGGCGTTTTTCCAAAATGGTTGGCCGGGCAACCACAAAACATCTTGGAGTTTGTTCGAAGCTCACAATGAATTTCTAAACCGATAGTTGGTTCGTATCTTACCTTGCTTTTCATAAACTTCTGATTCTTACCGTTATTCTTGTAAATAGCTTTTTCCTATCTGAAACAGTTTCCTTTCACTCAATTGAGGGCCGATGAGCTGAATACCGACGGGAAGATTATCTACAAAACCGGCCGGTAAAGAAAGTGCCGCTAATCCCGCCAAATTAATTGGTACAGTATAAATGTCACTCAAATAAAGTGATAAAGGATTACCCGTGTGTTCACCGATCGTAGGAGGCGGAGTGGGAGTCACAGGAGCGAAGATGACATCTGCTTGCATGAAAGCTTTCTCAAAATCTTTGCAAACTAAAGTTCTGACTTTCTGTGCGGTTTTGTAGTAAGCATCATAATATCCGGATGATAAGGAATATGTTCCTATCATTATTCTGCGTTTAGCCTCATCACCAAAGTTAGTTCGATCATTCCCATATCTCACTCCGTCATAGCGTGACAGATTGGAAGAGACTTCACTTGGGACAAGAACATAGTATGTCTCCAGCGCCGGTTCGGTATAAGGCAAATGAACTTCCACAATTTCCGCGCCAAGCATTTTAAACTTTTGAAGCGAGCTTTCCGTTATCTGCTCCAACTTTTTATCCATTCCTGGAGTTACCTTTCTGCCGACATTCAAATACTCCGGCGGAACGCCAATCTTTATTCCTTTTAGATCTTTCCTCTTCAAAAGTTGAGGATAGTTTGGTACCTTTTTATCCAAAGTTGTTGCGTCATAGGGATCTTTCCCGGCTGTGACGGAGAGAAGTAAAGCACTATCAGCTACTGTTTTTGTAATATGCCCTATCGAATCAAGCGATGATGCCATCGCAATAATTCCATAACGTGAGACCCTTCCATAGGAAGGCTTTAATCCCACTAAATTATTAAAAGCAGCCGGTACCCTAATTGAGCCACCTGTATCCGTTCCGGTACTGGCCAAACACATTCCAAGTGCAACTGCAACTGCGGATCCGCTCGATGATCCTCCGGCTACTCGGCTCTTATCGTAAGCGTTTAAAGTTGGACCAAAATCCGAATTTTCTCCCGAACTGCCATGTCCCCAAGCATCCTCATTGGCTTTACCTACTATTATCGCTCCTGCTTCTTTGAGTCTTCTGACGACGGTCGCATCATAAACCGGAGAATAAGAATTCAGTACTTTTGAACCCGCAGTTGTTCGAATATTTGCAGTTGAAAAAAGATCTTTATGGATAAGTGGAATACCTGAAAGGGGTAATGAAAAATCAGTTTTGTCCGCTTCCCCTGCTTCCTTAAGAAGAACTTCCTCATCAACTACCGATAACACTACATTATATTGTGCATTTTTTTTCCGAATATTTTCAAGACAATTCTTTATCAACTCTAGAGAACTTAACTTCCTTTTGCGAAGCAAATCTATTGCCGACACTATAGTCAAATCACTAAACATAGGATCATTCTCCAAAAACCGCAGGAACAATAAAATAACCGTTATGCGTCTTTTCTTTGTTTTTTAAAGCTGTTTTTTGCGAAAGTATTCTCGACTTATCGATCTTATCTTCACGAAACACGTTAACCAGTCCTGTTACCTGCGAAGTAGGAACAACCCCTTTCGTATTTATCTTTTGCAGTTTAGATACAAAATTTATTATTGCACTAAGCTGAGGTAAAAATATCCGACACTCTTTTTGACTTAACATGAGCTTTGCTAGTTCGGAAACATGGAGAACCTCCTTTTCTCTAAGAATTACCTTTTTAGTCATATTTTCTATATCAATAAAAAAAACTAGCTCTTTCGGAAGCTAGTTTGTATTTTAAACTAATTTGCCCTAGCAAACCAGCTCCCTTAGAAGGATTTCTGATTCTGGTTCTAGCGAACTTCTATTATCATTTTCGAAGATTGTACAATTATTTCCTTTCTTGTCAAATACTGCTAGACTAAGTTGGGAGAGAGTATGAACAACCCTGTGCCAAGAGTACAGGGTATCTGAAGGAATTCTGCCTTCAGCAGAAATGTTCTTTTTAGCTATTCTACTAGAACCCTACTGCAAGACAGCGGGGTATTTAAGGATAAAAATAAATGAGAAAAGAAAAAATGATTGTTATCTTTTATATCCTTTATTTTTCGTGGTTGCTTCTTATATCGTATTTCTCCCCCAATGCGGATTTTCTAAATTACTTTTCGTACGGCATTACTATCTTTTATTTTCTATTTTTAAGAGAAAAGGGCGACTTCATTTGGTTTTGGGCAGGAGTTTCTGTTCCTCTTATTACTGCCTCTGTATCGGTTATACATTGGTCAACGAAAATAGATTTTTCAGCCTTTCGTTTCATCCCAATCTGGCTACCTCTGGCCTGGGGTATAACAATCGTATCCTTACGGAAGCTTTACTTCATAGTAACTCGCTAAACCTGCAAAAATTTGCAAAGGTAAGCTAAATTTCTTAAACTACCCAATATGGGACTGATAGAGGAAAGTATTTTTGTGGTTTATCGAAAGGCTCTGGAAGAAGGGGACGTAGATCAAGCTCAAAAAGCCGTTGAGTTAGCAAGTTTCTTAAAGCAAAAAGTAGAACTTGAAGGGTTCAGAGACCATAATATTACAACAAAAGTACCATCCCCTATTGCAGGTAGTTTTTTTACACCATATCCTTATAGGTTTTACCCGGAAAAAGGCGTTGTAGTAATCGGAAATTTCGCTGTCACCCTTACAGGTAAGGAAAACAAGCTTTTTACACTATTTTCTTTGAATGAATCCTCCGGTAAGGAAATAAAGATCGTTACTAGGTTTGAAATCAAAAACTATCTATGGGGAAATATGGCTATTTCTTCAAATGCCATAAGAATAGCAATACGCCGTTTAAGAGAAAAGCTCGAAATCACTAAAGATCGTCCTCAAATACTTATAAGCGTTTACGGCCGCGGATACATCTTCTTGGGCAAACGCGTGAAAGATAGTGAGTAATTATTTTCTTCTCATAAATTTAGTATACATATATTACTCTATCTTTTGTAACAAAGATGTTCCATCCTATAGCGGTATAATTTCTTTCTATCTATTTTCCAGAGAGCTAGTATCATTTTCATTGAAAATAATCCCAGCCAGTGTCGTAACTAATTATAGGAAAATATTTTTTTCGAAGATGAACAAACTAAAACGATTATAACGGCGCAAAATGATATAATACTTTAATTAATTTTCTTCGAGCCTAAGGTATCTAATTATCACTCGCCTACTCTGGTTGCTAAAATTGTGTTTTCCCAAATTTTGTCAAACATTTGTAATAATCGTAATATTATAAGATAGTACACTTAATGTAACATTTAGCTTTATTTTCTGATTATCTCTTCATTAAATACATGAAGTTAATATCAATTATTCTGAATAACATTTTATTTTGTTGAATAATATAGGATTATTAGAGACATCTGAATTTATTAATATAACATCTTTTTCTTGCTGTTTTTCACCGAGTACAAATTTTGTTATTGAAAAAATTTTATATACTAAAATACCTCTAAAATCCCGTTACAAAAATATTACAAAGGAGAGTTATCAAGCCATTTTGTGTAAGGCGTGGAGTCTTTCCTCAATAGGTGGGTGGGTATTAAAGAGACCTGAAAACCAATCAATCGCACCTCTACCTTTTTCTTTAAATGGATTAATTATGTAAAGATGTGCGGTTGCCTTATTGGCTGCTTCAAGAGCTTCATGATCAGAGGAGATTTTCTCTAAAGCAGTAATTAAACCCTGAGCTTGTCTTGTAATTGCGACGCTCCCGGCATCGGCCGTAAACTCGCGTCTCCTGGATATTGCAAGCTGAATTAGTTGTGCAATAATGGGCGAAAGGATAGCAAAAACCAGGCCCAAAATTAAAAATAGTACTCCTAGTTGGCCTCTGTCTCTATCTTTACCTCTCCCCCCCCGCCAGCTTATCCTTAAAAACCAATCTGCCATCAATGCTATGGTTCCTACAAGTACGGAAACAACACTCATTAACCTAATGTCGTAATTTTTAATGTGGGAAAGTTCATGAGCTAAAACCCCTTCAAGTTCGGTCCTATTTAATTTTTGCAAAAGACCTGTTGTGGCACAAATAACCGCATGTTCGGGATCTCTGCCGGTTGCAAATGCGTTAGGCGCGCTGTCTTCTATTACGTATAATTTCGGCTTAGGTATACCTGTTCCAATCGCAAGATTTTCAGAAACCGTGTAAAAATCAAATTCAGATTTTCGGTCGGCTGGTCTCGCGGAAGATATTGCCAGTACAATTTTGTCGGAATACCAGTAGCTCCCAAAGCTCATTAAACCGGAAACTACAAATGCCAGACCAATAAAGCCCACTCCTCCGGGTTCGTAACCAAAGTAAAATGCAAACGCCTGAGCCAACACGTAAATAACGACTGTCGTAAACAGTAAAAAGACGATCAATATAAAAGCGCTTTTCCGTTTATTTGCGGATTGTACTTCGTAGATATTCTGCATACAAAACCCCTTTTTCTTTTATTAAAAGAAAAAGGGACTAAGTAAAAAATACAAGAAATCTAGTCAAGTTTAACTTTAGGAGTTTTTAAGTCACCTTCTCCGACTGTTACATGCTCTCCTTCAGTTGGTGTAATTAAACCAGGCTGCTCTGCAAAACTAAATATACTTGCCACAAGATTTGATGGAAAGCTAACTCTCTTAACATTAAAGTCCGCAGTTAAATCAATTACCAACCTTCGCGCGAACATAACTTTATCGGAGGTGTCTCTTAACTCGTCCATTAGCTTGGCAACTACTTCCGAGGCTTTAAGTTCAGGATTACTTTCTACCAAAATCTGTAAACTCGGGATAAGTGATGCTAGTTTTGACCCTGCATCCGCCATCTTTTGCACATCCCCACTTTTTAAGGCAGAGGCAACAGCACTTCGGGCATCAGTAAGATCTTTGTAGATGCCCTTTTCGTGTTTAAGATAGCCTTTTGCCGAAGATTCAAGATTGGGAATAAGATCAGCTTGTCTTTTTAGCTGATTTCCTATTTCCTGAACGGCTGCTTTAATTCTTGCCTTACTCGAAACAAAAAAGTTATATGTGCTAACGAGCCAGACAGCCAATACGCCGATAAATACTAATAATAATATTGGAAACATTTTATTCACCTCCTTCCAAAGTTATTGTAATACCTTTTCAAATTCTTCTAAAGAGCGAGTATTTATTATATCTTTTTTTTGCGCCCATCCCCTACGGGCAACAGAAACACCAAACTGCATATTTTCCATCATATCCGCGTGATGCGCGTCAGTTCCTAAAGTTAATTTTATCCCTAACTTTACAGCCTCCTTGGCCAGGAAATCCGGTAAATCGAGTCTCATTGGGTCGGCATTTATCTCCAGCCATTTTCCTTCATTTCTACACACATCAAATACTTTCTCCCAATCCAATTCTATACCTTCCCTTTGGGTAAGTTTTCTGGCTGTAGGGTGAGCAAAGATTTTAACCTTCGGATGAGAAAGCCCTGAGAGTACTCTTTTTGTCATTTCGCCTTTTGACATCCTGAAACTGGAATGAATAGATACAAGAGCAAAATCTAAAGTCTCCAAACCCATCTCCGGGACTGGCAATTTTCCGGAAGGCAAAACATCAATTTCAAGGCTGTTAAATACTTTGAGAACTTTCTTACTCTTACTGTTACTCTTACTTTTCAACGCAAGATTTAATTTCTCAACAGCTTCTTTTTTCCTCTTAAGAATATCATTAATTTGTTTCTCTGTGTGCCTACTGTGGCTTGGGTTATGTTCAGTAAAAGCTATATAGTAGTATCCCAATTTATCAGCCCTATCAACAACTTCTTGCATAGAAGATTCGCCAAGATCATGGCTTGTCTCAACATCAAAATTGGAATGAATCTGGAGATCTGCCTTTATATCTTCCGGCTCAACTAGTTTGGGAAGAATATGACTTAAGGAAGCATTAATTTCTCCCGCATCTTCCCGAAGCTCGGGCGGAATAAAATCCAAACCTAAAAAGTGATAAAAATCTTCCTCTGTAGAGAATTTTTTTAGTCCTTTGGCCCCCCTTTTTCTGATACCGTATTCTGAAAGGCTGTAATTTTTCTTCAGGGCAAATTCCCTGAGGGCAATATTATGGTGTTTACTCCCGGTAAAATGCTGCAAAAGTGCTCCATAGCCATAGGGCGGTTGAACCATAAGGTCAATTTGAATATCGGATGGTATGACGATTGAAGCACTATGTTCTCCTTTTTCCAAGACTCTCTGAGCTTTTGGGTATCCTACAAAATGGGCAATAACTTCTTTAGGATTATCGGTTGCAACAGAGATGTCAATATCCCCTACTGTTGAAGCCTTCCGTCTTAAACTACCAAGCGGATCAGCCCTTTTAACAAACTTACACTTCGCCAACCAGCTTGTAATCTCTCCTGCAACAGTCATTGTGTAAGGAAGCAAATGTCTTTTAGTTCTTCCCATTACCTCTGCAAGTGAGCGAAGAATGTCTTTCTCTGATTCTTCACCAAATCCTTCAATTTTGGCGATTTTGCCTTGTTTAGCCTTCTTTTCAAGGTCAGTCAAAGGATCCTTATCGCTAATTTCCAATTCATTAACTAATTTGTATGCGGTTTTTGCCCCAATTCCGGGTACAACCATAAGGTCAAACATCTGTAAAGGTAAGTCTTTCATAACTTCCTTAAAATGGATTGAAAATCCCTTCTCAAATAGCTCTCCCAGATGTTTTTCTATGTTTGGACCAATTCCAGCAATCTCTTCGAGTTTACCTTCATCCCACAGATCTTTGAGTTCACTTGAAGCATGCTCTACCGCATCAGCCGCTCTTTGATAGGCAACAATTCTAAATTTATTGTTGTCTTCACTTTTTAGCTGATAGGCTGCTGCTACTGCACGAAGAAGCTCCGCAATCTCCAAGTTAGTCATGCCCTTATGCATCTTCATATAAGGATTATATCTTTGCTAGAAAGACTGGACAACTTTTCACACTTGCATAGAAGTTCACGGCTAAAGACGTGGACTTCTTGAATTAGCTTAAGTTTTAATATCTTCCGCCTCTTCGGTTATCAGATCGATATGAACCTCTTCTGTCGTTAAAATCGCGTCTTGGTTGGTAACTTCCTTCTGATCGCTCTGGACGGGGTCGGGCTTCGTTTACTGCAATTTTTCTTCCCTCAAGTTCTGTACCATTTAACTTCGCTATCGCTTCTTCCGCAGCCTTATCATCTTCCATCTCGACGAAACCAAATCCTTTGCTTCGACCGGTCATTCTATCTGTAATAACAGAGCACGAAACAATTGCACCGAACGGAGCGAACATATCTTGCAGTTGTGCGTCTGTAATAGTATAAGGAAGACCACCAACAAATAATCTTTTTGCCATTTTTATTCACCACCTCTCGTTTTTACACAATTACCTACTATTGGATAAAAGATTATTTAAAGAACCTTTATCTTAACTAGAGGAATTAGATGTATTTTAAGCACTAACCTTATTTTTAAGTAAGCTTAGTAAAGGAATTATAACACAATTTAGTTTTACACTTCTTGACGGAGCTATGGTGAGGCTTATGAAGGTACTCTAACTGACTCTGGATAGATATTCCCCGGTAACTGTATCGACCATTATCTTATCATTGGGTTTGATAAAAATTGGAGCCTGTATTTCAAGGCCCGTTTCTAATTTTATCAGCTTTTTTGGAGAGTTCACTCTATTACCGGCAACTGCTTCTGGCGCTTCAATTACTTTTAATGTCACATGGGGAGGTAAATTAATCCCAACTGCTTTCTCTTTATACCACATGACTTGACACTTCAGCTCCGGTATTAAATACCCAATCTGATCCTCTAATAAAGATACCGGCACAGAAACTTGGTCAAAAGTATTAGGATCCATAAAAATAACAGTTTTTCCCTCCATGTACAAAAAATTCAGGTCTTTTTTCTCGACATCAGCTACTTCCACTGACTCAGCTGATTTATAGGTAAACTCCGACGCAGAACCGCTTTGTAAACTTCGAAATTTAACCCGCATCACCGGAGAGCCCTTCCCTGGAGACATGTATTCAGCTTTTGTTACTTGCTGAGGGGTACCTTTGAAAATAAGATACATTCCTCTGGCGATATTCCCTGCGTTAATAGTTGTCATATCATTTATATATATCCCACTAATAATCCACTCGCTTAGAGTGGATACAGATATTTTAACTCCGCTTTACTTATAAATCAAACAATTGATTAGCTGGAAAAAGCAGAGTTTCGGAAATGCTTGAAAAATTACCTGCAAGCATAATTAACCGATCAACTCCGACCGCAATTCCGGCAGACTGAGGCATTCCTACCTTTAAAGCCGCTATTAAATCGTTGTCTATCGGATAAATAGTTTTTCCCAGCCTTTTTCTCTCTTTAATATCGTGTCTTAGCCTTGCCCTCTGTTCAACCGGGTCGGTCAATTCCGAAAAACAATTTCCCAGTTCTAATCCTCCCAGAAAAACTTCGAATCTTTCGGCAAATCGGGGATCACTTTTCTTTTTTCGGGCTAATGAAGATTGGAGTATAGGGTAGTCGTAAAAAAACACCGGCTTGTGGCTCTCTTTAAATCTCGGTTCAATTTCGTTGAAAAATATTTGAAAAAAGATCTGTTCCCAAGTAGTTGTTTTGCTAATTTTATAGCCTTTTTTACTGGCTACTTTAGAAAGGTGCGCCAAAGATAGTAAAGTCTCTGTATTAATCCCGGAATATTTTTGGAAAGCGTCAACTAC
>Ga0209431_10004530_pt1 | contig 10891 bp, 9 predicted proteins | sample RifCSP13_3_FD_184021 | JGI IMG/M metagenome (GOLD analysis project Ga0209431, IMG submission 184021) | Soil microbial communities from Rifle, Colorado - Rifle CSP2_sed 13_3 (SPAdes) (version 2) | ecosystem: Environmental > Terrestrial > Deep subsurface > Rock core/Sediment | place: Rifle... | reverse complement strand
ATGTGGAGATCCAAATAATAAATTGTCTTCTCTGAGATCGGAGTGTACTATGGTTTTAGGCCTGCTATCTATCTCTTCCTCTATCCAGGATACAGAACGTCCAATTCTCTCACCAACTTCAAGGCCTTTCTTATCAACGTACTTGCCAAAGTGGTTAACAAAAGATCCCCATTTTTGCTCATAATCAAAACTTATCTTATTTGTAGTAGGCATCCATTTGAGTTTTTCGAGTGCTGCATTATTCCAGTATCTAGCCTGAAGCATAGCTAATGCCTTAACAGTATCCATGACCTGATCCTGGTGCATGCCAATTATCTGATCGCCAGGCGTGTAAGAGCTTAAATCTTCCATAACCATTGAATAAGCCGGTGGTTTATCCACGGTGAAATAAACAATTGGAAGACGAATTGGAACATTTCTAGCTACTTCTTTATAGAAGCGGATTTCTCGCTGAAAAGCGTTCAATTCATCGCCAAAACCACGAAATTCATCTGATTCCGGTTCGATTTTAACTACAACTGACCGAGGTGCATCTTTATCATCTGTATCATATTCAATTCTTACTCGGACAACACTACTCAGAAAACCCTTGCCTTCTCCGATAATATTCTTTTCTATCCTCTTTAAGGATGCTTTTTTTAGTACTCCTCCTTCCCGAAGAGCATGCGTTATCCACTCGACAGTTATCTGCTCAGGATGGAGAGGATTTTGAATCTTCATATTCAATCTTCTCGAATAGGTTTAGATAGACATCTTCCTGTAAAGCATCTCCCATGTCAAATACTTAATCCCACTGAAGGATATTTCCTAGTTAGAATTTAAAAGTTTAAAATTTCTTTTATATATTGGGGTATTTTTAAACTTTACAAACACTCCCCTCGTATATTCCAAGTAGTAGTAGGGGCGGGGTCACCCCGCCCCTACATTAGTTATGCTAAATAGTCGCTCGGGTTATAAGGTTAATCGTGGATAAGCAAGTTTCTCTTGGAATCCATTTACGGGTACAGCCCCTAAAACTTCTATATTATCTGCATTGAAAAGACTAGAACCCGCACCAAAAACTGCTCCACCCTCTAAATAAGTTTTCTTGCTGTGTGGCGGTAATACTACTTTTAAGACCCCTGTCTCGTTACCTATTTCCGTTCCATAGTTAGAAGCGGAAGTGGAATAATAATGTATTTTTACCTCGACGTCTTTATAGGCTATATCACTTGTGTTTTCAATCGTAACATGATGGATAATGGCTACACCCCTTGTTGCATAAAAAGACCAGTCGGTGATCTTTATGTACCACTCAGGGTGTTGAACCATAGGAGTTGGGATTTCTTTTTCTTCAGATAATCCGGATAGGTTAAATAAGGTAAATAGCATTAACAAGCTAATAACTATAGTCTTCATTTTACTATTCTCCTGTCTTTATAATTCTTTAAGTGTTCGAATGGCTGCCTGTATATCTTCACGTGTGAGTCGCGGGTATGCATCCAGTAGGTCAGCTTCGCTCGCCCCCTCGCTCAATTTTCTTAGGATCAGTTCCACAGTGATCCTTGTGCCGCGAATAACGGGTTTGCCCATCATAATCTTTGGATTGTTTTCAATTCGCTCTCTAACTGGCATAGCTAACCTCCTTCTCGATAGGATAAAGGCTAGAGAATGGTTTAGCAAGATAGAAGTATTGGCTCTTCCTGCTCTATACTATTTAGCTTCTCCCCTCCACAATAGCAATCTCATCGTCTGTCAGCCCATAGAGTTCATAAACCATACGGTCAATCTGCCGTCCGTATTCCTTTCCTTGAGCTTGCTTCCGAAGATTTTGAAGGTAGTCGTCGTCTTTAGTGATGGAGAGGATTTTATTTGCTATTCTGATAAAAGCGAATTGATCTTGCTTGCATATTTCGGGAATAGAAAATTGCTTCAAGTAAATGTTAAACCACCGTGTGGTACCCATACCACTAGTCCTTGCAATCATATTTAAATAAAAATAAATTCTACACAGTTAAGCCTCGTCATTGCTACGGAAATAGCTAGGGTTTAGGAATAAATTCTCTAATTTAATCGCCTAAGGGGTGTCCATATAATCTCAGAATTTAAAAGTTTAAATTTCCTATTGTATATAGGGGGTTTTAAACTTTTAACTTTATAAGGGATGAGGGAAATTTTTAAGCTTAGCGATCACAGTTCATTAGTATCTTGAAAAGTTAAGTCAATATGCATGCCTGACCCTAAATTATTCTTATATCCCTTTTCATAGAATTGATACTTGTTCTCTTAGCACTCTTTCTCTCAAAATGGGCTTTAATGTGCAGTACTCAACCAGATCAACTTTTCTCCCTAATATTTCTTCGAGCTCCAGCTTTAAACCTACAAAATCAAGAAGGCTTATATCTTTTTCTATTTCCACCAGAACGTCTATATCACTCACTTCTGTCATCTCCCCTTTTACTGACGATCCGAAGAGCGCCGCTTTACTTACTCCGTACCGCTTTAAGATTGGAATTATCTTATCCGTGATTTCTCTTATTTTTTCCAAATTTGTTTCCCCCTCAATATGTATACATTCTTTATATTATACTCTAAAGCGGCCTTAATTCTCTCCCTCTTTCCCCTCTACAATCCGAATCTCCTCCTCTGTCAGCCCATATAGTTCATAAACCATAAGGTCAATTTGCCGTTCGTATTGCTCCGCCGGAGCCAAATTTCCTCGAATATTCCAACTAGTTACATAACATAAGGATTTCAGTTAAGAGATTTAACCATTGTATATCAATGGATTTGTCAGTAACTGTGTCAGAAAATATCCTCCATCAAAAACGCGGGTCAGTGGCGCTTAATCAAGGTTCCAAACAGTCTTTCAGGCCAATCCTTATCTTTCAGGAATAATACATGATGATTTATATATTCTTCTTTTGTAGGGAAATTTGCTTCTCTCTCTATTAATTTCTCGTAGGGAGTTATGGAAAGAATAAAGGACTCTAAAGTAATATTATCGTTGTCCAGTTTTCGTTCTATTTGCTTAATATTAATAGATTCTTTATCATCTTTATCTATGGCAAATTTTATTTTTTCATTGTCTAAGCTTTTTGTGTGCTCTAGTCCTTTTGGATCGATGAAGACCATGCTTTGCTTTTTGCCGTTTTTAATCCACATAATGAAATCGGGATAGAACTGCGACCAATATAGCCGAAACCCGACACCTGACTGTGGATAATTTCTTAGAAGATAAATCTCAACTCCTGAAAATTTATCTTTATTCCTTTTCAAATATTCCTTTAAGCCTGAAACAAATCCTCTCTCACTTTCTACAAGTCCGGCAGGGGATATCTTATCTATTTTCTTACTTTGAAGAAGTATCGGTACATAGAGATGATTATCAAAATAAATTCGGGGCAAAGTTGTAGTATCTTCTTTGAGTAATTTCTTTAGATCTATAGCCAGCTTCTTTATTTCCTTGATGAGACCTTTTTCTCTCTTATTAATTTGCACTGTGTAGCTATACTTATTACCATGTTTATCAAAAACAAAGAGTGGTAACTGTTCTCCAACCGTCGTATAGTCTAAATTTGCAGTCTCAAAACGCTTGGCATATTTTCTATAAAATAGATCCATATATTTTTTAACAACCATAATAGCTATATCTTCTATACGTATTACATCGTTCTGTTTTTTTACCTCTAGAATCTCGGGCAATGCCAGAATCTTATATCTATCCGATAAAAGCAGATTTTTTAATCCCTCTCTATCTAAAACAAAATTCCAGTATCCTTTTACAATTCTAAAATCGCAAACCTCTTCCCATATCCTCTCCCAGTCTATTAGATCTATAATTTCTGGTGGCATTGGCATCTCCTGAACTTGTGCTTTAATCTGCTCCGTCTTGATGCCTTTTTCTTTTCTCTCTTTAGCCAGATACGTTGATACCTTTGGCAAAAGGTCTATTGTGAAATTAATCATGTCATCAAGTTCAAATCTTAGAATTTCCTCATCTTCAAACTTTTTTTTCTCATTTTTAGTAAGTATATGAAGGTTTTTCCATTTTTCCTCATGTTGTGGTGTAACTGGTATTTCAATCGTCTCAAACTCCACTTCCTCTTTACTTATAGCTTCTAAAAACTTACTCAGATAATCAGCTTTGATACCGTAAATATTGAGCATCTCTAAAAATTGAGCTGAACTTTTCTCATCGCTTCTTTTAAGGGACATCTCTCTGCCTTTCAGTCTTACCCCTCTTCCAAATAACTGGATAATCTGGGGACCCTGTCCTTTACCAATGTTTAAAAGTCCCATAGACGAAACACGCCAGGTGTCCCATCCTTCGATGAACTTCTTTGAGCCAATAAGAATGTTTATAGTAGAGCTTTCTTTCTTAATTGCATCGAAAAGTGAACCAGATACAGCATCCTGTTCTACAGATATTCCCTTTTTCTCCAATTGTTTTTTAAACCCTGAGACGTCGCCGATATTTATAACTCCGAAATAGTCATTCTCTCCGATCTTTAATCCAAATTCTCCCTCTGCATTCTTCAGTTCATATATGCCGAAACTCCCTTTTCCCGCAAAGGTCTTCTTATATAACTCATTATAATCACAGCCTTCTTTTCTGAGATAATCAAATTTGTTTTTAAACACGTCTTCATCATTTTCATTCTTTAGCGGTGTATTGCCCTTTAAAATATCTTTTGCTTTTTTATGTACCCAGGAATCATCCTGCATTACTCTTCTGATGAATTCCACAATCTGGATAACATCCGATTCCTCCTCTTTTCCTGTAACTGTTGTTCCAACAAAAATCCAGAGAGGTTTTTCCAAGTTATGTTCTTTTGCCATATATTTATTGTCTTCATAAACAAGAAGTTGCTCATAAAAAGACAAAAGATTGGCGACAAACATTGTCTCTTGAAAGTCTTTTTCGCTTATTTTTATCTGTTTAACATTGAGTACAGCGAAATCTTTGCCGTAGCCGTCTAGATAGAAGTATTTATAGGAATAATCGAAGACAATTGACTTAGCATATTCTTCAAGCGTTTCTTTATTATTTTCACTTAATATCTGTCCGAAGGTAGCACTGTATTCAAATACAAAACCGTTCTCTGCAAGCTTATTCCTTGACCTAGCCCATTTTTGTTCTTCTGACCTTCTGCCTTTGTGCCCTTCATCTACAAACACAAGGTTTTTACCTTCAAATACACCAACAGGTAAAGTTACACCACCGCCCTTTTTCTCTTCTACGAACTTTGTCATTTCTATAACCAGGATTTCGCGTTCATTTCTAAATGTGCCGTGAGAGCTCAATCCTCCTTCGTAGAGTCTGCAAGGGATACCACTCTTCTGTAATTCATCAAAGTGCTGTTTTGAAAGTCCTTCATTGGGAGTAATCAAAATAATATTATCAGGAGAAAATAGTTTGTAGTTAAAGAATTGATGGTAATTAATGTGAGTGATTAGAGTTTTGCCAGAACCTGTTGCCATCCAGAAGGCGAGTTTATTTAAATCCTCTTCGGTAAATTCGTCTATAAGCTCAATGTCGTGTTCTTGCTTATAGGTCTCTAGAAAGTCATTAAGATCATATAAGAATTCAATTTTTCTATTCTTCAGATTATCCAGAACAATCTCTGCAAAAAGCACTGCAAGGTATTGAAAATATTTCAGAGAAACAGGCTCACGTTTGTAGTTTATCTTTCTCACGTAATATTGAATATTTTCATCGTATCTGAGGAGTGTTTCTTCAGGGAGTATGTCTTTTCTTAGTTTTTCAAAGGAAGAACGCAGAATATTTACAAAATGACTTCTTCCATCGCTATCAAAGTCAACCGGTGCATCTTTCAATTTTTCCTGCAAATCTTTAAAGTCGCTTATTCCAAAAAATGAAAGGAGGTATTTATTTAAGACAAGGTATTTTTCTATGTTCATTCTTCAAGTTCTTTTAAGATTTTTTCAAATAGAGGTTTCAACGGGGGTATTTCTTCTTTAACAGTTCTCCAAACGATATTTAACTTAACTCCAAAATATTCGTGGATAACTTTGTTCCTCATCCCTTCCATATCTTTCCAGGGTATTTCAGGATAGTTTTTTCTGACATTGCCCGGAATTTTCTTGACTGCCTCACCTATAATTTCAATAGCCCTCACTACCGCATAGACAGTTTTATCGTCTTGTGTAAATTCTTCGTAAGACATGTTTTTAACAAAATCCATAGCCTTATCCATGGCACTAATAATATCCTCAATATAATCTACAATCTCTCTTTTCACAGGGTAATTACTTCTCTTAATATGTTTTTGCCTATTCTTGGCTTTAGTGCGGACTTCTCTACTAAATCAACCTTAACACCAATAAGGTCGCTCAAATAATTTTCCAAATTTACAAACTTTAAAAGTCCGATTTTTGCGTCCTCTTCGAATTCCACAAGTATGTCAATGTCGCTTTTTTCTTTATATTCCCCACTAACATAAGAGCCAAATATACCTATTTCCTTAACCCCGTATTTTTCTTTCAACTCTGCTTTATGTTCTTTAAGGACACTTATAATCCTTTCGAGATTTGAAGCTTTTGTATCCGCCATATTCTTATCCCTCCATCAATCTTTTGAATTCTGGCTCAATATAACGAATTTCTACTATATGATCTCCAAGTTTCGGAGTCAGAACACTTTGACCGTTTACATAAACGATATGCGGTGTCCAGGCTGCAAGTTCTTTGGTGATAAATTCTTTGTCAGTCTTGAAATCATCGTCACTCCACCTTTCGTCTCCGTTAGGGGGCTCATAGTCGCGCCAAACAATCGCTATATCCTTTCCTTCTTTTTCACCTAGGATGAATAGGTACTTTCTTATGTAGTGTTTGTCATGCTGAACTTGTTTCAGCATCCCTTTAGACCCTGAAACGAGTTCAGGGTGACATTTTAGTGTTCTTGCTTTAATCCTTTTAACTTTCAATCCAAGTAGGTAATTAAACGTCTCCGGTATATCCACAACCATCTCATGCGGTTCACCAACTTCTTCAAGATTAACCCTGAGCTTATATGCGAAGGGATTCTTAAGCATCTCAATATTCAATAAACTCGGATTTTCCCGGGTTTCGTAATGAAGGAAGTATTTCAGAAGGTAATTGTCTTTAAACAAAGTCTGTGATGTTTCGTTTGGAGTAAGTTCGATATTATCTAATGTGTCTTCGTATTGCTCTAAGATTTGGTATTTAAAGAATCCGCCCGCTGTTTCTTCGTTGTATTTGTCTTTTACATTGGTCTCTTTTGAAATTCCACTTTTATCATAGGCTAATACCTTCTTCATTCTCTGCAAAACCACTGCCCAGAAATGGTTTCCCATCTCCACGCCAATCCATTTTCTATTCAGTTTATGGGCTACAGCAGTAATTGTCCCGCTACCTAAAAAGAAATCCATAACAAAGTCAGATATGTTAGTAGAGGATAATACAAATAGTTTTAATAAACTTTCTGGATTCTGAGTAGGGAAATTCCAAAATTCAGTTGAACTTCCTTGGACTACATGAAATTCAGTAAGCAAGTTATTGTATGGATTACCCAACATTTCATGTTGATACATTTTTAACTTTGGAAATCCTTTTTTATCCAAGGTGATCTTTCCTTCAAATATTAAATTATCAATTTTATCTTGGGTCATGCGCCAGTGGTGACCTTTAGGAGGTGGAATGGATTTTTCAAAAAAACTTCTAGGAGGTCCATCACCAGGAGAATAGAAATTTCTTAACAAATACTTTCCCTTTTCATCCTCGTATCTAAACTGCGATTCAACATACTTTTTACTATATGGTTGATATTGTTGAATGTATATCCAATTATCATGTTTTGAATACGTAAATATAGTGTCTGAAACTATCGCAAAACTTTTATACTGAATTTTTGTGCCAGTAAAACGTTTCCAAATTAATTCACTTCTAAAATTTTCGACACCAAAAATCTCATTCATTAATAGCCTGACAAACATATTGCCGTTGTGGTCACATTTGACAAATATGCTCCCTTTCCCGTCAAGTAAATCTCTCGCTAATTGCAATCTATTTTCTAAAATGCTTATCCATGTAGAATCTTTATAATTAACATTGTAAAGAAAATCTGCATTAGTCCCAAGGTTAAACGGTGGGTCAATATAAATTGTCTGTACTTGTTCTTTGTATTTGCCTAGAAGCAAATTCAAAGCCTGCCAGTTTTCGCTTTTTATAAGTAATCCGTCTAAAAGGTCATCTAGAGCAATATCATGAGATTGCTTCGGGACTTTGTCCCTCGCAATGACAGGAGAGGAGGTCAGTGTTTCAAGGAGTCTTTCTTTGAATTCCTGACTGAAATATCTGGTATCAATTGGAAGGTGTAATTTTTTGACAGATTGCTTCGTCGCATTCGCTCCTCGCAATGACTTCCCTTTTTTGTCATTGCGAGCCGTAGGCGTGGCAATCTCAAATCCTAATTCTTTCCATTCTTTTTTCTGTTCTTTATTGTTCCAAATCTCATTATAAAAATATTCAATAGATTCATCCCCTTCGCGGAGTTTACCCTGAACGATGGATTGAGATTCCTCGCTATCGCTCGGAATGACAGAAGTGGAGGGCTCAGGGTCAGAACGACAAAGAGAGAAAATGCGGTCGGTTGTTATTACGTATTCTGTTTTTAACACAAACTTTTTCTTTTCCCATAGCCTCTTCTGAAAATCCTCAATCTGTGAGAGAAAATTAATAATGTCCTCTCCAATCTCCCGCACGACCTTGGCACGGGTAATGTGTTTGTCCAAAAAACTTTCCTTTTCCAGGGTTTTAATGGATAAAACCTCTGCTTTGATGAAGTAATCCTTTGTGTTCTTAGCTGTAAATCTTGAAATCTGATAAAGGAGAAGGGGTTTTTCATGTTTATACTCTTTTCCTAAGTGTGCTCTCAACTCAATATCCTTAACTTTCTTCAGAACTTCATCATAGGTCTTCTGATTTATTTTCTCCTGTTTAGAGGTATTGCTTCCACCTTCTACTTCATAGTGTTTAAATTCTTTATCGGTTAATTCTCTGTATTGGAACCGAATGATTAAATCATTGTTTTTAGAGATTGCTTCGCCTTCGCTCGCAATGACATTTTCAATTGGCATTTCATCGTCAAGAATAAAGAACCTTTCTTTTGTCGCTTTCTTTGATCCTAATTCTTCTCTTGCAGAAACAATGCGAAAGATTATTTTGTAATTATTAGTTTTGAACGTATAGTCACGGAAAAGGAGTCCTGTTTTTGTGTAGTATTGCTCATTGTTTGCCCAGTAAAGTTTTACCTCTTCACCGTTATAAGGAATGGCATACTTATGACCCTTGATTGAGTAGCGATATTGTGGGACAAAATCACCTTCCTCATAAAAGCGTGCAAAGAAGCTATAGAGATCATTAAAAACCTGAAGTTTTATCTCATCAATTGTTTCTGCTTCTTCTTTTTGTGTTTTAATTGAGAGGAAATCTCTGCCAAGAGGTGTATCGTTAAATTGTTCTTTAAGTTCACTTGTAGGAGTAAAAGCCTCCTTTCCTAAGCTCTGGATAATTTTCTCCTTTGCTTCTTCAAATCTATGATTAATGTTGGTTAATCTTTTATCCTTATGCTTAGCAAAGGCGGATTCAACCTTATTTACAAGGTCTTCCTGAATAAACTTCTTAATTTGGTCCCGCTTATAATTTAGAATCCGATAAATCCCGAAATCCAGATCTGACGTCTCAAACTGGAAAAGCTTCTTAAGCAAGTCCTGAAATTTTTTAATAGTTTCCATAACTACCCACTTTATAGTAATACAAAATCTACAAAAATAATACGAAAAAAATACAACAAAACTAAAACTTTTTAAATTTTAGGGTATTTTCTTATATTAGGTTGATGGAACGGTTCGCAAGGACTTTGAGCGGGTGTCATTATTAGCTTTTATAAACCGGTTTAGATGCCGTGGAGACATTATAAATGAAAGCCGTTCATCATTGCTCCTTCAATAAGTCTCTTAGATCATTAATAACATAATCAGGGATAATGTCTGATTTAGAAAGTACATCTTGATCTATAGAACCGGAAAGGGCAAAAATAGTTGCGATTCCTGCACGTTTTCCACCTAGTATATCGGTATCAAGTCTATCTCCAATGATTGCGACTCTTTCGTGAGAGGAAAGAAATTTCTTTGCGACTTCAAATATTATAACCTCTGGCTTTCCGACTATGGTAGCTTTTTTCCCTGTGGCGTACTCAATTGATGCAAGTATGGCACCCGTCGCAGGCACGAGTCCCTCAGGCGTAGGAAAAACAGGGTCTCGATTTGTTGCAAAGAAGTGAGCGCCATTTCTTATTGCAAGCGTTGCGAGCTTCATTTCCTCGTAATTAAATCCTTGATGTCCCCCTACGATGACAAAGTCTGATCTTTTAGCTTCTTCGCCGTGAGTTAGTATGAGTCCTATCTCTTCTATTTCTTCTTTTAATGCTTGACTTCCAACAACGTATGCCTTTTTTTGATCTAATTTATAATTTTTTTTGAGGTAGTGTGCTATAGCCATTCCTGATGTAATTATATCTTGGGGACTTGCTGGAATGCCCATTCTATTTAGTTTTTCCGCATATTCGCGACATGATCCTCTTGGGTCATTCGTAAGGAAAATCACGGTTTTTCCTAATCTTCTAAGTGTTGCGATTGTTTCTATAGCTCCATCAGTGGGCTTATCTCCAATATAGACCACACCATCCAGATCAATAATAAAGTGATCAAATAAATCAGCGAGTTTCATTTTATCTTTGTTTGAATTACTAGCTTCTGAGATTAATATAGGATTATTCTTGTAAAAGTACCGAGGTCAAATCCCAAAACCTATCCCCATATGTATTGTTTAAGTAACTCTTCTTTGTCTACCTCGGAGGCTCTTCGCT
>Ga0209431_10004528_pt1 | contig 10895 bp, 9 predicted proteins | sample RifCSP13_3_FD_184021 | JGI IMG/M metagenome (GOLD analysis project Ga0209431, IMG submission 184021) | Soil microbial communities from Rifle, Colorado - Rifle CSP2_sed 13_3 (SPAdes) (version 2) | ecosystem: Environmental > Terrestrial > Deep subsurface > Rock core/Sediment | place: Rifle... | reverse complement strand
AAGCGCCGAAAAAGAATTACATGGGATTGAAATAACAGTTAGCGGTTTGCCTGATGATAAAGAAGTCCTTTTAATTCCCCAAAGCCTGAACATAAGGTTACGGGGAGGGGTTAACCAGCTTGAGGCTATTGATAACTCGAAAATCAGGGCAGTTTTAAGTTACCAAAGTATATTATCGGATTCAACAGGCTCGGTAATTCCGGAGTTAATAATACCTGCCGGATGTATTTTAAGTCAGGTATTACCGGAAAAAATCCAATATATTATTAAGAAAAAAAGTTAATAATTGAATAAACTTAAAACAGAATTTACATTATTTACTAATGCGGTTAAAACATTAGGCTTTAAAGAAAGCTTTATCTTTATTTCTGTTGCAATTATCACTTTTATATCTATGCAGTATGCCTCTCCGAATTTCTTCAGGAGAGTATTTGATACTTCCGATGACAAGTTCTTTTCCACAATTTACTGGTTTTCTGCTGATGGTTTTTTAATGTTCGTAATTCCGCTTATATTGATCCCGCTTATCCTTAAGCAAAAACCATCGGATTTTGGATTTAAGCTGGGAGACTGGAAATTCGGATTAACTTCATCTGTTGTTTTTATTGCCATTATGCTTCCTGTTTTATGGATTGCCTCGGGGTCGAAAGGCTTTGCAAGTACTTATCCGCAGGGTGGTCCCCTTGTTAGGGAAAATATCAATGTATTATTATATTATGAATTATTTGTTGGATTTTATATGCTTGGATGGGAGTTTTTCTGGAGAGGTTATATGATGTTCGGATTGAAAAATAAGTTTGGTTATTATGCAATATTTATTCAGATGATCCCTTTTTTTATTTTGCATAGAGGTAAACCTGAAATTGAAATTTTTGCATCTATATTTGCAGGCTTAATATTGGGTATCCAGGCATGGAGGACTAATTCATTTATTTATTGTTTTATTGTTCACTGGAGTGTTATGATTTTTGTTGATGTAGTTTCGGTATTAAGGTATAAATCAGGTTCTTATGGAATAGGGCTCGATTCATTCTTTAAGTTATTTTTTTAATTAATTACTTTAAATTATGAGACTTTGCATTAATATTGACCATGTTGCAACCCTGCGCCAGGCTCGCAAGGAAGGTAATCCTGACCCCGTGGCAGCGGCTTCGGTTTGTGAGCTAGCAGGTGTTGATGGTATTGTTTGCCACCTTCGTGAGGACCGCAGGCATATTATTGACCGTGATTTAAGGCTGCTGAAGGAAACAGTAAAAACTAAGCTTGACCTTGAAATGGCATGCACAGATGAAATGGTAAAAATTGCCTGTGAAGTTAAGCCGTATATGGTTACACTTGTGCCCGAAAAAAGGGAAGAAGTAACCACCGAGGGTGGGTTAGATATAAGGAAATACGAAGATAAAGTAGCGACAGCTATTGAAATCCTTAAGCAAAATGGAGTTAAAACCAGTATCTTTATTGAACCAATGCCGGATAATGTTGATGTTTCTCTGGAAGTTGGTGCCGATATGGTTGAAATACATACAGGAAAATATTCTTTGATGACAACTCCTGAAAGTATATTATTTGAGCTTGAAAAGATTAAGCAGACAGCAAAATTAGCACGTGAGCTTGGGTTAGGTGTTAATGCTGGGCATGGGCTTAACTATTTAAACATTGTTCCAATAGCAAACATGGAAGATATTGAGGAAGTAAGCATAGGACATTCTATTATTGCCCGTGCTGTTTATACCGGTTTGTATGAGGCAGTCAGGGAAATGCTGACCATTATCAGAAGGATAAGGCAGTAGTGTTTACGAAAGAGCTTGTTAATAAGCTGCTGAGGGCAAATGTAGTTTCTGTATTAACAGGAGCCGGGGTTTCAGCTGAAAGCGGAGTTCCTACATTCCGTGACCCGGGAGGTATTTGGGAAAGGTTCCGCCCCGAACAGCTTGCTAATTTTGAGGCTTTTATGTCAAATCCTGACTTTGTGTGGAGCTGGTACCAGCACAGGCGTGAAATTATGCGCGATGTTAAGCCCAATCCCGGACATTTTGCATTGGCAGAAATGGAAGGCTTGTTCCCGGAGTTTAATCTTATTACTCAAAATATTGATAACCTTCATTTCAGGGCCGGAAGTAAACGGATAACGGAACTACATGGAAATATAGAACGTAATTACTGTATAAATTGCAGAACGTTTTACAGTGAAATTGATGTAAAGGAGAAATCGGTTTTGAAATGCACAAAATGCGGGGGATTGGTAAGACCTGATGTAGTATGGTTTGGCGAAATGCTTCCTTCCGGAGCGCTGCAGTTTGCCGAAAACTGCGCAATGAATTCCGATGTGTTTTTTTCAACAGGAACTTCCGCTGAAGTTTATCCTGCTGCTATGCTGCCCATGATAGCAAAGCAATCAGGTGCATATGTAGTGGAAATAAATATTAAACCTACAGTTTTATCTCATGATGTAGATGAATTGCTGCAGGGGAAAAGCGGGGAAATACTTTTGCAGCTTGTTGATGAAGTTAAAAAGGAAAGAATGAAATAATGCAGTCTTCGTTAAAAGCAATTGACCTGGTGAAGGTATATAATAAACGCAGTGTTGTGGATAGTGTGAGCATTTCTGTCAAACAGGGTGAAATCGTAGGGCTATTAGGACCCAATGGAGCAGGAAAAACTACTACCTTTTATATGATTACGGGTATGATAAAACAGAATTCAGGGAATATTTTTATAGATAACGAAGATATTTCACACTTCCCGATGTATAAACGTGCTAAAATGGGTGTTGGTTATTTACCGCAGGAAGCTTCAATATTCAGGAGAATGACTGTATATCAGAATATCTATTCAGTACTTGAGTTTATGGGTCTTGAACATTTCGAGCGTGATGAAAAAGTGAATAAGCTTATGAAGGAGTTTGGAATTACTAATATATCTGACAGCAAAGGATATTTGTTGTCCGGGGGCGAGCGAAGAAGGACTGAAATAGCACGCTCAATTGCAACTGACCCTAAATTTATTCTTCTTGATGAACCATTTGCAGGTATTGACCCCATTGCTGTAGAAGAATTAATGAAAATGGTATCAAAGCTTAAAGAAAAAGGAATCGGCGTATTGATTACCGATCACAATGTGCATGAAACATTATCAATTGTCGATAGGGGCTATATATTGATAGAAGGAAGGATATTCAGGCAGGGGAGCTCGTTTGAGCTGGCTAACGATGAAAAAGTACGTAAGCTTTACCTTGGTGAAAGCTTTACTATGGAGAGGTATAAAAAGTAAGAAGAATAAAATATGTTCAGGGTAAGCGAAGAGGAATTCCATGATTTAATAGACCGGGCACTTGAGGATATTCCGGATGATTTTAAGAACAAGATAGATAATCTTGTTTTTATTTCTGAGCCTTATCCTTCGGAAACTGACCTTGCAAGACTTAGCCTTGATAATAAATATTCTCTGCTTGGATTATATTCCGGCGTTCCATATACACATCGCAGCACATGGTACAGTAATGTCACCCCAGATAGGATTATTCTTTTCCAAAAAAATATAGAAGCCATTTGCCGCAACAGCGAAGAGCTGTACGAAAAAGTAAAAGAAGTGCTTATTCATGAGATAGCTCATTATTTCGGGATGGATGAAGATGAAATCAGGGAAGCCGGATACTAATTGATTTCGGATTGCGAATTTCGGATTTCGGATTTCACCGTAGGTCCGAAGGACTCCTACGGAGAGTGCCTTCGGCAAAAAGCAAAACCAATAAATCAATATTCGTTTCGAAAATAACTGCAATGATTATTAACCCACTCACCAACTCATCCTCTCAACTAAATCTCAATCTGCGAGCCAACTTCGAACACCCTGTCGTTCGGAATGTTGAAATATTCTGTCACTCTTTGAGAGTTTCTCGAAAGAAGTACAAACAATTTCTTCCTGAACCTGAGCAAGCCTGATTTCTCTTTTACAACGAGCAGTTCCCTTCCAAGAAAGAATGTGGATTTTTCCATTGTAACCGATATTCCATTTTTATTCAGAATATCAAGTATTTGCTGAATATTTGCATTATCCATAAAACCATATTTAGCTACTACCCTGAAAAATCCTTCAGTCGGAGTTTCAATCAGTATCGTTTCCTCAGTATTAACATGAGGAATATTTTCGAAAATTATACTTAACACAATTATTTGTTTATGAAGTATCCTGTTATGTTTTAGGTTTTTGACCAGCGCAGGAGGAGTTCCTTTAGGGTTGCTTGACATATAAATAGCTGTTCCGGGGGTTGACATGATCCGGGTGCTCATGAATTCGTCAATAAATTTCTCGATAGGTTGGGTTTCACGCATTATTTCCTTCAGTAATAAAGCTCTTCCCCAGTTCCATGTTGTAAATACAGCATATACTAATAATCCGAGAGCCAATGGGAACCATCCGCCGTGTATAAACTTGAGCATATTAGAACCAAAGAAAGAAATATCGATAATTAAAAAGAACAGTGTGATAGCAATACAAACCGGCAGAGGCCATTTCCACAGCCTTCTCATTGCAACAAATCCTAAAAAGGTTGTTATCAGCATGGTTGATGTAATAGCTACACCATAAGCGGCAGCAATATTGCTTGAAGACCTGAACTCAATCACCAAAAAAACAATTGCTCCAAATAATAGCCAGTTTACATTCGGAATATATATTTGTCCCTTTTCTTCGCTTGATGTGTGAATTACTCTAAATCTTGGCAGATAACCCAACTGAACTGCCTGCTGCGTTAACGAGAAAGCACCGGAAATAACCGCCTGTGATGCAATTACTGTAGCCATTGTTGCTATTATAACCATAGGGTAAAGCGCCCAATCGGGGGATAATAAATAAAATGGATTTACTACAGATTCCGGCTGCCTGAGCAGTAATGCTCCCTGTCCAAAATAGTTTAACAGCAAGCCGGGCATTGCTGTTGAGAACCATGCCATTTGTATTGCGCGATGCCCGAAATGACCCATATCGGCATATAGTGCTTCGCCGCCCGTTGCGACTAAGAAAACGGACCCAAGAATTATGAAACCTAAGAATCCATTATGTATGAAGAAGTTAAAAGCATAAACTGGATTTACAGCAGCAATTACTTCCGGAGTTTTAATTATTGAAAATATACCTAATACGCCAATGGTTAAAAACCAAACATATGTAACAGGACCGAAAACCATTCCAACGCCTCCGGTTCCCTTTTTTTGAAAATAAAACAGGATAAATAATATTATTAATGTCAGGGGGATAATATATGGTTCAAAAAAAGGTGTTGCAATATTTAATCCTTCAACGGCGCTAAGCACCGAAATAGCGGGTGTTATAATACCGTCTCCGTATAATAATGAAGCACCGAATAAACCTATCGCAATTATTATAAATGCAGATTTACCCTTATTTTTTTTCGGGCGAACAAGCTCCATTAAAGCCAGAATTCCGCCTTCTCCTTCATTATCAAACTGAATAATAAAAATATGGTATTTAATAGTAACAATAATTATTAGGGTCCAAAAGATAAGCGATAATACACCAAGAACATTATCATGGTTAACAGTTAATCCGTGCAGAGGATTAAAACATTCTTTAATAGCATACAGAGGGCTTGTCCCAATATCTCCATATACTACACCAACCGCAGTTAAAGATAGATATAAAAGTCGCTTTAAGCTTTTTTTGTGATGACTATTTGAATCTTCGCCTTTTGTAGTAGAACCTTTATCCAATAATTAATATACGTTCTTCGTAATAATTCAAAATTAATAAAAACCAATGCCATATTCAAATGTATTTGATACCCGAATATGTTTGAAATTACTGATTTTACACGTATTTAGTTGGGTATAATTATATAAAGGGAAATAATAATAAATTTAAATAGTGCCACGTTAGTAATTTCCATTGAGCAGTATAATTGTTTTGTTAATATTAACAAATCAATACTTTAATTATTTCATAGGTATTAATATCAAATTTTATTAAAATTGTATAACTTAAAAATTAAGGAAATGAACAGAATTTTATTTCAGATCAATTATGATGTTTACCCCGAAAAGAGGGATGAATATGTTGCTTCGATTAAAGAGCTTGAAACGTATTTAAAGGACAATAAAAACCATAATTATCTTGTTGTTGAAGATAAAACACGTAAAAACAACTTCACCGAAATATTTATATTTAATAATGAAGCCGAATTTGAAGCTCTTGAAGACGAAACGGATGATAGGGTCCAAAGCTTAACAACAAAAATAATGACCGATTATGCTGTTGACGGGAAAACGAAATATTCCACGTTTTATGAGCTTGGTTAAATAACCTTTTATTTTACCTTTATATCTTTTTTATTTAATGGCATATTTATTTATTAAAGTTGACCGCCTGTAACTCCTGCCTGCAGCAGGCAGGCGAAACTCTGTTTCGAGCATGATTTTCTCGAATCTGGAGATTCGCCTGCCTGACGAAACGTCAGTGCAGGCAGGAGTTACAAACTACAAATTTATATTTTACACAATTTATATAATTAGACGGTCAACTAGAGTTATTTGATTAATAATTTAATACCTGCTATTTGAAGAAAACAGACAGGGAAAAATTCAATTTTAAAACTAACGCTACAGCAAGGTTCTTAATTGGCCTTGTTACTGTTGCGTTAATTTCTGCAATGTTTCCAAGGTTCGAATCTGTTGATACGGATTACAGCATTGGCATGATTTGGAGCAAGGAAGACCTCATTGCTCCGTTCAGTTTTCCCGTTTACAAAAGCGAACAGGTATATCAAAAAGAACTTGATGAAGCGCAAAGCAGGGTTTACCCGTTATTCGATGTTTATAAACAGAAGGAAAACGGAAGCTTAAACTGGCTTGACTCTATAAACAGCCTTTTCAGCAGGATTGATAAAATAAATGCTTATGAATCCGAATTAAATAAAGAAAAATCTCTTCCTGAAGAGAAAAGAACCTCCAGCGAAAAAACTCTTTCATATATGAAATCTGAATTACCGGTTTCGTTTACGGAAGCTGAATGGAAAGCATTATACTCATTATTAAGCATACCGGCAGAAAGCGACGCTTTTAGAAAGAAAATCGTACAATCACTTAACCAGGTTTACAGGGAAAAAATAATTAATTATCCTAAATCACAGATACAATCGGATAAAATATCTTTTATCAGGAATAAGATAGAGGAAAATCTGGATTTATCGGATGTTAGCGATCTTGTTGAAATAGAAAGGCAGTTAAAAGCAGATTATGAATCTTATTTCAAATTAGCCGATATACCCGTAATTGCATTAAAGATATCAAAACAATATGTATATCCTGATTTTATCTTTAATAAGGAAGAGACAGATAAATTAATATCTTCGGTAAAAGAAGCAGTACCGAAAACATTTGGCAGTGTCCGGGAAAATGAGCGTATCGTCAGTAAGCATGAACCCATAAACGAGCTGACAATGCTAAAGCTTGAATCATACAAACGTGTGAGAAGTGAGCAAATGGCAAGCAGTGATTTTTACATACAGCAGGCAGGCAGGGTATTACTTGTGCTTTCTTTGATTACTATGATTGTACTTTTCCTTTTGAAGTTAAGAAGAGAAATTTACTCCGATAATTTTAAGCTGATATTACTATCAACAGTCATTTTGTTTCAATGCCTGCTTGCATATTTGAGCCTGCAGCTTAAACTTAATTTCCCTGTTGAATACATGATCATGGTTCCCGTTGCCGCTTTGCTTCTGACAATAATATTTGATTCACGGCTTGCTATATTCCTGTTGGTAATTATTTGCATACTCGTTTCTATACTCCGGGGCGGTGATTATGATATCCTGATTCCCAATTTTGTTGCATCTGTTTTTGTGGTATATTCAATCAGAGATATAAAAAACCGCACACAGATATTTATCACAATGATTTATGTTTTAATTGGGTATTACATTACTATTATCGCTCTTGGTTTTGAAAGATATGAGAGCATCTCGATTATAAAAAACCAGCTTATTTCCGCTGGATTTAATGCACTGCTTTCGCCGGTTATAGCATACGGATTGCTATTGTTCTACGAAAGGGTGTTCAGGGTGGCAACAGACCTTGTTTTCCTTGAGTTGAGTGATTTTAACCACCCATTGCTCAGGGAGCTATCTGCCAAAGCCCCGGGGACTTTTCATCATTCAATAGTTGTCGGCAACTTATCAGAAGCAGCTGCAAAGGAAATCGGGGCCAGGGAAATATTAACGCGTGTAGGGTGCTATTATCATGATATCGGGAAAATAATTAACCCCGGGTATTTTATTGAAAACCAGATGGATACCAATAAACATGAAGAGCTGAACCCCTCGCTTAGTGCAAAAATGATAATTTTGCATGTTAGAAACGGAATTAAGCTGGCTGAGAAGTACAATTTACCTCAGGAAATAATTGATTTTATCCCTATGCACCATGGCACCAATCTCGTATCATATTTCTACGAAAAGGCAAGGACTGAAGAAGGTGAAATGGAAACAATGCACGATTTTATTTACCGCTACCCCGGACCTAAACCACAAACTAAGGAAACCGGTATTGTAATGCTTGCTGATGCTGTTGAAGCTGCAACACGCTCAATTGAAGAACCTACTCCAACAAAGATCGAAACTCAGATTAATGAAATTATCAGGGCACGTTTTCTGGACGGAGAGCTTGATGAATGCAGCCTTACTTTAAGCGATTTAATAAAAATTAAGCAGAGCTTTTTAAAGACACTTGTCGGCATTCACCATCACAGGATAAGATATCCGGAAGCAGAAGATGAAAACGAAAACGAATGATAATTTAACATCTTCCCCTGCAAGCAGCGGAAATGTAAACGAAAAAGAAAAAAACATAAATTTATTTTTGCTTCACCTTGAGCTTGAAAAGTCTCTTTCCGATAATACTATACACTCATATAAATTCGACCTCAAAAAGTTCCGTGATTTTACCGATACATTAAATATTAAATCATTTTATGATGTAGATAAAGATATAATCAGCAGTTTTTTGGCTGCGGAAAAAAACAAAGCATCATCAAAAGCAAGAATGCTTTCGTCACTTAGGCAATTCTTTAATTATATAATTAAAACTGATAAACAAAACAGATTAAAACTAAATCCTCTTGAGTTTTTTGATTCACCAAAGCTTGGAAGAATATTACCGGATGTATTAACGGTTGCTGAAATTGATAAGATATTAAACCAGCCGGATATTAATGTTACTCTAGGTTTACGGGATAAAACCGTTCTGGAAGTTATGTATGCATGCGGGTTAAGGGTTAGCGAAGTTACAAGCATAAAAATACCCGATATCCTGTTCAATGATGAAGTGATTCGGGTTTTTGGCAAAGGTTCTAAAGAACGAGTTGTCCCTATTGGAAAGCCTGCATTAGACTGGATAAATATATATATCACAAAATCCCGTTCGATATTAGCTAAAACGCATTCGGAGGATTATCTTTTTTTGAACTGGCGCGGAAGAAAATTATCACGTATGGCGATATGGAATATTATAAGCAAATACAGTAAAATGGCGCGTATTCAGAAGGAAGTTCACCCGCATATTTTTCGCCATTCATTTGCAACGCATTTACTGGAAGGCGGGGCTGACCTGCGTTCAATACAGGAAATGCTCGGACATGCAGATATCAGCACAACGCAGATATACACTCACGTAGATATTACCTATCTTAAAGAAATTCATAAACAGTTTCATCCCAGAGGATAAGCTTGATTTCGGATTTCGGATTTAAGATTTCGGATTTCTCCGTAGGAGTGCCAACGGCAAAAAGCAAAAGCAAAGTTTGTCATTCCCCCTTACGGAGGGGGTAGGTCTACGACTCCAGGAGTCGAAGACTCGTGGAGGGGAGGAAACATTCTATGATTTTATTTTCAAAGCCTCGTCTTTAATCTTATTTAAATAATCTAATGCTGCTTCATATTCATTGGGAATAATACCATCAAGTATTGCTTCCTCTATCTTTTTCTTAATAATTCCAACCTCACGTGATGGGGTAAGATTGCATATCTTCATAATTTCCTCACCACGAATAGGTGACTGGAAATTCCGTATATTGTCCCGCTCTTCGACTTCGGCAATGCGTTTTTCAACCCGGTCAAAATTCCCCAAGAATTTACTTACTTTATCAGGGTCCTTCGATGTTATATCTGATCGGCATAATGTTAACAAGTCTTCAATATCATCACCTGCCTCGAAAATCAATCTTCTTATTGCCGAATCTGTTACGTTTTCCTCGGCAAGTGCGATTGGGCGCAGGTGCAGGCGAACCAGCTTTTCTACGTATGGCAGCTTATCATATGGCAGCTTCATCCTTTGAAATATCTTTTTCTGCCATCTCGCCCCAAGCTCTTCATGGCCATGGAAAGTCCATCCGATACCCTCGACAAACTTTTTTGTCGGAGGTTTGGCAATATCATGCATTAATGCAGCAAAACGGAGCCAGAGGTTATTGCTTTTTGAAGCAGTATTATCTACAACCTGGAGTGTGTGATAAAATACATCCTTGTGATGAAAATCTTTCCTTTGGTCAACTCCCTCAAGGGCATGAATTTCAGGGAAGATAATTTCCATTATACCAGCCTTAAATAAAAGTTTTAAGCCAATAGAAGGTGTTGGTGAAGATAATATTTTCATGAACTCATCTGTGATACGCTCTTGTGAAACTACAGTAGGTTCACCTGCATTTAGCTTGAGCCTTAGCCTCATTTCCTTAATTGCTTCGAATGTTTCTGACTCAATTGAAAAGTTAAGTTGTGAGGCAAACCTGCATGCACGCATTATTCTCAGTGGGTCATCGTCGAATGTTTTAACCGGTTCAAGTGGTGTGCGAAGGATTTTTTCATTTAAGTCTTCCAAACCCCCGAA
>Ga0209431_10004527_pt1 | contig 10896 bp, 10 predicted proteins | sample RifCSP13_3_FD_184021 | JGI IMG/M metagenome (GOLD analysis project Ga0209431, IMG submission 184021) | Soil microbial communities from Rifle, Colorado - Rifle CSP2_sed 13_3 (SPAdes) (version 2) | ecosystem: Environmental > Terrestrial > Deep subsurface > Rock core/Sediment | place: Rifle... | reverse complement strand
GCCCACAGCACCGAAAACAGCGCCCACCAACACCATACTTAAATCGGCATGTTCCGAAACTATGATTGCATTGTTGCCGCCTAATTCTAAAATTGTTTTTCCGAAACGCTCTGCCACCATTGACGAAACTCGTCTGCCGATTCGTGTAGAGCCGGTGAAAGAAACAAGCGGAACTCTTTTATCGGCATTCATTAAATCTCCGCATGCATTTCCAATTACCAAACAACTTACGCCTTCGGGCACATTGTTTTTTTTCAGAACTGACGAATAATATTCTGGCAGGCAATTGCGCAAAGCGGAGTTTTCGAACTCGGTTTCCAAATGCAAACATCGCCACACACCCAAGCAAGTGCAGCGTTCCATGCCCAAACTGCAACAGGAAAATTAAATGCTGAAATTATTCCTACAATACCGAGCGGATGCCATTGCTCGTACATTCGGTGTAACGGTCGTTCGCTGTGCATTGTTAATCCGTAAAGTTGTCGCGATAATCCAACTGCAAAATCGCAGATGTCAATCATCTCCTGCACTTCCCCCAAACCTTCCTGATAACTTTTTCCCATTTCGTACGAAACTAATTTGCCGAGCGCTTCTTTATTGTTGCGTAGTTCATCGCCAATCTGCCGAACAATTTCTCCGCGTTTTGGCGCAGGAGTCATTCTCCATATTTTAAAAGCTTCCTGTGCTGTTACAATTATTTTCTGGTAATCATCGGCTGTTGCAGCATTCACGCTGGCAATTAATTCTCCGTCAACGGGAGAATAGGAATCTATTTTATTTCCTTTGGTATGGAAATGTTTTGTGCCTGTAGATGCTCCGTAATTAGTTGAGGCGATGCCGAGTTTTTTAAGCACATCGGCAATCTGTTTTTTTTCTGCAACAAGTTCCATTTTAGTAGCGTGTTTTAAATGGGAGCGTGAAATTAGAAAAATAAAAATAGAACAATGCTCGGATGCGAACAAAAAAATTAGATAAGATTAGGAATTACTCGACAAGAGGTAACATTAGGGCTACTAACCTCCCGTGAAAAGGCGAACTATGTCGTTTCCGTTGGCGTAAAGCAAAAGCGCAAGCAACAAAATCATGCCTGTATATTGCGCGTATTCCAGCACTTTTTCGTTTGCTTTTCTACGTGTAATTAATTCCCAAGTTAAAAACATGATGTGTCCGCCATCGAGAGCAGGAATAGGAAGTATATTCATTATTGCAAGCACGATGGAAATAAATGCAGTGAAACTCCAAAAGCGTTGCCAGTTCCACACATCGCCATAACCTTTGGCAATGGTAATAAATCCTCCGAGCGATTGATGCGCATCTTCAACCACAAATAATATTTTCATTTGCTTCACATAATTCACGCAAGTGTTGTATCCTTTTTTTAATCCGGCAGGGAACGATGCGAAAAAACCATAGCTGTTATGTACTGTTTCGAAATGGTTTTCGGTAAACGGACCGAAACCAATTTTTCCTTCGACACTTACTTTAACAGTTTTTACAAGTGTATCTTTTTCGCCTCTTAATAGTGTTACAGTAATTTCTTTGTCTTTATTTTCTGTAACTATTTTGCTTGCTTCGTCAAAAAATGTGATGGGCGAATCGTTAATAGAAATTATCCGGTCTCCGTTTTTAATTCCTGCTTTTTCGGCTATGCTGTTTGCTATTACCGTATCGGCATAAGCGGGTGTGCGTGCCTGAATAAAACTTGCTTTCCCTTTTATCAGATAAGCGTAAATCCTTTCGGGGATGGGTAAATTAAAAACACTGTCGCCACGTTGTACTGTTACAGTGGTGGCTAAATTCAAAATCATTTCGCCCACTATCTTATCAAAGTTGTCTATCTTGTTATTATCAACAGCTAAAATTTTATCTCCGTTTTTCAAACCCATGCTCATGGCAAGCGAATCGCAGTGAATACCGTATTTCGCGTTTTCGTTTGGCAAATACGTTTCGCCCCAGGCAAATAAAACCATGGCGTAAATTAAAATACCGAGTATCAGATTTACTGTAACACCTCCCACCATAATTATAAGGCGCTGCCAGGCGGGCTTGCTGCGGAATTCGTGTGGTGCGGGCGGAAGTTTCATGGCTTCTTTGTCCATGCTTTCGTCAATCATGCCCGAAATTTTTACGTATCCGCCCAATGGAAGCCATCCGATGCCGTATTCAGTTTCGCCTCTTTTAATTTTGAAAAGCGAAAACCAGGGGTCGAAAAACAGATAGAATTTCTCAACCCGTGTTTTGAAAAGCTTGGCAGGGATAAAATGCCCCAGCTCGTGCAACACGATGAGTATGGATAGTGAAAGTAAAAGCTGACCGGCTTGTATCAAGGTGTTGGAAGTTGGATGTTAGATGTTAAACGTTAAAAGCAAAATTCTCCGTTTTTAAAAAAGGAACGCAAATTTAACAATTAAACCACTTGATAAAAGGCAATAAAAAATCCCATTCATTTCTGAACGGGATTTTGCTAACGCCATTTCGCTTTGACAAACGAAGAAGCAAAACAGCGCTTCGGGAAACTATAGCAGGTGTTACGCGATGGTAACAATTATCATTTCTGTCCAGGTGCCGCTTTTGGTTTCGTCCACCAAATTGCGCCAACGGGCAAAGCCGAATATTTTTTTGGTGATGTCGGCTGTTTCCATTTGCATGGTGAAATGCGCTTTGGTAGAAAGTTGCTGCTCGGGACAATCTTCCACTTTAGTGGGAGCAGGTGTGCCAATTTTGAAAACAAACTCCAGCACATCGGCATCGGGGTGCATTGATGGGCGGGTTTGGTCTTTATCCACCCGAAACGATGCGTCTATGCGTCCTCCGCCAAGTGGTTTCACTTTAAAGAGTGGCGATGTTTCTATTTGCGGACGGTCGGTGGCTATTTCATCTTCAACAGGAATTCCCATTTGCACACGCACTTGGTCGGTGATGAGTGAATTGTTCCGAATCCATTCGGTTACAAAATCGCGAATGTCGGATTCGTAATCAGCTTTTGCTTGCTGCATTTCAATTACATCGCCATGGTTGCGCAGGTTTTCATCTTTGCCGATTAGCCAAGCGGCATCCCAGCGGTCTTTCTTCACCGTCATGGTATCAACTCTGCTTTGCGGATAGCCCCAAGGTGCGGCAGTGCCGGGCACATGGGCTACTATGTAACCATAAAGGATTCCCTGAAAAGTGTCGAATTCTTCGTTGCCTTCCGGCATAAAATCATTTGTTTCCATTTTGACAAGTTTTTAAACTGTTCTACTACTACTATCAACCTTTCTTAGTTTATCCGTGCGCTTGTCAAAACTTCGCGGAAAGCTATTGGTGGTTTCTGGGCATTTATACCATTCCTATTGGGCAATGGTTACGTTTTTCGAAACTGACTTATTAACATTCCAATGAAAATTAGCTTAATTGAGTGTTTTCTCCAATAAAAAACATTAATTCATCGGCAGAATGGGTAAAAATTATTCGTGTTTTACCAATGAAAGGCGTGGTTTTGGGGAAAACCAAGTTTAACTGGTGACAGGTAACGCTTAACTGGTGACAGGTAATGGTTAACCGCTGACAGGTAATGGTTAACTGGTGGCAGGTAACGCTTAACCGGTGGCAGGTAATGGCTAACTGGTAACAGGTAAGCGTTAACTGGTAACAGGTAATAGTTAACTGGTGACAGGCAGTGCTTACATGGTGACAGCTAAGCCCTGCTTTTGGCTGTTTGGGCTTTTGGTTGTAGCTTTGGTGGATGAAAAAATTACTCCTAATATATACTTCTGTTTTTTCTGCTCCGGCTTTTGGGCAAACTGTTGCATGTGGATGGTTTCATTCTCTTACTATTTGTGATGACAGCACAGTAAGGGCTTGGGGAAGAAATAACTATGGTCAACTCGGTAATGGAAACCTAACCAATAGCAATGTTCCCATACAGTTGAGTTCTCTCACAGGCGTTACCGCCATTGCAGGGGGAGATATTCATTCCCTTGCACTTAAAAATGACGGTACGGTTTGGGCTTGGGGATATAACCTCTACGGTCAACTCGGCAACGGAAACAATACCGACAGCAATGTTCCCGTACAGGTGAATTCTCTTACAGGTATCACTAGCATTAACGGTGGAGGACTTCATTCCCTTGCCCTAAAAAGTGACAGCACAGTATGGGCTTGGGGATACAATTTCTATGGTCAAATGGGAAGTGGAAACAACACCGACAGCAATGTTCCTGTCCAGGTAAGTTCTCTCACAGGCATTACAGCCATTGCAGGAGGATGGTATCATTCCCTTGCCCTAAAAAATGACGGTACGGTTTGGACTTGGGGATGGAATACCTTTGGTGAACTTGGGAATGGAACCAACAGCAATAGCAACATTCCCGTGCAAGTGACTGGTCTTACAGGCATCATTGTCATTGCGGGAGGAGGCGAGCATTCTCTTGCACTGAAAAATGATGGTACGGTTTGGGCTTGGGGAAGAAATTTCTATGGGAATCTTGGCAATGGAAACAACACCGACAGCAATGTTCCTGTGCAAATTAGTTCTTTGACGGGTATCACCAATATTGCAGGAGGATTTTCTCATTCTCTTGCGGTGAAAAATGACAGTACTGCTTGGGCTTGGGGAAAGAATAATAATGGTCAACTCGGCAATGGAACCACCACCGACAGCAATGTTCCCTTACAGGCGATTAGTCTCATTGGCACCACTGCCATTGCAGGAGGATATTCCCATTCCCTTGCACTAAAGAATGACGGAACGGCTTGGGCTTGGGGAAACAATTTAGTTGGACAACTTGGAAATGGAACGAATAATAATAGCAATGTCCCTGTGCAAATAATAGGGTTGTGCTCAGTACTTGCTGTAAATGAAATTACGGAAGAAGCAACTGTAACAGTTTATCCTAATCCCAGCAATGGTAGCCTCACCCTAACCCTCTCCAAAGGAGAGGGGATTGTCGAAGTATATAATATGATGGGGGAGCTTGTTTTTTCCTGCAAACTACACACTACACACTACGAACTCGATTTGCGCAGCAAATCAAAGGGCATTTACTTTATTAAGGTTATTGCCGATGACAAGGTGTATTCGCAAAAGGTGGTGATTGAGTAGGCAGAAAAGGGATATAGGCCTTTAGCATCATATAAATGGATGCAACCTTTAGCTTACAAAAGGGGTCTTTATTACCGAGATTGGATTCGTAAGAATGAGCATATTTTGTACAGAATAGAATTTGCATACTAATAAACTTACCCTACATTTACACAAACATTAAAACAAAAAGCTATGAAAAAACTAATCTTTATCCTCGCTTTATCAGTAGGATTTATTTCTTGCAGCAAAGAAGATGCTGATTCTACAAGTGCAATTACAAACGTATCGAGCACATACAAAGTAATGATTGTAGAATATACTGCTACTTGGTGTCCACCATGCGGAACTTACGGTTACCCAACTTGGAAGTTAGGTCACGAAACTCATCCTTACGAAACAGGAATCAGCATGCACCCTTCTGATGGTGTTTCTGATGGAGCTTCAGCTGCTCAAGCAGCATTGAAGACTTTCTGGGGATTTTCAGGAACTCCTTCAATGGCAATAAACAATCTGCCTAAATTTTATCCTTCTACTTCTGCTCTTGAAGGCGCTTATGCAGGTGTGAAAAACAACATTGCTAAAGCAGGTATTGGAGTTAGCCACACACTTTCAGGAGCTACACTTACTATCAACACTAAAACAGTTTTCTTTAATGATGTTGCAGGTGATGTTTACTTAGCTGTTTATGTTGTTGAGAACGACATGATGAACACTCAGTCTAGCCAATCAGGTACAGTTGAGCACGACCACGTTTTCCGCGGTTCGGCTAACGGCAACTTCGGTGAAAGCCTTGGCACTAGCTGCACTAAAGGAAAAGTTATTGATGGTTCTTACACTTTCGCTTGTCCGAGCGATACACGCAACATGGCAAATTTACATGTAGTATGTGTACTTTGGACAATGGTTGGTGGAGTACCTACTACTTACATTAACAGTAACATGGATTAATTCCTGATAGGAGAAAAAGATATTTAATAGATTTTTATGAAGCGGGTAGTTATTGCATTAGCGTTGATTTTATCAGCTTCAGTAGTATACGGCTCGTTTGCTCCCAAGGCAAACGAGCCTTTTTCTTTACTCAAGAAGAAGAAAAAGAAAGGAGCCTTTAAGCAAGGGCAGATTAGCATCCACATTGGAATGGGAATAATTCTTAAGGCCGATTATAAGGATGTGGATTACTCAATTTTCGGAACTAACGAAGTCAAGAAAAAACTTCCGTTCAACATGATGTTTGATTACGGAGTTGCGCCAATGCTCAGCATGGGATTGTATATGGGCTTTTATGGCGAAAGTATAACTGTAACAGATAATACCGACCCCGGTAACATATACGGTATAGAAAACAAATTTAAACAGTTCGGTTTACGAACCACTTACCATCAATACATGGATGGGAAACTTGACCCGTATGCTGTTCTTACGCTTGGATTCAATAAATGTAAAGGAACAGCCATGTCTGAATTAAAGGGGAATAATGTTCTGCTACTTAATCCGTACACAGGAGGTTTTATGTGGGGCATACAAGCAGGAGCCAACATCTATTTTACCGATAATATTGGAGCTTATGTTGAAGCTGGTTACGGAAAATGGCTACCTATTATTAATCTGGGAGCTGCCGTTAAATTCTGATTTCTTTTAGCATTCCTTCATCGCGTAATTTCTCGCTTCTTCATCTGTCTTCACATAATCATCAAAAGTAGGTTTTGCGATAAACGAAACTTTCGCCAAAGTGTTTTCAATCACATCTGCAATTTTCAGAAACGAAATTTTATCGGCAAGAAATGCATTCACCGCAATTTCGTTGGCAGCATTTAAAACACAAGGTGCGTTTCCGCCTTTTTTCATTGCATCATAAGCAAGCGACAAACAACGAAAAGTGTCTGCATCGGGTTTTTCAAATGTGAGCGAGGAATAATTTGCGAAATCAAATCTTGGAAAATCAGATTTTAATCGAAGTGGAAAACCAAGCGCATACTGTATCGGCAAACGCATATCGGGCAAACCCATTTGTGCTTTCATGCTTCCGTCTTCAAACTGCACAATGCTGTGAATAATACTTTGAGGATGAATAATCACATCTATCTGTTCTGGCTTTAAATTAAAAAGCCATTTTGCTTCTATCACCTCAAGTCCTTTATTCATTAAGGTAGCTGAATCAATAGTAACCTTTGCTCCCATTTCCCAGTTGGGATGTTTGAGCGCTTTTTCTTTTGTTACCTTTTCGAGCTCCTCTTTCTTCAGTCCGCGAAACGGTCCACCCGAAGCTGTAAGATATATTTTCTCAATCTTATTGTGCCACTCGCCTGCCATGCACTGAAAAATTGCGGAGTGTTCGGAATCGACAGGATAAATATTTACAGCGTTTTCTTTCGCAAGAGCTGTTACCAATTCACCGGCAACAACCAATGTTTCTTTATTTGCCAGTGCAATTTGTTTTCCTGATTTAATTGCGGCAATGGTAGAAGCCAATCCGGCATAACCAACAATTGCTGCAAGCACTGTATCAATACTTTCCATCTGCACCACTTGCTCAATGGATTCTTGTCCGGCAAATACTTTTATGTCGTGTGATGCAAGCGCATCTTTTACTTTTTTGTATTTGGTTTCATCTGCTATTACAACGCAGTTGGGCTTAAATTCTATCGCCTGCTGAATTAATAAATCGGCATTTCCGTTTGCCGTTAAAACCTCCGTCACAAAATTTTCGGGATGCTGTTTAATTACTTCCAGCGCCTGAGTTCCGATGGAACCTGTTGAACCAAGAATTGCAATGTGCTTTTTATTCTCTTCGCTTTCCATTTATAATTTCTAAAACACCATATATTCCTGCGGATCAATCGCGTTTCCGTTGTGCCACAATTCAAAATGCAAATGAGTTCCGGTAGTTTGCTCTCCGCTGTTTCCGATTATCGCTATTACTTCTCCTGCCTTTACATATTGTCCCATTTTTTTCATCAGTTTACTATTGTGCTTGTAAACCGAAATCAAATTATTCGAATGCTGAATTTGTATCACGTATCCGGTTTCGGCACTCCATCCTGTAAAAATTATGGTGCCTTCCAATGCAGCTTTGATAGCTTCGTTTTCGGGTGCAGCAATATCAACACCGAAATGTTCTGCACCTTGATTAAACGAATTTGTAACTTCTCCTTTAACAGGTGTGAAAAAGAAAAAACTTGTAATCGCGTTTTTGTTTCCTTTTTCATCCGATAACGAATACTGGTCTTGCTGCTCCATTTGATTTCGAAGAGCTGAATCTTCTGCCGATGGTTTAAAATTCAATTTGGTGTAACGCAAACTGCTGTCGGGTTTATTGAGCAGAGAATCTACAGTAATATCGCCCCTCAAAACGTGCTGAATGTTTTCCAGAAAAATACTTTTCTTTTCCAGCTCGTTTTCTATCGAATCGGTTTTCGCTGTAAGTGCAATCAATTTATTTTTCATGTTCACATCCGAACCATAACCCGGAATATATTGACGTAAGGGGGTGAAGGCTACAATGCTAATCACCAGCACGGTCATGAAAATACTTACCGCGCTTATCAAAATAACCAACCCCAGAGGTGTTAAACGAAGCGAAAACTTTTCTTCAAAAGTGTCATCGTTCATCACCACCAGCCGATAGCGGTTTTTAAGTCGCACCATCAAACGCTCAAACCTGCTTTTCTTTTTATCCATAAAGGGGGCGCAAATATCGGAAAAATATCCCCTTTATTTAGCGAGGGAATAAGAGTGATTTTTATCAAAAAATACAATATTTTTGTTCCCCTTGCGTTATAGCAGGGAAATCAGTCTTGAAAAAGAACTTTTACATATCCCTTTTGGTTGCTACCGGAATTATTTTCGGGTGGACTTGCTCCGTTAAGAAGAATACATTCACTGCCCGCTCATATCACAACATGACCGCACATTATAACGGTTATTACTGGGCAAACGAAGCAATTAAGGAGGGAGTTGATAAGCTGGACAAAGCACATGTTGACGATTACAGCAAAATTCTGGAAATGTATCGTTTGGGCGATGACAAAGCCGCAAAATCGAGCGCTAACTTTTTTGATAAGGCGATTACAAAAACTTCAACCGTAATTGCAAGGCACTCAATGTTGATTAAAGACAAAGAGTATTGCAAATGGATTGACGACAATTACCTCACAATGGGAATTGCGCATTATTACAAGCGCGATTATTATGCCGCCATCGAAGTGTTTGAATACATTGTTCGGCAATACAAAAACACGGATACAAAATACAAAGCGCTGCTATGGCTCATTCATACTTAAAATAGCATGAACAGCGTTATTAATACCCAGGCAATAATTGATTTGATTAAAAACGATCCCGATTTTCCGAAAAGTCTGGAGGGCGAGTTTGCAACTGTACAGTCCGAACATTTTATACTGACCGAGAATTATGAGAAAGCAATATTTTATTTAACGAAAGCAATTCCGCTCACAAAAAACAAAAAACAGAAAGCGCGCTACCTGTTTATTCTCGCACAGCTTTTCGAACAGCAGGGCGATTTGAAAAAAGCAAATCAGTATTACACGCAGTGCGCAAAAATGCAGCCGCCTTACGAAATGTATTTCAACGCGAAAATAAAGCGAGCCCTTACTGCCGGAAAAGCAGACTCGAAAGACATTAAGAAAGAGCTGGTGAAAATGTCGAAGGACGAAAAAAACAAAGAGTACCTTGATCAGATTTATTATGCCCTTGCCGATATATCGCTGCGCGAAAATTATACAACACTCGGAATTTCGTACCTGAAAAAATCAACTGCCTCTAGTTTACAGAATGTGAAACAAAGGGGAATGAGCTATGTTCGAATGGCGGATATTTATTTTAACAAAGAGGATTACAAGCCTGCGCAGATTTATTACGACAGCGCTGCAGCTTTTCTTCCGAAAGATTATAAAGATTATGCGCTTATCGCAAATAAAAAATCGAGCTTAACTGCGCTTGTAAAGAATCTGAATGTAATTACTGAACAAGACAGCTTGCTGAAAATTGCAGGAATGGATTCGCTGAAGAGAAAACTGTTCATTGATAAAATAATCAGCAATTTGATTGCCGAAGAAAAAAAGATAGAAGAGGAAAAACAAAATCAGCAAACCAATCCGAACACAAATAATTTCGGTACAACAAACAACAACACGCAAAATAACCAAACAACCGGTGCCTGGTATTTTTACAATCCTTCGGCAATGAGTTTTGGCTTTTCCGAATTTTTAAAACAATTTGGTCCACGTACGCTTGAAGACAACTGGAGGCGGAGCATTAAGGAAACCGAAATTGGCGATAACCCGGAAATAACGAATGAAAATAACGGGAAAGACACTGTTAAGAATACCAAACTTGCCGATAATAAAAAGCCGGAATATTATTTACAGTATCTTCCGCTGACTGATGATGCAAAAGAAAAGTCAAAAATTAAAATCGTTGACGCATATTACAATGTAGGTTCTATTTATAAAGAGCAGCTGAAAGATTATCCGCGCGCCATTTCCGCTTTCGAAGAACTAAACAAACGTTTTCCGAAAAACAAATATGAACTGCAGAACTATTACCAGCTCTACCGACTTAATCTTCTTGTAAAAAATCAGAAGCAGTCGGATGTTTACAAAAATATTATTCTCAAAAATTTTCATGATTTTGATATCCACTGCCTTTAAGCTTACCGCTTCAAAAGGGAGTGAAATTTTTTCGGTGGAAGTGGGAAGAATAATACCGGAAGAAGTAAAGCGAACCTGGGGTTTCAGATTGTCAAAGGCAATCTCGTAGGTGTAATTCAAAGAAAGTTTCCTGCCTATGATGTTTTTAACACCTTCATAGAT
>Ga0209431_10004525_pt1 | contig 10901 bp, 6 predicted proteins | sample RifCSP13_3_FD_184021 | JGI IMG/M metagenome (GOLD analysis project Ga0209431, IMG submission 184021) | Soil microbial communities from Rifle, Colorado - Rifle CSP2_sed 13_3 (SPAdes) (version 2) | ecosystem: Environmental > Terrestrial > Deep subsurface > Rock core/Sediment | place: Rifle... | reverse complement strand
GGGCACGCCCGGCAGGCCGAGCGGGCCGTTGGTCAGCTCCATCCAGTTGACGCTCACGAGCGAGACGACGCCGGCGAAGCTGATCGTGACGAGCACGAAGTAGGCGCCCCGGAGCTTCAGCGCCAGCCGCCCGATGAGCCAGCCCGCGAGCGCCGCGACCGCGACGCCGGCGAGCATCGCCGGCCACACCGGCCAGTCGAGCCGGAGCGTCAGGAGCGCGGAGGTGTAGGCGCCGATGCCGAAGAACGCCGCGTGGCCGAGCGAGAGCTGGCCCGTGTAGCCGAGCAGCAGGTTGAGCGAGAGCGCGAGCACGCCGAAGATGCCCGCCATGATCGCCACGTGCAGGTAGTAGGGGTTGCCGACCCAGAACGGGAGCGTCAACAGGAGCACGGTGAAGACGGTCGCGCCGGCCGTCTTCATTCAGGGTCGTAGGCGGCGGGTTCCTCGAGAAATGTCTTAAGGTCGTCCCGCCAATCCCGATCCTCGTATTCGCCCTCGTCGAGCACCTGGAACCGGAACGTCTCGTTCTCAAAATCCTTGCCGAGCTTCTGCCAGGAAACCCTCCGCCCGATCTTCCCGAAGTATTTCGCGACAGAGCGCTTGTAGTTCGTGTCTTCGTTGCCCTTGAGGTGCTTGCCCTTGCTCTCGACGACGACCACCGAAGCCACAGGCTTCTTGCCGCGGCCTTGCTGGACGACGAAGTCTGGGTAGACCCTGTTTCGCCGGTATCCCTGGATAGAGAAATTTTGTGGTCCGACGAGATTCCGATACCACCAGAGCACCTGTGGATGGCCGTCGAGGTAGAGCGCGACCGACTTCTCGTACTCGTTGAGATCGTCAGGAACCCAGTCGAAAAGCGAGCGCTGAACCGGATCGTTGGTGTCGCGTACCAATTTCCGGGTCGTACGAACCGGGATTCGTCGAGGAATCTCGAAGCGGCCCTCGACGCAATCGAGGTAGAAGCAGAGGCGGCCGTCCTTGTGAAGCTGCTCGAACGCTTCCTGTGTCTGCCGGTCGGTTTCTCGCTCGACGAGCCCCACAATCTTGTCTCTTGCCGGGAACTTGACCAGCCCCAGCCTGCCTTGGAGGCTCGGGGTCGCTGCATACAGGTGGGCCCGCGCACGGTCGACGATAGCGCGAAGCTGCTTGTGGCTGAAGTGATCGAACGGCAGGCTGGCGACCAGCCACGCCCTTACTTGCTCGTCGGTCTCGCTGATCGTCGCCGCGCGGTCCTCGACCCGCTCGATCGAAGCCTGCCCGAGAGTCAGCCGGTAGAACGAATCGGTGGCCGAGGCCAGGGGGGCCGACATGTCCCAGTCGACCGCCGCGTAGTCGAGCCGCTCGACGTCCACTTGACTGATCAAGTGTCGGAAGTAGTCCAGGCCCTCGTAGCGACTGCCGCGCCTGACACAGAAGCGGGGCAGGTAGATCTTGCCCTCGAACGGCTTACGATAATAGGCGAGGAATTCTTTGCGAATAGCTGGCTCGCCCTTCTCGGTGCGCTTGTCCTCGGGGTCGCTCCGGTCGACGACGCTTGCCGCGTCGCCTTCGTAGCCCTCCTGCTCCAGCGCCTTCTTCACCTCGCGTGAGATGTCCGCGGCCCTGCGCCGCAAGCAATACACGTAGCTTTCGTTCATCTCCTGGAAGGAAGTTCTCTCGGCAAACGGCTGGCGAAGAACACGCCCGACAAGCTGGGTCATGCTCTGTTGGCTGCCCGTGTTGTTGAGGGAAACGAGGATGTAAGCGAACGGACAGTCCCAGCCCTCCTGCAGCGCGGACTTGGTGATGATCCACTCGATGGGACAGCCGTCGGCGAGGAGGTCGATGCCCTCGATATCGTCGGTTTCCGAAGTCTTGATTGCAATGGCCGACTCGTGAACGCCGAGTCGCACGAGGTGAGCCTTGACGTCTTCGCTGTGGACGAACCCTGCATCTCGTTGGTCCTTGCCGGTTCGCTCGACCTGAACGAGCACCATCGGCCGAATGAGCTTGCCGCTGGCCTTGTAATGCTGCGCGGCCAATCTTGCAAGCCCGTCCCGCTTGTCTCGCGCCTGAGTCAGACACTCGCGCCAGGACTTCTGGTTGGAGTTGGCGACGTTGATCGGAAGCTTGATCATCTGTTCATCGAGCAGCTCCCGGCCCGAGACTCGCACCAGCACGTTGGCCTCTCTGGGTGGGGTGGCGGAGAGCTCCACGACGATGGACGCGTTGAACCCCTCAATTGTCCGGCGAGCCAGGCCGCTGGTCGCCTTGTGACCCTCATCCAGAACCACTGCCGGCTCACAGATGCGAACCAGGTTCGCCAGCGAGGTCTTCACAAGGTATTCGCCCCGCGCGTCGTCCTCCGCGAGCATGTCGAGGTTGGGGATCCGCGCCTTCAACGCCTTGTGCTGATCGGGCTCGTCCTCAGGCGGGAAATGCTGCACGATATTGCCGCCACTGTCCCGGAAGAACTTGAGCTGGTCCTGGGTTTCGCGGTTCGTGCTTGCGAGCTTGAGGATCAGGATGTTGAGGTTGCTCTGGAGCTGGGCGGGTGTCAGCCTGGCAATCTCGTGCTTCTCCCAGATCTCGATGCGACGGGACAGAGCGAATTCGAGAGACTCGCGGTAGAAATGCCGGCGGTCCCGCAATGCCCTCAGCGTGTCTTTGTAGATCTGGTCGCTCGGGACCACCCAGAGCACGAGCCCGGCCCCGTTGCGGTCGTTCAGAATCGTCCGGTGAATGAGGCCGAGAATCTCGGCAGCAAGGAGGGTCTTACCGCCGCCGGTTGGCACCTTGATACAGAACGTCGGCAGATCCTTCCCAAGGCCGCTCCGCCGCGGCTGGTACTGCCCCGGAACAAGGAACTGTTTCTTCGCCTCGTCCCACGCATCAAAGGCTGCGTGCCTTGCGTTCCCTGCGGCCTGTTGCGAAGCAAGAGCTTCGAGAAAGATCCCCACCTCTCGAAGGACGCGCTCTTGATATCGCTTGAGGGCCATTGACCGGGCGCCCTACGACTCGAACGCAGCCCGCGGGACGCCGCTCTGCCTGATGATCGACAAGAGAGTTCCGATCTTCAACTCCGGATGATCCGGCACGGGAACTGTCACCGTTCCCTCCGGGATACGCTGTTGCATCACGACATGGCTTCCCCGCTGTCGAACCTCGATGAACCCATGACGTTCAAGGATCCGGCAGACCTCGCGTCCAGAGAGAACGCGAAGCCTACCCATGCACCGCGTCGAATCGCGTGATGAACACCTCGCCGTGGAGCCGGCGCTTGATCTCCTGGGGATCGGCGGACTCCAGGAAGAGCTCGACGGCCTCCTTCAGGTTGGCCGTGGCCTCCTCGACGGTGGCCCCCTGGCTGGCCACGTCGAGCTCGGGACACAAGGCGACGTAGAGGCCACCTTCTTTTTCGAGAATCGCCGTGTAACTGCTCGTGGGCATCGGGACCTCCTATTTCAACCCAAACGGAACCAGCATGGGTCTGACCGTTCGCTTCGTCTCGGCCTCGTACTTAGCCAGATCGTCGCGGTGGACCCAGATCTTCTCGCAGTAGACAACGACGCGACGGTTCTTCTCCGACTTGTCGAGGGACGCGAGCCACTCCATGTCCAGGGCGCGATCCTTGTTGCCGTCGGGAGTGTAGAGCAGATAGTAGCTGGTGCCCTTGTATTCTCCGATTTTTCCAGTGTGCTGCGTGATCATCCTCGCGTCAAAATCTCGACTTGTTTCTGTATAGAAGATGTACTTGGCAAGCTCGGCGTACGCCGGTGGCGTATCGCCGAGGTCTCGGTATTCGCCGAACAGGGGCTTGCCGATCCGAGCGTAGGTAAACGTCCCTCTCAGACCCGGACGGCTCTGAGTCCTTTCGCTACGTCCAGCATCGCCCGAGACGAATCTGTATCCGTGAATGACTCGTTTCACGCGCTCGGCCGCGACGTCTTGACAGATATTGAACTTGGCGCGTTCGTTGTCCTTCGTGTCATAGGGCATCTGTATGAGGATGAACTTGCGACTTCCTCCGTCAGCCGCATTCTGAGCCAGAACAGCGTGCGCTGTAGTCCCGGACCCTGCCGTGGGATCTAGTATGATGTCCTGTGGGCCGACGCCGAGATCGAGTACCGCCTGCATGAACTCGAGAGACTTGGGGAAAGCGAACAGGCGCGTACCGAGGATTTGATCCACTTCGTCTGCGCCCGATTGTCCCTTGATGTCGGGCCAGAAGCTGGAGGCAGGCATTCGTTCGCTTGTCTCAGAGAGAAAGCGCTTCTTTCGTGGTTTCCCTGTCTTCGGATTCGGAGGCCACCAAATACGATCCTGTTTCAAGAGTTCTGCGATGCCAGTTTTGTCGGTGATCCAGCCACGCGCGGGATCGGATTTGTAGACGTCTCCGGTCTCGCGATTGACGATGTCGAAGTGGAGATTCGGTCGCTCGTCACCGGTTGCCTTCCCGGTCAGAGGATCGGTGACATAGGCTCCGCGCGGGTCATTGTCGGGATTCGAAAAATCGGACCGGTCAATCAAGCGACCACGAAGAGGTGACTTCCTCATGGAATAGACAAGGACATACTCGTGGTCGACGGACAACATGGTCTTGAGACGGTTGTCGGTGTTCCTTGTCTTCCAAACTATGGCCGTTATGAAATTGTCCGGGCCAAACACCTCATCCATGAGGATTCGAAGATGATGGACCTCGTTATCGTCGATTGAGACGAAGATTGCGCCGTCGTCGCGCAGAAGCTCTTTGAGGAGCTGGAGCCGAGGATACATCATGCAACACCACTTGTCGTGGCGCGTGGCGTCCTCACCTTCCTTGCCGACCGTCTGGCCGATCCACTCCTTGAATTGCGGCTGCGTCAGATTGTCGTTGTAGACCCAACCCTCGTTGCCGGTGTTGTAGGGCGGATCGATGTAGATGCACTTGATATTGCCAGCATGGGTGGGGAGCAGGGCCTTCAGCGCGAGCAGGTTGTCACCCTCTATGATGAGGTTGCCGTCGAGCCCTGGCTTCTCGCCCTTGCCGAGAACCGACAGTTTCGGGTCGAACTCGAGGACGTGGTGTGGGACGGTGTGGTGATAACACTCGACCGCCGTCTTTCCCTTGAACTGAAGTACCGGCATCGCCGTCAGCCTCCGCTTGACCTCACCGCGCTCATCCGAACCAATTGTGCCTCACGAACCGCTCATCCGCAGAGAAGATCATACCGGATCATCCGATTCTTTCTTGGCGGGCGAAGAGGCCCGAGGGCCGGAAGAGGAGCACGAGGATGATGATGACGAAGCCGACGGCGTCGCGGTAGCCGGACGAGACGTAGCCCGCGCCCAGCTCCTCGGCGATCCCGAGCAGGAGCCCGCCGAGCGCCGCGCCCGGGAGATTGCCGAGGCCGCCGAGGATCACGACGGAAAAGGCCTTGAGCGCCGCCAGGTCGCCCATCGACGGGTACGCGAGGAAGACCGGTCCCAGCAGCGCGCCCGCGGCCGCCGCGAGTGCCGAGCCGAAGGCGAACGTGGCGGTGTGGATCCGGTCGATGCGCACGCCCATCAGCGCCGCCGTGTCGCGGTCCTGGAAGGTCGCGCGCATCGCGCGCCCGAGCGTCGTCTTCTGGATCAGGACCCACGAGGCGGCGATGAGGGCGCCGGCGACGAGCAGCACGAAGACGCGGAGCGGGGCGATCGAGACGGGGCCGAGGACGAGGGGCGCCGTCGGGAACGGGTGCGGGATCGACTTCGCCACCCCGCCCCAGACGAGCAGCTCGCCGTTCTGCATCGCGATCCACACGCCGATCATCACGAGCATCGTCGTGTCGATCGACTCCGCGCGGAGCGGCCGCAGCAGGGTCACCTCGCACAGGGCGCCGAGCACGGCGCCGCCGGCGATCGCCAGCGCGAGCGCCGGGAAGAAGCCGGCGCCGAGCCCGGCCAGCGCGGCGAACGCCGCGTACGCCCCGAGCGTGTAGAACTCGCCGTGGGCGAAGTTCACGAGGTTCATCAGCCCGAAGATCAGGGTGAGGCCGATGCCCAGCAGGGCATACGTCCCGCCGAGCACCAGGCCGTTCACCAGGTGCTGAAGGAGCTCCGCCATCCGGCGCGGCGCGCTACTTCTTCGCGAGGAAGTCCGGCAGCGCGACCTTCCCGTTCTTGATCTGGACGACGAAGATGCTCGGCTGGCTCTGGCCGCTCTCCTTGCCCGCGGGCCCGTCCTTCTCGAACTTGATCGGGCCGTTGACGCCCATCAGCTTCACCTTCCAGAGCGCCTCGCGGATCGCCTTGGGCTCGTCCTTGCCCGCGACCCGGACGGCCTCGGCGATCGTCGCGATACCGTCGTGGCCGCGGAAGCCCTCGGTCAGCCCCTCGAACGGGTGGCCGCGCTTGCCCCACTCGTCCACGAACGCCTTCGCGAGCTTGCCGTCGGGCATCGCCTCGGGGAACCATGGCATGAAGAAGACGATGTGGTAGCTGCCCTCCGCCGCCGCGCCGGCCTGCTTGACGAGCTGCGTCGGGGACGAGCTGCCGCCGGTCGTGATGACCTTGAGCCCGAGGCGCTGCTCCTGCGCTTGCTTCATCACGAGCGTGATCTGCTCCACGGCCGTGGTGAGGAAGAGCGTGTCGCCGCCCGCGGCCTTGATCTTGGTGATCTGGGCGTTCATGTCCGTCGCCGCCTGGTCCATGTACTCGGTCGCGCCGACCGCGACGCCCTTCTTCTTCAGCATGTCGCCGAAGGCGGCGATGGCGCCCCGCCCCCAGTCGGTGTTGACGGCGAGGAAGTCGGCCTTCTTGACGCCGAGCTTGTCGACGTACCGGGCGAGGCCGAGCGCCTCCATCTCCGAGGGCGGGCTGATCCGGAAGATCCACGGGTTGCCCCGCCTGGTGACCGAGGCGGCGCTGGAGGTCTCGACCACCATCGGCACGCCGTACTCCTCGAGCTTCGGCATCGCGGCGAGCGTCATCGAGCTGCCCCAGGCGCCCATGATCGCCGGCACACGGTCGCGGACGATCAGCTTCTCGGCGGCGCTCGCGGCCTCCTTGGGGTCGGACTTGTTGTCCTCGATCACCAGCTCGACCTTGCGCCCCTTGATCCCGCCCCGCGCGTTGATCCAGTCGCGCGCGATCTCGGCGCCCATGCGCACGTAGCTGCCGGACGCGGCGACGGGACCCGAGAGTGGCTGGATGACCCCGATCTTGATCGGCGCCTGGGCGAAGCCCGGCGGCGTCAGCAGGGCGCCGGCGAGCAGCACGACGAGAACGACGGGAACCCACCGCTTCAGCATGGCTGACCTCCTGCGAGCGAGAGGGAAGTGGTGCAACCGGCCCAGGATCGTAGCACGATTTCCGGCGCCCCGGACGGTGTATAGTCGCCTGCTGGACGGGCGGATGGGCGCGAAATACTTCGGTGCGGCGGTCAGGCGGCGCGAGGACCCGCGCTTTCTCAGGGGCGAGGCGCGCTACGTGGACGACGTGACGCTCCCGGGAATGCTCCACGCCGCGTTCCTGCGCTCGCCCCACGCCCACGCGCGCCTCGCGGCGATCCGGACCGGCGCGGCGCGCGCGCTGCCCGGCGTGGCGGCGGTGCTCACGTTCGCCGACCTCGCGCGCTGGATGAAGCCCTTGCCGCTCTTCGGCGCCGTGCCGCCGGGGCTCGCGGCGGCGATCCGCTTCGACCTCCGCCAGGCGCCGCAGTACGCGCTCTGCCGCGAGCGCGCGGTCTACGTCGGCGAGATCGTCGCGATGGTCGTCGCGGAGAGCCCGGCGCGCGCCGAGGACGCCGTCGGGGCGATCGAGGTGGACTGGGAGCCGCTCCCGCCCGTCGTGGACATGGTGGCCGCGGCCGAGCCGGGCGGCCCGCTGCTCCACCCCGCGTGGGGCACCAACGTCGGCGTCGGCTTCACCCACGCGATCGGCGACGTCGAGCGCGCCTTCGCCGAGGCGGACGTCGTCGTGCGGGAGACGTTGCGCACCCAGCGCTACGTCGGGATGCCGGTCGAGTGCCGGGGCGTCGTCGCCCAGTGGGACCGTCGCGACGGGACGCTCACCACCTGGAACTCGACGCAGGTCTCCCACTTCGTCCAGCAGGGGCTCACGACCGCGCTCGGGCTCCCGCCCCACAAGATCCGGGTCGTCGCGCCCGACCTCGGCGGCGGCTTCGGCACCAAGGCCTCGGGCTACGCCGAGGACGCCCTGATCCCGGTCGCCGCCGTGGCGCTCGGCCGCCCGGTGAAGTGGATCGAGACCCGGTGCGAGCACATGTCGGGCGCGGCGCACGCCCGCCACCAGGTCCACGCGATCGAGCTGGCCGCCCGGCGGGACGGCACGCTGCTCGGCCTGCGCGACCGGATCTGGCTCGACCTCGGCGCCTACAACGTCTGGGGCATCGTGCTCCCGTACAACACGGTGGCGCACCTCATCGGCCCGCACCGGATCCGGAACATGCGGGTCGACGTGCAGGCCGTCGTCACCAACAAGACGCCGAACGCGCCCTACCGGGGCGCCGGCCGGCCCGAGACCGTGTTCGCGATGGACCGCGCGATGGACCGGCTGGCGCGCGAGCTCCGGCTGGACCCCGCCGAGCTGCGCCGGCGCAACTACATCCGCGCCGACGAGCTGCCGTACGACCTCGGCATGCCCTACCGCGACGGCAACCCGCTCGTCTACGACACGGGCGACTTTCCCGCCGCGCTCGAGGCGGCGCTCGACGCCGCCGGCTACGACGCGTTCCGGCGCGAGCAGGAGACGCTCCGCGCCCGGGGGATCCACCGCGGCATCGGGATCTCGGGCTACGTCGAGGGCACCGCGATCGGCCCCTACGAGGGCGCCACGGTGAAGCTCGACCTCGCGGGCCGCGTCGTCGTCGCGACCGGAGCGGTCTCGTCCGGGCAGGGGCACGAGACCTCCTTCGCCCAGGTCGCCGCCGACGCGCTCGGCGTCCCGCTCGACTGGGTGACGGTGATCGGCGGCGACACCGCGACCGTCCCCTTCGGCGTCGGGACCTTCGCGAGCCGGAGCGCCGTCACCGCGGGCAACTCCATCGCCGACGCGTGCCGGGAGGTGCGGGGCAAGCTCGTCCGCGCCGCGGCGGCGCTGCTCGAGGCCTCACCCGAGGACGTCGAGATCGAGGACGGGCGCGTCTCGGTCCGCGGCTCGCCGGGTTCGGCCGTGGACCTGGCGCGCGTCGTCCAGGCCGCGATCCCGACGTTCGCCCGGCCCGGGGTCGCCCCGCCCGACTTCGAGGCGAGCGCCTACCACCACGTGCCGACGGTGACCTACGCGAGCGCCGTCCACGTCGCCCGGGTGGAGGTGGACGTCGACACCGGCGCCGTCCGGCTCCTCCGCTACGTCGTCGCCCACGACTGCGGCACGGTGATCAACCCGATCATCGTGGAGGGCCAGGTGCACGGCGGCGCCGCCCAGGGGATCGGGGGCGCGCTCTTCGAGGACATGGCCTACGACGAGGCGGGTCAGCTCCTGACGGGCTCGCTGATGGACTACGCGGTGCCCCGCGCGGACGACCTGCCGATGATCGAGACCGTCCACCTCGAGTTCCCCTCGCCGCGCAACCCGCTCGGCGTCAAGGGCCTGGGCGAGGGCGGCGCGATCTCGCCGCCCGCGGCGATCGCCAACGCGATCGAGGACGCGCTCGCGCCCTTCGGCGTGACGATCACCGAGACCCCGGTGACGCCCGCGCGCGTCCGCGCGCTGCTCGCGGCCCGGCGCGCCCGAGCGTCGGCCACAGAGGCCATCGCAGAGCCCTGACGGCGCGATGTCGACGGCGAAGCGCGGGTCGGCTACGGCACGCGGATCGCGTGGTAGGTGTCGATCGGGTTGCTTGCCGTGCCGCCGGCGAGGGTCGCCGGCAGCGCGGTCACGGGGGCCGGGCCGAGCGGGGGTTCGGTGAGCCGGAGGAACTTCAGCACGAAAGGGTCGTAAAGGAACCGGGGCTCGAGCAGCACCAGCCCCGAGCCGTCCGTCTGCTCGAAGACGCGCGGCGCCGGATCCCCGTCCAGCGAAGCGACGTAGAACGGCGTGCCCGCGAGCGCCGTGACCAGGACCGCGGCGCCGGTCGCGCCGGATATCAGGTATCCCGACTCGCCCAGGAGCCGCGGCGCGAACAGGATCCGCGCCGTGTGCGCGGGCGGCTCCCAGAGCACGGCGCGCTCCGCGTCGCCGAACCCGCCCTGGCCGCTCAGGAAGACGACGCGCTCCTGGGCAGTCTGCCCGACGGCGCGCGCGGCGGCGTGGAAGGACTCGCCCGGCACGATCGCCCCGGAGACGTCGCTCTGCTGGAGGGCGCCGCACGAGGCTTGCCCGGCGTGGACGACACAGTCGTAGACGAGATCGGTCGCGGCCTGGAAGAGCTGCAGGCTCACGTCGAAGCGGCCGAGGTCCTGCAGTTCCGTGGTGAGCCACTGGCCGGGGGCGAAACTGCGGGTGCCGCTCGCGGTGTCCACGGGGACGACGATGTCGAGGGGATCTGTCGCGGTCGCCGGGCGCGGCTGGATCTCCGCCCACGTCCCGGGGTCCGCGGGCTCGCCGCAGGCCCGCTTGTCGGTGGTGGCGTGGCGGTACACGCGCGGGAAGCCGCGGGCGCTGTCCGCGACCGCGAGGGCGATCTCGGCGCCGGCGCCCGCGGTGGAGCCGAGCACGGTTCCGTCCTTGAGGTCGATGAGGACCCACCACTCGGGGCTGTACGGGAACCGCGCGGGGACGGCGACCTCGCCGTCCGGCTCCTTCACCCCGTGCTGGTTCAACTTGAAGTACGGCACCGTCACCTGTCCGGCGGGCCGGGTCAGGCGGACGCTGACGAGGGCCCGGAGGGCGCCGTCGCGCGTGGCCCCGACCTGCCGCAGGAGCCAGACATAGGGCTGGTCGGTCGTGCCGAAGCCCTCGTTGTGGGCGACGTCCAGCACGAGGGGGAAGCTGCC
>Ga0209431_10004522_pt1 | contig 10904 bp, 10 predicted proteins | sample RifCSP13_3_FD_184021 | JGI IMG/M metagenome (GOLD analysis project Ga0209431, IMG submission 184021) | Soil microbial communities from Rifle, Colorado - Rifle CSP2_sed 13_3 (SPAdes) (version 2) | ecosystem: Environmental > Terrestrial > Deep subsurface > Rock core/Sediment | place: Rifle... | reverse complement strand
GGGGTTGACCCCGTAGTAGAATTTTGATCAGATTATGTTCTTTGTGTATGTATTAGAAAGCCTAAAGAATGGAAATTTATATATTGGTTACTCGAGAGACTGGAAGAAGAGATTAAAAGAACATAATCTGGGTTTAAATATATCAACAAAAAGCTACATCCCATGGAAATGTGTTTATTATGAAGGTTGTCTAAACATTAAAGACGCAAAGAGAAGGGAAAGATATCTTAAAACCAGTCAAGGATCAAGATTATTAAAGAGAAGATTAAAAGAATATTTTTATGAAAAAAAATATTAAATCAAAATTTCACTACGGGGTTGACAAAAAAGCCTATTAGATATAAACTTCTCGAGTAATTATTCTTGCTGTTATGCTAATCCCCTCACTTATCTTAATTACCAACTCTTACGAAACGCGAAGGTAATTATAGGGGGAGTTTGAAAAAAAGCAAGCTAACTCTCCCAAAAGCGGAGGGATTTTTTTTGAGTTCAATAATTTAAAATGGCAGTTACTAACCAAATACAAATAACAAAACAAGGGTTTATATCTCTTCAGGGTGAGCTTGATACGCTTTCCAATGAGAAAAGACCTAAGTTAGTCGAAAGGCTAGCTTTCGCCCGAACTCAAGGGGATTTGGCTGAAAATAGCGATTATCAAAATGCCAAAGACGAACTTGAATTTTTAGACGGAAGAATTTCTGAGCTGGAAGAGGTTTTAAAACAAGCTGTAATTGTCGTCGCAAGGTCAAAAAGCGGTCAGGTTTCCTTTGGGACAAAAGTTACTGTTAAAACAAACGGCAAAAAGCTACTTTTTGAAATAGTCGGAGAATGGGAAGCTGACCCTGCTAATAGTAGAATTTCTCACACTTCGCCTTTAGGCCAAGCATTAGTTGGTAAAAAGGTCGGAGATAAAGTGCAAGTTGAGGCTCCAGCAGGGAAACTTACTTACGAGATTCTAAAAATAAGTTAACAAATTCTTCTTTTATCGTCAGAACTTAAAACCATGTGCGTTAGTACATGGATGTAGTTCTCTCTCGCCGAAGGCGAGACAAAGCTTCAGCTTAGAGACGACAAAAACCATGAGCGTAAGCTCATGGAAGTTTATAACACTTGGCTCATGGGCTATACTAAGGCTATGGCTTTGAAAAGGTTAAGCTTAGCTTGACCTTTGGAATTTATATATGGCTTTGAAAAGGTTAGAAGAAATTCGAAAAATTCGGCTTGAAAAGATTAAAAGTCTACGAGAAGCTGGAATAAATCCTTATCCTTCTAAGGTAAAAGGTGAATATATAAATGTAATTGAAGCGAGAAAGAAACTGGGGATAAAGGTAGGAGTTGCCGGACGTTTGTGGGGGTGGCGAGCTCACGGAAATTCAATTTTTGCAGATCTGAAAGACACCTCAGGTAAAATTCAACTTTTTTTCCAAAAAAAGAACTTAGGTAAAAACTTTGATATTCTAGATCTTTTTGATATCGGAGACTTTGTTTGGGCAGAGGGGAAGGTTGTTAAAACTAAAGCCGGGGAAGTTACAATTGACGTTACCGATTTTCAACTTTTAACCAAATCAATCCGCCCACTTCCCTCTACCTGGCACGGTTTAAAAGACATTGAGGAGCGATACCGAAAGCGATTTTTAGATTTACTTTTAAATGAAGAGGTTAGAAAAAGATTTAACATAAGAACGAAGCTTGTTACCGAGATTAGAAGTTATTTAGATAATTTAGGATACTCAGAGGTCGAAACTCCAACTCTGCAAACTTTATACGGAGGAGCTAATGCGAAACCTTTCGTTACACATCAAAATGCACTCAATCGTGATTATTACTTACGAATTGCCGACGAGCTTTACTTAAAAAGGCTAATAGTTGGTGGGTATGAGAAGGTTTATGAAATCTGCAAGGATTTTCGAAACGAAGGAATAGATCAAACCCACCACCCCGAATTCACAATGGTAGAGTTTTATGAAGCCTATGCCGACTATCACAAGGTAATGGACGTAACCGAAGGACTTTTTAAACACTTGGCTTATAAAGTATTAGGAGGAACCAAAATTGAAGTGGGAGATAAAAAGGTCGACATCGGTATTGCGTGGCCTAGGGTCGAAATGGTGAAGGTGATTGCCGATAAACTTGGATTTGATGTAGAAAAAGAAAGTCAGGAAAATCTCTCGAAATATCTTAAAGAACACAATGTTGAACCGCTTGGACAGGAAACAAAAGGCCAGCTAATTTACTTGATTTTTGAGCACCTTGTTACAGAAAAACTAATTGAACCTATTTGGGTAATAGATTATCCAAAAGACGTAAGTCCACTTTCAAAGGCTCATCCGGAAAAAGTTGGGTGGGTAGAAAGATTTGAAGGCTATATCGGCGGTCGGGAAATTTGCGATGGTTGGGGTGAGCTGACTGACCCCATCGAGCAAAGAGAGCGGTTTGAGTCAGATGTTGCCGCCACCAGGCGCGATAAAGATGAAGCCCAACAGGTTGACGAGGATTTTATTGAAGCAATGGAATATGGTTCACCACCTCTGGGTGGAATCGGTATTGGAATTGACAGACTTACAATGTTTTTTACAAACACATGGTCTATTAAAGAGGTAATATTGTTTCCGACTTTACGTCCAGAAAAATGACCCGCAAACAAGCTCTAGATTTACTTCACAAAAATATGACGAATCAGAATTTGAGGCGGCATTGTTATGCGGTGGAAGCGGTTATGAGGTCTTTGGCAAAATATTTTAAGGAAGACGAAGATAACTGGGGGATCGCTGGACTTTTGCACGATGCGGATTATGAAATGACTAAAGATAACGAACCTAAAAAGAATCATACAAAACAAACTATAAAGTGGTTAAAAGAACTAGAAGCGGAAACGGACATATATGACGCTGTTGCTGCCCACGCCTGGGGTTATGTAGACGGAGCTCCTGAACCAAAAACCAAAATGCAGTGGGCACTCTACACTTGCGACGAGCTAACTGGTTTAATTGTCGCAGTAACGCTCGTTAAACCTGATAAAAAGTTGGCTTCAGTTACTGCCGACTCGATATTGAAAAAGTGGAGTTCTAAATCTTTTGCCGCTGGGGTTGATAGGAAACAAATTGAGCAGTGTACTCCGCGTTTAGGAATAGAACTTCGTGATTTTATCCAAATTGCTCTAACCGCAATGCAAGGAATCTCGGATGACTTAGGATTGTAGCTTTATGAAACGGGCAATCTTCATTGGTCAGGCGATGCCTCGTACGAAAAAAGATCCGCACGACTGGCCGTCGCTAAATTCTTGGCTGTATTCGATAAACATAACAGATGGTCAAATAAAAGAAAATTTTTTCTATTCAGCATTGGTGGACTATTTTCCTGGCTCTAAAGGTGGGTCGCATAGGGTACCATCACAGAAAGAAATAAAAGGGGAGAGAGGAAGACTCAGAAATACAGTCAATAATTTTGGTCCTGATATTGTGGTTCCAATTGGTAGGTTATCGATTTCTTATTGTCTTCAAACAGAAAAGCTATCCCTAAATGATTGTATCGGCAAGACTTTTGTCTTAAATCCATATGGATTTATGGACAGGAAAATCCTGATAATTCCCCTCCCTCATCCGTCCGGCGCGAGTACTTGGCACAAAAAACCAGAAAATAGGAAGTTAGTTATAAAAGCTCTAAAAACGCTTAGAGAAAATCTCTAAAAGAGGATGTTCTCGGTTGGCGTTTTAGTAAGCATAGATTTATACTTAGACAAATTCATGTTAGATATTCAATTTATTCGCGAAAATACGGAAAAAGTTAAAAAGGGAGTTTCTGCAAAACAGCTGGATGCGAAGTTGGTTGATAGCTTGTTGCAGCATGATGAAAAACGAAGGAGTCTATTGCAAGAGATAGAAAAACTTCGAGCCGATCGTAATAAATTCGCAAAAGAGAAAAATGTAGAGGAAGGGAAAAAAGTTAAATCGGAACTTCAGAAAAAAGAGCCGGAATTAAAAAAGATTGAAGAGGAATATAAAGAGGCACTTTATCAAATCCCCAATCTTCCCGCAGATGATGTTCCTGTTGGAAAAGACGAAAAGGAAAATAAAGTTCTGCGTAAATGGGGTGAACCAGCTAAATATGACTTCAAACCAAAGGATCATTTAGAACTTGGCGAGGCTTTAGATATTATCGACGTTAAAATTGCTTCAAAAGTTAGCGGAGCAAGATTTGGTTATCTAAAAGGTGATGCAGCACTTTTGGAATTTGCACTAATTCAGCATGCTTTTAGTGTGCTGACAGATGCGGATGAGTTGAAAAAGATTGCTAATAAAGTAAAAGAAGGTTATTATCCGAATCCCTTCATACCGGTCGTTCCGCCCGTAATGGTTCGGCCAGGTGTTTTTGGCAAAATGGCCCGGCTCGAACCCAAAGAAGAGCGATATTACATAAAATCCGACGACCTTTATCTTATTGGGAGTGCCGAGCATACTTTGGGACCGATGCATATGGATGGAGTGCTTCCGGAGAAAGATTTACCAATAAGGTATGTTGGTTTTTCGACGTCCTTTAGAAGAGAAGCGGGTACTTACGGCAAAGATACTAGGGGAATATTAAGAGTTCACCAATTTGACAAGGTTGAAATGGAATCTTTTACAACTTCGGAGAATTCGGATAAAGAACAAGATTTTTTTGTGGCTATACAAGAGTACTTAATGCAATCTTTAGAAATTCCATATCAGATTGTTATGATTTGTACAGGAGATATGGGTGCCCCTGATTATAGACAGATAGATTTAGAAGCTTGGTTGCCTGGAGAGGGGAAATATCGCGAAACTCACACATCAGATAATATGACCGATTATCAAGCAAGAAGGTTGAATACAAAAGTGCAAAGAAAAGGTAAAACTGAATATGTTCATATGAATGATGCAACAGCCTTTGCCATTGGTCGCACAATCATCGCTATTCTGGAAAATTACCAACAAAAAGATGGCACTGTCGTTATTCCAAAAGTTCTTCAAAAATACATGGGGAAAGAAAAGATTGGTTAGTTTAACGGCCGTTTCTTATATTTTCGTGACGGTCTATTGCTTGTGCAACTTCGTATAAGGCGGCTGAACCTAAGGGTATGCTTAACGCGGGACCAATAACGACTCCTCCAGCAATAGCACCTGCTGTTGCTAATGTTGCTTTTATAACGTGTTCATTTCTTTTACTAACATTAACGCGATGTATTCCAATAGCTATGTATCTTTCTCTTTCCATGATCCGATATTGTATCACAATCTACCCCCTCTTTCTTAAATTATGGGCGATACCTGCGAGAAATAATGTACCAAGAAATGATAAGACTCCAACTATTGCAAATACGGGCTTATAACCCAATTGAGCTACCAAAAGAGCTCCAAGACCGCTTGTCAAAGCTGCTCCCAAATCAATTGTGGTGTAGTATATACTCCACTCAAATCCTTCTTCCTTTCTGTCGATATGTCTTGTAAAAATTGCAAGCCAGGATGGGTAAGAAAAGCCTCCTCCGATTCCGTAGATTACTTGCACTAAAAAAACTTGCCAGGGGTATTGGATGACTATATATAAAAAAGCAGAGATAGTAATTAGTAAAGAGCCTATTATCATTACCCAATAGTCATCACGCTCTCCCCTTCTAACATCTATATACCTTGCAACCGGAATCTGAACTACACTTTTTGTTAGAAAATAGGCAGCAGCCGCTAAACCTGCAAGCTTAACACTCCCCCCCACAATTTGTTCTGTAAAAAAGACGGCGATGATTGGAGAAATGAGTCCCCATCCGGACATCATCAAAATATCGGAGAAAGTTAGATATTCGATAACTTTATTTATTTTAATTCCCGAAAAATATCTTTTAAGAAGAGTCCTCATACCCTAATATTAACATTTGAAGAAAATAATTGGTACGAGTTAACCAGCTACTGTTTTTTAAAATACTTCTTATTCTTTAATTTCTCAGGAAGTAAATTTTCATTAGTGTAAGGGTCGTAACCTTTGCCGTAACCTAAATCTTTCATAAGTTTTGTTGGTGCGTTTCTGATTTTCATCGGAACCGGGAGATTGCCATATTTACGAACATCTTCTTGAGCGCTGCGCAGGGCTTCGTATGATGCCCTGTCTTTTTCAGCTTTAGCAAGATAGACGGTTCCATGGGCTAAATTGATTGCACACTCAGGATAACCTATTTCTTCACAGGCTTGAAATACTTCATTAGCTAAAAGAAGTGCATTAGGATTTGCCATTCCGATATCCTCAGATGCAAATACAACCATCCGACGGGCTATATATAAAGGGTCCTGCCCTGCCTCAACCATTCTTGCCAAATAATAGAGTGCAGCGTCGACATTTGAAGCACGCATGCTTTTAATAAATGCCGAGATTACGTTGTGGTATTCTTCACCCTTTTTATCAAACTCGAGTTGTTTTCTTTGAAGTGCCTGTTCAATGTGAACAAGAGTGAGTTTTCCACCCGCGGGGTGTGAACTCATATCACCCCGCGGGTGTGCAAGATTGGAAGCAATTTCCAAAACGATTAAGGAAACTCTAGCGTCGCCGTTTGAGGACTGCATTAAGAAATTCCTTGCGATTTTATCTAGTTTAACTTTTAAATATTTTTCTCCTCTTTTAATTATCGTTGCGAGTTCTTTTGGAGTTAGTTGTTCTAGAACTAATACTCTAGAGCGAGACATGAGTGGTCCAATCACTTCAAAAGAAGGATTTTCAGTTGTTGCTCCAATTAGGGTTATATCACCGCGTTCGACATAGGGTAGTAATTTTGCCTGCTGGGCTTTGTTGAAACGGTGTATTTCATCAATTACAACAACTGGGGAAATAAGCTGATTCGTCTTTAATATGTTTGATACTTCTTTGATAGAGGTATCCACTGCAGAAAATTCATAGTAAGTCCTTTTCAATACTTTTGCGATTATTCGTGCAAGAGTGGTTTTTCCTGAACCCGGTGGACCCCAAAAAATTAATGATGGAAAAAAATTAGTCTTTTTGGCACTAGCGAGCAGTTTTCTAATCACGCCATCTTTTCCAACCAGATTTTTCTGCCCTCCAAACTGGGTTAGTGTTTTAGGCCTCAATTTTTCAGGAAGTGGGCCTTGATCCATGGTAAATCATTGTATATCCAAATAAAATCCGAAGCAAATGTCATTAGCATTAAGATCCTTATACAAGATATAATTTTGTGATGAAGCTTAAAAAGCTAACAATTGTTAAAAATTCGGTTCAAAGCGTTCTAAAAAATTTAAAAAGAATGCTTAAACTTGCATGGGAAACCGACAAGAAACTAACTTTTGGATATTATGCTACTTCTGGAATCGGTGCATTCTTCCCGATTATTACCAGTTTTATTTATAAGCTGCTTGTCGATTATTTGATAGCCAATCAAGGGATTGAAGCGACAATACCCGTCATATTAATTGCGGTTTTGGGTGGGCAGTATGTTGTATCCATCGCACACGATTTTATTTCTTGGGGACTTCGAGGTACTTATTTTGATTTTTTATTTAGATACAAAATCCAAAACTCTCTGAATTATAAGTTCTATAAAAAAATGGGCGATCTAGATATTGCACATCTTGAAAATCCCCAAAAGGAAGATTTAATTGCCAAAGCTCAAGATACTTTTACATGGAGGCCTCCCGATTTTTTAAGATACTTTTCTTACTTCTCAACAAATTTTATACAATATCTATCGGCCTTTATTATACTTATTCCTTTCGGCTGGCAAGTCCCGTTTTTACTTTCTCTCGTAACACTACCGCGTTTATATTTAAGAACAAAATTTGGTCAAATTCAGTGGTCTATTTATGGGTCGGGTGCACCCGAGGTTAGAAAGTTGTGGTATTTGCGTTGGCTTTTATCGCATAAAACTTCAGTTACTGAAACAAGAATATTTCAATCGCAGAAACATCTTTTGAGAAAATTCAAGGGAATTCAAAACTACCTTTATCGCATTAATAAAAAACCAGTCCGAGATTTCTTAAAAGTACTTATTTTTCCACAATTTATTGAGGTTTGTGCCGCATTTGCACTTGCTTTGTGGAAGTTGCCGGCCGCATTATCTGGAGAAATTTCAGTCGGTGACTTTACTTTTTTTATTGCTCTTTTGTCAAGACTTACAGATAGTGCTTCTGATATCGTTCTTAACTTTGGAGAAATGTACGAGAATAATCTTTATGTTGACCATTATTTTGAGGTGTTGAATTTACCGAGAATAATTAAGAAACCTAAGAAACCTATTAGTTTAGGTAAAGCATTACAACCACCCAAAATTGAGTTTAAAAACGTGTCTTTTGCTTACCCAGGTAGTGAAAAATTAGTTCTTAAAAACATAAATTTTGAGATAAAACCAGGAGAAAATTTGGCAATAGTAGGCAGAAACGGTGCGGGGAAAACCACAATCGTTAAGCTACTTTGCAGGTTCTATGATGTTACTTCTGGAGAAATTTTGATAAACGGAATTAATATTAAAAAAATAGATTTGGCAGAGTGGTATAAATTTTTAGGTACACTATTCCAGGAATTTATGCATTACGACTTTACAGTAAAAGAGAATATTATGCTCGGAAATACCCAAGTAAAGGATGAAAAATTGATGAGAGAGGCTGCCAGAAAGAGCGATGCTACCGAGTTTATTATTAAATTACCGAATAAATTTAATCAGCTTTTAGGAAGGCAGTTTGAAGGAGGAATTGAACTATCACAGGGACAGTGGCAGAAACTGGCAATAGCCCGAGCTTTTTATCAAGGTGCGCCGATTCTTATTCTAGACGAACCAACTTCAGCAATTGACGCTGAAGCGGAATATGAAATATTTTTAAATCTCCACAAATCTTATAAAGACAAAACATTGTTTTTGATATCTCATCGTTTTTCAACCGTAAGGAATGCTGAAAAAATTATAGTTTTGGAAGAAGGAAAAGTAATCGAACAAGGGAGCCATGAAGAGTTATTGAAAAAGAACGGTCTTTACGCTCAAATGTTTTTGAAGCAGGCGAAGGGTTATAAATGAATAAAACTTTAGATTTTTTAGCGGGGATAAAAATATTGGAGGAAGTAGAATCTCCTATTAATGGAAAGTTGACGGTGGTTCGAGATCTTCTTTACGGGGTTTATATAAAGGGTGGCGGTCTTCCTCAATCCGGTGGATTGGCAGAGAAAATTTGGAAAATTACTTTAAAAAAAATTCAAAAAGACTTAAAAGTTAAAAAATGTTTGATAGTGGGAATGGGCGGGGGTGGAATTGCAAAACTAGTAAGACAATATTGGCCTGACTCTGAAATTATAGGAGTTGATGTTGATCTAGTCATGGTTGATTTGGGAAGAAAATATTTGAATTTAGACAAAACGGGAGCGAAAGTTGTTATTGCAGATGCTTATGAGTATATGGCGAATGTAACTAAAAATAGTGAAAAGTGGGACCTTGTATGTGTAGATGTATACGTAGAGCGATCAGTTCCGAAAAAATTTGAGACAGAGGATTTTATTAAGTTAATTAAAAAAGCTCTTACGATTGATGGCACGGCCATATTTAACAGACTGTATGGTAAAGAAGATAAAGAAGCTGCAGAGAATCTTCACCGAAAACTAATCCATATATTCAAAAAAGTCCGACCTGTCTACCCCGAAGCTAATGTGATGTACGTGTGTTTGGTTTAGAGGAATAGTAGCCTTCTGTTACAATTAATTGTTAGAGAGTGTAAAATTATTACTTCGCATGTTAAGCAGAGCTTGACACAAACTTTGTTTATGACAGTAAAGCTAGTCACAAACTGTGTTTATGTTTAAAAAGATATTTTCGAAACTTCTCGACGTAAATCAAAAAGAATTAGACCGACTATCAAAAATAGTTGATAAGATTAACGAGCAAGACCAAAAGGCAAAGAAACTAAAGGAAAGCGAGTTTGCCCAAAAAACCGGAGAGTTTAAAAAGAGGTTGCAAAAAGGAGAAACCTTGGAGAGCTTGCTTCCCGAAGCTTTTGCACTTTCCCGTGAGGCTTCCTGGAGGGCGATAGGACTTAGGCCTTATGATGTTCAGCTGATGGCTGCGGTTGCTCTTTTTCAGGGAAAGGTTGTAGAACAAAAAACAGGGGAGGGAAAGACTTTATCTGCAGTTCTTCCTTTGTATTTACACACTTTAACCGGGAAAGGCGTTCATTTAGTTACTGTGAACGATTACTTGGCCCGCCGTGATGCAGGTTGGAATGCTCCTACATTTGAGATGTTGGGTTTATCAACAGGAGTGATTGTTCAAGAAATGAAATCCTATGTCTATGATACAAAACACAACGACACAAGCCACGGAGACGAAAGACTTGCACACCTTAAACCAACGGAGCGAAAAGAAGCCTACAAAGCTGATATTACATACGGGACAAATAACGAGTTTGGATTTGATTACCTTCGCGACAACATGGTTTCCTCCTTAGAACAAATGGCTCAAAGGGGTCACTACTTTGCGATTGTCGACGAGGTAGACTCTGTCTTGATAGACGAAGCAAGGACTCCCCTTATAATCTCGGCTCCGGATACAGATCCAACCGATAAATATTACAAATTTGGAGATATAGTCGATAAATTGAATGCGGATACCGACTATACAATAGACGAAAAATCAAAGACAGCGAGCTTAACAGAACATGGTATTACTCGCGTTGAAAAAATATTAGGAGTCGATAATTTATACGAGCGCGATTTTGCAGCCATTCACCACTTGGAGAATGCACTACGCGCAAGAACTCTTTATCTTCGAGACCGCGAATACGTGGTAAAAGATAATCAAGTTATCATAGTTGATGAGTTTACGGGCAGGCTTATGTTTGGTCGGCGCTGGTCTGACGGTCTTCATCAGGCAGTTGAGGCAAAGGAGAAAGTCGCAATACAGCAGGAGAGTAAAA
>Ga0209431_10004521_pt1 | contig 10904 bp, 12 predicted proteins | sample RifCSP13_3_FD_184021 | JGI IMG/M metagenome (GOLD analysis project Ga0209431, IMG submission 184021) | Soil microbial communities from Rifle, Colorado - Rifle CSP2_sed 13_3 (SPAdes) (version 2) | ecosystem: Environmental > Terrestrial > Deep subsurface > Rock core/Sediment | place: Rifle... | reverse complement strand
TACAATAACATTCGATCGGTGCTGGGAACCACGGTCGCAGATTTCCTTTCGCAGGAAAAGGATGGCACCCGCACTGTTCTGGGCGAAACCATTTCACATACCGGTTGGGTCATCATGCTCTTTCAGGTTGTGGTGGCCTGGATATTCGAAAGGTACAAACCCATCCCATCCTATATTTTCGGATTGCTTGTTATGGGCATAGGTTTCGGGTTCCTGGGACTGGCCGGAATCACTGAGCCCGCATGGGTCTTCCTCGGTATATTTTTATTTGCTGTGGGTGAGATGATCAGTTCGCCCCGCATCCAGGAATACATTACCTGGCTGGCACCTAAGGAAAAGGCCGGGCTGTATATGGGCTCCAATTTTCTTGCCATAGGAATCGGAGGATTTTTAAGTGGTGTTTTATACACCTCCAGGATCTACAGTTATTTTGAACGCTCGGGACATACGGAATATATTTGGTTTGTTTTGGGTGCCCATATATTCCTTGGGATCGTGGTTATGTTCCTGTTCTCATACTTTGCCGGACAATTCAGGGAGCAGGAAACCTAAATCAAATACATGAGGCACAAGTGATCTGGAATCACATGTAGTGAAATTCATGAAGAAGAACCTGTACTTTTACGTCATTTTATTGGTGATCGGGTTGGCCACCATCTGGATTGTCCTTGACAAGGAAGGATTATCAGGTTTTCATGAAACCACAAACGCAGGGGTACAAAGTGCAATTTTTGGTAATGGACTGAATATCCAGCATATACTTGATAAGTTACTCCAGGCACCGGGAATATTGATATTGCAATTAATTATAATCATCCTGGTGGCACGAATGATGGGTTATCTTTTCCAGCTTATCGGACAACCCCTGGTTATTGGTGAAATAGTGGCAGGCTTGGTTCTTGGACCATCTCTGCTTGGTGCACTGGCACCACAGTTATCGAATTATATCTTCCCGCAGCAATCTATCGATGTATTGCAACAGCTAAGTCAGCTCGGACTTATCTTTTTCATGTTCATCATTGGAATGGAACTTGACAGCCAGGCATTCAGGAAATCAGCCAACAAGGCTATTCTGATAAGTATTGCCAGCCTGGTAATACCTTTTATTTCAGGAGTTATATTGGCCTATTATCTGCATTCAACCCTGGCGATTAACCAGGTCAGGTTTACTTCCTTTGCCTTGTTTATGGGAACCACCATGAGTATTACAGCATTCCCGATATTAGCCAGGATAGTCCAGGAAAGAAAACTGTTCAAAACATCGGTGGGTACCATGGCTATTACAATAGCTGCTATAGGTGATGTAGTTGCGTGGTGTATGCTCGCTATCGTAATTGCAATTGTAAAGGCAGGAGGATTTAGTAGTTCTTTCCTGACTATCGGGCTTTCTATTGCCTACATATTTTTTATGCTTTATGCTGTTAAGCCTCTCATGTACCGTATCGGAAGGGTTTATTCCAGCCGTGAAGCCATGAGTAAGCCCATTGTAGCACTTGTATTTCTGCTTATTCTTTTATCTGCATTAATTACGGAAGCCATTGGAATCCATGCCCTGTTCGGAGCATTTATGGCAGGAGTTGTTATGCCGGAAAACTTAAGCTTCAGAAGAACTTTCACGGAAAAAATCGAAGATATTTCCCTGGTTATTCTTCTTCCGCTATTTTTTGTATCCACCGGGCTCCGTACCGAAATAGGACTGATCAATACAGGTCAACTTTGGTTTATATGCGCAATTATTACCATCACTGCAATATTGGGCAAATTTGGGGGTACACTGCTGGCATCCAGGTATACCGGACTCAATTGGCACCACTCGCTCACCCTGGGTGTGCTTATGAATGCAAAAGGGCTAATGGAACTAATAGTCCTCAATATCGGTTATGATCTGGGAATTCTCAGTCCCGAAGTTTTTGCAATGCTTGTTTTAATGGCACTTGCCACTACACTTATAACCGGACCCGGACTTAATCTGATCAACATATTCTTTCCTGAGAAGTTAGCCCGGCAGCCTGAAAGCGATAAAGTATACAAGGTCATGCTTTCCTTCGCCAATCCAAAAATGGGCAGTACCCTGCTTCGTCTGGTGCACATGATGTTTAACCGGATATCAGCTGAAACCCGGTTCACCGCGCTGCATATATCACGGCGTACCGACCTTTCACCCGATAATGCCCGGTTATTTGAAAAAGAAAGCTTTTCACCCATCAGGAGAGTAGCTCATGAAAATAAACTGGCACTTCATACAATATATCGCAACACAAGTGAGATTTCCGCTGAAATAATTGAAACCTGCAATACGGAAAAACCTGATATGCTGGTTTTGGGAAGTGCAAGGACAATTTTCAGTACCGACATTTTGGGTGGCATAATCAAAAGGATTATTCATGATTCCTCCTGTGATGTTCTGATATTTAACGAAAAAAGCTTTAATGAGATAAATTCCATTCTCATTGTTTATTTTGGGAACGGTGATGACTTTCTTTTTAGTTATGCGAGGATGTTCAATCACATTACCAAAAGAAAGTTTTATACGTACCACCGAGGGCTCGAAAACAAAGATTCCGCCAATACACTTCTACATTCCGGGATCCAAATGGAATCTGTTACCGGAAGCCTGCTTGATCCTGCTTTTCTTAGAACAATCGATCTTGTAATGGTCTCGGAAAAGAACTGGAAAAACCTGGAAAGCAAAAACAACCTGCCTGTTAACCAGTTCCCCTCATTGCTGATCATCCATAAGACAGAGGGTAGTAACCGTATTCTGGATAGGAGCAAAGTGGTTTGAAACCTCAAACCCCAAACTTCAAACCTCAAACCTCAATTATCGATGTACTTTCCCCGGCGCCGTTTGGGCCAAGAAAACCGAATATCTCACCCTGGCGGACTTCGGGATTAAGGTTGTCAACCGCCTTGATATCGCCATAGGATTTTGACAGACCGGAAGTACTTAAGACAATTGCGGAGGAATTTGAATGTTGCATAGACATAACGGTCATAAACTTATCTGCTTATTCCTCCGGCTAATAATGTAAGCCATGGCAAAATCTCCCTGTGCACCAAGCCGCTGTTGGAGCTCCTGGAGGAATGTTTTTTGTTGTCTGCCTTTCCAGCGCATAGAAATAATTATGAATTATGAATTACCTACCCCCAGTCAGTTGATCCTGGTATTCCTTAAGTTGTGCCCATTTGCCTTCGAAAGCCATTAAAGCCTGAGCCGGCCACGTTTTGGGTTCGTGTATCTTATAGGATGGTCCCCCGTCGGCAAGCAGGATATTTCTTATTTCATCCTCAGTAGCCTGGGCCAGTTTATGCCAGGTATCGATGCCCCGGCTTTTCAGAATAGTTTCGATTTTCTCACCTATTCCTTCAACAATTTTCAGATCATTTTCTTGGATCTTTTTTGCAAAAATACTTTTGGCTTCGACAGCATCAAAGGGTGCTGCATGTTTTTCCTTTTCCTGTATACATATCCTGAGTTTGCTTTGGAGCTCATCTATCTCATTTTCAAGTTCCACACGTTTGAGGTGTTTCTTTTTCCCACACAGATAGCCAATGATAAATCCGAGTAAAGCGGCCACCACCAAGGCAATCAGAATAAATAACAGGTCGGAGGTAAATCGTTCAGTCATGATAGTAGGTTTTATTTAATTAATATTTCAGCTCTGCGGTTTTTGGCAAGTCCTTCAGCCGTACTGTTATCACCTGCCGGCTCGCTGTCACCCTTTCCTGTATAGTCAATCCTTGCAACATCAATCCCGGCATCCAGCAACTTCTGTCTGGCAAATGCAGCCCGTGCAGAACTTACCTTCAGTTTGACCTGCTGCGATCCGATATTGTCAGAATGGCCCGATACTATTACGCGGGCACCGGGATTATCGTCCAGGTATTTCCTGAACAATTCAAGTTGAAATTCATCCTCTTCGGTGAGAACAGCAGTAAGCTTACCGAAGTCGAAGTACACTACCAGTAAGGCAGGAGGCTCATTTTGCACCACCGGGGAAGCCAATGTATCAGTTTTCTGACCCGCAAAGGCGGCTTCGACTGCCCGGTTATCAACCCGGCAATCATTTCTGACTCTGCAAACATAAAAATAAGTACACCCTGTAACCCATAAGATCAGCAAGGTTGTGAAAAGAAAAAAGGTATTTTTCATTTCGTTTTTTACTAAATATAGGGATTATTTCCCAGAAGGCAAATGAAAACTGAAAAATCGTACTACTAATCCGTTGAGGTCAAAACAGATGTATAAAAAAGCAAAGACCCCGTCTTTACTGGCGGGGTCTCTCGCGTGTGGGCATTACTGGATTCGAACCAGTGACCCCTACCCTGTCAAGGTAATGCTCTAAACCAACTGAGCTAAATGCCCGGTACGGGCAAAAATAACATAAAATTTTCAATATCAAATTTACACGGTAAAATATGAATCAAATCTGATTTTTTGCGTATAACTATAAAAACCACAGCAATGAAAAAGGTAAAATTGATTATTGTAATCGCTGTTACTTTCCTGTTATTAAGCAGTTCAGCCTGGGTAAAACTTACTTTGATCAGACCGTCGGAATTGGTACTTCCTGAACATATCCGCATTATTGCCATGATTGACAGAACAAAACAGGATGATACCCCTCAGAATAAGCTTGAACAGATAGTTACCGGTGAAGTATTCAGGCAGGATGAACAGGCCGTTATACAGGTAGCCGAAGGGTTTATCGATGCCTGTTCCGGTATGAACCGGTTCCAGCCTGTCCGCACCGCCGAGCGTTACACCGGTAACGGAACAAAATCGACCTTTCCAACACCGCTCGACTGGGAAACGGTTTCTGAAATCTGTTCCAGGCATCAGACAGATGCCCTCCTGTCCGTCGAAATATTCGATACCGATTTTATCCTTACAAACAATCCTGTTAAGATCGAAACCAAGGATGATGCCGGCAAGATACTTACCCGGCTGGAGTACCGGGCAAACGGAGTAGCGGTGATCAACTTCGGTATCAGGTTGTACGATGCTGCCAATCGTGTTATCATTGATGAATACCAAACTTCGCATCGCATGAATTTTGATGCTCAGGGAGGCACATTGCAGGCTGCACTAAACCAGTTGCTTGATAAGGTTGAAGCCATAAACCAGGCCAGCTTTGATGCCGGATTTGTTTATGGACAACGGATAACTCCCACCTATTACAGGGTAACCAGGTATTTTTTCGACAAACCAAAAAAGGAACTGGGTGCCGGCGTGAGGTATTCCGAAGTTGCTGACTGGCAGGGCGCCATAAAAGCCTGGTCGAAGGTGGTGGATAAAGGCGATCGGAAGGACGCCGGAAGGGCTGCGTTCAATATTGCAGTTGCCTGGGAAGTGCTGGGCGACCTGGAAATGGCAAAGGAATGGGCTGCCCGCTCCCATACCGAATTTGAAGAAAAAGATGCTGATGATTATTACAAGATGCTGAACTACCGGATAAGGGAGGAAAATATTGTGAAGCAGCAGATCCCGGAGCAGTAACTCTGGCAACCGGTGAGTTTTTTCTGAGCTCTCGCAGATTTCGAGCAAAAAGAGGTTCTCGCAGATTTCGCAGATTTCGCAGATCTTTTACTTTTCACTATTCACTATTCACTTTTCACTGCTCACCGTTTACCGTTTACCGTTTACAATTACCCCAATCCAACTCCTCGGTCACAGGGCAGGGGCAAGCCCTGCCCCTACGTGTAATACCTCAATCCTACTCCCTACTCCTTCCTCCCTACTCCCTGCTAAATTTCTCTCTCCCCCCGCTCCGCCTGCAGAAACTTATGCGATAGCTGCGCCAGCAACCGGCTGAACGTAGCCATCGCCACTTCGGTTTCTTTGCTTATAGCCTGTTTCTTAAGTCTCAATAACAACAAGCCATACAAGGCATTCAAACTGGTTTCGACATCACCGGTACGATGGTTCCCAGCCTTTTTCCTGATTTCTTCGATGTTGACTAAGGCATGCCGGTAAGTTTCCCGGTATATTTCTTCATCAGGATGGTTAAGTAAACGGATATGCATATCATTCAGATCAGCAAGCAGGGTATTCAGAAAGCTGAGATGGCCGTTCGCCTGTATCCCTTCCCTGTACATCATCAGCATCAGGTTGGCATACCAGTCGCGAACGTCAATCTTTATCTTTTCCGGCTGTGAGTACTGGGAGATCAGGTTTTGTTCGATCAGGTCGATATTAAACTGATGGGCACGGATGAGATCTTCGACCTGCCACATGTAAAGGATGTATTCGGCGATGTTTGTCTTGCGTTTTTCCTTTGCGATCAGCATGTTACTGATTTATAATGTCATCCAATAATCTTCTTTCTTTCTTTGTCGGCCTTCCTGCTCCCCTGTCGCGTTTAAAGAATGTTGTTTCCTTTATCCGGAGTTTGTCGAGTTCTTCCGGAGATGTAAGATCATCCATAAATTCTTTTACGCGCTGGGCAGGCAAACGATTTTCAACCAGTCCGGTGACACGGATGGTATATACTACAGGAAGCTTGCGGATAAATATTGTTTCTCCCGGCTTAACTTCATGGGAAGGCTTGACCTCCATGCTGTTAATAATGATTCTTCCCTTTTTGCAGGCTTCTGCGGCCAGACTCCTGGTTTTATATATCCTTACCGCCCAAAGCCATTTATCTATCCTTACTCTATCCGAAGTTGACATTTTACCTGTTCAGAACGTACCGGACAAAAATAAGCAATAATACGATCCATAAAAAAAAGACCGTCATTACAACGGCCTTTTTCACACTAAACAAAACTACTAACTAAACCAACTTGGGCAAATCTTTATATCGGGTTTCGATTAATTCCTGTTTTAAAATTTGTGTCATTTGTTGTTTCTCTATGATATTACGAGGAAAGGAAAGGGATGTTCGGAATATTCGGTGAAGGGTAAAGATGTGTTGATGAAAGTGGGGTTTTAATTGATAAGAGCCCTAGGAGGGTTTATTAAATTCATCCCGAACCGCTGCAAGTGAAGGCAATACCCTGTAATCATCCTCAACAGCAGAACCAACCACTACGCCATCAGCACCGGCTTTGTAAATCTGCCGTATATCATCCGGGGTCCTGATGCCACCACCAACCAGCAAAGGAATTGAAATGCTCTCTTTTACCTGTCTTACCACGCTTTCCTTTAACCTGTCGTTCGCTCCGCTTCCCGCTTCCAGGTAAATCAGTTTAAGCCCGAGCTGCTCACCCGCCAGTGCGGTGGCAATAATGATATCGGCCTTGTCGGATGGAATTGGCCGTGTATTGCTGATATATTCCACGGAGGACAAATGATGACCGTCAACAAGAACGTATCCGGTGGGTATAATTTCCAGTCCCGATTTTTTGATGAACTGTGATGCCAGTACATGGTTTCCGATCAAATATTCTGGATTCCGGCCCGAAATCAAGGATAAAAGAAGAATTCCATCCGCTTTGGGACTGAGCTGAAGAAGGTTGCCCGGAAACAGTATCACCGGGCACCCGGAAGCCCCTTTAATGGCTGTAATTGTATCGTCGATGGGAGATGATACCAGGCTGCCTCCAACCAAAATAAAATCAACTCCGGCCAGGGATGCGGTTTTTACGGTTTTTACCACCATGCCGGCATCCTGTTTTTCCGGGTCGATCAAAAGGGCAAAAATCTTGCGTTGCCCCGGAAACAGTGTATTGTAAATTTCGTTATTCATGATCTGGTCTGATGCACAACACCCCGGCATACTACTTGCAACACCATACAATAACGTAATTGCCCAGGCTGAAGTACGTCATATCAAAAAGTTCATTTCGCATCCTGTTACGAACCCAACCTTTCATAACGCCCCTTTCCAGGGGATCAAAAGGTTCAATCGTAAGGTTATCCTTGAAATTAATATCCTGCTTGTCACATATTTTATACAACGCTTCCTTGGCACACCAGTGAATATACAGGTGATATTTTTTCTGTTCTTCATCAGGGGTTACCCGGTCGTTTTGGTTGATAAACCTGTGAGAAATACTGCTGATCCTGTGCGACATATATTCCAGGTCAATACCCACTCTCTTTCCCCGGCTTAATAAAATGGAAGTCAGGTCACGCGAATGAGATATGCTGATATAATAAGAATTGCCTTTAATAAAAGGCTTTCTGTTGCCATTATAGATGATAGAAAGTTCCTTCCCTGTCATTTCATTCAGCAGTACCCGTACGCTGAGCCACTCAAGTTTCCGTGGCGTATAACTGAACCGTTCGAGGGTTTCAAGTTCATCAGGGCATAGGGTTATTCGCGATTTCAGATTATCAAGATTTTCTGTAATCTTCCAGATAGCAAGCTGACACCCGCACTCCAATTGTTCATTCATGATTATTGCCATGGCGATGTCCTTAAATTCTACTTTTCCCAGTGGAAAGTTTCAATCATATGCCTGATGTCCTCTGTAAAAAATCCTATAACTGGTGCCAGAGAGTCCTTATTGGGTATTACACTGAAATATAACGATCCGCTCAGGAAATTGTCCGTGCTGTCGGTTATGAAAAAACTCATGGATGAGGCTGTGTTGCCTTTGATATCGTAAATCATTCCGTAAACCTCACGATCGGGAAAGGAAAACGTCTCTTCCAGAATATCATCTGCTTTTATGCTGTGCTTATAAGCCAGTGTCCGGATGTCCTCAACATGGGTGTTCAAATCGCTGTGCAACGTTTTATAGGTTATATGTATTTTGCCCTTATATCCGGGAAATTCAATATTTATCCAGCATGGCTCATCACCCTGACCCTGGTATGGGGTGATCTTACCATATACAGGACAATCAAAACTGTAATTGCACTCACTTTTATAGGAAATGTATTCCTTTTGCGGAAAATCAATCCTGAAATAACTCTCGGGCTTGGGGGTGTATGCTTTCCGGCATCCTGCCGCAAATGTTATGATAATCATAACAATAACGAGCTGCCCGATCCGCTCCGGTCCGAATATTTTTTTAATCACGGTGTTTGTCCTCCTTAAGGGTAACCTGTATCTGTTTGATCCTGCGCTGATCCACTGATTTAACGGTAAACAGGAATCCCTTACAGGTAATTACATCATTCTTTCGCGGCAATTCACCCTTCAGTTCAAGAATGAGCCCGGCGAGGGTTTCAGCTTCCCCGATCACCTCATCGAATATGTCTTCGTCGAGGTTAAGTACCTTGAAAAAGTCATTCATGGCAACCTTACCTTCGAAAAGGTAATTGTGATCATCAATTTTAACATAGGATACATCATCATTATCCGATTCATCCGTGATCTCGCCAACAATCTCTTCGAGGATATCCTCGAGGGTTACAATTCCAGATGTGCCGCCATATTCATCGATAACCACCGCCATATGTATTTTGCTGGTTTGGAATTCTTTCAGCAGATCATTTATTTTCTTGGTTTCCGGAATATAATAGGGGGGGCGCATCAGTGACTGCCATTTGAAGGAATCCGGCTTGCCCAGGTAGGGAAGCAGGTCCTTGATATAAAGTATGCCTTTGATATTATCAAGATCCTGGTTGAAGATGGGGATCCGCGAATACCCGGAATCGACAATGTGGGCGATCAGCTTTTTAAACCGAAGCTGCATACTTACCCCAACAACATCCACCCTTGGCGTCATAATCTCACGTACATCGATATTGCCGAATTTAACAATTCCTTCCAGGATCTTCTTTTCTTCAGTTATGCCCTGTTCGGTCAGATCAAGGGCATCCGACAATTCATCCATCGAAATATTCCTTCCCTGATGGGCATATTTTCTTTGAATGATGGCCGTAGAACGGATCAGGAAGAAATTAACCGGGCGGCATATCTTTTCGGCAATATCCAGCGGAACAGCCATAAACCTGGCCACTTTCCCTGCATAACGGATGGAATATATCTTGGGTAAAATCTCTGCAAAGAATACGATTAAAAAAGTAATGGAAACCACCTCAATAAAAAATCCCAGGATGGGCGCATTGGAAAAATCAAAAAGAGAACTGCTCAAATAAGCTGAACTAATAATTATCCCAATGTTAAATAGGTTATTGGTCACCAGAATAGTGGCAAGTAGCTTTTCGGGAATACCCAGCAGTCTTTCAATGACGTGGCCGGTTTTTGATTTTGAATCACGTATTTTACTGATATCCGCAGGCGAGAGCGAGAAAAAAGCAGCTTCCGCTCCTGAAACCATGGCAGACAATATCAGCATTACTAAAATAGCTGCTACAATAGCTACCAAATCCAGGGTAAATGGATTTAAAATAAAATCCACATATGAATCCAATGCCTGGTGATAGGAATCTTCGTCCAATTCAACAACTAATAAGTGAATGGTTAGTTAAATCAGAATGGCAGGTCATTACCAGGATCCTGCTCATCAACCTGTGATTTTTCACCGGTACCGTTGTTTACCTGGGGTTCCTGGCCATGGACTGCCGGTTCATCAGCTCTTTTACCCAGCAGTTGCATCACATCGGCCACAATTTCGGTGGTATATCTTTTGTTCTTATCCTTGTCGTCCCAGGAACGGGTACGCAACTTACCTTCCACATAAATCTGGCTGCCCTTTTTGACGTATTTTTCAGCAACCTCTGCAAGACCTCTCCACAACACTACACTATGCCATTCCGTAGTAGTCACCCGTTCTCCGCTTTTGTTCTTGTAGACGTCACTGGTAGCCATTCTGAGTGTACATACCGGGACGCTGGTATCGAGGTAGCGAACTTCAGGATCCTGTCCGACATGACCAATTAATATTACTTTATTAACTGACATTTTTTTGAATTTAATCCGGCGTAAAAATACAAAAAAAATAAATCCGATTTCACATCAGCCCTTCCTGTTTCAAATATACAAGGTATTTGTCAATTAACCGAGGCACCGCATAATCCCTTAAATTGCCGTATACTACAGGAG
>Ga0209431_10004519_pt1 | contig 10904 bp, 12 predicted proteins | sample RifCSP13_3_FD_184021 | JGI IMG/M metagenome (GOLD analysis project Ga0209431, IMG submission 184021) | Soil microbial communities from Rifle, Colorado - Rifle CSP2_sed 13_3 (SPAdes) (version 2) | ecosystem: Environmental > Terrestrial > Deep subsurface > Rock core/Sediment | place: Rifle... | reverse complement strand
AGTTGAGGGCATCGGTGCCGTACCCGCGCCCCAGAAGTGACTTGTCACTGACCACGATCGCCATCTCGGCGTCGCCGTTCTCGCGGTCCACGTCGCGCAGGGTCACGTTCCCGATGGCGCGCTGCTCGCCCGGCAGGCAGATGGCGAACGAGAACATCGACTTGCCCTGCTGTGAGGCCACCAGCTGGGCGAACTCCTGCGCCCCATCCGCCGAGACCGGCATCTTGATCCCCAGGAAGTGGCCGATCTCGGCGTCGTTGACCCAGATCGGGTCGCCGCCGAAGTCGGCGCGTTCGGCGGCGCGCAGCCAGACCTTCTCGCCACGCAGCATGGGGAGGGGTTGGCTCGGCGGCGGGTTCGGACTGTCGTCTGCCATCGCCGGATGATACGAGGCGCGACTACAGTCTGCGGGTGCAGCGCCTCGCCACGGCCTACCGGATCGGCTCGTCCACCATCGCCGCGGTGGCGCTGGTGGTCTCGAACCTGCTGCCGCTCGCCGGCGTGGTGTGGTGGGACTGGGACCTGTTCACGATCCTGACCCTGTACTGGGTCGAGAACGGGATCGTCGGGGTCATCAACGTGCCGAAGATCCTTCACGCCGAGGGGAGCACCCTCTCCGGCACGTGGCGGATGAGCCTGAATGGTCGGCAAATCGAATCCATGGCCAGAGGTCCGATCGCGGCCTTCTTCGACCTCCACTACGGCGGCTTCTGGCTCGGTCACGGCCTCTTCGTGATCGTGGCCCTGCCGGTCATGACCACCGGTTTCACCAGCGGGCAGGTCAGCCCCGGGGCCGATTGGGGGCTGGTTGGCTCCGGCGCCGTCGCGCTGGCAATCAGCCACGCGATCTCGTACCGGGCGAACTACCTCGGGCGCGGGGAGTACCGGACGGCGTCGCCGGGAGGGCAGATGATGGCGCCCTACGGCAGGTTGGTGATCCTGCACGTGACGATCATCCTGGGCGCGGCGCTGAGCATGATGATCGGGTCACCGGTCGGATCGCTGCTGGTCCTGGTCTCGCTCAAACTGGTGCTGGACCTCTTCTTCCACCTGCGCGAGCATTGGCGCCTGGCCGCGGCCGCGCCGGTGCACGGGCCGTCATGACCCGTCCGCTCCAGGTCGGCGTCCAGCTGCCCGAGGTCGAGTACGTCGCGCGCTGGTCACAGCTCCTCGAGATGGCGCGCACCGCCGAGGCGATCGGCCTCGATTCGATCTGGGTCGGCGACCACCTGCTGTACAGCACCCCGGGTCAGCCCGACCGCGGCCCGTGGGAGGCATGGTCCCAACTGGCGGCGATCGCCGCGGTCACCACGCGGGTGCGGCTCGGGCCGCTGGTCGCGTCGACCAGCTTCCACAACCCCGCGATGCTGGCCAAGAAGGCAGCCACGCTCGACGAGATCAGCGGCGGGCGCCTGATCCTGGGCCTGGGTGCCGGCTGGAACGAACGCGAGTACCGGGCCTACGGATTCCCGTTCGACCGGCGGGTGAGCCGCTTCGAGGAGGCCTTCACCATCATCCGCAGCCTGCTGCGGGAGGGGCGGTGTGACTTCCACGGATCCTTCTACGACCTTGACGACTGTGTGCTGCTGCCCCGCGGGCCGCGCGCCGACGGGCCGCCGCTGATGGTCGGTTCGATGGGCCCGCGCATGCTGTCGATCACCCTTCCCCACGTGCAGGCCTGGAATGCCTGGTACTCCTGGTTCGGCAACACGCCGGACGGCTATCGACCGCTGCGTGACGCGGTCGACGCCGCCTGCGAGGCGGCGGGCCGCGATCCGGCCGACGTTGAGCGAACGGTTGCGCTGCTCGTCGCCTTCCCCGGTGCCGCCGGCCGCCAACTGGTGGATCGGACCGATCCCGACGTCCCGCCCATCGACGGCCGGCCCGAGGCGCTTGCCGCCGCGCTGCGGGGATTCGCCGCCGAGGGCGTGGCCCACGTGCAGCTGGTGCTCGACCCGATCACGCCCGAGACCGTGGCCGCCCTGGGGCCCATGCTCGAGCAGCTCGACGGATAGGGCCGGCTGCTATCCTCGGCCACATGCAGCCGGGACCGGATTCGCTGCCACTGGGCGCCACGGGGAGCCTCGAGGTGCTGTCGCTGCGCAGCGCCACCGGTGAGCACGCCGCGCTGGTCCGTGACGCGGCCGCGCCGCGGGCGCTGCTCAGCACCACTCGCCTGCTGGACGGCGGCGAGCAGATCGTGGTGACGCCCCTCGACGAGGGGGTCGAGGTTCGCGTCGACGGGGACGCGCTGGCGATCTGGCTGGCATCGGGATCGCTGATCGGTCCGGCCCGACCGGCGCTGCCCGGATGGGCGAGCGGCCTGGGGCTGGTCCTGGTCGTCACGCTGGCCGGCCTGGTGCTCGTCGGCGGCGCGACCGTGTTCAGCTGGCTGCTCGGATGGTGAGGACCGGGAGGTGAAGGGCCTGCGGCCACCGGTCGCCGGGCTGCTGGCGATGCGGATCGGAGCGGAATACGGGTCCGTCGCCCAGTTCGCGGATGCCCTGCAGCGCGCGCTGGCGCGCGGCGGAGAGCGGGGCGCCACGCTGGTGGCGGCCCTGGATCGGGGCGATCTGTCGATCCACATTCCGCGCGAGGACGGCCCGTCGTGGAACAGCGTGCCGCTGGTGCACGTGGGTCGCGGGCGGCCGGCCGGCGCGGCGGAATGGGCGGGCGCCAACCTGATCATCGAGAAGTTGGAGCGGTATCGCTGACCATGACCGGCACCAGCATCGACCGCCCGCCCGCCGGCGCCGCGGTAGCGCCCATGACCGACGAGCAGCGCACCTGGTTGCGGGCGATGATGGGTCGCTTTGCGACCGGGGTGAGCGTGGTCGCCGCTCGCCACGGGCCCCTGCAGGCCGGCATGACCGCCAACGCGATCGCGAGCGTCTCGATCGAGCCGCCCCTGATGCTGGTCGTGGTCGGGCAGCGCTCCGAGACCCACGACGCGATCGTGGGCAGCCATTCATTCGCGGTGAGCATCCTGTCCGCCGGGCAGCAGGACCTGGCCCAATGCTTCGCGCAGCCCACCACCGCGGCCAAGCTGCGCCGCTTCTGCGACGCGCCCTGGCACGAGGCCGAGACCGGCTCACCGATCCTGGACGGGGCGATCGCCTACTTCGACTGCCGGATCACCGCCCGTCATCCCGGTGGCGACCACACCATCTTCGTCGGCGAGATCGTGTCGGCCGGCTACGACGAGGCCGCCGAGCCCCTGGTCTGGTACGGCTCGAGCTATCGGAGCCTGGCTCCGATAGCAGGCGGGGGAGGCTGACCGATGACCCGGGCTGACGGCGGGGCCGATCTCGCGCCGCTGCCCGCCTGGGATCGGTTGGCCGTCCGCGGAGCGACACGACTGGCGGTGGCGCCGCTGCAACGCGTGAGCCTCGAAGAACTGCTGATCCGCGACGATGACCTACCCGGGCTGGATGGCGCGACCGTGATCTGGGCCTGGCCGGCCGAGGCGGATTGGTGGGTCCGGGCGGTCCGGATCCACGGCGCCAGCGCCACCCCGATCCTGGTCCGCGCGCGGCGGCTGCGCGTCGAGCGGCCGGACCCAGCGTTGGCCCGCCTGCTGGGATTCGATCCGGACGACCCGCCGTCATCGGTGAGCTGGGGCGGCGAGCCCCGCCTGACCGAGCCGATGCCCCGCCAGCTGGCGTGCATCTGCCGGATGACCACCGGGCAGCGCGTCTACCGCGCCATCGAGGCCGGCTGGCGCACCGTGGACGAGGTGAAACGCGCCACCGAGGCGGGCTTCGGCGTGTGCCAGGGCAGGCGCTGTGTCGCCGGCCTCGCGGCGCGCCTCGACCTGGATGGCGCGGAGCGGCGGGCGATGATCACTCCCCGGCCGCCGCTGGTGCCGGTGCCGGCCTCGGTGCTGGCGGCCTTCGCGGAGGGTTGAGCGCCTAGGCGCCGATCTCGTCCAGCGACTCCCCGATCAGGCGCACCGCGAGGTCGATCTCGTCTTCGGTGGTGACCAGTGGAGGAATAACCCGCACCACCTGGCCCCAGGTCCCGCAGCTGAGCAGGATCAGGCGCCGATTCAGGGCCGCGCCGAGCAGGCCTCTCACCAGGTCCGGGCGCGGATTGAGCGTCCCAGGGTCGGCGAACTCGATCCCAACCATCAGCCCGCGGCCGCGGACCTCGGCCACCCAGGGTCGTCCCGCGCACGCCGACCGCAGCCCGGCCAGCAGCCGGTCGCCCATCCGCCGCGCATTGTCGATCAGGCCCTCCGACTCGACCACCTCCAGCGTGGCCACCGCCGCCGCGCACGAGACCGCGTTGCCGCCGTACGTCCCGCCATGCGACCCAGGCGCGAAGCGCGCCAGCAGGTCGGTGCGGGCCATGATCCCCGACAGTGGCATGCCCGAGGCAATCCCCTTGGCCATGACCACGATGTCCGGACGCGCGCCGCTCCACTCGGTGGCCCACATCCGCCCGGTGCGGCCGAAGCCGGACTGCACTTCGTCGACGATGAGCAGGATCCCGTGGCGATCGGCCACCTCCCGCAGCGCGGGCAGGAAGCCGTCCGGCGGGACGACGTAGCCGCCCTCGCCCAGGACCGGCTCGACCAGGAAGGCGGCCACGTCATCGGGCGCGATCAGGGTCGCGAACAACTCGTCGATCTGGCCCAGGGTCCAGGCCAGCGCGGCCTCCTCGGTCCGCCCGGTCGGGTTGCGCAGCGGATACGGGTACGGCGCGAAGTGCACGCCGCCCTTCAGCGGTTCGAAATGAGCGCGGTTCTTCAGCCCGGAGCTGGTGAGCGCCATCGTCCCGTGGGTGCGCCCGTGGAAGCCGCCGCGGAAGGCGACCACCGCCGGGCGGCGGGTCGCCACTTTGGCCAGCTTGACCGAGGCCTCGACCGCCTCCGCACCAGAGTTGGACAGGAAGAGCCCGGCCTCCTCGCCGTCGGCCAGCCCGGGGAACGTGCGCGGCAAACGGGCATGCAGCTCCAGCCCGGGCTTGTGGAAGAGGATGTTCTGCTGGGCGTGGATGATCTTGCTGGCCTGCTCGGCGATGGCCGCCGCGACCCGCGGATGGGCGTGTCCGGTATTGGTGACCCCGATCCCGCACGTGTAGTCCAGGAAGCGCTCGCCGTCGATGGTCTCGACCCACGAGCCGATGCCGCGCTCGACCACCAGGTCGGTGTAGCGGGCCCAGACCGGCGCGACCCCGGAGCGGCGCGCCAGCCACACGGCGCTGTCCTCGGCGCGGGCGTCGACCATCGGTTCGCGGGTCAGGTTCATCTCAGCGCAATGGTGACCGGCGCCGCTGAATCTGTCGAGCGGCCGGCCGTGCGCTGGCTCCAGACCTGGACCACGATGAAGACGAGCGCGAGGAGGAGGATCAACGTGCCGAGCACATTGACCTCGGGCGGGATGCCAAACCGGCTGGCGCTGTACACCCACAGCGGGAAGGTCACGGTGCGGCCGGAGGAGAAGACGGTGATCACGTAGTCGTCGATGGACAGCGCAAACGCGAGCAGCATCGCCGACAGGATGCCCGGGAAGATGATCGGGAAGGTGACCTTCCAGAATGTCGTCCAGCCGTCCGCGTACAGGTCCATCCCCGCCTCCTCGAGGGATTGGCTCATCCCGGCCAGGCGTGCCCGGACGGTCACCACCACGAAGCTGATGTTGAACATGACGTGGGCGGCCAGGATGGTGAGGAAGCCGCGCTCCATGCCCAGGCTGACCCACAACGTCAGCAGAGCTGCTCCCAGGATGATCTCCGGCGCGGTCATCGGGATGAAGAGCAGCAGGTTCATGACCCATCGGCCGCGGAAGTCGTATCGGGTCAGCGCCAGGCCGATCATGGTTCCGAAGGCGGTGGCGACGACGGTCGAGATGGCGGCCACTGCCAGGCTTACCGTCATCGCGTTGGTGATGACCGAGCGTCCCCACAGGTCGACGTAGTTGCGCAGGGTGAAGCCCTGCCAGGTGATGTTCTGGCGCCCGCCAGGGTCGTTGAAGCTGAATACGATCATCACCACGATCGGGGCGAACAGGAAGATGAACAGCAGCCCCGTGAAGGCGGGCAGCGCCAGGTTCGCCAGGCGAGAACGCACCGATGGCGGGCGGTGCGAGCGGATGCCGGTCGTCATGTGCCCGTCAACCGGTCAGCCGGTCGCTGCCGACCAGCCGGGTGTAGAGCGCCACCAGTCCCATGACTGCCGCAACCAGCACGAAGGCGAGCGCCGCCGCGGCGGGGTAGTCGAGGCTATCGAGGAACTTGCGTTGGATGATGTTGCCGACCATGAAGACCTGCGGGTTGCCGGATCCGATCACCTCTGCGGTGATGAAGTCACCGACCGTCGGGATGAAGGTCAGCAGCGACCCCGCCACCAGGCCCGGCAGGGAGAGGACGAAGGTGACGCGCCAGAAGGCCTGGGCGCGGCTGGCGTAGAGGTCGGTGGCCGCCTCGATCAGCCGCCGGTCGATCTTCTCCAGGGCAACGTACAGGGGGAGGATCATGAACGGCAGGAAGTTGTAGGTCAGGCCGAGGATGACCGCCGCCGGGGTGGCCAGGAAGTGGTACTCGGGCGGGAGCAGGCCGAAGTCCTTGAGCGTCCCAAAGATCAGCCCGTTGTCGGACAGGATCATCCTCCAGTTCAGAGTGCGAATCACGAAGCTGACGAAGAAGGGGAGCACCACTAGCAGCAGGAGGGCGTTCTTGAAGCGCCCGGCGCGGAAGGCGATGGTGTAGGCCACCGGATACCCGATGGCCAGGGTCAGTCCGGTAGTGGTCAGGGCGAAGATTGCCGATCGCAGGTAGAGCTCCCAGTACTGCCCGATGACCTCCGGGTAGATCCCGAAGTTCCAGGTCAGCTGGTAGCCGGTATCGAACGTCCCCGTCTGCAGTGAGACGAGCAGCATGAGCGCCATCGGCAGGGCGAAGAAGACGACCAGCCAGCCCCCGCCGGGGAGCATGAGCAGGAGTGGAGCCAGCCCGCGACGCACCGAATGCGCGACCGCCCGACCCGATGCGACCCTGTCAGCGACGCACTACGCGGGAGCCAGGTTGGTGAGCACTACCTCGAAGAGGTCGTTCCACTCGGTCTCCTCCTCTTCGGTCAGCTGCTTGTCGGCGTAGGTCCCCTCGATCTGGTCCGGCGTGGGGACAAGGGTCGGTGCGATCGCCACCAGCGTGTCGGCCCACTCGGGGTCGTCTGGCCTGGTTGCCTCGGCGTCTTCCAGGACCCGCTCACTGATGCCCGCCACCGGGGAGAAGTAGCCGACCCACTCCGACACCATGGCGGCCGCGTCCATGCTGTAGTAGTAGTCGATCAGCTTGTGCGCACCGTCGATGTTGGCGGCGCCCTTGGGGATCACCAGGTTGTCGTTCCAGCGCATGCCGCCCGAGTCGGGCACCACGAACTTCACCTTGTCGTTGTCGTAGAAGTTCATCTGGCTGATATCACCGGACCAGGCCACGCTGATGGCCAGGTCGCCGGCCGACAGCGATTCGTAATACTCGTTGCCGTACCATCCGCGGAAGTGGCCGGCCGGCACCGACAGCAGCCTCTGCTGCGCGCGGCGCACGTCGTCGACGGTTGCGTTGGCCGGTTCGATACCCAGCGAGAGGAGCGTCAGACCGAACATGTCGCGCATGTCGCTGAAGCCGCCGACGCGCCCGGAGAAGGCGGGGTCGAGCAGGTCGTCGAAGGTGGTGATATCGCGCCCGGTCAATGCGGGGTCGTAGGCGATCCCGGTGATCCCGCCCTGCCACCAGACGCTGTACTTGTTGTCAGGATCGTGCCACAGCCCCTTCGCGTAATCGGCGGAGTTGGCGGTCCAGTTCGGGATCTTCGAGTGGTCGATCTCCTCCAGCCAGCCGTTGCGAGCCATCCGCTCCACGACCCAGCTGCCGGGCGACATGATGTCCCAGCCGGTGGGGTTGCCTGCCCGCAGGTCAGGCGAGTACTTGGCCAGGAAGTCGGCGTTGTCGAGCAGGCCGACGTCGTACTCGACCTCGATGCCCGTCTGCTGCGTGAAGGCGTCCAGGCTCGGGTGGCTGGAGCCGTCCTCGGTCTCGTCGATGTAGAGTTCCCAGTTCAGCCAGTTCAGCTTGTTGGCAGACTCCGGCGTACAGGCCGCCAGGAGGCCCGGGAGCGTCATCAGCGCCCCGAGCGCCACGCCTCCACGGCCGGCTCGGCCAAGGAAAGCCCGCCGCGTCAGACGGTCCCTCCGCATGACCCGCTCGATGGCGGTCTCGATTCGGGATCGCTGTTCCAGGTCGGACATCGGTCTTCTCCGCTGCTAGGTGGTTGATCCGGCTCCGGGAATGACGAACGAATGCTGCGGCATCCACGACAGCCGCACCAGCTGGCCGTCGGGGTGCGCCTCCGCCGCGCCGCCGGTCTCCAGGTTCTGCGAGTACACGGTAAGGGTATACCCGGCTGCGGTGCGGACCAGGTACTGGGTGCTAACGCCGATGTAGCTGGCGTCGAGCACGGTCCCCTCCAGCGTGTTGAGGCTCGGATCGGGTGACGCGGCGGCCCCGGTGGTGATCCGCAGCTTCTCCGGGCGGACGCCCACCCGCACCAGGCCCACGCCCGCATCCAGGTCGGATGGCGCGCGGACCACGCTCCCGTCCCCGACTCGCACCGCCAGCAACCCGTTCTCGCGTCCGATCACGGTTCCCGCCAGCAGGTTGCTGACCCCCAGAAAACCGGACACGAAATCGGTCGTGGGGCGCTCGTACAGCTCTTCGGGGGCCCCCAGCTGCTCGATCCGACCGGCGCGCATGACCGCGATCCGATCGGACATGGTCATCGCCTCTTCCTGGTCGTGGGTCACGTAGATGAACGTGATCTGCACCTCGGTCTGGATCCGCTTGAGCTCGATCTGCATCTGCTTGCGCAGCTTGAGGTCGAGCGCGCCGAGCGGCTCGTCCAGGAGCAGGACGCGGGGGTGGTTGATCAGCGCGCGGGCGAGCGCGACCCGCTGCTGCTGGCCGCCGGAGAGCTGCGAAGGCTTGCGCTTCTCATAGCCGGGCAGCTCCACCAGGTCGAGCATGGCGGTCACCCGGGAGCTCAGCTCTGCGTCGGCGACCCGCTTGCGGCGCAGCCCGAAGGCCACGTTCTCGAAGACGGTCAGGTGCGGGAAGAGGGCGTAGTTCTGGAAGACGGTGTTGACGTCGCGCTTGAAGGGCGGCAGGTCGGTGACGTCGGCGTCGCCCAGGTAGATCGTGCCGGAGCTGGTCTCTTCGAAGCCGCCGATCATCCGCAGGGTGGTGGTCTTGCCGCACCCCGACGGGCCGAGCAGCGAGAAGAACTCCCCGCGCTCGATATCCAGCGAGACGTCGTCGACCGCCACCACGTCGCCGAAGCGCTTGGTCACGTGATCGAGGCGGACATCCACCTGGGCAGGCACGGTGCGCCGAGTATAGGCGGCGGGGTCGGGTGCGCACCACGGAGTTGGTAGACTCGCCCGCAGGTGGCGGCCGCGGTCCTGAGGGCCGCGCCCTGCCGAGTTGAGCCAGCAACGGATCGAGGCGCCGCGACCGTGGACTTCGCCCTCTCCGGGGAGCACGAGCAGATCCGGCGCACCGTCCGCGACTTCGCGGAGCGCGAACTGGCGCCGATCGCCGACGATATGGAGCGCCGCGCGGAGTTCCCGGCCGAAGCGATCCGGCGCGCAGCCGCCCTCGGCCTGCTGGGCGTGCCCTATCCCGAATCGGTGGGCGGGACGGGGCTCGATTCACTGGCCTACGCGATCACCATCGAGGAGCTGGCCCGGGTGTGGGGCAGCATGGCGATCATCGTCAGCGCCCACACCAGCCTGGGCTGCGGCCCGCTGTACCTGGCCGGCACGCCGGAGCAGCAGCAGCGCTTCCTGCGCCCCCTGGCCAGCGGCGCCACGCTCGGCGCCTATGGCCTGACCGAGCCGGAGGCTGGGTCAGACTCGCGCGGGACGCGGACGCGGGCCCGGCGTGACGGCGAATCGTGGGTGCTCGACGGAACCAAGCGCTTCATCACCAACGCCGGCGTGGCGGGCACCTACATCGTGACCGCGGTGACCGAGGCATCCGCCGAAACTGGCCGGATCTCGGCGTTCATCGTCCAGGCGGGCACCCCCGGCTTCAGCATCGGGCGGATGGAGGACAAGCTGGGACTCCACGCCAGCCGCACCGGGGAGCTGCTGCTGGAGGGCTGCCGGATCCCGGCTGACCAGCTGCTCGGCGCCGAGGGCGAGGGCGACCGACTCTTCCTTGAGACGCTGGACGGGGGTCGGATCGGGATCGGGGCCATGGCGCTCGGCCTGGCCCAGGCGGCATACGAGGCGGCATCGGCCTACGCGAAGGAGCGCAGGCAGTTCGGGCGGCCGATCGCGGCCTTTCAGGGGGTGGCGTTCATGATCGCCGACATGGCCACCCGGATCGAGGCCGCGCGGCTGATGGTGTACCGCGCCGCGTGGCTGAAGGACCGCGGTCAGCCGTATTCGACCGAGGCGGCGATGGGCAAGCTGTTCGCCAGCGAGGTCGCGCGTGACGTGACCAACGACGCGCTGCAGGTGCACGGTGGATACGGCTACGTGACCGAGTACCGGGTCGAGCGTTACCTCCGCGACGCGAAGCTGACCGAGATCGGGGAGGGGACGAGCCAGATCCAGCGCCTGGTGATCGCCCGCAACCTGCTCGGCATCAAGGCCATGTAGGTGTCCGGCGGACCGATCTTCGGGACCGATGCCCCGGCCGCGGCCTGGCGGCCGACGCCCGAGGTGATCGAGCGCAGCCGGCTGCGCCGATTCATGGCCGTGGTCGGCTGCGGCTCGCTCGAGGAGCTCCAGGCCCGGGCAGAGGTCGATCCGGCCTGGTTCTGGGATGCGGCGATCCGCGACATCGGGATCACCTTCGACCCGCCGGCGCGTCAGGCGCTCGATACCTCGCGCGGGATC
>Ga0209431_10004517_pt1 | contig 10905 bp, 8 predicted proteins | sample RifCSP13_3_FD_184021 | JGI IMG/M metagenome (GOLD analysis project Ga0209431, IMG submission 184021) | Soil microbial communities from Rifle, Colorado - Rifle CSP2_sed 13_3 (SPAdes) (version 2) | ecosystem: Environmental > Terrestrial > Deep subsurface > Rock core/Sediment | place: Rifle... | reverse complement strand
ATTGGAGACATGCAAAAAAATCCGGCCGAAGTGCAACTCACAGTTTCGTCAATAGCCTCTCCAAAAGAAGTCTTGGGCTCTAAAGCATACAGAACAAATGCAGTGTCCCTTATGTTGCCGTTGTTCCAGCATCCATCAGTTCCCTGAGCTTCGTCAAAAAGCCATCTTATCGAATTTTGCTTCTGTGAATAATCATCGGAATGAAATGCGTACAGCGCAAGAGAAGTGTCATAAAATTTATTATTGTTGCTTCCTTCCTGCCACCATTTGTCCGCTTTTTGCTTTCCTAAAAGTTCATTTCCAAATCCTCCGGTTATCGAATAAAGAAATGCTTCGGGAAGAAATGCTTCATTGTCTCCGGCATCAACATTTGCAACCAGATAAGGCAAATATGAGGAGATGTCATGATTCAAGAAATTTAAAACAAGCGACGCCCAAAGGCTTCCTTCATAACTGCACGCAGAACCAGAGCCAAAACACAATGACTGGACTTTTCTTTTGTTTCTGCACCTATTCCTCCGCTTGAAGAATGAGTTTCATCCGAAACATAAATCACGCTTGAACCCTGCCTTTGATAAATAAGCGAAGTCAAGTATGATTTATCGCATGAGATTTTAATTTCTTCATTGAAGCAGTTTGAATCTACCTTGAGCCAGTAATTTCCAGATGACATGGAAAAACAGCTTCCACTCAATCCTGTTGAGGAAAGGGTTTTGTCTTCATTAACTGAAACTGTATATAATTTTACCGGGCTTCCGTAAGAGACATCGCATGTTGATCCTGCAGGGTCTGTTGTGTCAATTTGCAAAAACCAGTCAAGATTATCAGTGGTTCTGTTTTTTGAAACGAGCCATGATTCCGCATCCTTGGCGCCTCCTAAAACTGCCAGAGCAGTGTATTTTATGTCTGTTTTATATTTTGAATCGCTCGTGACTTCAGACTTGCATTTTCCCGCAGTGATTAGAGAAAAAACTTTTTCTTCATCACCTAGTCTGCCACATGTTCTAGAATCAATTTTGTCTTCAAGGCAAGAATATCCGTTGTCAGTTTTGCAGCCATCATCTCCCGGCCCGCATTGTTTCAATTCGGCATTTAAAAAACCCGCAAAATTTAAGATTAAAAATAAAAAAAGCAAGCTTAGAATCACCTTTTTGTTCATTTTGAAAATAAGGAATTCTACTTTTTAAAATTATCTGACTTTTTTTGCGATTCTCTGGAGATATAGTTTACGGGATTTTTCAATTTCAACTCCTCGCTCGTCGGGATAATCCCGATGGCGCGATAATAATCTCTGTCAAAATTCGGCGGCAAAACCGGCTTGTTCCGGTAACTCCATGCCAGCTGGGATTTTATGTACCCTTCCTTCAGAAGGATTTTGTTTTTTGAATTCCAAGCATAAATTCTTTTTTCCAGTTCTTCCTTTTCCATGCCGATTGAGCGAAACAAATTCAACAAAATGAACAGCGCCCTTTTTCTCCCGTCATCCACGCCATTTAGAATTTTCTGAATGCTCGGAGGGAGATATGAGTCCGAAAGTTTTAGTATTTTAATTGGCTTAAATTCCCTTGATTCCGCGACTTTTCCATGATTGAGATTGGAATTAATGCCGGCGTAATCCAATGCCTGAATAAGAAGTTCTGAAGCCTCTCCTTCAACAGAATCCGGAATGAAATCTCTAATCTTAATTTTCAGGGGATTCGCATCCTTTGGATGAAAGTCCTGAACTTCCTCCTCGGAGATAACTGTGCTGACTAAAGAGGTTTTCTCGTGCAGACTGTAAGGCGCGCGGAACAAATGGCGGGGGGAAACCAGCACCAAATCAAGCTCCATCAAACTGAAAAGATCAATCTCTACGTCTTTTGAAAAATTTTCCTTATTTTTTTTTGAATCCAAGTCACATTTTCTGCACTCATAAATTTTCCTGATTTCTTTTATCTCAAAAAAAGAATTGCATTCCGGACAGCGGGAGTTTTTTTCTGAATCCAAGGTTTTTCTTTCTTCCATTCTCAAGCATTTTGAATTCTCGCAGACATACGAAACTAAATTATACTCCTGCGCAAGCTCCCTGCAATTGTTGCATTTTATTCCCCTTTTTATTTTTGCGGTTTTGAATTGCCTGTAATCATCTTCGGAAAGCAGATTTTTCAACTCATCCTCCGCCTTGAACCGAATGTAAGACACTAATTTCTTAGGAACTTCCGGGAATAGATTTTTTATCTGCTCTCCGGAAATAGTTTTTGGAAATGCCTTCCAAGGAACGATGATATGGAATCCCTTGCTCCCAGAAAATTTTATTCCGATGTTTTTCACGCCGTGTTTCTTCAAAACGCTAATCACAGAAATCGCCGCCTTTTTGCTGAAGTCAAACCATTTGCAGTCAATGTCTATGAGCAAATCCCATCCAATTCTCAAATCATTCATTTGATGCTGATTTAATGACGTTGATAATTCAAGCGGGTTAGCCCAAATCTCTTCGGAGCAATGAAAACTTGTCGCTCCATTTTTTACAAGTTCGAAAAGGTCTCCCGGATATTGAAATGCATCGGGGCGCCTGCCAAATCCTTCAAAATACCTCGGGACAACTTCCCGGTTTTTTGAAAAATCGAAAATAATTTTTTGAATCTCCGGACGCGAATAATGCATGTGTGTTATTTTTCTTATTCTTTGCTCTTTTGTTTCCATGTTATATCTTATTCCAAATGAGCATTTATAATAATTATTCTATACTACATAATAACAATCCTTAAAAGCAGAACCCATTTTTAGGAAGATGTCGAATCTTAAATTAAAATGCTAGTCAAACTGGACAATCCTTTGCTTTTGGCAAGAATCGTTGAAATTATTTCTGAATTGGTTACTGAAGTAAAAATTAAAGTTAACGAATTCGGCTTGAACATAAATGCGATAGACCCTGCAAACGTCTCGATGATTGGATTCAAAATTCCAAAATCCGCATTCAGCCAATTTGAAGTGGACAATGAAGTTTTGGGGATAAATCTTGACAGCCTGAAGCAGATTTTGAAAAGAAGCAGTTCCGGAAGCTCGCTTATTATGGAAAGAAAAGAAAATCTGCTCAACATACAGATTCATGACAGAATCAAAAGAAATTTCACGCTGAGCCTCATTGAAATTGAATCCGAGGAGATAGACTTTCATGAAAAAGAATCGAGAATGGAATTTTCGTCGAAGATTGAGATTAATTCAATGGATTTAATCGCGTCAATAGAAGACTGCGCCGTTGTTGCTGACGCATGCTCATTTGCAGTCAAAGACGGCAGATTTGTCGTGGAAGCCAAGGCGCTTAATTCGGCAAGGTCTGAATTTTCCGGAGATGAGGCAAAGATAGAAGGCGAAAATTCGAGGGCAAAATATTCTTTGGAATATTTGCAAAAATTCATGAAGGGAGCAAAGCTGTGCGAAAAAACATTGTTGTTTTTTGCGGAAGACCATCCGTTGAAAATAGAATTCAAAACACAGGGCATGGAACTCGCTTTTGTCCTGGCTCCGAGAGTGGAAGAAATCAATGATTAAAAAAGATTTATGCAAGAAAATTACGCCCGCACTTTGTGCTCGCTCTCCCAAAACAAGAATAAATTAATCACCTGATTTTAATTCTTTCTTAAGATGAATGGCGGTCGTGGTAAGACTGCCAAAACAATATCTGAGCGAACAAAAGTGAGCGAAGTTGAACTAACAAAGAATAGCGAGAATATCCGAAAAGTTTTATAAGTTAATTTGTTCTTATTAGTCGATGGGGTGCGGAACAAAAAAGGGGCAGATAACTGTTTTCATCATTGTCGGAATAATTCTTGTAAGCTCCGTGATTTTATTTTTTGTTTTTAGAAGCGATTTAATCTTGCAAATTCCGGGAGGCAAAGGAACAAGCACTAATGCTTTTCTAAGCTCCTGCCTGGAAGATGATGCGAGAGCTTCGGTAAATTCAATTTTAAAAAACGGCGGATACGTTGAAAGCCCTTTTTATGCAAGTTTTAAGTTTGACAAAGAAATAGAAAAAATTTCTTATCTGTGCTACAATCAAGAAGACTATCTGCCCTGCGTAAATCAGCAACCGGCATTGCTTTCGCGTATTGAAGACGAAATAAAAAAAAGCTTAAAGGACAAAGTTGAGAATTGTTTTAGTGACATGACAAGAAGTTTCGAAGACGAAGGATATGAAGTCAGTTCAGATTACAACGGGTTTGAAGTTATTCTTGAGCCTAAGAAAATCCTGATAAGGACAGATTCCGACGCAACATTAACCAAGGCGGAAGAAAGTTCAAGGCAGGAAAATTTTGAAATAACGATTTTGACGAGGCTTTACGAGCTGACAAATGTCGCGCAGGAAATTGTAAACAAGGAAACAACTAATTGCGATTTTGCGTACAGGGGATACGAATTGTTTTATCCTCAATTTGAAATTGAAAAAATCCAGACGGAAGATTCCTCGGACATTTACAAAATAAAACATGAAGACACCGGCGAAGAGTTCAGATTTGCCGTGAGGGGATGCGTGATTCCTCCAGGAATTTAAAATGTTGAAAAAAACAGGCAAAAAAAAGGCTGAATTTATTTTGTTAATTTCGGTGGCGCAAATTTTCTTATTGATAAACAGCATTACTGCAAATAGTTATGCTTTAAACGGAGAGGAATTATTCAATGAAAATTTAACAATTGAGAATAAGGAAAATTCCTTTTTGGATTTTGCATTTAAATTAATGCTGAACTTTTTAACGATAAAACAAATCGGAAGCGTGTCTGCGCAAAGTTCGGGATGCTGTATAGAAACAAACTCTGGAGCAAGCTGTCAGCCCGCAAACGATAATTCCAACTGCAAAAATTTTCAGCCGACTTCCTGCATTCCTGATGCGGATGGAAACGGAGGAGTTCTGCAATGCGAACAGGGAACATGCATTGATGAAAAGTACGGAACCTGCGCGGAAAAATCTCCGAAAAAAACCTGCGAGGACTCAAGAAAAAAATGGGATTCGAGAGAAGCAAAGAGCATTCCCCAGTGCCAGCTTGGATGCTGCATTTTAGGAAGCAATGCAAATTATGCAACTCAAAAACAATGTGATTTGCTTTCAAGTTCCGCCGGAATTGACAATGAAGATTTCAGAAGAGGATTGACGGAAATGGAATGCATTGCCGCCGCCCAAAGCCTGTCCGAGGGAGCATGTGTTCTTCAAGGAGGAAATTGCAGGCTTATAAAAGGAATTGAATGCCTGAATCTGAAAGGAAAATTCTACGAGAATCTTTTATGCACAAATCCGAGCCTTGATACAAATTGCGAGCCAATGAAAGAAACAACATGCCTTGATGCAGATACTCACAAGTACGATGTTTATTTCAAAGATACATGCGGGAATCAAGGAAATGTTTATGATGCAAGCAAAGTTTTTGACGGAACTTTCGATGGAAATGATGAATATTGGGAAAAAATAATCGTGGATTCATGCTCAGGAAATCCAAGCGAATGTGGAAAATGCAATTATCCTTCAGAAAGCAGATGCCTCCCGGCAAGAGACATTGACCCAAAACCAGCATATGGAGATAATGTCTGCAGAGATTTAAAATGCGGAGTTGTTGATGAAGAAAACAGGCTTAACGGAGAGAGCTGGTGCGTTTATGAATCAAAAGTCGGGAACAGTTTGGATGTTGTCGGAAGCGAGCATTGGCTTAAATATTGCGAAGACGGAGAGGTAAAAATAGATAAAACTCAAAGCAGATATCGTGGGGAAATATGCGCAGAAAAAAGTGAAACTCTGCAAAGTGGAGAAGTATTTTCAATAGCGCAATACAGGACTAATTTGTGGAGTTTGTGTTCACAAGTTTCCATCAGCGATGCAACAAGCAAAGAAGAATGCGAAGAACTTCCCGACTGCAGAGTTCTTTCTGTAGCTGTTTCCTCCACTTCAGGATTTTTATTTGATGCCTGTGTCCCAAAATATCCAAAGGGATTTGATTTAAGCGCCGGTGCAAGTGATGATGGAGCAAAAATCTGCGCGTTTGCAACACAAACCTGCACTTATGTTAGGGTGAAGGAACACGAGGGAGATGATTGGGACCCTTACGGTGACAGCGAAGCTTGCATAACACAAACATTTCCAAATCAGATAAATGAACTTTGCTACTCTCTTGGAGATTGTGGAGGATATGTTAATATCGAGGGAGAATATACAAAAAATTATGAATTAAAAAATAAATATGGAACAGGGTTTGGAAAAAACACTAAATTTCTTCCTGAAGATATTCCTGAAAATTCTTACAATGGAAACGAAATTCCTTCGGCAAATGATGACAAGCCCGTGTATTTGCATAATCCTGAGGATGAGGGAGGCTATGGGGACTATGGAGGACTTGTTGGAGCTCCCCACGTGCCTTCAAAAGAAGAACTCGCTCTTTATAATCCAGAAAATAGAGATTTCCTGCACATAATTGGAACGGTGAATTGGGCTGTGCTTAAGATTTTAGATTTGTTTGGTTTGGGCGGAAAAATAAAACAATATCCTATAACTTTCCAGTGCGGGCTTTGGCAACCTTCTATCGGTGGGGCGAATTGTGAAAAATGCCATGAGGGAGAGCTACCTTGTGGAAAAAACAAATGCGAGTCCCTTGGAACGGGATGTGGATTGATAAATGAAGATACGGAAAATCCTCTTTGCGTTTACAAATATTCGAAAGACACGGCTCCTCCAGTAATTGAGCTTGTAAATATCACAGACCACGGAGAATTAATTGACAGTTCTAATATTTCACTGGAAGAGAACGGATTTGAAGTCACAAAATGCATCGGAAATTACAATGTTGTAAACATCTCGCTTAAAACGGAAAATGGAGAAGGAAAAGAAGAATATGCAAGATGTATGTATGATTACAATACTGTTTTGCCCGGATTTGAAGAGATAACAGAATCTTACAATTTGGGAGACGGGGAGTTTTTTGTCGAGCATAATTTTCAGGAAGTGCTCTCGGTATCGCATCCCGGAATAAAAAATCTAATTACGGGATTAACGGAAACAACCGGAAAACTTGATATGTTTGTGCGATGCCAAGATCCTGCGGGAAATTACAACAACAATGAGTACAAGATATCTTTCCAGTGCGTCACATCAAAAGACACCACTGCACCCAAGATTTTGGAGTTCATTCCTGCAAACAACAGGTTTTTAAAATTTGGTTCAACAAATTCAAGCCTCCAGATTTTGTTAAACGAGCCGGCGCAATGCAAATACGATTTCAATTCAGGAGTTGATTTTGATAGCATGAGCAAAAGCTTTGATTTTTGCAATTCCGATTCAGATGAGGGATTCCTTAAAGGTTCGTGTATTGCAAATGTAAAGGATTTGACTGGAGAAGAAAACAAGATTTACATAAAATGCAGGGACACTGGCGGAAACACTTATGAAACAGATGACATAACTTATACTTTTTTTGCAAGTCCAAGCGAATTGAAAATTGATTCTGTTCTTCCTCAAGGAGAAGTCAAAGGAAGCGGAGAGTTTGTCCTGGTTAATTTAACTGCCGTGACTTCCGGAGGAAGCAATGATGGAAATTCTTTTTGCGCGTATAAATTTGAGAGCCATCCGCAGTATTCACCAAGTCCATTTTTGAAAACTTGAGGAAAAAAACATGAAACGAGTTTTACAAGATTGCCAAACGGGAATTATAATGCAGAAGTTTCCTGCACGGATTCTGCGGGAAACACCGCCGAGGGAAACTCGGTGTTTGATTTGAAAACAGATTCCTCGCCCCCAATAATTGTCAGGGCATTCAACCAAAACGGATTAAAAATAATAACCGACGAAGATGCGAAATGCTATTACAGCAATGATAATATTAAAGCGTGTGATTTCGGAATAGACAGCGCAAACCCCATGTCTTCAATATTCTCCACTCAACACAGCGCAAATCTTGAAACGGGAGAAACATACTACATAAAATGCTCCGACATTTTCGGCATTGAAAATACCGGATGCGCGGGGATAATAAACTCGGGCTTCTGACGGATTTATTTAGAAGTCTTAATTTTTAAAGAAAATAAAAACAGCTCTCCCTCAAACGCCATGAGCACAATTCTCATATTAATGATAATGTTAATCTCAAACTCACGGATTTATCGCTATTATTTTTTATTAAATTGTGAGCCAGGCGAACCAAATTTTAAACGGCGATACTTTTCAAACAAACCAGCTTCTTACAAAGAATTTTTAAATAAAAATATCGTAAGTTTCCCATGAAAAATGAAGGTGATTTTTTCGGCAACAAGTCCGGACAGCTGACAATTTTTATTATCATCGCAATCTTCGTTGTTGCATTGAGCGTTTTAGTTTATTTTTTGTTTCCGCAGGTTCTCGTGAATTTTGGGATTGGAATTACAAATCCAAATTTGTTCATGCAAAGTTGTATAGAGGAAGATGTTGAAAATATCGCAGACATGATTTCTCTCCAAGGCGGGAGTTTAAGCCCGGAGAATTATATTCTTTATCAAGACAGCAAAATAGAATATCTTTGCTACACGAACGAATATTACAAACAATGCGTCATGCAACAACCTCTTTTAAAACAGCATATTGAAAATGAAATAAAAACCCAAGTCGGGAGCAAAATAAACGACTGCTATGACAACTTGGTTTCGAGTTTTGAAAGACGCGGTTACGGCGTGAATTTGCAAAGAGGAAATTTTGACATTGAACTTCTTCCTGAAAAGATACTTTTGGTTTTGAACAGCCAGATGACTTTAACAAAAGGAGAGACGCAGAGATTTGAAAGATTAGATATAATAATCAACAATAATCTTTATGAATTGATAAGCATTGCAAACAGCATACTCAACTGGGAAGCGCGATTCGGAGATGTTGAAACGACGACATACATGAATTATTACCGTGACCTGAAAGTTGAAAAAATAAAACAAACAGAGGGAAGCAAGATTTATATTTTGACTGACAGGAACACGGGAGAAAAATTCCAGTTTGCGTCGAGAAGTGTCGTGTTTCCCCCGGGATACGGAATTGAGGCGGTGATTTGATGGAAAAAAGAAACGTGAAGATTTTTGGAATTTATGTTATTTTACTATTCGGAATTTTTTCTTTCATTGCATTGCAAAATAATTTTGTCTCTTCAGTCGGAGAGGTGACAGTTTGCGCGGAAAAAACCCTCTCCGGAGCGCTATGCCAGAATGTTCCAGTGGAGCAGGCTGATAAAAATTTCAAGGTTGCCCCAACTGCCTGCGAATCCACAAGTTATTGCAAGCCGGGAACATGCGTTAATACTGAAGAGGGATTGTGCATGGAAAATGCTCCTGATTCAACATGCAACAAGGAAGAAGGGGGAACATGGTATGATTCCTTGCCTGATGAGCTTCCACAATGCCAGTTAGGATGTTGCTTGGTTGGAGAGCAGGCGGCTTTTACAACACAGATAAGATGCAAGCAACTTTCATCTTTTTATGGATTGGAAACAAATTACAGGACTGACATAAACAGCGAGATAGCGTGCATTGCAAGCGCGGCTCCAAAAGTCAAAGGGGCGTGTGTTTTTGAGCAGGAATTCCAGAGAACATGCAAACTAACGACGAGGGAAGAGTGCAATGAAGTTGAAAGGAATACTGGAGAAAGCGCAGTTGATTTCCATGCCGGATTTCTTTGCTCCGCAGAAGAGTTGGCGACAAACTGCGGACCGAGCGCAAAAACAACTTTAATTGACGGGAAAGACGAGGTTTATTTCGTTGATACCTGCGGAAACCAGGCAAACATTTATGACAAAAATAAGATTTATGACGCAAACAAGGAAGATAACAAGGATTACTGGAAGAGAATTTACCAGAAATCTGAGAGCTGCGGTTTTGGATTTCCAAATACCGGCGATACAGCAAAAAGCTGTGGGAATTGCGATTATTTAAGGGGAAGTGTAGGGAAGGCAAATGTTGGAGGAAATCCTGATTATATCTGCAAGGACTTGAGTTGCAATTTTGAGGGCACGGATTACCAGCACGGAGAGACATGGTGCGCAACCAACAACAAGGCAGAGGGAGCAAGCAAGATAACAGTAAGAGCAAGCGATTTTAGTGTGAGTTCAACTGAAAGAGACTTGCCAGGAAGCAGATATTTTAGACTGGTTTGCTATAATGGAGATGTAACTGTGGAGCCGTGCGCAGATTTCAGGCAAGAGGTTTGCATACAATCAGAAATCCAGGGTTTCAAAACGGCGGCGTGCAGAGTAAACATGTGGCAGGATTGTGTTGCTCAGACAACTAAGAAAGACTGCGAAAATACAGACAGGAGAGATTGCCGATGGGGTGGCAGAATAGTGTCTGATAGAACATTAGTCCCGGATGCAGTAATTGCGGAAGATAGGTGCGTTCCAAACTATGCTCCAGGTTTTGATTTTTACAATGCTGAAAGCGAATCCTCTACCTTATGTTTGCAGGCAAGCGATAAAAAGGTTGTGAAATTCAGAAAAGATTTGAGTGATTTAATAGAGGGCAGTGGTTGGGATTGCTACGAGGGATGTGAATTTGTAGGTTTGTCTGTTGGACAATCTCCAAATGAAATAAAATATCCTTTGGACAATCCATGGGTTCAAGGAAGAAACAATTTATGCCAAGCCCTCGGCGATTGCGGGGCGGATATTAATTACAAGAGAAGAAGCGGATTCACAGAACTAAGCGAGCTGATACAGACTTCAGATGTTTTTGAACCGGAAGACAGAGGATAAAATGGAAAATCATAATAAAAAAAAGGAGGTCAAAAGCTTTAAATATCTTTGAAGGTTGGATAAAAAATGGAACAAATGAATTTGCAAAAGATTGGAAAAGAACTTGCAAGTTTAAGGCAAGCGGTTGAAGAAATAAGCGAAGCTATTTTGGAAGACAGGCTTGAAGTTAGCGATGAAGTTATTGGAGAG
>Ga0209431_10004513_pt1 | contig 10912 bp, 12 predicted proteins | sample RifCSP13_3_FD_184021 | JGI IMG/M metagenome (GOLD analysis project Ga0209431, IMG submission 184021) | Soil microbial communities from Rifle, Colorado - Rifle CSP2_sed 13_3 (SPAdes) (version 2) | ecosystem: Environmental > Terrestrial > Deep subsurface > Rock core/Sediment | place: Rifle... | reverse complement strand
TCGAACGAGACGCCATGTTTGGCAAGGTCCTCCGCCGCCTTGCCTGGATCCCATTCGAAGCGCAATCACGCCTCCCTCAGTTGATCCGGCGCCGAACGTCCGCGTTGAGCGGCCGCGGCGAGCGAACGCGAGCCAGCGGACCCTTCTCCCATCCGCGAACCTGTACTCGAACGCGATGTTCCTGCCCTCGATGCGGCCAAGGTGCGCAGGCTGCCGATGAGCGCCCTGACGAAGGGCGCCGCGTCCGCAGCAGTAGCCGCGAAGAGAAAGCCTACTTTGGGCATCCTCGCGGCCGGCTGCGTCTCGGCCGCGCACGATCCCACCGACAGGACGCCGAGTGTGAACGCCAGGCGAGCGGGCGCGTCAGCGTCATCATCGTACCCCTACCCCTACCGCCCGAACTTCGTTCGCACCTCGGCCACCACTCGTCTCGCGGGCGGCGCCTCGCCTTCGAACAAGACCACGCGCCGTCCGGCCGCCGTCCCCTGTATCCGGAAGTTAGCGGTCGACACGTCGCTGCCAGATCCGCGGATCTCTCTTCGCGTGCATACACGCGACGATCTGGATATCGGTAGCCGCCGAAACGAAATATGCGACGTACGGGAATCGTCGATGCGCGCCCGGCGAGCGCTCTTGTAGACCTGCTGGAAACCTTCCGGACGTCGGCGGATCTGTTCGAAACAAACATCGACGGCTCGAAGAAAGTCGGCCCCCAAGCCGGACGAGCGCAGTTCGTACCAGAGCGCCGCCTCTTCGATGTCGGCCTCGGCTGCTGGGCGGACGATGAAGCGTGGCGCGTCACTCGCCACGCTTCAGGCGTCCGTAAAGACGGGCCCGAACGACCTCCCAGGGTTCTCCGGCGTCGGGATGCTGCTCGAGATCGTCCAGGCGCCGATCCAGCTCTGCCTTCTGAGCATCGGTGAGGGGGATGTCGGCAGATTCCGGGATGCTGTCCCAGATGTCCTCGGCCAGCTGGATTCGCTCGGTGACCGACAGCTTGCTGAAGTCGAATTCTATGTTCCTCATGCCGGCAGTGTCTCCCTCCGAGGTTGTGCCCGCCAGCGCTATCGATGTACCGCTAACGCTGAGGATCGCCCGCGGCCGGAGGCCGCCGGGTGAATCCTGCTCTCGTGGACGCGCTTGCCGCGATATGTTGCGTAGAGGTGGGCAATCCTTGGGTCGAGGGTCTGCGCCCTCTGGGCGGCGGCGATCGACGCCTCGCCGAGCCGTGTCATGGCGGCAACGGTCGCTGGCAGTCCATGGCGTTCAAGCTGTTGTCGCGCGGTTTCTTCGAGATCAAGGGCGGTCATGCCTGGCTCCCGGCAGGGGTCGGCACCAGGGCGATGACCATGGATCTTACTCAGGCCAGTTACAGCGAAAACCGCAGGTTCAGCGGATTTGACCGCAACGATCTTGTATGCAGTGTCGCATGTCCTATTATTGGCTCGGAGCGACCTGCTATCCGCGGCGACGACGAGTCCGTCACGGCTCGGCGCCATGACAACGAGTGTGCCGAGGGGTGTTGCGATTTTGAGCGCGAGAAGCGTCGAAAGCACGTCTGGTCTCCGGCGGCGAACGCTCAGGCTGAGCGGTCGGCGTAGCCGGTCCGCTCCAGCCTGTTGTTCGGCAGCCGGTTTCAGAGCCGTGATCGCCAGTAGCCAGGGCGACGATGAAGGTGCATGACTGCGATGACGTAGATGCGGTCACCCTCGACTCGGTACAGAAGGCCGTAAGGGAACTTCGGAACCAGAACACGCCTGAGCCGGCGACCAAACGGTGTGCCAGCGGCCGGGGATTCCAGCAGGCGCTCGTACGTCCGCTGAATAGTGAGGGTGAAGTCGAGCCCGAGCCCGCGCTGCTGGTCCTCGTAAAATCGGGCGGCCGAAGCGAACTCGTTTTGTGCCTCGGGATGAAACTCAACCCGTCTCACCGAAGCGCGGCGCGGACCTTCTTGAGAACCCGTTCGGCGGGAATTGCGGCGACCTTTCCGGACTTGAGGTCAGCTAGCCGACGTTCGGCTTCGGCAAGCCATAGCCGTTCCGCATCGGCATCTACTTCCTGATCCAGGCTGGAGATGAGGCGTTGCGCGAGGCGGGCGCGCTGCCGGCGCGAGAGCCTCATGGCTTCCGATTCGAGTTCGCGGGCCAGTTTAGCCATACCGGTAGGCTATCACGACGGCCGGTGGACGGGGCTCGTGATCGAGTCGTCTATGGATCATGCCGCCCCGGGACTGCGGTTGTCGCCCAACGTCAGCTTGAGCTGCGGGGCGTAGCCCCGTCAGCTCCAAGCTGAAGTTGGACGGCGCACGATCATAGCCGGTCGCCATACTCCTTGATGGCCACCGCCAGGGCCGCATCGAGCCACCGAGCATACGCTGCTGCGATCTCGTCCTCGGACGTCTGATACGTGAAGACAAAGGGCTCCAGCGAGCAAAGGAAGAAGTCCTGGGTGACGTATTCTCGGTCCTCCGAATCTTCAAATGACTCGAGGCGTGCAAACGCCGTGGCTTCCATGATCCCCGTGAGCTCCCGACCGACATGGTGAAACGAGACGACGAACACGAGCCGTTCGCGTTCGACGCGAATGGATGACTTTACGAAGTAGTGCGCTTCGGAGAAGTTCGCGAACTTGCCGGCCTCATTGGCGGACTTCACCACGTCAAACTTGTACCAATGCGCATTGCCGCGATCAAAGCCCCCCTCACTGAGGCGAATCTCCGGCTTCCCGACCGTCGAAAGTGGCCCGCCGAGCTGATTCAATGCCTGGTCGAGCGCCTTTCGGGTGCGATCTCGCAAAGCGACAGCCACGGTGTTGACCTTCCGAAGCTCCGCCTCCTTCGCCTGGCGCCGCCTCCCGAGCTTGGCCGCGAGACTCTCGATGACGGCCGCGGTCAGCGTGCGTTCTCGTGCGATCTCAGCGTCAACGTCGACGCTCAGCGCCTGGAGGATAGAGGCTCGCTCAAGGCGAGCGAAGAGCGAAGCGAGTCGCGCCAAATCACCGGCGTCGCCAGCTTCTAGCCCGGTCAGGTACTCGACGCGAAGGTCGCGATCGATGATCAGCGGCAGCAAGTCGGCACGCAGCAGAACAAGGGTTGTGAGGGCACGGGCCACGCGCCCATTTCCGTCTTGGTAGGGATGTATCTGGGTAAATCGATGGTGGAGCCAAGCAGCGACGATTACGGGATCGTCGTCACCGTACTCGGCCAACCAGCCCAGGAGATGATCTATCTCAGAGTCGACTTGCTCGGGTGGGGCGTACTCGTGCATAGTGCCGTCCGGGCGTTTGGGATTGTTCGGGTGCTGCTTGAAGCGCCCCTTGAGTAGAGGGATCTCCCGCCGGTTCCCAAACTGGTCGATCGCAAGCGTGGTTTCCTGATGCTGAGTCAGGATCGCGTGTAACTCGTGGATAAGCCCTTTCGTGAGCTCGCGCGAATGCCCGACGCAGTCCATCACCAACTGGACTGCGCCCTCTTGATCCCGTAGGATGTCGATCAGCCGCGAAGGCTCAATGTCTGTGCTGGAGCGCGACACGAGATCTTCTAGGAACCCTTGGGCCACCAGTGCCTCTGTAGTTCCTCGATCCAAATCATAGAGCCGCTCAAGGATTCCCGTCTCGACGCTCAATCGGCGAACGAGACGGTCAGTGAACCGTTTGAGGCTGGCTTCGCTCGACGTTAGCAGTCGTTGCTTGGAGGCCCGCCAGCTTTCGTACAGGGGACGGATGGCGGCTAGGTCGATTGCCCGATCGGGAGCGCTCAGAGGCTCGATCGGCTTCCATTTGTAGTCGGTCACGCCTCGCTCCTATCTTCGAAGGAGTCTCTGTCCGCCCAACGGTCATGGTGAGCGGCCGGCCGCCCTGGGCCGGCCCGCTCAACCATGTTGTTAGAGGGCGACCCCCCTACTTTATCGTCGCCTTCTTCTGCTCCCATACCTGTAGCAGCGGCTTGACCGCGAGCGGCTTCAGCTTGGCGTCCAGTGCGCCAGAGAGAAGCCGGCCAGCGTACTCAACGGCGTTCAGGCTGGTATCCCCGGCGAGAATGTCGGCCAAGAACGACAGGCGCTCCCTCTTCGGGATGTCCTGGCGGTTCCAGACGTATTCAATGAGTGCGGGTCGGATAAACACTGGCGCATTCGCGTATTCGCGGCGGAGATCGGCGACGCCAAACTTCGATGGATCAACACCTTGTTTCCACGGAACGGTGAACCCACTCATGAAGAACGCCTTGGCATGCTGATCGAGCACCATGGCCCAAGCGGCCCCTGCCTCCGATTGCAGCCCAAACTTGGGATCGTTGGCCCACGCCTCAAGGCGATCGAACGCCCGGCGGTCGTCACTCTGAGCCGCGAGTACCGCACGCGTGAAATCCGTGATCTCCTGAAGCTCGCCGAGCTTGGTTCGAGCCAGTGCCACGGCCTGGTCGACTTCTCCAAGTCTCTTTTCGGCAGCTCGCGTCTTCTCGGCCAACTCCTCCCCGAGGCGTCGAGCGTTCGTTGCTTGTTGAGCCACGAGATCTACCGTGGCGCTTTGCGCTTCGATGCGTCTACGTACGTCCGCGATCGCCTGGGCATCAACCGATGCCTGCTCTACCGCTGCCCTGATCGTACCCACACCCTTGATCGTGATCTCAGTGGCGCGATCCTGTACGAGTAGGAAGATGCCAGAAAAGACTGCGACCAGGCAGACGGCGAAAACCCAGTTCTTGTACGGGTAATTCCTGGTCACCCACCAACCCGTCAGGATGATGGCGTTCACGATGAGGAGGAAGCCTAGAAGCTTGGCCACGGTGTCCTCAGTTCACTATCGGCTCGTTTTCGGCCCTCTAAAACGTTCAACGTTCAACGTTCAGGCTTTTATCCGTCGTGCGTCGAGCATGGCGGATAAAACCAGTTGGACTAAACCCCGCGCGCCCATGACGTACGGGGATTCTATCGCGACGCCGGCGCGGCTAGAAGCGGGAACGGTAGGTGATGCAGGCGGCGGTCAGGATCGTCGACCGCCGTTCGCTGGGGCGAGCGCACCCGGGGATGGGGTTCCCGACGGCGTGGGCGACGCGTCCCCGGGGCCGAGAGCGATGAGAGCCCAGAGGACGGGCGTCGCGGCGGGCGGCGGGCCGCCGGCGCCGGGCGGGGACTCGGGGTCCGCCGCGGCTCACGAGGTGTCCCAGGCGGCGGGCGCGGGGGCCAGCCGCTCGACCTGCCGGAGCAGTCCCTGCTGACAGACCGGACAGCGCTCGATGTCGAGACCGGTGACGCGCAACATCAGGTCCCGGGCCGACTCCGGCGGCACGGAGGGCGGGGACGGCTGGGCCAGCAGGGCCCGGCACTGCGCGAGGGCCGCCGCCCGTCGGCGATTGGCGAGCAGGCCGAAGTGGCGGATGCGGACGAAGCCGTCGGGGACCACGTGGAGCAGGAAGCGACGGAGGAACTCGTCGACGTCGAGCTCCATGACCTTCAGGCGGTCCCCGTCGGCGTAGTCCCGCCAGCGGAAGCGGACGCGGCCATCGATGACGGCGAGCAGCCGGTCGTTGGAGAGCGCGACGCGGTGGGTGTAGCGGCCGAGGTAGGCAAGCACGTGGTCGGGGCCGGCGAACGGCGGCTTGCAGTAGACGACCCAGGCCTGGGCGCGTAGCGCATCGAGCCACGCGACAAACGCCGCCGGCTCGGCGAGTGTGGCCAGCCCGCCGGTGAGATGCAGCTCGCCCCGGTCGAAGGCCCGCTGCAGGCCGGCGAGATACCGGCCGCGAAAGACCGTGGCCAGGGCGCGGACCGGAAAGAGGAAGCCGGGATGGGCGGGAATCCAGCGCGTGCCGTCTGGCGCGAGCGCGCCGCCGGTCACGACGCAGTGCACATGCACGTGCTGCGTGAGCGTCTGGCCCCAGGTGTGGAGGACGGCGGTCACGCCGAGCTCCCCGCCCAGGTGCCGGGGATCGCGGCCGAAGCGCAGGAGCGTGGAGGCCGCGGCCTGAAAGAGCAGACGATAGAGCAGGCGCGGGTGGCTCTGCGCCAGCGGGTTGAGCGCGTGCGGCAGCGTGAAGACGACGTGAAAGTACGGAACCGGCAGGACCTCGCCCCGGCGGGCGGCCAGCCAGCGCTCGGTGGCCACGCGCTGGCATTGGGGGCAATGGCGGTTGCCGCACGAGTTGTAGGTGATCCGCTCGGCGCCGCACGCTGTGCAGACGGCGCGATGGCCCCCGAGGGCCGCGGTGCGGCACGTCGCGATCGCACGCAAGGCGCGGCGCTGAGCGCGGCACAGCGGATGGGCGCGCTGATACGCCGCGCCGTGAGCACGGACGATGTCAGCGAGCTCGATCCGGGGCCCCCGCTCAGCGCCGACCCCCACGGGGGCCGCCGGCGCCGGGGCCACGCCTCAGGCTCCGGGCGGCTCGGGCAGATCGAGCGGCGAGCCGGTGGCGAGCACGTGCCCCGGCGTGAGGTGCAAATAGCGCGCGGTGGTGGAGAGGTGGCGATGGCCGAGCAGGTCTTGGACCGTCGGCAGATTGCGGCCGGCCTCGAGCAGGTGGGTGGCGAAGGCGTGGCGGTTATGCCGGTACCGGCATAAGCGGCATCATGCCGGGTCCCGGATTATGCCGGGCCACTTCATCCTTCGAGTCCCATCCTCTCCTGAACGTTCCTCAGTGGGCGCTCGCCAGTCGGCATAATCCGACAGTCTTCTCTCATCCGGCCAGAGAGCCGGGAAGGGAGGAGACATGTTGGAGTACTTCGTCGCAAACCGGGCCGCAGTTGAGCGACTACGATCTGGAGTCATTGGCGCCCACCTCGAGTCGTTCGTCGAGCACCTCGCCAGCCTCGGGTACGCCCCGGCGACCGGGAGTGCGCAGCTCGACACTCTCGGACGGCTGGACCGGTGGATGGCGCGCCATCGCCTCGGCGTTGCCGATTTGAGCGAAGCCGTTATCGCCCGGTTTCGCCGGGGCCGCGCTCGTGGGGCCGGAGGACACCGAAGTGATGCCCCGACCCTCCGGCGTTTTCTCGCCCACGTACGGAGGCATGGCGCGACGGGCCCGGCTCCTCACCGCCGCGACGAGTCGCCGCTCGGCCTCCTCGTGCGCCAGTACGAGCACTACCTGACGGTGGAGCGGGGACTCGCGCCGGCCACCCTGACGAATTACGGCGGATTCGTCCGGCAGTTTCTGACCGAGCGTTTCGGCGCCAGCCGGATGCAGCTCGGTGAGCTGGACGCCTCAGACATTTCTCGGTTTGTGCTCCGGCACGCGCACACGATGAGTCCCGGCCGGGCGAAGCTCATGGTGACCGCTCTGCGCTCTCTGCTGCGCTTCTTATTCGCGCGGGGCGCGATCGCGCGGGACCTCGCAGCGTGCGTGCCGGCCGTGGCGAACTGGCGCCTGGCGACGGTGCCGAAGTATCTCCGACCGGAGGAGGTCGACCGGCTGCTCCGCACCTGCGACCGGACGACCGCGGTCGGGCGGCGGAACTACGCCGTGCTCCTGCTGCTCGCGCGGCTGGGTCTCCGCGCCGGCGAAGTCGTCACCCTGGAGCTCGACGACATCCACTGGCGCGCGGGGGAGCTCGCGGTACGGAGCAGCAAAGGTCACCATCACGATCGTCTCCCGCTGCCGGTTGACGTCGGCGAAGCGCTCGCGGCCTACGTGCATACCGATCGTCCTCGCCACCCGCTCCGGCGTGTCTTCCTCTGCGCCCGGGCACCGCGGCGGGGTTTTGCAGGACCGAGCACCGTGGACACGATCGTCCGGCGCGCCCTCGACCGCGCCGCCCTTCGTCCACCCCTGAAGGGGGCGCACCTGCTGCGCCACAGCCTCGCCACCCGGCTGCTGCGCGAGGGCGCGTCACTGACCGAGATCGGTCAGGTCCTCCGACACCGGGCCGTCGCCACCACGGAGATCTACGCGAAGGTGGACCTCGCAGGGCTGCGCGCCTTGGCCCGGCCCTGGCCCGCCAGCGGAGGGGCGCGATGAGCGACCTGCACCGCGCGCTCGACGAGTACCTGGCCATTCGCCGCAGCCTCGGCTTCACCCTCCGCCTTCCCGCCAGCCTGCTGCGGAGCTTCGTGACGTTCGTGGAACGCTCCGGCGGCACCTTCATCACGACCGACCTGGCGTTGCAGTGGGCAACGCACCCCCGCGGCGTCCAGCCCGCCACCTGGACCTGGCGGCTTGGCATCGTGCGGCGCTTCGCAGCGTGGCGCCGCGCGACGGATGCCCGGACCGAGGTGCCCCCCGAGGGCCTGCTCCCTCATCGCTACCGCCGCAAGCCTCCCCATCTCTACCGCGACCAGGACGTGGTGCAGATCATCCGGGCCGCGGGCGAGTTGCCGTCGCCCCGGGGACTGCGAGGCCTCACCCACGCCACGCTCGTCGGGCTACTGGCGGTCACGGGGATGCGGCTGAGCGAGGGGCTGCAGCTCGATGATGACGATGTCGATCTGGCTCACGGGGTGCTGGTGATTCGCCGCACCAAGTTCGGCAAGTCCCGCCTCGTCCCCGTCCATCCCTCGACGCACGACGCGCTCCGGACGTATACGGCCGCCCGGGATCGCCTCGTCCCCACGCGAACCACGCCGGCGTTTTTCATTTCGGAACGGGGAACCCGGCTCACCGAATGGACCGCCCGCTACACCTTTGCCGTCGTCTCGCGGGCCGTGGGCCTCCGCGCCCCGACGCGCGGGGGCGGCCACGGGCACGGCCCCCGGCTTCATGACCTGCGCCATCGATTTGCGGCCAGTACCTTGATCGACTGGTACCGCGCGGATCTGGACGTGGAGCGGGAACTCCCCAAGCTCGCGACCTACCTCGGGCACGTCCATACCGCCGATACCTACTGGTACCTCGAAGCCGTGCCCGAGCTCCTGGAGCTCGCGGCCCAACGCCTCGGGAGGGCGGAGGCCGCGCCATGATCGCCACGAGCTTTCCCGCGCTCCTGGAACATTTCTTTACCGAGCGACTCCTCCAGCAGCGCCAGGCCAGCCCGCACACGATCGCGGCCTATCGCGACACGTTTCGGCTCCTCCTGCGCTTCGCCGCCGCGGAACATGGCGTGGCGCCCTCGGCCCTGAAGACCGAGGATCTCGGGCCGGCGTTCATCGGCGCCTTCCTCGATCACTTGGAGCGTCGCCGCGGGAATAGCGCCCGGACCCGGAACGCGCGCCTCGCGGCGATCCACTCGTTTTTCCGCTATGTGGCCTTGACCGAACCGGCTCACGCGCTGCTGTGCCAACGGGTGCTCGCGATGCCGAGCAAGCGCACTGAACGGAAACTGATCGCGTTCCTCGACCGCGCGGAGATTGCGGCCCTGCTCGCCGCGCCCACCCTCTCAACCTGGATCGGTCGTCGCGATCGGACGCTGCTCGTCGTCGCCATCCACACCGGGCTGAGGGTCTCCGAGCTCATCGGCTTGCGGCGCGCCCATGTCGTCGGCGGCTCCGGCGCCCACGTCCGCTGCGAAGGCAAGGGGCGCAAGCACCGCTGTACCCCGCTCGGGCGGGAAGCGGCCGCCGTCCTGGCGGCGTGGCTGCGCAACGATCTCCGCCCGCAGGAAGACCACGTGTTTCCCGGAGTCCGTGGGGGGCCTCTCAGTCGCGACGCGATCGAAGAGCTCGTCGCCCGGCATGCCTACACGGCTGCGCAGCAATGCCCGTCGTTGAAGACCAAGACGGTGACGCCACATGTGCTGCGGCACAGCGCCGCCATGCAGCTCTTGGGTCATGGCGTCGACCGATCTGTCATCGCCCTCTGGCTGGGGCATGAGTCCGTGGAGACGACCCAGATGTACCTGCACGCTGACTTGCGCCTGAAAGAACAGGCCCTCGCCCGCCTCAGCCCATTAGGCATCAAGCCCTCCCGCTATCGGCCCGACGACCATCTCCTGGCCTTCCTGGAGAACCTCTAATTATGCCGAGCCGCCGTCGATCGACTTCGCGAGATCCGCCGACTCCACCCTCACGCGGCACGGCGGCTCGGCATAATCCGGGACCCGGCATGATGGCGGAGGGCGTGGATGCCGCCCTGCTTGGCGATGCCGGCGCGGAGTTTGGCCATCGTGTAGAGCTTCTGGGCGACGGTGATGTCGATCGGGCGGGTGCCCTGGCGATTGGCGAAGAGCCAGACGTGTGGGGGCCGGATGCGCCAGTATGCGCGCCAGTCCTGGAGCAGCCGCGGGGAGAGCGGCACGTAGCGGTCCTTGGCGCCCTTGCCCAGGCAGATATGGATGGTCATCCGGTCGGCGTCGAGGTCGGCGACCTTGAGGGCGACGACCTCGCTGACGCGCAGGCCGGCGGCGTAGGTCGTCGCCAGCAGGAGCCGATCGCGGGGGTGCGTGCAGGCGCGCAGCAGGCGCCAGACCTCCTCGCGGCTCAGGATGTCGGGCAGCTTCTGGGGCTGCTTGGGGGCGGGTACGTGGAAGGTCGCCGGCGACCGACCGAGGGTGACGTGATAGAGGAAGCGGAAGGCGTGCGCGGCCTGGCTGCACGTGCTCCAGGCCAGCTTCCGCTCCTGAATCAAGTGGGCGAGGTAGGCCTGGACCTCGTCGTTGGTCAGGTGATCGGGCGCCCGGTGATAGTACTTGGCCAGCTTCACCACGGCGGCGATGTACGCCTCGTGGGTGCGCGGCGAGAAACCACGCAGGGCCATGTCGCGGATCATGCGGGTCCGGAGCTCGCTCATGAGACACCTCCATCGGTGAGTGGGATGAAGGGGATTCTGAGCGAGCGGACGGAACTACGGCAGACGGAGAAAGGCGCCGGCGAGGGCGCGCTGTTCGACCTACCGCGTCAGCGGTTTAGTTCAACTACTATTCGACTGCAACACCGTCATCTGCGACGGGATGCCGGCATCCAACAGTGGATGCGAGCATCTTTACCTGGATGTCGCCCGGGCATCTGCATGGAGATGCTCGCCGCTCGATCCCTGGCATCCACT
>Ga0209431_10004512_pt1 | contig 10914 bp, 9 predicted proteins | sample RifCSP13_3_FD_184021 | JGI IMG/M metagenome (GOLD analysis project Ga0209431, IMG submission 184021) | Soil microbial communities from Rifle, Colorado - Rifle CSP2_sed 13_3 (SPAdes) (version 2) | ecosystem: Environmental > Terrestrial > Deep subsurface > Rock core/Sediment | place: Rifle... | reverse complement strand
ATGGTTTCAAAAGGCACCTGCTCGCGCCGGATCAGATCTGCTTCCATACCACCCTCACCGCCAACCCACAGCACTTCTGGCTGAGAGCGGTTCTCTCCAGCAAGCCCCGGTCTTTCCCGATCCTCATCGATCGACCTTTCTCCATCAGCAGCTGGCACGCTTTCACCTTCGGTTAGCGCTCTCAGAACGGCGAGGGCGGGATACACGCCTCCCCCGGTCCCTCCAGCGCAGATTAACAACCGCATCGAAGGTTCTCTCTTCCTCCTCCCGGCTCTGGTTGGATAAGCGGGAGATGTTCAGCAAGATCCCGACCGCTGCCAGTGAGACGACCAGGCTCGAGCCGCCGGCGCTGATAAAAGGCAGGGCGTTACCGGCGAACGGCACCAGCCCGACGATCACCGCCATGTTGATCAGGGCCTCGATCACAATCCACAGGCTAAGCCCTGCCGCCAGCAGCTTTCCCAGACCGTCTGGAGCGCGCTGGGCGATGCGCAGCCCACGCCACAGGATCAGGATGTACAGAGTAACCAGGGTTATGGCGCCGGCGAAGCCGGTTTCCTCGCCAACCACAGCGAAAATACTGTCGGTTGGCGGCACCGGCAGCCCGGTCAGCTTCGTGTCCGCCCGGCCAATGCCAACGCCAAACCAGCCGCCTTTCACCAGCGCCTCCAACGACCGGGAAAGGTGCATGGGGGCGCGGGTCAGAGCCTCAAAGCTCAACGAGTATTCTGAAACCCGCTGGTTCCCGGTGGGGCTGAGCTGGTATACCAGCCAGCCTGCGACGAGACCGATCAGTATCAGGAGGGCGATCTGGCGCAGGTCGCCGCCCGCCAGGAAGAACATCAGACCACCCAGAATGAAGATGGTCGCTGTCGCGCTGATATCCGGTTGGAGGATAATCAATCCTCCGAGGGTCCCCAGAATGACGCCGAGCGGGAACAGCCCAAACCCGACCTCGCTGAGTTGGTCGCGCTTGGCGTACAACCAGACCGAAAGGTAGATGACGATGGCGATTTTTGCCAGTTCAGATGGCTGTACCGAGCCGCCCAGCAGGGTGCGCGAGGCGTTATTGATCACTTCATTCACCACCAGGACAATGATCAATAGGCCAACCGTGAAGGCCATCAACGCCAATGCAAATTTCTGATAGCGGTGGTAATTAAACATTGCCAGGAATGCGGCCAGGCCGATCCCCAGACCGGCAAATATTAACTGGCGGGAAAACATAAATGTGGGAGTCTTCCCAAGGACCATCAAGGAATAATCCGAGCTAGCCGAGTAGACCATCAACAAACCGAATACCAACAGGGTGGTCACGGCCAATAACAGCGGAACGTCGATCCCTAAGCGAACAGGCTTTCGAGAAACGCCAGCCTGCGCCGAGGTGCGCCAGCGAAAACCGGGAGCCGTTATTCTGGAAGTTCCATTACCCATCGTCTATATACCTCCCCGCGCTCCTCAAAATCTCGGAACGCATCGTAACTTGTCCCGCCGGGCGAGAGCAGCACCACGTCGCCAGGCTTCACGACTTCTGCTGCCGCCAGGACTGCAGCATGCAAATCTTCACAGCGTCGGATCTCTACCTGGCTGGGTCCAGTCCCTGCGAAAGCTGACCGGATGGTATCGGCAGCCTCACCGAATAGGATGAGATGTCCCACGCGCTCGTGGACCAGCTTAATAAAATCATCCCAGGGCAAATTCTTGTCCCGGCCTCCAGCCAATAACACCAGGGGCTCATCAAACGAGCGGATGGCTGCCATAGCCCGCTCTGGGGCAGTTGCGATCGAGTCGTTGTACCAGTCTGCGCCTCGCCAGGTACGCACGTATTCCAAGCGGTGTGGGACACCGCCAAACCCCTCCACTCCAGCCTGCAAGGCTTCCAAGGGCAATCCCGCAGCTGCGGCGATGGCGCAGGCGGCCAGGACATTCGCAAGGTTGTGTTCTCCGCGTAACGTCACCCGCTCACGCGGCATCAGGGGGAGGAGCAATTCTCCATCGGCAGAGGCAAATCGCCCCATTAGAGCAGAACCATCCGACCCTATGTACGTCCCCTCCACACCGGTTGGTGGTTCCTCCTTGCCGAAGGTAACCACATGCCCATGGGCTTCACCCGCGAGTCCCCATGAGCCAGGGTCGTCCCGTCCCAGGACAGCAACATCGCTGGAGGACTGGAACTTTAGGATGCGCGCCTTGGCTTCCGAATAGGTCGCCATGTTATTGTGCCGGTCCAGGTGGTTTGGAGTGATATTTAATACCGCGGCAACATGGGGCGAGCGGGTCATTACCTCGAGCTGGAAGCTGGAGAGCTCCAGGATCGCCAGGTCGCCTGGCTGCATTTGCTCGACGGATGAGATTAAGGGTGTACCGATGTTTCCGCCAACCCAGATCCGAGCTTGCGGCAATCGAGAGAAAGCCACCTCTCCCGACTTCAAGAACTGCAAATCGTCTGTGCTGCGTTCCTGCAGGAGGTCCACTGCAGCGTGCGCCATCCTTCCGACCAGGGCGGTGGTGGTGGTTTTTCCGGCAGAACCGGTGATGCCGATCACCGGGCAAGTAACACTTTCCATGAAGATCTGGGAGTCATTCGACAATGGGATGCCGCGATGCCGGGCTTCCTCGATTATAGGCAGTGAAAGGGGAACCCCTCCGGAGGGACACACGAGATCGGCGCGGTCGAGGATCTCCAGCGGGTGGCTTCCCAGCACCCATTGGATGGGCAAATCGCTCAACGACAGGGTGGCTGGGGAGAGTTCCTGAGCAGAAAGGCGGTCGGTGATCACGACCTCCGCTCCATGCAAGGCCAGGTAACGCGTCAGTGCCAGACCCTGCCTGGCTGCCCCTATGACGATCACCCGCTTACCGTTCCAATCTTCCAAAGGATCATCCCTTAACCACAGATTCGACTCTGGCAACCGGTCTGGCAGAATTGTCCATCCATAATCTGCTTCTCGGGTCGCGCTCATACGATCGCCAGTGCGACTCCGATCATGGCACCCATCAATCCGATCAACCAGAAGCGCTGGACCACCTGGGTTTCACTCCACCCGGAGAGCTCGAAATGGTGGTGTAAAGGCGCCATCTTGAACATACGCCTGCCGCCCGTCAGCTTGAAATAAGCTATCTGAAGAATCACGCTGATCGTCTCGCTGATCGGGATAATGGCAATCGCCGCCAGTACAAGCCACTCTCCGGTCATGAGGGCTACAACCGAAAGTACGGCGCCCAGGGAGAGCGAACCGGTGTCACCCATGATTAATTCTGCCGGGTGGACATTGAACCAAAGGAAGCCAAAGGTCGCGCCAACCACCGTGAAGCAGAAGCGCGCCAGGAAGATCTGATCGTGAAGGATGGCGATCGCCCCGACGGCGACAAACCCCGTAGCGGCGATCAGCCCGGCCAGCCCATCCAGGCCGTCGGTGAAGTTCATCGCATTCGAACCTCCGACGATGATGAACATAGCGATCGGGATGTACCAGAGACCGATCTCGACTTCGCGTCTCTCACCGGGAATATACATTTGAGGAGCGTCCAGGAAGTAATACAGCCCGATCACGACGATCAAGGCAAAGATGATCTGTAAGGCCAACTTGGTGCGCGCCCGCATGCCCAATCCGCGCCGCCGGCCGCGCACCCCTTCCCAATCATCGATGGCGCCCAGGACAGCAAAGATGACCATTACACCCATCGGCAGCAACACGGAGCGCCCCAGGACGGTGAGGCCGAAAAGGGAGACGCTGTTCAACAAAAGCGTCACCAGCACCACCGGTAGAATGATCATCACACCGCCCATCGTCGGCGTACCCATCTTCGTGAAATGCCGCTCCGGTCCCTCCACGCGGATCACCTTGCCAATATTGAAATGCCTCAATACTCTGAGCAACGGCGGACCCCAGATCACAGCCAGGACGAAGCTCAGGCCGGTCAGGCCCAAAGCCAGGGAGATCTGGTTCATTCCTTCGCCTCCAGGGCAGCAACGATGGCATCCATCTGCATTCCCCGTGAGCCCTTGACCAGGACTACATCTTGTGGACCCAGGTGATCTTGAAGAAACGTGATCGCCTCCTGATTGTCCGGGAGCTCGGTGATCGCCTGGTTCGAAAGCCCGGCCCTGGCTGCTGCTGCCGCGATCATCCGGCCGCGTTCTCCCAGGGTAACCAGCTGGTCAACCACCTCCGCGGCGCGCACACCGACCATTTCGTGGCCTTTCCATTCGTAGGGTCCCAATTCGAGCATATCCCCAAGCACGGCGACTTTACGCCCTTCCAGTTCATCCAACAAGTTAAGCGCGGCCAGAGTCGATTCCGGCGAAGCGTTGTAGGTATCGTCGAGGAGCAAGGCGCCGCTGGTAGCCCGTACGGCAACAAGGCGCAGCTGCGGTTGGTTCGAACGCAAGCCTTCTACGATCTCCTGCCAGGTTAGCCCGTCGGTTAAACCCACCGCGGCCGCACGCAGGGCGGTGTGAACGGAGTGCCGCCCGATTAAGGGCACACGCAGATGAACCTCCTCATCCTGGTAATGGATCCGGAATCGAATCCCTTCCAATCCCAGGCCCTCCACCTCATCCGCCCACAAATCTGCGTCGGAGCTTAATCCATAGTAGACGACATCCGCCTGGGTCTGGTGCCCCATTTCTCGAACCAGAGGATCATCATAATTCAGAATGGCGATCCCTTCCGGGCTGGCTGGAAGAGACTGGACGAGCTCGGCCTTACCCTGGGCGATCGCTTCGACCGAACCTGCCCGCTCGGCATGGACGGTTCCGATATTGGTCACCACACCTACCTGCGGTAAAGCCAAGTCGCAGAGGAATCGGATCTCGCCTGGGACGTAGAAACCCATTTCAAGAACTGCTCGCTCGTGATCTTCGTTCAGCTTGAGCATCGTCAGAGGTAAACCAATTTCGTTGTTCAGGTTCCCAGGGCTCTTCAAAGTCGAATATCGCTGCGCCAGCACCGAAGCTACCAGCTCTTTCGTCGTCGATTTGCCAACACTCCCGGTAATCCCGATCACCCGCGGGTGCAAGTGGCGCCTCCAGAAATGGGCGATCTTCTGGAGGGCTGCGATACTGTCCGCGACTCGGATGCAAACCGGTAATTCACCTTGCAAATCTACCGGATCAATCTGCCAGCCCTCAACCAGATCCAGCTGGCGGAATTGAGCCGATAGGTCTTTATGGATTAACGCGTAGGATGCACCACGTTCGAACGCATCTCGTACGTAATCATGCCCATCAACATTATCCCCAGGCAATGCCACAAACAACGAACCCGGAACTGCCAGACGTGAATCGATCACCGCGTCCCGAATGGAGATCTCCGTATTCTCCGGGCGTATCCCGGTCAAGGCTTCGAACACATCTGCCAGGGTCAACATCGTTGGTTTAATTACTGTCCATCATCCGCTGGCGAACATCATCCGGGGGAATATTCAGTAAGACGACCAGGCGCTCGACCACTTCCTTGAATACGGGAGCAGCGACGACAGAGCCCCAGGGGGAAACGGATGGTTTTTCCAACCAGATATACACCAGAAACTGGGGATCATCCACCGGTCCCCAACCGACAAACGAAGCGTGAGTCTGGCTGCTGGTGTATCCAAACGGGGTCGGGATCTCTGCCGTGCCGGTTTTGCCTGCCACCCGGTACCCCTCGATGAGGGCCACCGAAGATTCTACCTCCAATGAAGTCGCCAGCATGTTCGTGAGGGTCTGGGCACTTTCTTTCGTGATCGGCATCCCGGCAACTTGCGTAGAGGTGTTGTACTGGTGCCCTTGGTCGATCATGGACAACACGATGCGCGGCACAACCATTTTTCCTTCGTTGGCGATAGCCGACACCGCCATAACCATCTGGACCGGCGTCACCGCCACGCCTTGACCGAAGGAATTTGTCCCCAGGTCAGCTTCATACCAATCGCTGTCGCCCGGCAGCTTCAGCCGGCCCGGGTTCTCCCCGGCCAGGTCGACTCCGGTCAGGTGCCCGATCCCGAAGCCCTGCATGTAATTGTAGAAATCGTTGGTCCCCAGCTGGGTAGCCACCCAGGCCAGGCACACGTTCAAAGAATGCTGCAAGCAGCCCAGCATATCCTGAGGACCCCAGGCGCCGCTGTTCCAGTTGATGATGACCGTTCCCCCTACTTCGATAGCGCCTGTATCCAGGAAGGGGGTATCTGGTTTGACGCTGCCGTTGTCCAGCGCCGAGGCCATGGTAAGGACTTTGAAAACCGAGCCGGGCTCGTAAATCTTACTCACCGCCCGGTTAAAAGGAGTCGAATCGACGAAGATCTCCCCGTAGCGCCAGAATTCGTTCAGATCCAGGCGCGGCGTGGTTGCCATCGCCAGGATCTCTCCGTTGCTTGGGTCCATCACGACGATCGTCCCTGCCTCTGAGCCGCTCTCATCGATCGCCTGGTCCAGGATGCCCTCGATTTCTGCCTGCACCGCCCGGTCGATGGTCAGGATCAGGCTGGCGCCATCTGGCACCTCCGGCAGCTCCTCAACCCGGTTGGGATCTGCAGGCACCCAGACCGTTTGAGGATCACCGGCCAGTTCATCATTGAACTGTTCTTCGATCCCAAAGAAGCCTTTGCCTTCCCGGTTTACAAAACCCAGGATGTTGGAGGCCAGATCCTTTTCCGGATAGCTTCTTTGAAGATGGGGAATATAACGCAGCCCAGCCAGGCTGGGGCGTTCCTTTTCCTTGCTTCTGCCGTAAGCTGTCTGCATTTCAGCCGCCAGCTGTTCCAACTTGGCTTTTTGCTCCTCAGTAACGAAATCTGCAAGCCGCGCGTAGACTGCTTCGTCCGAAGGCTCCTGGCTCGCCAGGGCAAACACTTTATCATATTCACTACCGGTGACTGCATTTAATGCCAGGGCGATCGTCGAGGGATTCTGAACATAGGTGAGTTCAACCCCCACTTCGTATACGGTCGTGTTGCCTGCCAGCTGATGCCCCCACCGGTCATAGATCTGGCCGCGTGCCGGGACCAGTGTCCGCCAACTGCCCGAATAAATCTCTCCACGGTTACGAAAGACTTCTGCCTGTGGGCTAAGCTGGATCCGCAGTATTTGCACAACGATAAACAGTGCGAACGCGGTGAGCAGCAGCCCGAGAGTGGTGTAACGCCAGGTATTTTCGCTGGTCATGGGAGTCCCTCGATCATCAGGGGAGCAGCTGGTTCGAATACTCGCTCCCGCAGCCATTCGAATAGAGATTGCGTATATTCCGGTGAAAGTACCGAGGCGCCGGCTACACGCGGGCTCGGGGAAAGCGCCAGAGTCACCTGGTTAGGCTTGGTGAATCCGGGCAAGTCGACGTACGCCAGTTCTTCAGCCGATACAGGATGAAAACCTAGCTGGCCAGCCCTCTCTTCCATCTTCCGGTTAGAGGTAATTAAGGCCAGTTCGGTCTTAAGGTCTTCTATCTCCCGTTCGGTGATCTCAATCTCGTCGTGCATCTTCTGGATATCCCGACCGACTGTCGCAGCCCGTGCAGTGACGCTCAGGTAAATCCCCGCCACCAGTGCCACCAGGATCAGGCCCATGAGAAACAGCCCGATATATTGAAGTTGTTTTCGCCAGGGCGCCTGGTGGTAAGCCTGTGTCAGGTACTGTACACGGTTCATGGACTCCTCCGGCAATTACATGGAAAGCATGAGGATTGGTCTCTACCAATTTGCTCCAAGTATTCTTGCAAGAGTAGTGCCAATGTCATTGTGCCTCGAGTTTCTCGGCGACGCGCAGCCTTGCGCTGCGGGAACGTGGGTTAGTTTGGACTTCCTCCTCAGACGGTCGCACGGGTCGCCGGGCGATCTCTGTGATCGTAGCCCGGTGTCCACAGGTACAGACCGGCTGCCTGGGAGGGCAGAGGCAATCTGTGCTTTCCTGGCGGAAGAAGCGTTTTACGATCCGGTCTTCCAAAGAGTGAAATGAGATCACCGCTAACCTGCCACCCGGAGACAGTCTTGATACCGCTTGAGGTAGGACCACTTCAACCGCCTCCAATTCCTTGTTTACAGCGATTCGCAAAGCTTGAAAGGTTCTGGTGGCCGGGTGTATACCGGTGGGGCTGCTATGCGACGCCGAGCCAACCACCTGCGCCAACTCCCGGGTTCTATGGATAGGTCGGACCTGCACGATCGCCTTTGCTATCTGGCGAGAGCGACGTTCCTCTCCATACTTGAATAGAATGTCAGCCAGTTCTTGCTCAGGCAATCGGTTGACCAAATCATCAGCCGATAACGGAGACTGCGGGTCGAACCGCATGTCTAAGGGCGCATCGATCTGGAAGGAAAAACCGCGTTCGGCACTGCCCAGCTGCATCGATGAAAGACCCAAATCGAGCAGGATACCGCTGACTGAGTCCCAACCCAGGGCATCCAATTGCACGCTCAAATCCGCATAGGAGGCTCGCACCAGGATCACTCGATCATCAAACAGTTGCAAATTCTTGCGGGCAATATCGAGAGCCTCTGGGTCGACATCCATCCCCAATAAGAGGCCCTCTGGCTGGCTCGCTTCCAGGATCCCGCGGGCATGCCCGCCTGCGCCAAGCGTCCCGTCCACGTAGCGACCTGGGCTGCGCGGCTTTAATGCGTGTATAATTTCATTGTAAAGAACAGGCTGGTGAGGCGTTGGTTCGCTCATACTGGTCAGAGAATGCCTGCCAGAAGATCCGACTGGCAGCCTCAATCGCCAGGCGAGAGATCCAGGTCCATGAATAAAAGGTCGTCGGTCTCAGTCGCAAGCATCTGGACATTTTGACCGGACCAGAATGGAGGCGCCCAGATTTCTACATATTCACCCGCCCCGACGAAGATAGCTTCGCCATCCAGGTTAACCGCTTCTCTTAAGAATTGCGGGATCAAGATCCTGCCGGCCCGGTCTACCGATACCAGTTCTGCCCGAGAAAACAACCACCTCCTTAAATCTCGGGCGCGTGGGTTCGTTAGACTCATCCGGTTGACCTTAACCGATAATTTGTTGAACGCTGGCACAGTTAACAACATCAAATTGTGGTCAAAACCCATAGTGACATAGGCCCCTTCCGCGGCCAGCTTCTCCCGATAGCGAACCGGGACGGTGAGGCGGCCTTTCTCGTCGATGCTGTGCTGATATTGTCCCAGGAACATATGTTCTACGAGTTGTTTAATGGCGGAACGCCGGTCTCCCGGCGCTCCACTTTGATCCACATTTACCCACAAGTAAACACAGTATATACGAAAACCAACTAAAATGCAAGTAATATTCTCCTTTTTCATCAAATTCCCCCACCTTTCAGAATTGTAAATCCCATTATTTAGATCCAAAATGTCTCTAAGGAGTTCTTCAATACTCTTACGTTCTACTTAACCTTTAGCTAAGGACGGCGCATGACCAGACCTACCACAAACAATCGGTTCGAACAGCTCTTCATCGGCGTCAATCTCACGGTGCCGACCCTGGATGGAACCTATCACCGTTACATAAACCTGGATAATGCAGCCTCCACCCCACCCTTGCTTTCGGTCCAACAGGTGGTTAACCGCTTTATGGAAGTTTATAGCAGTGTCCACCGTGGGACGGGGTACAAGAGCCAGATCTCCACCCACGCCTACGAAGAAGCCCGGCAGGTCGTCTTGAACTTTGTCGGCGCTGAGCCGGTTCAGCATGTCTGCATTTTCGGCAAGAACACCACGGAAGCCCTTAACAAGCTGGCCCGGCGTTTCCCGTTCTCCCAGGAGAGGAATGTGGTCTTGACCAGCGGGATGGAACACCATTCGAACGATCTTCCCTGGCGCAATATGGCGCAGACGGTCCACGTCCATTTGACCCCCGAGGGGTATCTGGATGAAGCGGATTTCGACGCCCAACTGCAGCGCTATGGCGGTCGGGTGGCTCTAGTCACGATCACGGGAGCGAGCAATGTCACCGGAATTCTGAATCCCATCCACCGCCTGGCGGAAAAAACCCACGCAATGGGAGCGCAGATCGCCGTCGATTGCGCCCAGCTCGCTCCCCACCGCCGGATTGATATGGGCGTACTTGACGATCCGGCTCACCTCGATTACGTGGCGATCTCTGGCCACAAGCTATACGCCCCATTCGGGACAGGCGCCTTGATCGGCCGGCGGGATACCTTCGAGACAGGTGACCCGGATATGAGCGGAGGCGGGACGGTGGAAATCGTCACCCTGGACGACGTTACCTGGTCTGGACCTCCGGACCGTGAGGAAGCGGGCAGCCCAAACACGATCGGCGCAGTGGCATTGGCGGCAGCCATCCACCAGTTGCAGGAAGTCGGGATGGAGTCGGTCGCTGCGCACGAGGCTGAACTGACCGCTTACGCCCTGGAAGTACTTCGAGAAATCCCTGGGATCACCCTATACGGAGACCCCGAACCCGCCCGGGCAGACTCTCGACTGGGTGTGATCCCTTTCCAGGTCGACCAACTTTCCCATTTCTTGGTCGCCTCCATATTGGGCTACGAGTACGCCATTGGGGTACGCAGCGGCTGTTTTTGCGCGCACCCGTACATCCTTCACCTGCTCGATATCGATCCAGAAGCAGCGAGCAATGTGCGCGTCCGCATGCTTGCCGGGGATAAATCCGACATGCCCGGACTGGTACGCATCTCGTTTGGCCTGTATAACTCTTTTGAAGATATCGATTTGCTTGGCGAAGCCCTCAGGGCGATCCAGCGCAAGGAATATAAAGGCACATATACCCAGAACCCTTCCTCGGGGGAATATACCCCCCTTGGCTGGAACCCCGACTTTGACAGTTATTTCAACCTTGCTGGGGCATACGATGGCAGGGAATCTTTCGCGAGTTAGAAACTTCCGCGGATCAGATCGGCGTCATAATGGTCAGGTAGGCCGCTTTTTTCGTATCTGTTCGCAACAGGTTTAAAGGAGTGTTGTGTGCGGGCTTCGCCC
>Ga0209431_10004510_pt1 | contig 10916 bp, 10 predicted proteins | sample RifCSP13_3_FD_184021 | JGI IMG/M metagenome (GOLD analysis project Ga0209431, IMG submission 184021) | Soil microbial communities from Rifle, Colorado - Rifle CSP2_sed 13_3 (SPAdes) (version 2) | ecosystem: Environmental > Terrestrial > Deep subsurface > Rock core/Sediment | place: Rifle... | reverse complement strand
TCAATGAGATGTCATCGAGACCGTTCAATAAACAGTAACGCTGAAATGGATCTATCTTGAACGCAGCCGAGAAGCCCTGCTCATCCGTGACTAAACTCTTCTCTAGATCGATCGTTACGCAATATTTACCATTCTCCTGTACCCCGGCCATCAATCGCTGAACCTGGTCCTCACCGAGCAGTACTGGCAAAAGACCGTTCTTCATGCAATTGTTTGAGAAGATGTCCGCAAAGGATGAAGCCACAATCGCGCGAAAACCCCAATCTGCGAGTGCCCATGGTGCGTGTTCTCTCGAAGAGCCGCATCCAAAATTCCTCCCGGCCAACAGAATGGACGCATTCCTAAACTGAGGTTGATTGAGTACGAAAGAAGGATCCAGACTTCCATCCGGCAGGTGAGCCCAGTCATAAAAGAGAAACTTACCAAACCCGCTCCGTTCAATACGTTTCAAAAACTGCTTGGGTATGATCTGATCCGTATCGACGTTCGCTCGATCGAGTGGCGCCACAATTCCCGAGTGCCTGCGGAATTCTCTCATGATAGAGTGCGTGGTTTACTTGTAAATCCAGTTTCGTACATCGGTGAAACGACCGGTGATCGCCGCAGCGGCCGCCATCGCAGGGCTGACCAGGTGCGTTCGCCCGCCCCGTCCCTGGCGTCCTTCGAAATTCCGATTGCTTGTCGAAGCGCAGCGCTCTCCGGGCTGCAAGATGTCCGCGTTCATTCCCAGACACATCGAGCAGCCAGGCTCGCGCCATTCGAATCCAGCTGAGCCAAAGATCTTGTGTAACCCTTCGGCCTCTGCAGCAAGCTTCACGGCTTGCGACCCGGGAACTACCATTGCATTCACGTCGGGACTGATACTGTAGCCTTGCACTACGCGTGCGGCAGCACGCAGATCCTCGAGCCGCGCGTTAGTACATGACCCGATGAAGACCCTGTTAATGCGGATGTCTTGAATGCTCGTCTCGGGTTGAAGATCCATGTACTGTAACGCTCTGGCAAAGGCCTGAGACTCCGAAGCAGTTCTTGCCAGAGCGGGATCTGGAATGCGACTGGTAACTGGGACCACCATCCCGGGGCTTGTTCCCCAGGTGACATAGGGCTCCAAATCATTGGCGTCGATCATGACAACAGAGTCGAACTCCACTGCTGGATCTGAATGTAAGTTCTGCCAGTGAGTCAGAGCCTGCTCCCATGCACGACCGGTTGGCGCAAATTTGCGGCCTTCGACGTATGAAAACGTCGTGTCATCAGGGGCGATCATGCCGGCGCGCGCGCCCGCTTCAATGCTCATGTTGCACAGTGTCATTCGACCTTCCATCGAAAGCGAGCGCACTGCGCTTCCGGCGTACTCGATCACGTGACCAGTGGCTCCGTCTGTGCCGATGCGACCAATAAGAGCTAGAGCCAGATCCTTCGCCGTTACTCCGTTCGGCAAGTCTCCTTCGACCTGTACTTGCATCGTCAGTGGACGGTTCTGCGGCAAGCATTGAGTGGCAAGTACATGTTCAACTTCCGTTGTGCCGATACCGAACGCCAGCGCTCCAAATGCACCATGAGTGCTGGTATGGCTATCACCACAAACGATTGTCATACCGGGTTGCGTAAGACCAAGCTCCGGGCCTATCACGTGAACAATGCCTTGTTCCGGCGAATTGATATCGAAGAGTCGCACCCCGAACTCGCGGCAGTTTTCACGAAGGGTCTGGACCTGCTTTCTTGCAGTGGGATCTGAAATGGGGAGACTGCGGGCAGTTGTCGGGACGTTGTGGTCCACGGTTGCTACGGTTAAATCGGGCCTGCGCACTGTTCGCCCAGCCAGTCGCAGACCTTCGAACGCCTGTGGTGAAGTAACTTCGTGAATCAGATGCAGATCGATGTAGAGCAGAGCGGGCTCACCTGACACTTCTCGCACTACATGTGCCTCCCACAGCTTATCGAGAAGAGTCCTCATAGATTCGCGAGTTCGCAATTTGTTGTTTTTAGCCGGCCATCGGCCTTTGTTCTTTGGTCTTTGACCTTAGTCTTTTGGCCTTTGACTTTGCCATGTTCTTAGTTAGTGGTTCGTTGTTGGTGGTTCGTTGGCAGTACTTTCGGTGATCTAGGCCAAAGTTCGAAGCCATAACCCACCAACACGACCTACAAACAACTAACAACTAACCACTAACTAGACAGCATGATACGAGTGCTGTCTGTCAACAATCTCCGTGAAAGCCTCAGCCACTAACGCACCAATCTCCTCGGTGGTTGCTATGTAGTGCGCGCTTTCTGAAGCGATGTCAGCTGTGCGATAGCCGCTTTCTAAAACAGCCACAATAGCCTGTTCCAGATCCTGTGCATCCTGCTCAAGATTTCCGCTGTATCGCAATAGCATTGCGGCTGATGCAATTGCGCCAAACGGATTGGCAACGCCTCGACCGGCAATGTCAGGGGCCGAACCGTGAACTGGCTCGTATAACCCCACTTCACCGCCGATGGTGGCCGACCCGAGCATACCCAAGGAGCCAGTGATCACTGCAGCTTCGTCTGAGAGAACATCACCAAACAGGTTCTCAGTCAGTATTACGTCAAACCGTCTCGGCTCTACCATCAGGTGCATGGCGCAAGCATCAACGTAAAGATGGTTTAACTCTACATCAGAGTATTGTTCCGCCACGCGTGAGACGGTGCTTCTCCACAGTTGGGATGTTTCCAGAACATTGGCCTTATCAACGGAGGTGACTCTGCGCTTGCGGGTCATTGCTGCGCGAAATGCAACGTGGGCCACCCTCTCGACCTCTTCCGTGGAGTAGCGCATCGTGTTCAATGCAGCGAGAGAGCCGTTGTCTCCAACAAACCCGCGCGGTTGACCAAAGTAAAGGCCACCAAGCAGTTCACGCACTATCAGCACGTCGGCGCCTTTAATAATCTCAGGTCGCAACGGCGACGCATCCGCAATGGCTGCATAGGCAATGGCCGGGCGTAGATTGGCGTATCCTCCGAGTGCGCGCCTGAGGGTAAGTAAACCCGCTTCGGGTCGTTGGGAAGCTGGAAGATGGTCAAATTCCGGCGAGCCGACCGCGCCCAGCAAAACCGCGTCGCTCGAGAGGCAGGTGTCGAGAGTCGTTCGAGGTAACGGTGAGCCCGCTTTTTGGATAGCCGTACCACCGATTTCAGCTTCGGAAAACTCGAAGCGGTACCCACGAATGTTTGCAACGGTTCTTAATAGTTTGACCGCCTCCTGGGTAACCTCTGGTCCAATTCCATCACCCGGCAAAACAGTAATATTCATTCGCATTCACACTAGTCCTCAAACAACTACTGACAGTTTAGGCTGCGGCGGTCACTGCACGAGTGGAGCGGGTGCGCACACTGGGTGAGAGCAGGGAAATCAAGTCCTGGTCGTAGATCCGTTTTTTGCGGTCGGCGAGTTTCGAAAACTGCTTGTAAGCAGTATCGAGTTCACTCTGTGTCATCGCAAATCCGAGCTGCACGTAACGCATCGAGAGCGCGTGGCGACCTGAATGCTTCCCGAGAACGAGCGTGTTAGTAGGCACTCCAACCGACTCCGGTGTCATGATTTCATAACAGAGCGGGTTATTAATTACTCCGTGTTGATGTATGCCTGCCTCATGGGCAAAGGCATTGCGACCCACGATCGCTTTGTTCGGTTGTACCTCGCATCCGATAATGTTCGATAACAACTGACTGGTCGGGTACAGTTGTGTACTGTCCACAGAAGTCTCAAAAGGTAAGCGATCCGCTCGCACGCGCAGCGCCATCACAATCTCTTCCAGTGATGCATTTCCTGCTCGCTCGCCGATACCATTTATCGTGCACTCAACCTGGCGTGCACCGGCGTCTACCGCCGCCAGACTGTTGGCGACAGCCAGCCCAAGGTCGTTGTGGCAGTGAACGCTGATGGTTACCGCTCTGTCGCCAACAACCCGTTCACGAATTGTTCGAATCAACGAGTTGAATTCCCCAGGCATTGTATAGCCCACAGTGTCTGGAACGTTGATAATTGATGCTCCCGCCTCGATCGCGGTCGAAAGGACCTCACACAAGTACTCGGGATCACTGCGGGTCGCATCCTCTGCCGAGAATTCAACCTCTTCGGCGAAATCGTGTGCGAGCCCGACAGCTCTGCGGGTCATAGCCAGTACTTCGATGCGACTCTTCTTCAACTTATGCTCGAGATGGATATCAGACGTCGCGACAAACGTGTGGATGCGTGGATGTAATGCCGGTGTGAGCGCCTCTGCCGCTCGGGCCACATCTTCATCGGTGGTCCGACAGAGAGCGGCGATAGTGGCGCGTGTGCATTCTTCCGAAACTGCACGCACCGCTTCGAAATCACCTTCCGATGCAATTGGAAATCCAGCTTCAATGACATCAACGCCAAGCAGTTCAAGCTGCCTTGCCATGCGAATCTTCTCGGAGAGATGCATGGAGCAGCCAGGCGATTGTTCTCCGTCGCGCAGGGTGGTGTCGAAGATGTTGAGCCGGCTTCCTGTCATGCCCATTTCCTCCTGAAGGCTGATGCCCGGGATCCTAGGATCCGTTCCTCACAAAGTCAAAGTTATAATATTTATGAAATCATAATCTTCGATGATATGATAACGGCTGCTCGGCCAGGCCATAAGGTAAAGCTGGAGAAGACGATTGGACGTAAACCAACTCGAAGTCCTGCTGGCAGTCGCAAATGAGCAAAGTTTTTCGCGGGCGGCCGAAGCGCTGCATCGAACGCAGCCCGCGGTGAGCCAGGCCATTCGCCGGCTTGAAAGTGAGCTCGGTGAACCATTGTTCGACCGTTCGTCCAAGGATGGGACGTTAACCGCTGCCGGCAAGGTTTTAGTCGAATATGCGGCGCAGATGCTAAATCTGCGGAAGAGTGCGCATGCAGCCATCAGGGAACTGAAGGATCTTCATCGGGGTAAGCTGACGCTGAGCGCAAATGAGTACACTGTGATGTACCTGTTGCCGGTCTTGCCCGTTTTTCGCGCGCGTCATCCTCACATAAAGATCGAAATTAAGCGGGGGCTTGCCAGCCGAATAGCGTCTGAGGTTCTTGGCCGCGGGATTGAAATCGGGATCATCTCCTTTAAACCAAATGAGACAGGTGTTGTCTCAATCCCGGTGGCAATGGATGAATTGGCCTTGATTGTTGCGCCCTCGCATCCGCTCGCCGGAAAAACTACGGTTTCAGTGCGAGAACTTGGGGCTGAATCATTTATTGCCCATAATGTGCCGTCGCCGTATCGGGACCGCGTGGTTCGTACCTTTGAAAAGTTCACAACACCGCTGAATATCTCTATGGAAATGCCAACGCTCGAAGCAATAAAGCGCTTGGTCGAGCAGGAGATGGGCGTAGCATTAGTACCAAGACTTACTGCACAGGCTGAGATCTCGCGGAAACAACTCGTCGCCGTAACGGTTCTTGAGATGCGTCTTGAACGACGGCTGTATCTTATCTATAGGCGTGGAGCCACGCTTTCGCACGCAGCGCGAGCATTCCTGCGAGTTGCAAAGGCCTCGCGCCTAAAGAACGCGCCGCTTGAAGCTTAAGAATCCAGCCTACTCTATAACGTTAAGAGGTATCGGGAACGAAACCATGAAACTCGCTCAGTACACTACAGCCTCCGGGGGACCTCCGCAGGTCGGCATTTTGACCGGCCAGGGATTACTGAATCTTGCCCATCTCGCGCGGGCTACCAAACGAACCAGTGAGGAAGCTCCCAGTTGGTTGCTCGACCTCCACAGTACAATGGAAATTATCCAACGTGGCGATTCTGCGTTAGAGGAGATTAGGTTGTTGGTTGATCGCGGGATGAATAACCAGATCGCTGATGACCTGCTAACCGCGCCAGACGACGTCGAGTTCCTGGCTCCGGTTCAGCCGGGGAAAATCCTGGCCATCGGTCGCAATTACGTGGAACATGCGAGTGAACAGGGGAAGGAGCCCCCGGCTGCCCCAATGCTGTTCAACAAACTTCCAAACTCACTTAACGCCCACAATGCTCCGATAATCATCCCCTCAATCAGTTCAAAGGTCGATTTCGAGGCAGAATTGGCCGTAATCATCGGGCGCCGGGCCAGGCGCGTGTTGCAGGCTGAAGCTCTAACCCACGTTTTTGGGTACGCACCAATCAACGATGTTAGTGCACGTGATCTGCAATTTGGAGATGGGCAGTGGACTCGCGGTAAGGGTCTGGATACCTTCGCGCCCCTTGGTCCGTACATTACGACGCGCGATGAGATTCCTGATGTGCACAACCTGAAAATTGAAGGGCGTCTGAACGGACAAGTGATGCAGTCATCAAACACCGGCAAGATGATCTTCAACGTTCCCTATTTGATCTCCTATTTGTCACAAGCCATCACACTCGAGGCCGGTGACGTGATTGCAACGGGAACTCCTGAAGGTGTTGGCATCTTTCGCGAGCCGCCGGTCTTGCTGCGACCGGGTGATGTCTTTGAGGTGGAGATCGAAAAACTCGGAATACTTCGCAACCCTGTGATCGCGTCAGCCTAAAGCTTCCTAGGGGACACTGTGGCTCAGAACCCAACTCACCGGGAAACTGTACCAATAGTCCATATAAAGGCGCCAGAATTGTTCTCTCAATGAAATCTCAAGCATCTATTTGCACGTTTGACGTAGCTCAGGTATAAATATCGGCGCAGCTAATGCTGTGTTCCCCCCAAAAGCAATTCCCCCAATTGTTTAACATCTAACGCGGACAACTCTCCTGGATCGGGTCAGTCGAGCGGTGGATTCCCGCGATTGCTCTTACTGCGTATGCAACAGAAGAGGATCGCACCGAAGCCCTGACAGCCGGCTTCCAGGAGCACGTCACCAAGCCAATTGAGCCGCTGGTTCTCGAAATGTCTATTGCTGCGTTATTTGGTCGTAAGAGTTGAGTGCAGGTCGCGGGTTTCCGATTGAAGCTGGTCGTTTGTGTCGTCAGCCTTTACCGAAACAGGGGCGCCACGACAAATAGCGGAGTACTCATTTGGCTTGGTGGTTGATTTGTCCCACGAATACATGACCATCGGCAATTTGCAATCGTCAATTTCAAGGATAGTATTGAGCCCAAACTCTACAACTCGGAGGCAAAGACATGGCAGGCCAAACGGTGCAATTCCCCAGCAACGGTGGTGCAACGAGTGGTTACTTGGCAATACCCGAAAAAGGGAATGGACCTGGGGTAGTCGTGATCCAGGAGTGGTGGGGCTTAGTAGATCACATCAAGGACGTCTGCGACCGGTTTGCCAATGAAGGATACGTTGCGCTTGCCCCAGATCTCTATCACGGGAAAAGCACGAAGTCGCCGGACGAGGCGGGAAAGTTAATGATGGCTTTGCGAATCGATCAGGCCCAAAAGGATCTAGGTGGCGCTATTCAATATTTGTTGAGTCATCAAGCTACCACGGGTGCAACGGTAGGCGTTGTTGGTTTTTGCATGGGCGGCGCACTTTCACTCTATGCAGCGAGCAAGAACCCTCAGGTAGGCGCGTGCGTCGTTTTCTACGGAATTCACCCAAACGTGAAACCCGACCTGCCGAACCTTAACGCCCCGGTGCTGGGAATATATGCTGAGCGGGATCAGTTTGCTTCGCCTGAAGCGGTGCGTGAACTTGAGAAGCAACTGCGATCACTTGGCAAATCTGTTGAGATGCATATCTATCCAGATACTGAACACGCGTTCTTCAACGATGAGCGTAAAGATGTTTATGACGCAAGAGCAGCTGCGGATGCCTGGCGCCGCACGCTTGAATTTTTCGGCAAGCATTTGCGTTGATTTGGAATGCGGCGGCCCCAAGGACGCCGGCCCGCGACGTCGCTTATCGTTCTTCGTTGGAGGACTTAAAATCAACCAGTGAATCATCACACTGCCATCGCAGCTTTGCCTCACTCACAATTGCTGCCTTACACCCGGCATATTCCTACCGTGCGTTCACTCATGAACGTTATAAAACCCGTCCAACTGAGTGGCTGTAGTGATATGAGCGGAGGTCAGGTGATCAAAGCATTGCTGTTTTGAAGCGGCCGTGCAATCGGTCGTATAGCGACGGCTTATAGTTAGAGGATTCAAAATAATGAATTATCCCCCAAGAGTTGAGGTGCGCGACCTCTTGTCAAAACTGCAGACGTTCCTCCGCGAGGAAGCTTACGCGCTGGAGCCGCAATTCCTGCACTCGCCTTTCCGCGAACTGCTGCCGCAACTGAACAGTATGCGAGTCCGAATTAAGGCGCTGGGTCTCTGGGCTCCGCATTTGCCCGTAGAATACGGCGGACCGGGCCTGACACTTTCCGAATTTGCTTTAATTAGTGAAGAGCTTGGTCGCACGCCACTGGGCCATTACTTGTGCAACTGCCAGGCGCCCGATATCGGAAATATGGAACTGCTGATGGCCCATGGAAGCGATGAGCAAAAACAGACATACCTGCTTCCGTTGATTGCTGGAGAGGTGCGCAGTTGCTTCTCGATGACTGAGCCGGAGCACGCCGGCTCTAATCCTGCCTGGATGAGCACCACAGCGACGCGGGACGGTGACGATTACGTGATCAATGGACACAAGTGGTTCACTTCATCAGCGGAGGGTGCGTCTTTTGCGATAGTGATGGCGGTAACCAATCCCGAAGCTGCAAATCGGTACAAGCGGGCAAGCCAGATCCTTGTGCCGACGAACACGCCCGGGTTCCGGATCCTGAGGAACACGAGTGTCATGGGCCATGAGGGAAGTGATTACGCCAGTCATAGAGTGATCCTGTGAACTTTGTCGATCCAAGTGGGCTGCTCCCGTGCATTCCGGGATATTCCGGTGCAGAGTGTGGATTTGGCGGATGGGGCGGAGGATTCAACCTGAATGACCGAGTCAGTCCCACCGGCGGTTCCGGACGTCAGGTCATCAGCGATGCTGAATATGAACACGACTATCGTTATTTGCCTGAGAATGGTCCATTCAGGTTTAGGTCAGCGTTTATAAGCGTGAGCTGGACTGGGCTACAAGACATGCGTAAGTGGAAAGAAATAACTAACTGTCAAAAATTTAGCTTCGAGGTTCAGCGGATTTCTCAAGCCAACGATAATTCTCTCCAGTTCATGGCGGACTTGTGGAAGTATTTTGTCACGGACGAAGCGCAACACCCGTTTTCAAGCGAAGGCTTTAAACCCGAGTTCCGGGATGACCAGCCAGGCGGAAGTCCAAACCAAGCACGGCATTACGTCGGAGGATTCATTGCAGCGCGGTTGGGAGGTTCATATGGCAAGGCGTATGCGGCTTGGCGCGAGCGCGACTCAACTCCGCACAGTATGCGGGCTGATCTAGCGCTTCACCGAGTTTCTGGTCGGCACGCGTTTAGCAATTCTTTTAGGCTGTTCCACTTCAAGGATCTATATATTTTGATCCTTCGAGACGTTTGTGAGTAAGTTGGTCTTAAACAAATGTCAAACCTAAAGCGATCGATAGCTTTGTGCTCGGTGCTTGTGACGCTCACGTTGTCGAGTTGCTGGCACCAGTCATCCCCTAACGTCAAGGTATACTTTGTTGATCAGTCGACGGGTTGGATTGTAGGTCCTAGACTTCTATTTACGTCCGATCAGGGAAAGAATTGGACCGTACTAAGGACAAACGGGGCTGGCACATCGATAGTGGAGTCGCTGCGGGACGGTTTGCAATCCATCCAGTTTCTCTCAGCTAGTGTGGCCGTGCAACTGCGAGGGGACAAGTTTCTGGAATCGACTGACGGGGGACGCTCGTGGCAGGAAGTAGGCCCGCTGCCGAGACATCGTCCTAACGGGACATTTCCCCAGTCCGTATTTTTCCTTTCAGAATCCGAAGGATGGTTGTTTGGTGAAGATATCTATCACACTACCAATCGCGGGCGGTCATGGCTCCGGATCTCGTCAAGTCCGACAGGAGACCCAGCTAAGCTACAACAGATGCACGTGCCCTCATTCTATGCCGATACTATGCCCATTGTTTGGTTCCGGGATAAATCTCACGGCGTCATGGCTCGAATGGATGGCGATGTTTATTTGACCTGTGACGCCGGTGTATCGTGGACCTTGGTAGCTCGATTTAGTGAGAGCGTCCAAGGAATATTTTTCTTCGATAACGCTGTTGGTTGGTTGGTTGGTAGAAACGGGTTAGTCGCTCGGACTCAAACTGGTGGTGAATCGTGGGAAGCGTCGAATGTGGGCCAACAGGTAAATCTGATGAGTGTCGTTTTCACAAGCGTAAATACTGGTTGCGTCGCAGGAGATACAATTCTGTGTACGCGTGACGCCGGTAAAACTTGGATGAAGTCCGTGGTCAAGGGTGTTCAACCACAACCGCCTGTGACATCGCTTGCATTCACGACAGAACTTAACGGATGGGCGGTCGGTGGATTCATCGATCCGTTTTACCCATCGATGTACGCTCCTTCAAGTGCTATTCTGCACACCGAAGATGGTGGCGCAAGCTGGAACACTATCACCCCTTAGTCACGATACAAACATCCGGGAACCAGCCCGTGTACTGAAAGGGCAGTGTTTGGAGACAACAAAAGGTCGGAAGGCCAGCCACGTTGACCACAGGCGCTTTCCGCCTCCCTAAAATTGCCTCGGGTTTGACACTACCAATCGAATTCAAAGAATTCGGTGAATGCCCCAAAGCACACACCGCAAACATACCAAAGACTCGAAAATGAGCTACCGTCCCACCTCCGGCAGTGATCGCGGCACCCGAGGACAACCCCCCAACAGGAGCGGTTAGTGGTGCAACTCGGGAACTGTTGCGGAATGATCGCTCGTCCATTTAGAGGCCGAAATCCCGCTGCCTGACCATAGTGATTGCTCGTCATGTAGAGCGACGCTTCTGCGGTAAAGCTCGGCACATTCATTACTCTAACCTCCTAACTGCAACAGGTGACACGCAGCGTTGAT
>Ga0209431_10004509_pt1 | contig 10919 bp, 8 predicted proteins | sample RifCSP13_3_FD_184021 | JGI IMG/M metagenome (GOLD analysis project Ga0209431, IMG submission 184021) | Soil microbial communities from Rifle, Colorado - Rifle CSP2_sed 13_3 (SPAdes) (version 2) | ecosystem: Environmental > Terrestrial > Deep subsurface > Rock core/Sediment | place: Rifle... | reverse complement strand
CGCTCCGACGGAACGTGACGCAGGACGAGGTGGGGAACGCCGCCGCGTACCTCCTTTCGGACTGGGCTTCCGGCGTGACCGGCGAAGTGCACTACGTCGACGCGGGGTTCAACATCGGCGCCGGCGATCCGGGCGTCGAACCGGCCCCAACGGGCTCCTCCTCCCCCTCGTCCTGAGCGATTGACGGGACAGCACGCAGATCTCCGTGCGGAAACGCACGCGGGGATGACGGGATCCTTTTATATCCTTTTCCTGAAGCCGGATGCTGTTTGCCCCGGATCCGTCCTGACTCTGGCCGTACGCTGCCGTATAATTGCCCCCCTCTTTGAGTAAAGTTAATCCCCTCACCGTCAGGGTTCTTATGGCATATCCTATTGTCCTTGCGAATTGGATGAGCAGAATCCCTGTCCCGACTACGTGCGATTGTGCGTTTTTCTCATCCTCGTTCCCTAAGTTCAATAACGTTGGGATCAGTTGGTGGTTTGTCAAAGAGAAAATGGGAACTCGAAGGTGAATCCCTTTGTCCGCTGAAAAACACAAGCGCAAGCTTGCCGCCATCCTGAGTGCCGATTCGGCAGGGTATAGACGATTCATGGGGAAGACGGTTGTTAAATGGGATGCTGTATCGGGAGGTGTGTTATGCGTCGGATGACATTGGTTGTTGTTTTCCTGCTGACATCGGTGCTTGCGTTCGCCGAAATGCCCTCGGAAGAGAACATCAAGGCGGTCGCGGAGTCATGGCTTGCGAAGAAGCCTGCGCAGGGCTTTGGCGTGACGATGAGCATGTCCGAGGCGGCCGTGGTCCAGATACGCTACACCGCTCTCCTTGCCAAAGATCTGGGAGATGAGGTCGGTTTCAAGGCAGGCCTGACGAACCCTGCGGTGCAGAAGCGCTTTAACTACGACAAGCCGATCCGGGGCACACTTTTCGCCAAAATGATCCTGTCCGGCCCCTCCCGCGTTCCCGCTGCGTTCGGTTCGCGGCCGGTTTACGAGGCGGACATGGTGGCGGTGGTGGGAGACGCTGCCAGGGCAATGTCGGCCCGGAGTCCGCTGGAGGCCCTGCAGGCCCTGAAGGAGATCCGTCCGTTCATCGAACTTCCCGACCTGGTTTTCGATCCTCAGGTGAAACTGGACGGTCCGAGCCTGCTGGCGGTCAACGTCGGTGCCCGGCTTGGCGTTCTGGGCGATTCCATTTCCCTGCCCGCGACAGCGGAGTCCGTCGAGAAGCTTGCCGCCGTGAAGATCGAGGTGATCGACCAGACCGGGGCCGTGGTCGGCGGGGGAAAGGGGGCCGATGTATTGAACAATCCCCTCAACGCCGTGCTCTGGATCGCCGAATCGCTGAAAGGCGAGGGGAAGGCACTGAAAAATGGCGATCTTCTCTCTCTCGGTTCCTTCTCCGCGCCTTTGCCTCCGAAGGCAGGAAGTACGATTACCGTTCGTTACACAGGTCTCGCACCCGTACCGGCAGAGGTCACCGTTATGTTCGAGTGAGTTGTTCCATGATGGGTCTTGCATCGTGGTCCAGACCATCTCCAATCAGTTCGTTCCGGGTTGAGGTTGTGCTCATAGGCCGATTTCAATGAGGAAGGGCAGGGGTGGATTGCAAACCCCATGCAAACAACCACCTTTTTCGGTATCTAATAGGGGTTGCCCGTGGATGGTGTTGAGAGGATGAAGAACAACGCGGAAATAACCCATTTCGCCATCCAGAACAAACGGAAGGATGGATCCGAACTCTCCGGCTCCCCTTCCTGCCATAGGACAAACACCGGGCCGAGAATCAGACAAACGGCGACTCGCGTTTCGGACGGAAGCCGATACCGAAGGCTGGCGGGCAGGATTACCGTGTTGGAAACACGAGAATGCCTGCGCCTACCGGTTGAAGGACGAAGGAAAAAGGAGGCCACAATGCGAGCGGTCACGGTCTATCGATTGGATGACGGCAACAAGAATTGATTTTCCTATTGCTTACATGACGCCGCGGAATTTGACAAGCAGCATGGCCGGCAATTTGCTCGAAGGGGTTGCCGTCGAGGAGATTCAGTCATGAACGGATTCTTGCGGGGAACGCTGTTGGCGGCCTTGTCGGGGATCGCACTCGCACTCGCCGGATGTGGCGGCAGCAGCAATCCGCCGGGCGCCTCGGCGCCGACCGTCGTCGTGCAGCCTTTGCCGTTGCCGGGTCCCTATGCGGTTGCGTGCAGCAACCTCGTCCAGGATTTCAGTCGAGTGGGTGCCGGCGAGGATGTGCAGAGCTATTGGGAAGGCAACCCGTCGGACAGCGGCATGCCGCGTTATGCGACCGATCTGCTGGCGGACCCGGGGAATACGCTGATCGCCACGGTGACCGCGCCGCAGGACTCGAATCTCTACGGTTCGTTTGCCGGACAGGAGGTCGCGTTCGTGGTGCTCGCGTGCTATCCCACTACGGCCGACAACCCCCGTCCCGACTATCCGCTGCCGACCGGCAAGGTTGTGCCACACATGCAGGCCGGATCGGATGCGCCGATATTTGCGGACACCTCGGCTCGTTATCCGGTGGTTGCGTTTTCGCATGGCTACAGCGGCAGCCCGATCTCCAGCGACTACATTTCGGGGCTGTCCATTTTCGCAAGTTACGGTTACGTTGTAATCGCCCCGCTTCACGGCGACCTGCGCTTTTCCGTCCTCAAGATCGAAGACCTCAGCGATGCCATTGCCGTGCTGTCGCAGTTGAGCAACTTCACGGCGATGCAGGCACTGCGACCGCTTTCGATATCCGCGGCGCTCGATCTCGTGCTCGCGCATCCGCAATGGCAAGGTCACATCGATGCGACACTGATCGGCGGCTTCGGGGCGAGCATGGGCGGCGAGACAATGATGCTGTTGGGCGGCGCCGGCCTGACCTCATCATATCCCGGGTTGTCGTGGAATCAGGTCACCCACGATCCGCGGATCAAGGCGGCGGTCGGCTACGTGCCGTATTTCGGGCAGCCGTTCCTGCCTGCATTCGGACGCGAAGAGCACGGGCTCGACGGCATCAATCTGCCGTTCCTCGGCATCAGCGGGACGGCGGACACGACCGCTCCGATCATCGAAGTGGAGATCGGCATGAGGCGCCTCACCGGGATCCGCGAGCTGGTTGCACTCTCAGGCGTGCAGCACGGGTTCGACCTGGCCTCGACCAACGACATCTTCACGTGGACGCTTACGTTCCTCGACGCGGAGGTCCGCGGAGACCTGGCGAAACAAGAGCAGCTCTCGACGATGGCGAGCGTGGCGGGCGGAGGCGACGACAGCGTCGTGATCTTCTACAACGGCCAGCCCTAGATGTGACGAGGGCGCGACGGCAAATTGATGCCACGTGGTCGAGCTTGGGACAGGAATCGCAGCATGTCTGCAGCCGCTCAATCAATTCGCCTCGCCGGTGCCGGCCTTGTCATCCTGGTTGCATCCGGGTGCGCATCGCTGCCGCGGGGATCCGACTAACCCCAAGGTCGCGTCCAGCGCGCTGACGCACCCGGAACAAACGAGGCTCGGCCGGCAATTCGAGGGTGCTGTTAATCGGCGTGCAATATTGATGTTATGAAGGCGCACGCCTCCCTGCGCAGGGATATATCCTGCGCGTAGGGAAAAGTTCTGCGGTTGGGGCCGCAGGAGGGACCTGTCCCAGTGATCGGTCCACCCCAATCTTAGTGGGAAAATCTGCCGGACGTCTCCATCGGACTTTGGAGGGGAAACCGTACAGACGGCAAACCCCGTGCAAACAACCGGCCCTTTTCGGGATGAAAAGGGGGTTCTTCGGATCCGCTGTTGACGCCGGGAACCCCCTTTCGGAGGTTGGAGCGGTTTACGGGAGGCAGGTCAGGCTCATTCCTGCGAGTCACCGCGCGAGGCTGCTGACCAGACCCCCTTGACCAGCCCATCGTAAACTTTAGGAATGTCCAAGAAAAGGGGTTTGGGTCAGCCAAGTTCATGCCCCCATTCCATCCTGTTCGAGAAAACGGCGGCAGACATTCGCGATGTTGAAGGCCGCCGAGCCGTTCTGAAGCGGCATCAGCCGACGCAATTCGTCCATGTCGAAGTCCGAGTAGGTTTCCTTGCCGAGCGCAAGGCCGACAAAGGCAGTCGACGAAAATTGAGTGATCAGGACATCGCAGTTCGCGATCATTTCTTCTGCGCTCCCAGTCGTGAACACCATGGCTCCCGGCGCGTGCTGGCGGATTTCCCGGGTGGCGCGCTCGACATTTTCGTTCGGGTGAAGCTTGAAGATAAGTTGCCTTCGGCCGGCGAGCTCGACAGCTCTTCGGATGAAGGCCTTGCGGTTATCGCCCCGGAATGTCTCCCTCAGCGGCGACGTGCAGGCCAGCAGGTAGTTCCTATAGGGGAAGTCGTTGCTGCAATATCGCCTGCAGTCATCGAAATTGGGTATTCCCGTAACGACGATCTTCTCGGGGCTCACGCCTTTTCGGATGAAAAAGTCGCGATATCCCTCACTTGCGACGCAAAAAGCCCTGTAGGCATCGCTGAGACCCGTCGTTGAAGTACCCGCCCACCAGAGAGGAATGAATCGGAAACGCTTGACGAGATGGAACATCATGGATTCCGGGTCTGTAATCCCTTCCTGAACAAGTACGATCCTATTGTCTCGAATGTTCTTCTGAAGGTACACGTCCGAGCAGGTAACCACCAGGTCGTAGGGCCGATTCCTTCCCTGGTAGTCGATGGGGAGGCCATGATCCTGAAGATACCTCCGGCAGCATCCCGACAGTTTGTCCCCTGAGATCGTGAACTCGATCAAACCGAGTCTTCGAAGAATCTCGTCAAAGCCGTGGACATAGTAGGGCGAGAAGGAGTGCTCATACTCAGGAAGATGCTCGGAGATCTGGTGCATCTGGGTTGTCTGATTCATCGAACCACAAATGAAAAAGATCCTTTTCCTCATTCGCGCCCTCCATCATCGCTTAGGAACCAGACCCGCTCTCGAGCGCCTGACCGCCCGGCGGACATTCTCCCCGAAGGCCGCTGTATCACCTTCCCTTGCCTTCCTGATGAGGCCGATTTCCTGTTCCTGCCGCATCCTTCCATCTCCTCTACCTAATAGATAAGGCCGCCCCGGAAATGTTATCAACGAAAATCGCCAAATGAGGGGATGGTGGGGAAACTCGTGGGGGTTCGAGTCCCCCCTTCGGCACCATTGCAATACTAAAATTAAATTTGGCCCCGCGCCAAGTTCTCTTTTCGTATTTTAAACCCGACTGGCTGATTTATGGCTCACGGAAGCCAGGATGGTTTTTCGCCTGACATCCACCCATGCAATTTATACGGAAAGACTTTCAGGGAACCAGTGCTTAGTTCGGTTGCAGAAAGCGCAGACGGAATGGACTTCCCCTGGTTTTGTAGACACCTTTTCGGGCAATATTGAGGATCCAGGGAGGTGTCTATGTCGAGCAAACGGTACAGGGAGGAGTTCCGGGCGGAAGCGATCCGGGCCGCAAAGCTCAGGGATTGGCCGGTCGGAGAACGATTGGTGACGAGCTCACCGGTTTGTTCCTACAACGAATGGGACCCGCTCGAGGAGGTCGTTGTCGGACGCCTCGAGGGCGCGATGATCCCGTCCAAACACCTCACGGTCAGCTTCAACATCCCCCAGAGGCTGACGAGGATCTATAAGCTGATCGCCGGGCTTCCTTATCCCAAGTTTGTCGTGCGCCCGGCACAGCGCGAGCTGGACGAGTTCATCCACATCCTCGAGGCGGAAGGCATCACCGTGCGCCGGCCGGCGGTGACGGACTTCTCCGTCACCTACAAGACGCCGCACTGGCAGTCGAAGGGCTTCTGCGCGGCCTGCCCGAGAGACGGGCTTCTCGTCGTCGGCGATGAGATCATCGAGACGCCGATGGCCTGGCGGTCTCGTTACTTCGAGGTGGACGCCTACCGCCCGCTGCTCAAGGAGTACACGGCGAGAGGGTCAAAGTGGACCACCGCGCCGCGCCCGGCGCTGGTCGATGCGCTCTACAACCACGACTATCGCCTCCCCGAGGCGGGCGAGCCGATCCCCTTCGTCGTGAACGAGTATGAGCCCGTTTTCGACGCCGCCGACTTTGTCCGCTGCGGCCGAGACCTGTTCGGCATTCGTAGCAACGTGACGAACGAGTCCGGCATTCACTGGCTCCGGACTCACCTCGGCGACAGGTTCCGCATCACCCTGCTCGAGACCCGCTGTCGCCAGCCCATGCACATCGACTCGAGCCTTATGCCGCTCGCACCGGGGAAGCTGCTAGTCAATCCGGACTACATTGATCCGAGCCGGCTCCCGCCGATGTTCGCCTCGTGGGACATCCTCATCGCCCCCGAACCGAACCCCGTCCCGTGGCGCATCCCCTCGATGTGCAGCCGATGGCTCAGCATCAATGTGTTGATGCTCGACGAGAAGCGAGTCATCGTGGAGCGGTTGCAGGAGTCTCTCATCAAGAAGCTCAAGGACTGGGGCTTCGAGCCAATCCCCTGTTCGTTTGCCAACTATGCCCCCTTCGGCGGCTCCTTCCACTGCGCGACCCTCGACGTGCGGAGGAGAGGCGAGCTACAGTCGTACTTCTGAGCGCTGACTTTTCATGTGAGCCGCCTCAGACGAGCAATTTGGGGCGCATTCTCGGCAGCCTTCCGCTGCTCGGGATATTTTGATAAGACTTTGCTGATCAGGGACTTCCTCATAGAAAGGAAGCTGGGAATCCGATGAGTCTATCTGAAATTCGTAGGAGTCCGCCCGCTATAATCCCTCCCTACCCCCGCGGAGGGGTACCGAAGTGGCCGGAACGGGGTCGACTCGAAATCGACTTGGCGGTGCGAGTCGCGACGTGGGGTCGAATCCCACCCCCTCCGCCATCCTCCGATCCACGTGCTCTATCCGGTGCTCCCTGTTAAGATTGGGTATGAACGAAACCGGGGGGTGTCTCGTGGGCATTCTGCAAGGCAGGAAAGGGCTGATCCTCGGCGTCGCCAACGAGAAATCCATCGCATGGGGCGTGGCCAGGGCCTGTCACCGCGAGGGGGCCGAGCTCGGGTTCAACTATCTCGGCGAGGCGCTGATGAAACGGGTTCATCCCCTGGCGGAGTCGATCCATTCGAGCTTCGTCGAACCGCTCGACGTCGGCGACGACGCCCAGCTCGACGATTTCTTCGCCAAGGTCGAGGCCCGTTGGGGGCGGCTCGACTTCATCGTGCACTCCATCGCCTTTGCCAACAGGGCATCGCTGATTGGCAATTTCCGGGATACCTCGCGCGCCGACTTCCATCTCGCGCTGGATATTTCCGCCTACTCCTTCATTGCCTGCGCCCGGCGGGCAGCCCGGTTGATGGGATCGGGGGGGTCCATGGTGACGATGAGTTACCTCGGGGCGGTGCGCGCCGTGCCGAACTACAACGTGATGGGTGTGGCGAAGGCCGCCCTCGAAGCGGCGACCCGTTACCTGGCCCACGATCTCGGGCCGGAAGGGATCCGCGTCAACGCCGTCTCGCTGGCCGCCTCCGGCGTGGGCGATTTCCGCAAGCTGATGGAGAAGAGCGCCCGTGGCGCCTCGCTCCGACGGAACGTGACGCAGGACGAGGTGGGGAACGCCGCCGCGTACCTCCTTTCGGACTGGGCTTCCGGCGTGACCGGCGAAGTGCACTACGTCGACGCGGGGTTCAACATCGGCGCCGGCGACCCGGGCGTCGAACCGGCCCCATCAGGCTCCTCCTCCCCCTCGTCCTGAGCGTTTGACGGGACAGCGGCGCCGATCCGTTCGCGGTCCAGAAATTGGCGGGGCACTCGGATGTCATGCTAACGACGCAGACCTACGCGCACGTGCAGGCAGAGGCTCTCAAGCGGGCGGCGGGCATATTAGCCCGGATTTCTCACCGGTGAGATAGCAAGAAGCCGCCTTCTGTGGCATAACTTGTTTATCGAGAACAGGTTAACATCCACAAGGAGGCGGCTTCTATGTCTACAGAGTGTACCCAAGAACGCTTCGATTTTCACCCCCTGAATCGCCGTGATGTTGTGGCCCGTTTCGACGGCGGGGAGATCACATCCGACGCCGGGGCGCTTCTTCTGCGGGAGGTGGAGCGGCGCACGGGGATCCTGCGGCAGCTCTCGACCTGCTTTACCGACCACCGTCGTCCCGACCTGATTGAGCACAGCGTCTTCGAGCTTGTGGCGCAGCGGATCTACGGGCTGGCGCTGGGGTACGAGGACTTGAACGATCATGACCGCCTGCGCCACGACCCGCTGATGGGACTGTTGGCGGGGAAGTCCGATCCTTTGGGCGCGGACCGACGGTGCGAGAAGGATCGCGGATGCGCGGTGGCGGGCAAGAGCACGCTCAACCGGTTGGAACTGTCTCCGGCGGGTGCGGATGCGAGGGCCCGGTACAAGAAGATCGTGATGGACGAAGAAGCCATCGACGACCTTCTGGTGGATCTGTTCCTTCAGGCCCATCGCACCAAACCCCCCGAACCGATCGTGCTGGACCTGGACGCCACCGACGATCCGGTGCACGGGAACCAGGAGGGGCGATTTTTCCACGGCTACTTCGGGAACTACTGCTACCTGCCCCTCTACATCTTTTCCGGGGAGTTTCTGTTGTGCGCGCGGCTTCGCCCCTCCAACATCGACGCTTCCTATGGAGCCAAGGAGGAATTGGAACGCATCGTCCGCCGGATCCGCGCGACGTGGCCCACGGTTCCGATCGTGATCCGGGGGGACTCGGGGTTTTGCCGGGACGAGATCATGACCTGGTGCGAGGAGAACGGGGTCGATTACGTGCTGGGCCTGGCCAAGAACGCCCGGCTGGTCCGGGCGATCGGGGGGGAACTGCATCGGGTCCAGGCCGTGTTCGAACAGACCGGTCAGGCGTCCCGGATCTTCTCGGAGTTTTTCTACCGGACGAAGAAGAGCTGGTCTGCATCCCGGCGGGTGGTGGCCAAGGCCGAGCACCTCTCCAAGGGCTCCAACCCGCGCTTTGTGGTCACCTCCCTTCCCCGCGAGGCGATGGAAGGCAGGCCCCTGTACGAAGACTTCTACTGCGCCCGCGGCGAGATGGAGAACCGGATCAAGGAGCAGCAGCTGGCCCTGTTTGCGGACCGGACCTCGACAGCCCACTTGCGGTCGAATCAGTTGCGGTTGTACCTGTCGTCGTTCGCCTACGGTCTGATGCAGGCGCTGCGCCGGCTGGGGCTGGCCGGCACCGAGATGGCGAAAGCCCAGTGCCAGACGATCCGACTCAAACTCCTCAAGATCGGAGCACAGATCCGGATCACGGTGCGCAAGGTCTGGATCTCGCTCTCCACCGGCCATCCCGGGGCCGCCCTCTTTGAGGCGGTGTACCGGAATCTTCAGGCCGCCGCGCTTCGCTGCTGAAGCGACCGGCGATCCTCTTCACGCCTCCCCGAACCACGGTTGCCACAGAGCACGCCGGGGGTGTCGTTGAAAAACCCTCTGCACGGATGGGAGTCCCCGAAACATCGACGACTCTTCCCCTACGCCGCCCTTGGACGGGGAAATCGAGGAGGAAAACCGTCGGCGGCGCCGGGAAGAACCGCCGACGGAGACAGTCACCTCAAGTTCATCAGAGCCGGTGAGAAATCCGGGCTAGCTTTTTACATGTGGAATTTAAACGCCGATGACGAACACTATTCGTCGTCCCGGCACATGTCGACAAGATCTCGATAGATGAGACTTTTTGGGCTTCGTTCCGAGCCAGCCCCCAGCGCCTTGCGCAAATCGAAGCCGATCGCATCAGTTACTAATCGGAGCATAATATACTTGACATATGGTATTCCTCATGATACTCTTCGGGCATGAAAACAACCGATGCCCGCTCGCTGCCTGCCCCCGCCCAGGAAGCATTGCGGCGACGCGCCGTCGAGGCGGTTCGCAACGGGATGACGCGGATCGAGGCGGCCCGGGTCTTCGGAGTGACCCGCCAGACCGTGGGCAAGTGGGTGGGAGACTGGGAGGCGGGTGGCAGCCGTGCGTTGCAGGGAAAACGACGCGGTCGTCCGCCGGTCCCCCGGCTGGCGCCGGGCCAGGTTGCACGGATCGTCCGGCTGATCGTGGACCGTTGTCCCGACCAGTTGCGTCTTCCCTTCGCCCTCTGGACGCGGGAGGCCGTCGGGCAGCTCATCGCCCGGAAGTTCGGACTTTCGCTCTCGGTGTGGACCGTGGGCCGCTACCTGAAGCGTTGGGGCCTGACTCCCCAGAAGCCTCGCCGCCGGGCGTTCGAACAGGATCCGGCGGCGGTGCGCCGGTGGCTGTCCGAGGAGTACCCGGCGATCCGCCGGGCGGCCAGGCAGGCGGGGGCGGAGATTCACTGGGGGGACGAGATGGGGCTGCGCTCCGATCACCAGACGGGAACCTCCTATGGGCGCAGGGGGCAGACGCCGGTCATCCCCGGGACGGGACAGCGCTTCCGGTGCAACATGATCTCGACCTGGACCAACCGGGGGCGCCTGGCGTTCATGGTGTTCCGGGAACGATTCACGGTGAACGTGTTTCTGCGCTTCCTCAGACGCCTGGTGCGCCAGGTGAAGCGTCGGGTTTTTCTCATCGTGGATCGTCATCCGGTCCACCGGGCCGCTTCGGTAACCCGCTGGCTCGCGCGCCGTTCGTCGAAGATTCGGATGTTCTTCCTTCCGAGCTACAGCCCGGAGCTGAATCCGGACGAACTCCTGAATCAGGACGTCAAGACCAACGCCGTCGGCCGCCGCCGACCGGTCGACCAAGCCGAATTGATCGGGAGCGTCCGATCCTATTTGCGCTCGACGCAGCGCTGCCCCGACGTCGTCCGTGCCTACTTTTACGAAGAGCACGTGCGATACGCGGCTGCGTGAATATGTCATCTATAAGGTGCTCCCGGTAGTATGTTCCGGCACGGTACCGCCATAGTGATCGA